>Ga0066662_10000524_pt1 | contig 16940 bp, 17 predicted proteins | sample GraSoiAngelo_111_FD_133939 | JGI IMG/M metagenome (GOLD analysis project Ga0066662, IMG submission 133939) | Grasslands soil microbial communities from the Angelo Coastal Reserve, California, USA - 14_0903_12_40cm | ecosystem: Environmental > Terrestrial > Soil > Grasslands | place: USA...
CCCGCAACGCTCGCGGCGTGGTGGGCGGCGCGGCGGGCGCTGTCGCCGCTCTCCCGCATCGCCCAGCGGGCGTCACGCGTGACCGCGGGCGACCTCTCCGTCCGGATGGGCCCCGCTCGCACACGTGACGAGATCGGCGAGGTGTCGACCGCCATCGACGCCATGCTCGACCGGCTGCAGGATGCGTTCGACAGCCAGCAGCGCTTCATCGACGATGCATCCCACGAGCTGCGGACGCCGCTCACCATCGCCAGAGGGCACCTCGAGACGGCGCTGCCGCCGGATGCAACGCCGCAGGTGCGAGATGCAGTTGCCGTCGCCATCGCGGAGATCGACCGGATGGCGGAGATGGTCGACGGGCTGCTCGGGCTGGCCCGCGGCGGCCCTGGTGGAGCCTCGTGGTCGCCGGTGAACGTGGGATCGCTGATCGAACGGACCGTCGAGCGCGCGCGCGTGCTCGGCGAGCGCACGTGGCGGGAGTCCGTGGCCGACGGGCTGGTCGTCATCGGCGACGAGGGCTCGCTGGAGCAGGTGCTGCTGAACCTATTCCGAAACGCGGTCAAGCACACACGGCCCGGCGATCTGATCGAGGTGTCGGCGCTACGTGCGGGTGACCTCGTCCGGCTGGAAGTCTGCGACCACGGCGAGGGCATCGACCCCGAGCTGCTGCCCAGGGTGTTCGACCGGTTCGTCCGCGCGGACGGGGCGCGCGGACGTGAGACGGGCGGCACGGGGCTCGGGCTCGCGATCTGCCGCGAGATCGTCGCCCGCCATGGCGGCACGATCACGGCTGCGAACGTGCCGTCCGGCGGGGCGCGCTTCACCATCGACCTTCCCGCCGCGCCTGTGCCGGTGGACGAGATGAAGACCTTCTCACCGGGGTCTCACGTGTAGCTCACAGGCGGTTCCTACGGTGGGTGCCGAGCCCGTCCGGGGCTCGTTCACCGACCAAGGAGGAGCCGAAGTGAGCAGGCAGACGAACGTTGCCGGGGCGGCTGTCCTCGCAAGCCTGATCGCCGGGGGAACCGTCTACGCCGCGGGGCACCGCGTCGGCGATCCGGCACTGACCGCGTCCGCGGACGCTCGAAACACCCTGATCCGTGTTCATCCCGCGGTGGCGCATGACACGCATCTTCTGCGCTGGCATCCCGCCCGGCCGCCCAGGCACGCCCACCCGCGCGTGATCGCGCCCGCCTCGGCGGTCGCCTCCGCTGCCCCCGCGGCCGTGGCCGCCGCTGCGCCGGTGGCGGTCGCGTCCGCCCCGGTCACGCACACCAGCCCGGCGGCCTCGAGCGACGACGGGCAGGAGAGCGGGGGCGGCGATGACTAGCGCCGCCGTCAAGCTCTACACCGTCGTTGTCGCCGTCCTGTGCGCGGCGGCAGTTGCCTGGACGATCAACCAGAGCAGCGCCGCGTCCGCGTGGCGAACGGAGGCCCAGGCCTGGCAGTCGGCCGCTCGCCGGACCGTTGCCCGGGAGCGCGCCATGACCCACCGGTATCAGCATCTGGCCCGGCAGTACAACCAGCTCGTCGTCCGCACGCGCCGCTCGCAGCGGGCGCTGATCGCGCGGATGCAGACGGCGCAGGCCGTCGTCGCGAGCGGGAGCACGTCGTCCAGCGTCTCGGCAGCCGTGCCTGCGGCCACGCCGGTGGCCGTGTCGGCGCCGGCGCCCGCCCCGTCCGCTCCGACCACGAGGACGAGCTGATGCAGACGGCAGCTGTCACCACGACGACCGCCTGGCGCTGGCAGGCCACGGGCACGACGTGGCAGATCCATCACACGGGCGGTGTCGACGAGGCGCTGGCCGGATGGGCAGCCGAGGCGGTGGCTCGCGACGAGGCGCGCTGGTCGCGCTTCGTCGCGACCAGCGAGGTATCGCGGGTCACCGCCTCCGCAGGGTCGCCTGTGCCGGTCGACGCGGACACGCTCGACCTGGTGGAGGCGGCATGCCGCTGGCAGCGCGTCACCGGCGGCCTGTTCAATCCGCTGGTCGGGCGTGCACTTGCCGCCTGGGGCTACGCCGAGAGCCTCTCCACGCGGCCGGCCGGCCTCGCAGCGAGCCCACAGGCCTCGGCCGTGGAGGGGGAGCCGGTGGTCGACCGCGCCGCCGGCACCGTCGCCATCCCCGTCGGCACGGCGCTCGATCTGGGCGGCATCGGCAAGGCCTGGATCGCGGCCCGGGTCGCCGCGCTCGTGCGGAGCTCGTGCGACGACCCACAGCTGCTCGTCGACGCCGGGGGCGACATGACGGCCGCCCGTGGTGATCATCGGGTGACCGTCGAACGCCCCGGCGACCCCGACGGTGAGCCGCTCGCCCGGGTGCTGCTGCGGGAGGGCACCGGGGTGGCGACGTCGGGGGACAGTCGCCGCCACTGGCGGAACGGTGACGGCGGGAGAGCGCACCATCTGATCGACCCGGCCACGGGCGCGCCCGGCGCGCCGGCGCATGCCACGGTGGTCGCGGACGACGTCGTCGCCGCCGACGTCCTGGCCAAGGTACTCGCGCTTCGGCCCCAGCTGATCGTGCAGCTGGCCGAGCCCGCGATCGTGATCACGGACGGCTGCGTCGACGCGACGCCCGCGTGGAGCGAGGTGTGCGCGTCATGATGCTCTGGGACATCGCACGGGCCAGCGCCATGGTCGCCTTCGTCTGCTTCACCCTCACCGCGGCCTGGGGCATCGGCCTGAGCACGCGCTTCTGGCGCCCGGCGGCCGAGCATGTCGGGTTCCACCGCTTCCTGTCCTCGCTGGGGCTGACCGCGGTGGCCACCCATGTCTGCGCCCTGCTCGCCGACCGCTACGCCCACGTCACGCCGGCCTCGCTCGTCGGCCGCGACCCCCGCCCGGGCGTGGTCGTCGGCGCGGCGGCGCTGTGGCTGGCGGTGGCGCTGCCGCTCTCGTTCCGGCTGCGGCGGGCGCGGTGGATCTCCCAGCGTGTGTGGCGCTCGTTCCATTACACCGGCTACGCCGTCTGGGCCCTCTCTCTCCTGCACGGGGTGACGAGCGGCACGGACACCAGGTCGCCGTTTGCGGTTGCCCTCTATGCCGGGTCGGCCGCGCTGGTCGGGGCCGCGGTCTGGCAGCGCTGGTTCGAGCAGGCTCGTCCGGCGCCGAAGGCACAGCCTGAGGGGTCGTCACCATGAGCGTGACCGTGGTCGGAAACGGCGTTGCCGGCTTCGCGTGCGTGCGGGAGCTGGCCGCGGCCGGCGCCGAGGTCACCCTGATCGGGCCGGGCCTGCCCTGCGACCGTCCCCCGCTGTCCAAGCGCGCCCTCGAGACGGGGACGCCGCCCTACCTTGCGGACGCCGAGAAGCTGGCGGCGATGGGCGTCAGGCACCTCGACGGCTGGGCCGGTGAGCCTGATCTTGTGCGGCGCGCACTGCTCGTGCAGCTGCGTTCGGGCGACGCGTGCGAGCATCGGTTCGGCCGGATGGTGTGGGCCACCGGGCTCGCGCCGAGCCGGCCGCCGGTACCCGGGATCGAGCTGGCCGCGGATATCACGCACCCGCTCGGCTTCGAGCGGGAGGGCGGGCGCCTGTCCGGCGGCGGGCTGCGGATCGCCGTGCTGGGAGCGGGGCTGATCGGCTGCGAGACCGCGGCTGCGCTGGCCCGGCGGCACCAGGTGACGCTGCTTGAGCGAGCCGAGCGCCCGCTCCAGCGGTTTCATCCGGCCGTCTCGAGCCGGGCGGTGGCTGCGCTGGCGGATGCCGGCGTGCTGGTTCTTGACGGGTGCGCGGTCAGCCGTATCGCCTGGTCGGACGGCGAGTATCTGGTCGAGGTCGACGGGCGCGCTCCGCTGCGGGCGGATCTCGTCCTGACGTCGGCCGGCGTGCGCAGCACGCTGCCGGGCGCGCTCGGCCCGGGCGGCACCGCGGAGGTGGACGATCGGCTGCGGGTGGCGGGTGTCGACGGCGTGTGGGTTTGCGGCGACCTCGCGGCCGTCCCGCACCCCCGCTATGGCCGGATCTGCGTGCCCCACTGGGACACTGCACGGGCCAGCGGAGCCCATGCCGCCCGTTCGGTGCTCGGCGACGAGACGCCGTTCGTGCGCGAGCCGTACTGGTTCTCGGACATCGGCAGGCTCCGCGTCCAGCAGGTCGGCCTGGCCGCGGCCGCAGTGGAATGGCGTGAACGCGACGGCCTGACGGTCGGCCATGACAACACCGGGCGGCCCGCGTGCGTGCTGCTCGTGAACACCCCGCAGCGACTGGCGGAAGCGCGTCGCCTGGTCGCGGCATGACAACGGAGGAACGACGATGAGCGATGACCAGGTGAAGCTGCTGATCGACGGCAACGAGTGCATCGGGTTCGGCGAGTGCGTGTCCGAGGACCCGGATGCCGTGGAGCTTGGCGCCGACGGCTGCGCCCATCCGATCGCCGCCACGCTGCCCCGCACGCGGGCCGAGCGGATCTGCGCGGTCTGCCCGACCGGGGCGATCACGATCAGCGGCTGATCCGGAGGCACCCGCGTTCGCCCGCGGGCTATCACGGATGCCCCGGCAGCCGGGCCGGGCCACGATATGGGCAGCCCCGCGAGGAGCCACACCATGTCGCCGGACGGCAACCACATGATCGCCAGGTATCGCAGCGCCCTTGCCGGGCTGGGCAGGGATGCTCTGATCGCGGGCGCGGAGCTGGCCGCGATCGTCGTCGGCGTGGCGCTGCTCGCGACCGGCCATGGCCATGCCGCCGACGCGGTGCTCGCGCTCGCGATTGCGGTCGCCCTGGTGCCCCTGACCTGGGACGTCGTCCGCACGCTGATGCACGGCCGGGCCGGGGTCGACAGCATCGCGCTGATCGCGATGGCGGGGGCGCTGGCGCTGGGCGAGTACCTGGCCGGGGCCGTGATCGCCCTCATGCTGTCCGGTGGCAATGCGCTCGAGCGGCTGGCGGAGGGGCGCGCCACGCGGGAGCTGTCGTCGCTGCTCGAGCGCGCGCCGCGGAGCGCGCGCCGGCGAGAGGCGTCCGGCGTGGTGGAGGTGGACGTGGACGCCGTGGAGCCGGATGACGTCGTGGTCGTGCGCTCGGGCGAGGTGGTGCCCGTCGACGGCCTGGTCATGTCCGAGCAGGCGCTGCTCGACGAGTCCTCGCTAACAGGCGAGCCGCTTCCCGTGGATCATGCGGCCGGCGCCGCCATCCACAGCGGGACGACGAATGCGGGGCCACCGTTCGACATGCGGGCCACGCGCCGAGCGGCGGACAGCGCCTACGCCGCGATCGTCCACGTGGTGGAGCAGGCGTCGGCGCAGCGTGCGCCGTTCGTCCGGATGGCGGACAGGTACGCGGGCATCTTCCTGCCGATCACGCTCGCCGTGGCCGCGGCCGCATGGGCCGTTTCCGGGTCGCCGACACGGGCGCTTGCCGTGCTCGTGGTGGCGACGCCGTGCCCATTGATCCTTGCCGCCCCCATCGCATTCGTGGCGGGGATGTCCCGCGCGGCCGGCGAGGGAATCATCGTCAAGGGCGGCGGGCCGCTCGAGGCGCTCGCGACCGCGAGGACCGCCGTCCTCGACAAGACCGGCACGCTGACGGTGGGGCGCCCGACCGTCGTGGCCGTCGAGCCCGTGGGCGGGATGGGGGCCGGTGATCTGCTCCGGCTGGCCGCGTCCGTCGACCAGTTCTCCGTGCATCCGCTCGCTGACGCGATCGTCGCCGAAGCGCGGCGCCGGGGGATCCAGCCGGCCGCTGCCACGGGCGTGCGGGAGACGACCGGGAGTGGCATCTCCGCAGTCGTCGAAGGCGTCGTGGTCTCGGTGGGGCGCCCGGGGTGGGTCGGCAGCGAATCGGCCGCGAGCGGCGACCCGGCGGACGGGACGATCGTCGCGGTCGCCGCGGATGGCCGCACCTGCGGCAGGATCGTGCTCTCCGACCCCGTCCGCCCGGAGGCGGGCCGCTCCATCGCAGCGCTCCGCGAGGACGGTGTGGAGCGGGTGGTGCTCGCCACGGGTGACGAGCCGGCCGTCGCCGATCGGGTTGCGGACGCGGTCGGGATCGACGAGGTCTACGCTCGGCAGTCGCCGCAGGACAAGGCGCGGCTGGTGCAGCGCATGCGGGACCGCCCGGTGGCGATGGTCGGTGACGGGGTGAACGACGCGCCGGCCCTCGCTGTTGCCGATGTGGGCATCGCCGTGGCCAGCGACCGCTCGACGGTGTCGTCGGAGACCGCCGACATCGTCATCGTGCATCCGCGCGTCGAGCGGATCGTCCGGGCGCGGCGCATCGCGCGCAGGAGCCGTTCGATCGCGCTGCAGTCCGTCGTCGCCGGCATGGGCCTCAGCATCGTCGCGATGGGGGCGGCCGCCGCAGGGCTGATCGCCCCGCTGGGAGGAGCCATCCTGCAGGAGGTGATCGACGTCGCGGTGATCCTGAATGCCCTGCGCGCGCTGCAGCTGCCGGACGACGGCGCCGGTTCAGCGGTGGCGAAGGGCCCGCACCGGCGCACCATCTCGCCGATCACCCGCTCGGAGGCGTAGAGCGGGGCCGCCTCGGCGGCTCGAACCGCGCCCGTCCGGGGCTACACTCGCTCCGTGAGCCGCCTGATCGACCCCGACGACTCCGTGCTGGTGCTGGTCGACGTGCAGGCGGGCTTCGTCGACCGGGTCGAGCCGGATCGCGCCGACGGGCTCCTCGACCGCATCGCCTTTCTCGCCTGCAGCGCCCGGTTCTGCGGCATCCCGGTCATCGCCACGGTCGAGACGCCCGAGGACTGGGGCGAGCTCCACCCCGTCGTGCGCAGGGCCGCCGGCGCCGCGCCCGTCATCCGCAAGGAGGTCTTCGGCCTGGCCGACGACCCGGCGGTGTGGCCGGCCGTGCGGGAGACCCGGCGCTCGACGGTGGTGCTGGCCGGGCTCGAGACGGACGTCTGCGTGGCCCAGTCCGCGCTCGGGCTGCTCGACAGAGGCCTCCGTGTGGTCATCGTCGAGGACGCCGTTGCCTCTCCCGGCAGCGCGCATGCGGCAGGCCTCGAGCGGATGCGGCTGGCAGGCGCCGTGCCGGTGGCCGCCAAGCAGCTGCACTACGAATGGATGCGCACGGTCGAGCGGTCGCGGGCGTTCGACAGGGCCAACCCCGAGCAGCTGGAGCCGGCGTGAGGCTGCACGACTGCACCTGGATGCAGGTGGAGCGCTACCTGCAGCACGACGACCGGATCGTGCTGCCGCTGGGCTCCACCGAGCAGCACGCCTACCTCTCGGTCGGCACCGACGCCATCCTCGCCGAGCGCGTGTCCCTGGAAGCCGCCGAGCCCCTGGGCGTGCTCGTCGCGCCGGCGCTCCCCTACGGGCTCGCGCCGTACTTCGCCGCGTTCCCGGGCAGCCCCAGCCTGCGCACCACGACCTACCTGGCCCTGGTCGGCGACCTGCTGGAATCGCTGCACGGCCAGGGCTTCCGGCGATTCCTGCTGGTCAACGGGCACGGCGGCAACGTGCCGGTGGAGGGGCTCGCGGCCGAGTGGATGTCCGCGAACGAGGACGCGCAGGTGGTCGTGCACCACTGGTGGCGCGCGCCGAAGGTGTGGGCCGCCGTGCAGTCGATCGACCCGGATGCCGCGCACGCGAACTGGCTCGAGAGCTTCGAGTGGACGCGCCTCGACGGCGCCGATCCGCCGGCCGAGAGCAAGCCGATGGTCGATCTGGACGCACTGCGCGCGGCTGGCCCGGCCCGGGTGCGGGAGATGCTCGGCGATGGCTCGTACGGTGGCCGCTACCGCCGCTCGGCTGCCGACGAGGAAGCCGTCTGGCGGGCCGGCGTCGAGGAGGTTCGCGCGGTGCTCTCGGGCTCCTGGGCCTGAGCTCAGGGATGGAACAGGTAGAGCGTCCCCGTCGTTGAGTGGTTGTTCGCGTCGCCCACCGGCACCGCGATCCGCCCACCCGCCACGATCGGCGAGTTCCAGTGCCCAGCAGCCACGGCGAGCTCCGCGAGCTGGTGCCCCGTTCCCGGCGCGTAGACCTCCAGCGATCCGCCCGGGTCGTAGATGAAGAGCAGGCCGCCGGCCACGATCGGGCTGGTGCCGGCCGTGCCGTTGCCCCACGCGTGGTGCAGCCGGGTGAAGCGCCCCTTCCCGGAGACGCGGTAGGCGTCCGTGCCAGACGAGTCCGAGACGAACACCCAGGTCGTCTTCCCCTGCTTCCACACCGCGGGTGAGCTGAACAGCTCCGCGCCGCCGGGCGTCGACAGCGTCTGCACCGAGCCGCCGAGATGGCCCACGCCCTGGCGCGCCATCGAGATCACGCGCAGCTTGCCGTCCTTGCCGCCCTGGAGGACGACCGGCCCGCGCTTGCGGATGATCGCAGGTGACGTCGACCCGACATCGGTGTCGGTCGCGTCCAGCTGAGCCTGGTCGGTGGGCGTGAAGGTGTGCACCAGGCCGCCGCCCTTGGGTGAGAGCTCGAGCACAGAGTCGCCCCAGTACTGCCTACCGTTCCAGTAGCCGTTGCCCGTGGCGACGAGGATGTTGCCCCGCGAGGCGCCGGTCCTCGTGTCGATCACCGCGCCGCTGCGGCCGAAGATGGCCGAGTCGGACTTCGGGCACCGCGCCGGCCGCAGCAGGTGGTGTGTGCCCGAGCAGAGCGAGTTCCACACGCCCAGGCGCTTGCCGGTCAGCATCGAGATGACGACGACGTGACCCTGGTAGGGCGGCTGGTCGCCGATGTAGCCGCCGGTTGTGACATAGAGGCGGTTGCGGTAGGTGTTGAGCGCGGAGGCGATCTTCTCGCGGGTCGGAAGCGTCGTCACCTGCACCGGCCAGGGCCCGCTCTTGATCTCCCGGCCGTTGGCGACGGAGAGCTTGTGGATCCACCCGCTCGGGGTCGCCGCAAAGATGAATCGGTGCGTCGGGTCTGCGACCGGGGTGGCCGTCGTGATCTGGTCGCTGCCCGCGTAGTCCGAGTAGGAGTGGGGCGTGTACGTCCACAGGATGTCGCCCTTGGCCGAGATGGCCACCGTCCGGCCGTACGTCGTCGTGACGACGAAGATGTTGCGCGTCGAGCCGCCCACGGTCACGCCGTGCAGGAAGATCGGCGAGGAGTCCACCGTCCCGGGCAGGTGCACGGTCGTGCGCTGGAGCGAGGCGACATTCGCTGCCGTGATGCCCGTCGCGTTCGGCTCCGTGCCGAACCGTGCGGACGAGACGTTGAACCGGGTCCAGGAGTAGGTCGGCGCGGAGACTGCGCGGGCGGCGCCGACATGCAGGGCTGCCGCGCTGCACCCGGCCAGCAGTGCGGCGGCCAGGGCGAACAGGATGCGGCGAGGCGCGAGCATGGGAACACCATGCTAGCCCTCGCCCGCGTGAGCGCCCAACCCGGGGAGCCACCCGCCGCGGCGGGCGGCTCCCCGGGTGGAGGAGTCAGCCGTTGAACCCGTGGAAGGCGCCGAGCGGGGTCGGCAGCCTCGGCTCGAAGGGATGGAAGCGGAAGGCGCGGGTCGTGTCGAAGCCCGCCTTCTGGGCCTCGGCCTTGTCGACGAACGGCAGCAGCGCGGAGACCGCCTGGTTGATGTCCGTCCAGCCGAGGGTGCGCTCGTAGCCGTTGTTGTTCGGCGGGTCGACCTTCTCGGCGACCCCCTGGGCGCCCTTCACGAACTCGATCGGGCCGCCGTCGCGACGGGCGACCCCGGGAGCGACGACGCGGGCCAGCGTCCGGTGGTCGCTCTCGATGCCCATGATGCGGGCGGCGGTCACACGCAGGTCCGCCGTGGAGAAGTTGCGCACGCCGACCAGGTAGGCGGCGATGAACGCGTCCTCGAGCGTGACCAGGGTGTTCAGCGTCACCCGCGCTCGCCGGAACATGTGGTGCGGGTAGTAGAAGGTGGTGAACGGGGAGGGCGTGCCGGTCACCGACTTCTCCAGCGCGTAGTGGGACATCTCCTCCTGCCGGGCCCACCGCAGGTAGCCCTTGTCGTCATCCGCGAGGCGGCCGAAAAACGGCGCCCGCTCGATGATGTTGGTGTACGTCGTCACGGCGAGCGCCTCGGCGATCTCCGCGGCGACCAGGATGTCGGTATCTCCCTTCGTCAGGCCCGATGCCTTCACCGGCGACGCCTGCAGCAGGCCGCCCAGCGCCAGTCCTGCTCCGGCCGCTCCGGCCGTGCGTATCAGCGATGCACGGGTCAGCGTTCGATCGGCAATATCACTCATCTCGACCCCTTCCTGGAGCAAAACGGCGGCGTGTGCCGCCTCGTGTTGCACCTGGTTCGGGCGCGCGCCTGGATCGGTTCACCGCGCCGTCGCTCAGGCGGCGTACGGGGCGACGCTGAGGTACTTGAAGCCGCTGTCCACGGCGAGGGTGACGATCACCGCGTCCGGCCCGAGCCGCTCGGCCAGCCGGTGGGCGCCGACCACGTTGGCGCCTGTCGAGATGCCGGCGAAGATGCCCTCCTCCCGGGCGAGGCGCAACGTCATGTCGACCGCCTCCTGATCGCCGATCGGCTCGACGTGATCGATGCGCCCGGCGTCCCAGTGAGGCATCACGAAGCCCGTCCAGCCCTGGATCAGGAACGGGCCGCGCTCGCCGCCGGTGATGGCCGCGGACGAGGCCGGCTCGTGCGCCTGGATGTAGACCCCCCGGGACCGAAGCGCGTCGGAGACGCCCATCACCGAGCTGGCCGTGCCCATCCCCTGGCAGAACGCGGTCACCCGGCCGCCGGTCTGCTCCCAGATCTCGCGGCCGAGCCGGTCGCGGTGGTCGGGGATGATGTAGGGGTTGCGGAACTGGTCGGTGCCGTAGTGCCCCGGCTGGGCGGCCAGCTCGGCCGCACGCTCGACCATCGCCTCGATGTCCTGCGCGGTCACCTTCGGCCGGCCGTGGATCGATCGCGTCTCCTCGATCTCGCCGCCCAGCGACCTGATCAGCTGAAAGCGCTCCTCCGTGAAGCAGTCCGCCATCACGATCAGGCACCGGTAGCCCTTCGCCCGGCAGACCATGGCGAGGGCGGGACCGGTGCTGCCGCCCGTGTACTCGACCACCGTGTCACCGGGCGAGATGAGGCCGTCGCGCTCCGCGCCCTCGACCATCGCTCGTGCCATGCGGTCCTTCATCGAGCCGGTCGGGTTGCGGTACTCGAGCTTCACCCAAAGCTCTGCGTCGTTCGCCGGCGCGCAGCGCTGCAGGCGGACGAGCGGTGTGTTGCCGATCGCGTCGAGGATGGACGCCATCGGACGTCGCTCAGTGCACGATCAGAACGTCGCACCGGGCGTGGCGGGCCACGTCCTGGCTGACGCTGTGATCGAGCATGCGTTGCATCCAGCCCCGTTCGCGGGCGCCGACGACGATCAGGTCGGCGTCGTTCTGCTCGGCGGCCTTGACGATCGCCTCGGCGGGGTCGCCGATCGCACGAACCAGCTCCACGGTGAGGCCGGCGGTCCTGGCGCGCTCCGCGGCGCTCTGCATCTCCGCGGCGTGCTCCTCCGGACTGTCGGTGGGATCGATGCCGCCCATGCTGCGGCCGGTGCCTGCGTCGGCCATCACCCGGGCCACGCTGGTGATCAGGATCTTCGCCTCGAAGGCCTTGGCCAGCTCGAGGGCGCGCTCGAGCGCTCGCTCGGACGGATCGGTCTGGTCATAGCCAACCAGGATCGTCTTCATGCTGCATCTCCTGCTCGGGGGATGGCGACGCCGCCATCATCTCAACTTTTCCGACGGCGTGGTGGCCCGGGTTCGAACCGGCGTGAGGCGGGCCCGCCGCCGGCTCGTCTCACAGCTCTTGCACACACCACGTATGTTGATAGATAACTACGCATCACTGTTACGAAACGTATGTATATGGCTTCAAACAAGGTATTTGCATAAATCGTAATATAACTCACTCCTCCGGGGGAGCGTGCAGTAAACATAACACTCCGATGACGATGCGAGTCCTGTAGCAACGCGGTTTGGTCCCCTTAGTGCCGTCGAGGCTGTCCCTCTGGCACGTGACATCGTTTTCGGGAGGTTTCGTGTCATCCTCGTTTGCCATGCGCCGGTCGCGTAGCGCCGGCCGCTTGTTCCTCGCATCGGCTCTGGCCGGCGCCGGGCTTCTGCTCGTTGCCGGGCCGGCCGCCGCGGCGGTGACCATCACCGGCCACCCATCGCCGATCTCGCGCAGCTCCACGGCGAAGTTCACCTGGACAGCGCCCTCCAACAGCAGCAGCCGGTGCTCGCTCGATGGCAGCCGCTTCGGCTCGTGCGCGCACAGCAAGACCTATTCGAATCTCGGCCTGGGCTCGCACACGTTCCGGCTGGACGTCCTGCACCACGGGTCGACGATCCGCCGCAGCTACTCCTGGAAGGTCGTCCGCCCGCTTGCCGTCTCGTCGATCAGCGCGTCCTGCACCGGTGACGTTCTCTCCGGGTCGGTCACCGCGCAGGGCTACCCCGGTGACGGGCTCGACGTGGCGCTTTCGGCGCAGCAGTCCGGCTCGTGGGCTGCCTCCGGCCTCTCGCAGCACGTCGTGCTGACGAAGGGAGCGAGCCAGGCGTACGACTACAGCTTCAACGTCGCCGCCGTGAACGGCACCGCGTTCCAGGTCAACGCCCACGGAACGTCGTCGCCCGTGGTCGATGCCTCGACCTGCGCGCCGGTCACCCAGCTGCCGGAGTCGTCGCGGCCGATCCTGATGCCGCTCAGCGTCGCCGGCACCATCGCCCTGCTTGGCTTCGTCGCGTACCGCCGCCGGCGGCCCGCAGACGCCGTCTAGCGCACCCGTCTCCAACAACGCCGGGGCCCGCGCGACGCGGGCCTCGGCAGCCCGAGGTGGCCCCGTGCGGATCTCACCGCCCGCGGTCGGCCGTTCGGTCACCAGCGTGCCGTTTCGCCTGGCGCTGGTGGTCGGCGCCACCGCACTCGCATATCGCTTCTCCCTGTCGACGATGGCCGACGGATGGACGTACCAGTCGCCCCAGGGCGACCTGGCGCTGGTGCCGCCCCTCGCGGTGGCGCTGCTCGCCGCAGCGGCGCTCCGTCACCGGCACGTCGGGGCCGTGCGCCTCGGCCGCATCGACGTGGCGATCGCGATCGTGTTCTCGCTGATCGCGGCCGCGGCGCTGATCGTGGCCCCGGTTGCCACCTCGAGCTACTACTGGACCCTCCGCCCCGACATGCTGACGCTGCCGCTGGTCGCCGCTGCGGGCATCGCACTCTTCTTCGGCGCCCGGGCGCTGTTCGGGTTCGTGTTCCCGCTGCTGTTCCTGTTCCTCGCCTGGCCGCTGCCGTACTCGGTGCTGCTGGAGAACGTGCTCGAGCGCATCACCGCAGCCACCGTCGCATCGGTGGAGCTCGTCAACCGGGCGACGGGAGTCGCGCAGAGCGAGGGCGACGGGCTGTTCCGGCTCCATCATGGGGCGAGCGGGTTCGACGTGTCCGTGGCCTCCGCGTGCTCGGGGATCGACAGCCTGATCGGTTTCGCCATCGTGGGCGTCGCGGTGCTCTACCTCGTCACCGGGCCGGTGCTGCGGCGTGCGCTGTGGCTGGCTGCCGGCCTCTGCGCTGTCTGGGTCGGCAACGTCGTTCGAATCACGTCGATCCTCGTCGTCGCGCGGGTGTTCGGGCAGCAGGCCGCGCTCGAGTGGCTGCACCCCGTTCTCGGGCTGGTGGTCATCAACGTCGTCGCCGTGCTGCTCTGGCTCGCGCTGCCGCGCTTCGGGCTGCGGGCCCGCTCGCCATTCACGCCGTCGGTGTCCGACACGCCGATCGGGCGCATGGTGCCCGAGGCCGAGCGCGCCACGCCGCGGGCGATCCTGGCCCGTGGCGCCGTGTTCGCCGTCGTCGCGCTGGGCCTGGGGGTGGCGGACGGGCAGCTCTCCGGCATCGCGGCCGCCTTCGCAAACGACGGGCTGCCCGCGGTGATCTCGTTCGACAGCCGTCCGGTCGCCGGCCCGAGCTGGCGCGTCGACCCGGTGCGAACCATCACCTGGGCGAAGGCCTACTTCGGAGCATCCTCGACGTGGCGGCGATTCCACCTCACCCCCGCGACTCCCGGCCCCCGCGCCCTGACGGCATGGGTGGACGCGATCGACACGCCGGACCTGGCGGCGCTGGCCGCGCACCCGGTCATCCGCTGCTACGACTTCCACAACGAGGACGTGCTGGTGAACCGCTCGGTCGTGCTCGACCATGGCGTCGTCGGCCACGACTACGTCTACCGTGCGACCGGCGGAGGCATCTGGCACGCGCTGACATGGGAGTGGCCGGTGGCGTCAGCCGGCGGCCAGGTCTCCTACGAGCGGATCGTCATCCTCGCCAGCTCGAACCTCACCGAGCCCGTCGGTGCGCGCGCCGCTCACGGCGACAGCCTGTTCGCCGACTCGGTCCTCAACCTGCTCGGCTCGTTCTCGTCTGACCGCGATCCCAACCCGGCGCTCAACCGGTCGGTGATGGGCGTGGCCGAGGCGATCATCGACGCGCGCCTGAAGAAGGAGGCGGCATGACCCAGGTGTCGCTGGAGTTCCTCTACGGCGTGCTGCGCTCGACGCTGCTCGTCTACATCACGCTGGTGGCACTGCACTTCGTGCTCGAGGTGCTGTTCGCGCACCGCGCCTACCGCCGCTCACTGCAGGGATTCCCCGACCCCGTGCGGCCCCCGTCGGTCGACGTGATCGTCCCCTGCTACAACGAGGACGCCGATCATCTGGCCGCCTGCTTCGACGCGCTGCTCGCTCAGGACTACGAGGGTGACGTGCGCGTCTACGTCGTCGACGACGGATCGCCCAACCGCGAGCAGGTGCTCCACGTGTACGAACGGTACGGGGCGCTGGACGGCTGGGAGGTGCTGCTGCCGGCGGAGAACCGGGGCAAACGCCATGCGCAGGACGCGGCCCTGGCGCGCTGCCGGTCGGACATCGTGGTCACCATCGACTCCGACACCGAGATCGCGTCCGACGGCATCCGCCAGATCGTCCGGCCGTTCATCGACCCGGCGGTTGGAGCGGTCACCGGCGACGTCGCCGTCACCAACGCCTCGACCAACGTGCTGACGCGGCTGATCGGCATGCGGTACTGGGTGGCCTTCAACCAGGAGCGGGCGGCCCAGTCGTACTTCCGCTCGGTGCTCTGCTGCTCGGGCCCGTTCAGCGCGTACCGTCGCTCGGTGCTGGCGGCGGTCTGGCCGTCCTACATCGCCCAGACCTTCAAGGGAACCGCCTGCACGTACGGCGACGACCGGCACCTCACCAACCTGGTGCTGGCCGCCGGGTCGGACACCCTGTTCCTGCCGCAGGCATGGGCGCGGACCAACGCCCCGGAGACGATCCGCGGATACCTGAAGCAGCAGCTCCGCTGGAACAAGAGCTTCTACCGCGAGGTGCTCTGGACGCTGCCGTACCTTTCCCGGCTGGGCGCCTACATCGCGTTCGAGATGGCCGTGCAGGTGCTGCTGCCGCTGCTGCTCACCGTGCTCATCCTCAGCTCGGCGCTGGTGACGATCCTCATGCATCCGGCGATGGGGCTGCGGTACGCGGCCGTGACGGCGCTGATGGGGGTGCTCCGCTGCAGCTACGCGATGTACCGCACCCGCGACCCGCGGTTCATCGTGTTCCTGCTGTACGGCTTCATCCACGTGTGCCTGCTGATCCCCGTCCGCATCCGCGCGCTGCTGACGCTGACCGACAACCGGTGGGGGACGCGGACGGCGCTGCCCGAGACGACGGTCGGCGACTGACCTTTGGCTCAGCCGGCGTCGCGCATGCCGCGGTACCAGCTGTTGAACGCGCCGATCAGCTCATCCTTCTCGGCCAGGACGCCGTGGGTGAACGCGCGCGACCGGATGCCGCGCTGCACCCGCTCACAGACCTCATAGTCCTGGTGGGCGACCAGCTCGACGAAGTCCACGATCTCGGACGGGTCGAAGCCATCGGCAGCGATCACCTCGGGCGCGAACAGGTACTCGGTGACGACGGTGGTGTGGCCCGGGCCCCGCGGCAGCAGGATGGTCGAGATGGCCCCCGTCCCTGTTACGTCGATGAACATGTTCGGGTAGACGGTGCAGCCATAGAGCGAGCTGCCCGCCTCGCTCAGGCCCTCGGTGACGGGGAGGCTCGACCGCCCGGTCGCCGAGAAGCTGTTTCCGCCGCCGGCAAGCTCGACACCCCCATCGCTTCGGCTTGGGTCGTAGGAGTTCCCGGCTCGGAACGTCGGCACCACGGCGACCAGCTCCGGGTGCACCGTTGGGCAGTGCAGGCACTCGTTGTAGTTGTCGATCAGGATCTTCCAGTTGGCCTCGACCTCGCTGACCGTGGTGTGGCCGATCCGCAATCGGTCGAGGCCGAAGCGGGCCATCGTCAGCGGCTGCTCGTGCTGGTCGCGCAGCGCCTCCTCGAGCGCGGCCGGGCCCGGGTCGAGGTGGACGAACAGGAACCCCTGCCAGACGTCCACCGCGGCCGGCCAGAGGCCGAGCGACTCACGGTCGATCTCGTCCCGGTCCACCATCGGCGTGCCGATCAGCCGCCCGTCGAACGAGTAGCTCCACGCGTGGTATGGGCACTTGACTGCGCCCCTCATCCGGCCGGATGCCTGCTCGCACAGGCGGGAGCCGCGATGCCGGCAGACGTTGTAGAAGGCGTGCAGCTCGCCCTCCCCGGCGCGCAGGACGATCACGCTCTCGCCGGCGACCTCCAGGGTGATGAAGTCGCCCGGCTGCTGCAGCTTCTCCACGCGGCCGGCGTAGAACCAGCTGCGCGCGAACACCTGCTCGCGCTCGAGCTCGAAGATCTCCGGCGCGTGGTAGTCGCGTCCGGGCAGGGTCGGCATCCCTCGTGTGGCGCTCATGGGCAGCTCCGTGGTCGTCCTGACTGAACAGTCAGTCAGTCCGGTCAAGTCTACGTGATCGGCCGCCCTGCGGCCGCTCCGGCGGCCGCACCCGTGTGCCTCACGGCGTCAGTTGCGCCTGGCGCACGCGGCGGAACCCTGCGGCGCCGAGCACGTCGGCGTCGACCAGGCGGCACATCCAGCCGTAGCCGGTGTCAGCGCGGTA
>Ga0066662_10000528_pt1 | contig 16880 bp, 16 predicted proteins | sample GraSoiAngelo_111_FD_133939 | JGI IMG/M metagenome (GOLD analysis project Ga0066662, IMG submission 133939) | Grasslands soil microbial communities from the Angelo Coastal Reserve, California, USA - 14_0903_12_40cm | ecosystem: Environmental > Terrestrial > Soil > Grasslands | place: USA...
TCGGCCACGCGCGCCGCACGGGTGCCCCGTTCACGGCTGATGGCGTTCGCCAGCGGGCCGGTGACGGCCCCGAGCTCGCCCGCCCGGGCGTACAGGTCAGCGAGGCTCGGGGCGAGGTCGCCGAGGTAGCCCGCCTCCGCCTCGGCCGCCGGACGCACCGGCCCCATGCGGCGAGCGAGCGCGACGAGCAGCAGCGCGCCGGCGAGGAGGCCGTCGAGCACGACCAAGGGCGCCCAGGACGGCATGTAGGGCAGCACGTCGAGCCGTCCCCCCGTGGACTGGTGATACGTGTCGACGCTGACCGTCCCGCCGGCTGACTGCGCCAGCGGGAGCAGCACGGGGAGGCCCACCTGAACGGCGGCGAGGTTCGTGAACCAGACGGGATCGGCGAACACCCAGACGCTCCCCCGCCCAACCGCGATCACCGCGGCGACGCTGTTGCCCGCGTCCGTCGCATAGACGTTGGTCGCGCCCTGCGGGAGCCGCATGGCGGCACGCGAGCTCAGCTGCAGGTTCAGGTCTGTGAACTGCACGTTCGCGTCTGGGAAGGCCGCTGCGCCCGCGGCGGGGCTCGCATCCCCGCCGGCGGTGAAGGAGAGGCCGAGCTGCCGCGTGAACGGGTCGGGCGCCTCCGGCGCGTAGAGGAGGGTCGCGCCGTTTCGCAGGGAACGCATCCACGAGGATGCCTCGTCGGAGGTGACGCCGTGCGGGTCGATGATCACCGCAAGCCCTTGGCCGAGCGTGGGCTTGTCACGCTCCTCCACGTGCATGCCCGCCGCGCGCAGGCCGGCGGCGACCCCCGACAGCCCGTACGGCCCGCGCCCGGCGATCCGGAAGCTGGGCCCGGCGTCGTTGGACGGCGGGGCGAGCAGCACGGCTCCGGCCACGAGCAGGGCCAGCAGGCCGCCGAGCACCAGGCCGCTGCTGCGGGTCACCCGAGCACCGCCTCGGCAAGCTCGTCGATCCGCCGCACGTCGGACTCCTCCGCCGGGATCGATCCGTAGACGCGGGCCTCGAACAGGCGCGTGCACTCGGCCAGCGCACGGCCCTGGCCGGTGGCGGGGCCCAGCCACCGGACGAACGTCCAGTTGCTCCGGCCGGGAAGCGACCGCCAGCCTCGCCGGCCACCCAGCTCACGAAGCAGCGCCGCGTACAGCTGGCGCAGCGCTTCGAGCGGATCGGTGGGCGCGAGGCGGAGCGCCGTTGCACGGGCGTCCGCGAACCCCGCCACCTGCGAAGCGGCCGGTCCGGTCGCGGCCGGCGGGCGGCCGCTGCGGCCGCGCAGTGCGCGCACCGCCACGGCCACCGCGAGCGCGACGACCGCCGCGAGCACCGCATACCCGAGCAGGCTGGCGGCGCTCCCCGCGACCGTGAGCCGGGGCAGCAGCTGCACCAGCCAGCCGAACAGCCGGCCGAGCAGGCGCCTGAGCAGCGAATGGCCGCCCGCGTGGCCGCCGATCGCCTGCTGCGCCGCATGCTGCGCTGCGGGAAGGCGGGCGTGGAAGGCCGCGCCGGCCCGCGCGACCGCCCGCACATGGTCGTCGGCGCTCACCTCATTCGAGGGCGTCGACCGCCGCGGCGATGTCCGTACCCTCCTTGCGCAGCCGGAGGTCGAAGTACAGCAGCGCCGAGGCGAGTGCGCTCACCGGCCCGACGAGGACGGTCGAGATGGTCGCCGCCAGCAGGCGCGAGATGCTGGCCAGATGCGCCGTTCCGCTGCTCGGGGCGAGCACCGAGACGCCGCTGCCGATCCCAAGGGCGCCGAGCAACGCCAGCACGAAGGTCTCCACCAGGTTGGACGCGATGCCGACGACGAGGCCGATCACGATCAGGATGCCGAACACGCGCCACCACGAGCCCTTGACCAGGCGACGGCTGCGGCCGAGCGCGCTGAAGTAGCGGAAGTTCTCCATGGCGACCGCCTGCGCGCTGAGCGAGAACCAGACGTAGAACAGGATGCCCGGGATGACCAGCAGCAGCGTGCCGATGCCGACTGCAAACAGGGTGATCAGCTCGGTCAAGAGCAGCGCGGGCAGAATGCGCGCCATCCGCGACCAGATGCCGCCGATCGTCGGCCGGATGCCCACGGCCACATCCGCGACGGCGAGCGCGCCGATCGCCGGCGTCACCAGTGTTGCCACCGGAGGCAGCAGGAAGATGGCGGCGCCGCCGATCGCAATGGCGAGCAGCGCGATCGGCACCAGCAGGATGCCGAACGCTCCCACCAGCACGACGAAGTTCCGCCGGTACAGGCTGAAGGCGCCGTCGAGGATGGCGCCGAGATCCATCGGGCGTGCGAGCCGGGCGTCCGCTGCGTCGCTCATCGCCGTCATCAGCCGTACCTCCCACGGGCGTAGGACAGGAACTGGTCGTCGCTCATCCCGGGCGGGCGCGCCAGGTGGCGCTCCACCCGCGCCGCGATCTTCGACGCGAGCGTCTCCTGCGCCTCCTTTGTCAGCGTTCCACGCCGGCTCTCGAACTCGGCGATGATCTCGGCCAGCCGCGGCGGCACGCCTCCGGCCGTCGCTTCGTCCGCGGCGACCAGGTCGACGAACGACACGGCCGCCGCCTTGGGCACGCCACCGGGCCGCTTGGGGATGCGCACCGCCACCGTGCCGGCGGCCATGTCGCCGAGCCGCTGGCTGCGGCTCGAGATGAGCGCGACGATGCCGCCGAGCAGGTAGCTGGTGGGCAGGAAGTCGATCACGCGCACGAGGTTGCGCACGAGCGACTCCCGTGCGCCGATCGGCGCACCCAGCTCGGTCAGCACTCGGATGCGCATGACGCGCTTGCCGAGCGTTGCCCCGAACCGCCATTCCGCGAAGAAGAAGTAGGCGAACGGCATGGCGCCGAACATGATGATCGCAAGCGTGATCAGGAGCCATGCCGGCACCGTGAGGCTGGCGACGGCGGTGAGGATGAGCGAGCCGATCAGGACGACCGAGATCACCACCCAATCGAGCAGCTGCGCGACGGCTCGCGAGCCGACGCCTGCAATGTCGTGCTCGACCGCCACCCGTTCGGGCGTGGTCACCCTTATGCGGTCAACGAACAGTCGAAACGCTCCGATACGGTAGGACGATGGCCGTCACCGGACAGCCCAGCCCATCGTGGTCGAGCCGCCGTGCGCCGCTCTGGGATGAGCTGGCTGGTCTCCTCAAGGAATCGGCTGAACGGCGGGGGCACATGAATGCGGAACGCCTCGACCTGCTCGTCCTACGCTACCAACAGGCTGCGTCGGATCTCGCGTACCTGCGCACCCACGAGCCGGCGTCGCCGCTGATACCGCGGCTGAACGACCTGGTCGCGCGCGGCCACGCGGTGATCTACAGGCCGCGCCGCCGCCTCTCGGTGCGCGCGGTCGGGCGGTTCCTGTGGCGCGAGTATCCGCGGCTGGTCTGGGAGATCCGGCGCTATGCGTACGCCGCGGCGGCGATCCAGGTGGTGCTTGCGGTGGCCGGCTACGCGTGGGCGCAGCACGACCCGGTCGACGCGGCCAGCTTCCTCCCCGCCTCGATGCGCGGGGTGGCGGGCTTCCACCACCATCCCGTGCCGGGGGCGCTGATGGCGCCGAGTGCGGCCGGCATCTTCACGAACAACATCTTCGTGTCACTGCTCGACGTCGGCGGCGGCCTGACGCTCGGCGTGATGACGCTCTACAGCCTGTACCTGAACTCCATGCTGCTCGGCGTGCTGTCCGGCCTGGCGAACCGGCCCGGCCCGAGCGCGGAGTACTGGTCACTGATCGTGCCGCACGGCGTGATCGAACTGACCGCATTCACCATCTGCGCGGGCGCGGGGCTCGCGCTCGCCGCGGCCGTCGTGCGCGCCGAGCCCGAGCCGCGCAGCGTGGCGATCCGCCGGGCGGGCACGCGCGCGGCGCTGATCGCCGCCGGCACGATGCCGCTGCTGATCATCGCCGGGACGATCGAGGGCTTCGTCACGCCGTCCGGGCTGCCGGAGGCGGTGAAGCTGGCCGTCGCGCCGGCGACCGCCATCGTGCTTGCGGCCTACCTGCGACGTGGACGGCCGGCTGCTGCCGCCGGCTGAGGCTGGCACCCCTGCCGACGAGGCAGGGCCCTCACCGCTCCTCGCCGGTCCGTGACGCCCCTCCCCACAGCCTCCTCCACCGTGACGGCGGCCGCGGCTGGGTGCTGCGCCATTCGTCGTAGAGCGGCAGGCGCCCCGCCTCCCGGGCCGCCAGAACGCACTCGCGGTGCGCATGGCGGCGGCGCTCGCCGTCGCCCTCGGGCGATATCAGCAGGTGGTCGCTCATGGCGTGCAGGCGAAGGCCGCAGAGCGGGCAGCGATACGTGGCCGGCGTGCCGCTGCGCACCGGGCGCACCGCCCACCACCGCGCCTGCCCCAGCTTGGCCATCCCGGAATGATCGCAGCCGCCCGGCTCACGGTGCGAACAACAGCCGGTCCGGGACCGGCCGCACGCGCGTCCGGTGCGCGGGGTGCAGGCGGGCCGCCGCACCGCGCAGCCGCACGGCACCGCTGTAGGAGGCCGCGTACCAGCCCGACCGCACGCTGTCGATCGACACCACCGCGCCGGTGTGCGGCGCGTGGATGAACCGCCCGTGGCCGACCCAGATGCCCACGTGCCCGAGCGTGAAGAAGACCAGGTCGCCGGGCTCCAGCTGCGACCGCGGGACGTGCCTGCCGAGCGTCCACTGCGCGTAGCTCGAGTGCGGCAGTGAGATCCCGAAGTGCGCGTAGACGTAGCGGGTGAACCCGGAGCAATCGAACCCGGCCGGCGTCGTCCCCGCCCACACGTACGGCGTCCCGCGGAACCGCTCCGCGAAGCGGACCGCGGCCGCACCGAGCGTGTGCAATCCGTGGTGTCGGGGCGGACGGCCGTGGCGGACGCCGGCGCCGGCTGCCCAGGCCGGAGTGACCGGCAGGAGGCATACGGCGGCGAGAATCAGGGCCAGTCGTTTCACGGCGCGCAGGGTACCCACCTGTGGTTGTGCTTGTCGCAGTACGGTCGGATAACCCGTCTACACGGAATGTGCGAGGGCCGCGCCGGATTGTGTGTCGAAGAGATGGGCCGTCCCGCGCTCCACACCGAACCGCAGCCGCTCGCCCAGCTCGTGCCGGGCGCTGCCCTCCAGCCGCGCCGTCAGCCGGACGCCCTCCCCGGCCCGCACGCCGAGGAACGTCTCCCGCCCGAGCACCTCGACCGAATCGACCACCCCCTCGAACGGGCCGGCCATCCCTGCCTCGGCGCTCCACGGGCGGACGTGCTCGGGCCGCAGCCCGACCGTCACCGTCTCGGGAACCTCCTCGACGCCGACCTCGAGCTGCAGCGCGCCGTTGCCAAGGCAGAAGCGGTCGCCCTGGCGCCGGGCGGTGAGCTCGCAGAACGCCATCGCCGGGCTGCCGATGAAGCCGGCGACGAACACGTTCGCCGGCTCGGCGTAGACGCGGTCCGGCGTGTCGACCTGCTCCAGCACCCCGGCACGCATCACCGCGATGCGATCGCCCATGGTCATCGCTTCCACCTGGTCATGTGTCACGAACAGGGTGGTCACGCCCGTCTCGCGCTGCAGCGCCGCGATCTCGGCACGCATGTCGACCCTGAGCTTCGCGTCCAGGTTCGACAGCGGCTCGTCCATGAGGAACGCCTGCGGGTGGCGCACCAGCGCCCGACCCAGCGCGACCCGCTGGCGCTGCCCGCCGGACAGCTCGCGCGGCTTGCGGTCGAGCAGACCGTCCAGCTCGAGGCGCCGCGCCGCCTGCTCCACCTGCGCCCGCACCTCGGCCCGCGGCACCTTGCGCGACTCGAGCCCGAAGGCGAGGTTCCGGTACACCGTCATCTGCGGGTAGAGCGCATAGTCCTGGAACACCATCGCCACGTCGCGCCGGCGCGGCGGCAGCCCCTGCACCTCGCGGCCGCCGATGGTGATGCGCCCCGCGCTCACGGCCTCGAGGCCGGCCAGCAGCCGCAGCGCCGTCGTCTTCCCGCAGCCGGACGGCCCGACCAGCACCATGAACTCCCCGCCGGCGATGTCGAGCGTCAGCCCGTCGACGGCCGTCACCGGCCCGAACCGCTTGACGACCCCCTCGAACGTGATCGCGACCGGGCTCGAGCTCATCCCCGGATCGACCCCGCCAGCATGCCCCGCAGGAACTGGCGCTGCGTGAGCAGGTAGACGACGACGACCGGCGCCGCGACCAGCACGGCGGCGGCCGACACGCTGGGGACGTCCACGCCGTACCGGCTCTGGAAGGTCGAGAGCCCGAGCGGCGCTGTGCGGTGCGACTGGTCGGAGATCATCACGAGGGCCAGCAGGAACTCGTTCCACGTCCACATGAACACCAGCACCACCATGGTCAGGATCGCCGGCCTGCCGATCGGCACGAGCACCCGCCAAAGCACCCGCCATGACGACGCGCCGTCGACCCGCGCCGCGTCCGCCAGCTCGACGGGCACAGAGCGAAAGAACGCCCGCATCCAGAACGTGCCGAACGAGATCGAGAGGCCCGTCTGCGGGAGGATCAGCGCCCAGTAGGTATCGGTCAGCCCGGCATCGCGGAAGGTGTAGTAGAGCGGCACGATCAGCGATTCGAACGGCACCACCATGCCCGCCAGCATCACGTAGAAGATCGGCGTCGCGCCGGGGAACCGCATCGTCCCGAACGCGTAGCCCGCGGGGATGCACAGGGCCGTCGTCAGCGCGACCACCGACGCCGACACCAGCACGCTCGAGGCCATCAGCCGCCCGAAGCCCCCGGCGTCCCAGGCCGACCGGAACGTGGCCAGGCTGACCGAGTGGGGCAGCTCGACCCCGGTCAGCAGCGCCCCGGGCGGGTGCATCGCGGTCAGCACGATCACCGCGATCGGCGCCAGGGCAAGCACCGAGAACAGCGCCAGCACCGCGTAGGTGACCGCCCGCTCCACGCCGCTCGCCGTCACGGCCGGTCCTCCACGAGGCGCGTGATGATGACGACCAGCGCCAGGATCAGCAGCCCCATGATCGCGCCGATGGCCGCCGCCGAGCCCACCTGGCCGGTGACGAAGGCGCGGGTGTAGATCAGCAGCGAGGGCACGGTGGTGGCGTCGCCGGGGCCGCCCTTAGTGGTGACATAGATGATGTCGAAGGCACGCAGGGCCGCGATCACGGTGAGCGAGAGCGCCACCGCCAGCTCGTTCCGCAGCCCCGGCAGCGTGACGGCGAAGAACTCGCGAACCGGCCCGGCGCCGTCGACCCGCGCGGCCTCGTACCGCGCGGGCGGGATCCGCTGCGCCCCGGCCATGAACAGCACCAGGCAGAGGCCGGTGGTGATCCAGCTGCCGATCACGCCCACGGCCGGGAGCGCCGTCGAGAGGTCACCAAGCCACGAATGCCGGAGCGACCCGAGGCCGACTGCCGCCAGCGCCTGGTTGATCGGCCCCTCCGGGTCATACAGCCACCGCCAGGCGACGCCCACCACGACGGCCGCCAGCACCTGCGGCAGGAAGATGACGGTGCGCACCGCCGCCACGCCGCGCACCCGCGAGTGCACGAGCAACCCCGTCAGTGCGAGCCCGACGGCCACCGGCAGCACGGCGTAGAAGAGGATCAGCACGAGCGAGTGCTGGAAGGCCGTCCGCACGGCGGCGTCGTGGATCGCCGCGCGATAGTTGCCGAGCCCCACCCACGTGCCGCTCGTGACGCCGTCCCACCGGAACAGCGAGATCCACGCGCCGTCCGCGATCGGCGCGATCACGAACAGCGCGAACACGGCGAGCGCGGGCAGGATGTAGAGGTACCCGATCAGCCGCGGCTGGCCAGGCGCCTGGGTGCCGCGGTCACGAATGGGCGCTCTCCCAGTCCTTCTGCACGGCCGCGGTGAACTGCGCCGGCGTGATCGCCCCCTGGCTCAGCTGCTGCAGCCCGCCGAACAACGTGTCGCCCATCGAGGCGGTCGCCCAGTCCAGGTAGGGCACGAGCAGGCCCGCCCGCGACTTCTGCTTCCAGGTGCGCGCGATCGCGGCGAGCGAGGAGCCGCCGTGAAGCGCCGCGGCGCCCGGGTCGGCCGCCGGCAGATCGCCGTGTGCGATCAGCAGGTCCGCGGCGTGCTGCCCCGTCAGGTAGTCGATCAGCGCGGCGGCGGCCGCCGGATAGGGCGTACGGGAGCTGATGTGGTAGGGCAGCGACAGCGATCCCGTGGCCGCGCTCGGCGCAGAGCCGGTGCCCGGCATCGGGAAGAACCCGACCCGGTTCCCGAGCGGCCCGGCGAACGTCTGGTTCTCCCACGGCCCGGTGATGAAGTACAGCCCCTCGCCCTTGGCGAACCGTGCGGCGGCGGTCTGCTGGCTGACCCCGTTGAAGCCGTTCTCGAAGTAGCCCCTGGCGCCCCACTGGGCGAACACCTCCGCCGCCCTGCGCGTGCCGGGCGTGTCGAACGAGGCGCCGCGGTGGCCGAACGCCCACGCCGAGATCGCCGCCGGCCGCTCGAACAGCGCCTGCAACACCATGAACACGTGCCCGAGCGGCCAGCGGTCGAGGCCCCCGACCATGACCGGCGGCACGCCGGCTGCCTTCGCCGCCGCGAGCGTCTGCTGGAACTGCGCGAACGTCCGCGGCGGGCGCAGGCCGAGCCGGGCCATGACGTCCTTGTCGTAGAACACCCCGAGCACCTCGGCCTTCTGGGCCACGCCCCACAGGGTGCCGCTGCCCCAGGTCGACCCGTCGGCCGACCACCGCAGCGGGTCGAGCGTCACCGGGTTGCCGAACCGGGTGTCCCATCCGTACGCCGCGGCCTGCCGGTCGAGCGGCAGGATCAGCCCGGCCTTGATCAGCGCCTGGTCGACGGCGTAGCCCTCGTTGCCCTGGAAGACATCAGGCGGGTTGCTCGAGGAGGCGGCCAGCTTGATTGTCGCCATGTAGTCGTCGAAGGACTTGACGACGCGGTGGACGGTGACGTTCGGATAGCGCTGCTCGAACTCGTGGATCAGCTGATCCTCGGCCTTCGAGTCGCCGGGAGATGTCTCGTCGTCCCAGATCGTGAGGCTGATCATCTGGCTGGTGTTAAACCCGGTGGTGACCGGCCCGGAGGGCGCCGTGGCGGCGCCGCCGCTCGACCCGGGGGTGCCGCATCCGCACACGGTGGCGCAGAGCAGCAGCAGGGGCAGGCCAACGCGGAGCAGGCGCATCATCGAGCGTCCCGGGTGGACGGAGTGGCGGCATCCGCACCGGCGGCCGCGCGCAGCAGCTGCTCGGCCGTGGCCGCGCCTCCTCGAGTGGTGGCGACGCCGATCGACATCGAGGCGTAGATCACCGCCAGGCGCAGCCGCTCGGCGACGTCTCTGCCGGCCAGGTCGCCCCAGACCCAGGCGGCGGTGAACAGGTCGCCGGCGCCGTTGGTGTCGACCACGGGCACGTCGGGGGCCGGCTGGGTGAGCAGGCCGTGCGCGCCGGCGCAGATGGCACCGCCCGACCCGAGCGTGACGACGACGGTGTCGCAGACGTCCGCCAGGGCCCTCGCGGCGTTGACCGGGTCGTCCTCCCCGCTTAGGAGCCGCGCCTCGGCCTCGTTCACGATCATCGCCCGTGCCCGCGCCAGATCCGCGGGCGGGCGCCCGGCGAGCGCGCGCGCGGCAACGTCGCCGATCACGGCATACACCGGAACAGCCGCCGGCGCGCGGGCCAGCGAGGGCACGTCGACCACGAACGCCCTGGCATCCAGCGCGGCCAGGCCGGCGGCATCGAGATCATGCTCGGGCGCGACCGTGAGGAATGCTCGGTCTCCGTCGAGCGGCATGATGGCCGAAACGGCCGTCCCGTCGCCCGGCGGCCCGATCCACTCGATCCCCTCGGCCGCGAGCAGGTCGCCCAGGATCCTGCCCAGCAGGTCGCCGCCGACGGGCCAGAACATGCCCGCCCGCAGACCCAGGCGGGTGGCCCCGAGCGCCACGTTGGCGAGGCCGCCGGGGGTCAGCGAGATGCTTCGCGCAAGCCGCTCCTCGCCGAGCGACGGCAGGCCGTCGAGCCCGCTGAAGGTGATGTCCAGGAACGGGGGGCCGGCGCAGACGAGGTCGAGGGAGGGGGCTTCCCGCACCGGTTCAGTAGTACCAAACACTTTCGGGTCCCGCTATCCTCGGCCGCCATGGGCGTCGACCTGGCAGTTGCCACACCGTCGTTCCTCGACCTCACGTTCGTGGGGCTGGAGGCGCTGCCCAAGCTGGGCGAGGAGCGCTTCGCGAGCGATCTCGTGCGCTCCCCCGGCGGCGGAGCGATCACCGCGGTGGGCGCCGCCCGGCTGGGGTTGACTGCGGTCCTGGCCGCGCCGCTCGGCAACGACGTCGCGGGCGACCTGATCATGGACGTCCTCAGCGGCGACGGCGTCACGACCGTCGAGCGACGAGCGCCGCGCACCCCCGTCACGGTGGTGCTCCCCAGCGGCGGCGACCGCGCGATGGTCACGGTCGACCCCGGTGTCCGCGCCAGCCCGGCGGACGTCGCCTCGCTCGAGCCCCGCGCCGTCTCGGTCAACATGGATCTCATGTACGTGGTGCCCCCGGGCGTCGACGCCTACGTCACCTGCGGCGATGATGACGCGCGGGCGTATGCCGGCCGGCCGCCTGCCCAGCTCGCCCACGCACGTGCGCTGTTCGTCAGCGACGACGAGGCGCTCCGGCTCTCGGGGCAGCCCGACGTCGAGTCGGCGGCGGAGCACCTGGCCGCCCTCGCGTCCACGGTCGTCGTCACGCTTGGGGCGCGCGGCGCGATGGCCCTGATCGAGGGCCAGCGCGTGGAGGCGCCCGCCTTCGACGCCGGGCCTGCGGTCGACGCGACGGGTGCGGGAGACCTGCTCGTGGCCGCCTACGTCTGGGCCGACCAGCTCGGCACCCCGCCCGCGGAGCGGCTGCGCTGGGCGGTCATCTACGCAGCGCTCTCGATCACGACGCCCACCGCGGTCGGCGGCGCTGCCGGGCTCGAGCGGCTGCTCGAGGCGGGCGCATCGGTCGGCCTGGGGGCGCCCGAGGGCCTGTCCACGGCCACCGGGTAGCCGTATGGCCTTCACGATCGACACGTCGACGGCGTTCGGCGAGCGGGCGGCGCGGCGCATCCGCGAGGAGGTGGTCGGGTGGTTGGTGACGGTCAGCCCGGCCGGCGCCCCGCAGCCCGTGCCCGTCTGGTTCCTCTGGGACGGGGCTGGGAGCGTGCTGCTCTACAGCCGGCCCGGCAAGCCGAAGCTGCGCAACATCGCCGCCAACCCGCGCGTCGCCCTCCACCTGGACGGCAACGGCCAGGGCGGCGACATCGTGGTGCTGTCGGGCACGGCGGCGGTGAGCGACGACCCGCCGGCCGACCGCATCGACGACTACGTCGCGAAGTACCTCCCGCTGATCGAGCGCGCCGGCTGGACGCCCGCATCGTTCGCGGCCGATTACTCGGTGCCGGTGCACATCGCGCTCACCCGGCTCGGGGGCCACTGATGGCCGACGATCGCCGGGAGCGGTTCCGCCGGCTGCACGAGGACGGGATCTTCGTCATGCCAAACGCGTGGGACCGAGGGTCGGCACGCCTGCTCGCGGCCACCGGGTGCACCGCCCTCGCAACCACCAGCGCGGGGTTCGCGTGGACGCTCGGCGTGGAGGATCACCAGGTCACCCGGGACCTGGTGGTCGAGCACGTGACCGCGCTGGCGTCGGCCACCGACCTGCCGCTCTCGGTGGACAGTGAGCGCCTGTTCGGCTCGACCGGCGACGAGGTGGCGGCCACGGTCGGCCTGCTGGCGGAGGCCGGCGCCGCTGGCTGCTCGATCGAGGACTTCGACCCCGCCCGCGGCGTGATCGACGACGCGGCGCACTCGGCCGAGCTGGTTGCGGCTGCAGCCGAGGCCGCCCACCGCGCCGGCATGGTGCTGACCGCGCGCGCCGAGAACCTGCTGCACGGCCGGGACGACCTCGACGACACCATCGAGCGCCTCCGCGCGTACCGCGCGGCCGGCGCGGACGTCGTCTTCGCCCCCGGCGTGCGCGTCGCTGCCGCGATCCGCTCGGTGGTCGAGGCGGTCGACTGCCCCGTCAGCGTCCTGATGCTGCCGGGCGCCCCGCCGGTCACGGAGCTGGGCGCGCTCGGCGTGCGCCGCGTGTCGACGGGCAGCATCCTCGCATCGCGGGCGTATGCCGCCGGGCTGGCCGCTGCCCGGTCGCTGCTCGACCACGGCGGCTACGGTGACGGCGAGCTGCTCTCGCCGGCCGAAAGGGCCGCGCTCAGCTGAACGGCGCCCGATCCGGCTCGCACACCGTTCCCGGCGGCGGCAGGATCAGCTTGACCAGATAGCGGCTCAACGCCGCACGCGCGCATGTGCTCCACGCGCCCAGCGAGGTGTGGCCGGTGCCGTCGATCGTGAGCAGCCGCGCCCTGGCCAGCGTGCGGCTGAGGGTGACGGCGTCCTGGTAGCGCGTGGCTGGGTCGCGGCGGTTGCCGATCACGAGCAGCGGATGGGAGGTGACGCGGTTGAACGGCCCCTCGTAGCGGCCCGGCGCGGGCAGCCGCCAGGTGGCACACGCCTCGTCCAGCCACGTCCAGAAGCGGCCGAAGTACGGCGCAACGCGGTCGCGGGCAATGCCGAACCGCTCCCACACCGAGGGATCGGTCGGGTTGTGGCTGTCGCTGCAGGTGACCGCCGTGGCGGCGTCGAGCCCGTTCGGATAGGAGCCGAAGCCGCGGCGCGGCATTGCCGGCCGGGCCGCCTCGGGGCGGGTGGGAGCGGCATTCGAGGGGCCGGCCGTCCCGCTGCTGTGCCGCCACATGCGCTGCAGGAAGTCGGACAGGTCCGACCAGCAGCACTGGTTGTAGAGCTCGATGCGCACCTCGTTCACGGCCGTCGGGTAATCGACGGTCCCGTCGAAGGCGGTGGTGACCGGGTGCTCCTGCAGCCGCAGCATGAGCCGATGGAACTTCCACCGCGTGGTGCCGGGGCCACGGCTGAACGCGCACTTCACGGGGTGCGCGTCGCATGAGGCGAAGAAGGCGTTCAGGGCGGCGTAGCTGCCGGTGTCGCTCTGCAGCCGCACGTCGATCGGCACCCTCGTCCCGACCGGCCCCTTGCCCAGCCAGGCGAATGGGTTGATGGCGCCGTCCGCCACGATCGCCCGCACCCGGCGCGGGAACATGTTGGCGTAGACCGTGGCCAGGTAGCTGCCGTAGCTGTAGCCGACGAACGTCAGCCGCCGGTCGCCGACGGCCCGCCGCAGCAGGTTGAGATCGCGCGCGACCTCGCCCGTGGTCATGTGCTCGGCCAGCCGCGGCATCCGCCGGGCGCACCCGGCCACCAGCCTCGCGTTCGCATGCTCGACAGCCAGCGCCTGCAGGTGGCTCATCGGGAACAGCGGCAGCCCTGCGTAGGCCTCGAGCTCGGCGTCGAAGTCGCGGAAGCACTGCAGCGGCGTGCTGCGGGCGACGCCGCGCGGGTCGAAGCCGATGATGTTGAAGCGGTCGCGCACGGCGCGCGGGAACGCGGCGCTGTTCTCGCGCAGGAAGTCGACCCCTGAGTCGCCCGGCCCGCCCGGGTTCACGAACAGGGTGCCGATCCTGTCCCTCGGCCGCGCGGCGGGCAGGCGGATCAGCGCCAGCGAGATGGTGCGGCCCAGCGGGTGGCGGTAGTCGAGCGGCACCGTCGCCCGAGCGCACTGGAAGCCGCCGCCGCACCCGTGCCAGCGCAGCCGCGGGATGGGAGCATGGGCCGAGGCCGCCGCCGGAGCCGCGAGCAGGACTGCGCCCGCAGCGAGCGACGCCATCAGCAGCATGCGAGTTCGGACGGGGAGCCTCCTGGGACGAACGGGCCGCTGCCGAGTGTACGTCGGCCGCGTCCTGCTGCCAAGCAGTCCCGCACACGTAGGAGCCGGCCTCGCCTGGAAATATCCGAGAGCTTTGGCACAATGCGACCAGATGCTTCGCCTGTTGTCGCGGCCGCTCTCGGTGGCCATGGTGGTCACCGCTCTGCTCGTCGCCGGCCAGGCAGGCGCGTCTGCGGCACCCCGTGCCGGGCTCGTCCGCATCCCCGGCAGCGCGCTGCCCGCGCTGGGATCGTCGGCGCGCGTGGCCGCGACGCCGTCGTCGCAGCCGGTGCACGTGACGGTCACGCTGGAGCCGCGGAACGCCGCCCTGCTGCGCGCGACGGCCGCACGCCACGGCCGCCCGCTCAGCTACGCCCAGCTCCGTGCCCGCTTCGGGCCCTCCGCGGCGACCCGCGCCGCCGTCCTCCGCTACATGGGCTCGCAGGGTCTGGCGCTGGAAGGCCAGGGACTGCTGTCGATGACCTTCGGCGGCACCGCAGCGCAGGCCTCGCACGCCTTCCACGTCGGCCTCTCCACGTATCGCAGCCCGCGAGGCCGGCTGTTCCGCGCACCCGACGGCGCGGCCTCCCTGCCGGCCGCGATCGCGTCCAGCGTGGCGTCGGTCACCGGCCTGGACACGCAGCTGCGGCTGCGCCCGGCGGTCAAGGCGCCGAAGCTGGCACCGGCATCGCCGAACGCCGCAGAGCAGCCGGCCGGGACGCTCGCCTCCCCCTGCTCGGGGGCGAAGCACGCGCAGAACGTCTACGGCGGGTACCTACCGGGCCAGCTCGCGCAGGCCTACCACCACCAGGCGCTGATCGCCGGCGGGTCGGACGGCCACGGCGAGTCGATCGCGCTGGTCGAGCTGTCGAACTACAAGCACTCGGACGTCGGCACGTTCCGCAGCTGCTTCGGCCTGAGCACGCCGGTGGTCAACCACGCGGTCGCGGGCGGCACGAGCGACACCAGCGGGGCGATCGAGGTCGAGCTCGACATCGAGGTGGCCATGGCCGCCGCTCCCGGCCTGGACGGCGTGCACGTCTACGTTGCGCCCAACAACCTGGGCGCCGTGCTGCCGATGATCGAGCAGATGGTCGCCGACCAGGAGACCACCGGCGTCCACATCATCAGCGACAGCTGGGGGCTCTGCGAGGCGCTGCTGCCGCCGTCGTTCGTCGAGGCCGAGTCGGTCGACCTGGAGCTGGCAGCCGCGAGCGGCATGTCGTTCTACGCCGCCTCGGGGGACTCGGGGTCGAGCGGCTGCAAGGACGCGATCAGGGGCTACACGGCGCACGTGGTCGACGACCCGGCGTCCCAGCCGTTCGTCACGGGCGTGGGCGGCACCGTGCTGCACAGCGTGAACGGCGCCGACAGCACGACGTGGCGCTCAGGGGGCGGCGGCGTCTCCCGCCTGTGGCCGCAGCCGTCGTACCAGGCGGCCGACCCGCTCAGCCCGTACGACAGCGGCGTCAGGTGCGGAAACCCGAACGGCTTCTGCCGGCAGGTGCCGGACGTGGCGATGAACGCCTCGCTGAACAACGGCTACGTAATGCTGTGCACGTCGATCTACTGCCCGCCCGTGCCCTGGTTCCCGGCCGGCGGCACCAGCGCCGGCGCGCCGCTCATGGCGGGCATCACCGCCGATGTGAACTCCGGCTCGAGTAACGGCCGCGTTGGCTTCGCGAACCCACTCCTGTACCAGAACCACGCGAACATGTTCTGGGACATCACCTCGGGCACCAACAGCACGGATGGCACCGGCCTGTACCCGGCCGGGACCGGCTACGACCTCGCGACCGGGCTCGGCTCGGTGCAGGCGGACAGCTTCGCGGCCGACTTGGCCACGTTCGTCTCGTCCGGCATCACGCAGGACCAGACCCAGCTGACGATCACCGCGCCGCTGGCCGCACGCACGATCCACTACGGGTCGCAGGTCACGTTCAGCGGGACGCTGCTCGATCAGGCGAGCGCACCGATCGCGGACCGTCGCGTCTACATCGAGCTGCACGAAGGGGCACGGATCTACATCTACCAGGCGCAGACAGACGCGAACGGCGTCTGGCAGATCGCGCTCGCGAGCGCGCTGCAGCGGAACCTCAGCTGGCGCGCGATCTTCACGGGGTCGGACACGGAGCTCGGGCAGAAGGTGGCCGGGCATGCGGTGTACGTGATCCCACGGCTGCGCTCGCGCAGCTCGGTCTCGTCGGCACTTCGGGGAGCGCGCTTCGCATTTCGCGGAGCCTCCGACCCGCGCATGCACCATGCGGTGATGCGGCTGCAGGCGCGGCGGTCGACCCACCGCAGCTGGAAGACGATAGCGCTGGTCACGGTGCCTGGGTCCGGACGGTTCGCGCGCAGCGTCAGCTTCGCCGAAGCCGGCAACATCTACCTGCGCTGGGCCTACCTGGGCGGGAAGACGCACCCCTGGATGAGCTCCACGTCGCCGACGCGGCGCGTCAGCATCAGGTAGCCGGGTGCGCCTGCCGGTCGGGCCGGCGCACCGGACGGCCGACCAGCGCCCACCAGATCACGAGCACGCCGATCGCCAGGGCGCCGAAGGTGAGGATCGGCCCGGCCAGCGCGTGGTAGCTGGCCATGCCGTCGAGGTAGTCGTAGCCCTCGTGCGCCTCGTAGGCGAGGACCGCGCAGAGGCCCGCCGCCAGCAGCGCCCCCACCCGCAGGAACAGCCTGCCGTGGGGGGCGATCACCACGGCAAGGGCGATGCCGCAGGCAACCGCGAGGACGTCGAACACCGTTTCCCTCGGCGTGGAGGCCATCCACCATCCGAGCAGCACGATCGAGCAGATGCGCGCCACGTTGAACGCCATGAACAGCACGGCCGCAAGCAGGCCCCCGCCCAGCCGGCGCCAGAGGCCGCCGGGTAGCAGCAGCAGCGAGACGGCGCCGAGGCCGAGCACGCCGGCGGCGCTCGAGCACGAGCCGGTGACAACGGCGTACATCTGGAAGCTGCGCCCGGCGTGGACCGAGAGATCGCCCGGCTGCGGGTTCGTCACGTGGAACCCGAGCACGGCCAGGCCCTGCGCGGCCAGGGCGGCGTCGAACGCGGCGAAGTGGGGCGACAGCACGAGGTATCCCCCCA
>Ga0066662_10000531_pt1 | contig 16801 bp, 11 predicted proteins | sample GraSoiAngelo_111_FD_133939 | JGI IMG/M metagenome (GOLD analysis project Ga0066662, IMG submission 133939) | Grasslands soil microbial communities from the Angelo Coastal Reserve, California, USA - 14_0903_12_40cm | ecosystem: Environmental > Terrestrial > Soil > Grasslands | place: USA...
CCCATACCACCGCGCAGGGTTTGCAGAAAGGCTTCGGTCCGATGGTCGAGGACACAGGCGGAAATCTCTGGCTCGGCTGGACTACGGGTCTTATGCGGTTGGAGCGCCACGGCATCAGCACTTATGGCGACGCCGACGGCTTAAAAAATTTTCCGATTCTCGCCATAGGAGAAACCGTTGGCCATAAGCTCTATGTCGCGGAGGACCATTATTTCCTGAGCGAGTTTGACGGCAAAGGTTTCCGAACGATTCACCCGCAGTTATCGCCGGACGCGAAGGCTGTCTGGACTTCTAACACAGCCTTTCAGGACCACACGGGCGAGTGGTGGTTTCTCACGAACGGCAAGCTCTACCAATTCGCCGCTTCAGAAGACTTCAACGCTCTGGCACACGAGCGCCCGCTTGCTGTCTATACGATGGGCGACGGATTAAGTGGCAGCATGATGTTCCACATGTTCGAAGACTCGAAGGGCAACCTGTGGATCAGCACGCGCGGCGAAGCCGGAGGACGAAACGGATTGTCCGTATGGGACCGTGCCACGAAAAAATTTCACGCCTTGTCCGATTCGGATGGCTCCCGCACGGACAAAGCTGTCTCGTCGTTTGCCGAGGACCGCAACGGCAATCTGTGGCTAGGCTTCTATCAGGGCGGGATGGCGCGTTATTCGTCTGGAAGCTTCAGGGAATTTACGACCGCAGACGGTTTGCCTCGCGGACTTATTACAGCCCTCTATTTAGACAGCCAGAGTAGGTTATGGATTGCTTCGTCCGACAATGGTTTGAGCCGCGTTGATGATACGAATGCAGAGCATCCCGGCTTCATCACTTACAACACTAGCAACGGGCTGTCGAGCAACAATGTCCGCTCCATCACAGAAGACCTTTACGGCAACATCTACGCAGGCACGGCGCGCGGCGTGGATCGCCTCTCGCGCGACGCCAAGCGCATACAGCACTATTCGGTCAGAGAAGGACTGGTTGGAGATTTCGTCAACGTCGCCTACAGGGACCGTACCGGCGCAATCTGGTTCGGCACGCCAAACGGATTGTCGCGGCTCGTGCCTGAGCCTGAACTTCAGTTGACGCCGCCGCCCATCAGATTAGGGGCGCTACGCATCGCTGGCGAGAGCCGCGCCCTTCCTGAACTTGGCAGCACTGAAATCAACTCGCTAGAACTCTCGCCCACGCAGAGCAATTTGCAGATAGAGTTCTTCGGCATAGATTTCAACACGGGCGGAACGCTGCTTTACCAGTACAAGCTTGAAGGCGCGGACCGGGATTGGAGCGCGCCTTCGACAGAGCGCACAGTGAGCTATGCCCGGCTCGCGCCCGGAACTTACCGTTTTCTTGTGCGCGCAGTAAACGCCGAGGGCATAGAGAGCCTCGCGCCTGCCAGCATCACCTTCACAATCTGGCCGCCCGTCTGGCAGCGCTGGTGGTTTCTCGCGCTGGCCGCGTTCTTTGTCGGCTCAATTGTCATAGCGCTCGACCGCTATCGCGCCAATCGAATGAAGGAACTGGACGCGGCGCTCACGGAATCCAGGCTCCTGACTGAAACGCTCACAGAGCAGCGCTCGGAGTTAAGTAAAGCCAACCGTGTGCTTGAGCTTGAATATGAGGTGACGAGCATTCTGGCTGAAGCCACGACGCCGCATGAAGCTGCGCCCAAGATTCTTGAGGCGATCTGTAAGGTCTTCAATTGGGACATAGGTGTCATCTGGAACGTTGATGAAGATAGCGAGCGGCTGCGCTGTCAGGATGTCTGGCCTCCGCGCTCTTTCGACGACTTTAGTGCCAGAACGATTCAACACACCTTCGCAAAATGGCAGGGGCTTCCAGGTCGCGTCTGGGCGAGCGGCGAGGCGCAATGGACTATAGAGCCTGGCAACGACACGACCTTCAACAGCATTGCCGACCACGCGCAGTCTGAATTAAAGAGCGCGTTCGGTTTTCCTATCATGCTCGAAGGCGAAGTAATAGGCGTGCTTGAATTCTTCAGTCAGGAAAGACGCGAACATGACACTGAACTCCTGGAGATGATGTCTAATGTTGGCGCTCAAATCGGACAACTCATAGAGCGCAAGCAGGCAGAGGAGGCACTGCTCAGAGCGCGCGAAGAACGCCTGCGCGAGTTGGAGCGCGTGCGCACGCGCATAGCCACAGACCTGCACGACGACATAGGCGCGAGCCTCACGCAGATAGTCATCCTCAGCGAAGTCGCACAACAGCAGATGAACGGCAACGATGGACGCCTCGCAGAGCCACTGACGAAGATAACCGCCGTCTCGAACGAGTTGGTCGAGGCAATGAGCGACATCGTCTGGGCGATCAACCCTAAGAAGGATCATCTGAGCGATCTTCTTCAGAGGATGCGACGCTTTGCGAGCGACATCTTTTCGTCGTGCAAGATACGTTTCAGTTTGCGAGCGCCCCACGCAGACGGCGGCATACAGCTAGGCGCAAACGTGCGCCGCGAGCTTTTCCTTATCTTCAAGGAGAGCGTCAACAACATCGCAAGGCATTCCGGCTGCACCGAAGCCGGTATAGAGTTTTACCCGGAGGCTGGCTGGCTCATTCTGAAATTGAGCGATAATGGAAAAGGCTTTGACGTAAAAGAGGTCTCAGAGCACGCCGGTTATTCAAAGGGCGGCAACGGTCTTATAAGTATGCGCAGGCGCGCAGAAGATTTGGGCGGCTCCTTCGAGATAGATTCAAGACCGGGCGAGGGGACTAGCATCACCCTGAAAGTTCCGCTCGGCCATCTCTCATCTTTTGAAACTCCCTACCCGAACGGGCGGTGATGCATGAGAGTTTGAGGCGTATGCTCCATAAGGTTCGCAGACGAGCGAAGGGAGCTTATGAAGTTAATGCAAACCGGCAACGCAATAATCGGAATGGACACTAAATCGCTCATCAAAACTGCAATCGTAGAGGACCAGCGCGACATACGCGAAGGTCTGGCGATGCTTATAAACGGAACGGAAGGCTATCACTGCACGGGCAGCTATCGCTCTATGGAAGAGGCATTGGCGCAGATAAGCCGCGAGATGCCGGACGTTGTTCTGTCAGACATAGGCTTGCCCGGAATGGACGGTATCCAGGGCATCAAAATACTGAAAGAGCGATACCCGGAAATGCTCATCCTGATATTGACGGTCTATGACGACGACGACCGCATATTCGACGCCCTTTGCGCCGGAGCGTGCGGCTATTTATTGAAGAGAACAAGTCCCGCACGGCTTCTTGAGTGTCTTAAAGAGGCTGTGACGGGCGGCGCTCCTATGTCTCCAGAAGTAGCCTCCCGCGTCATCACTCTCTTTCGTGACATACGACCCCCTGAGCGCGCCGATTACGAACTCACGCCGCACGAAACGCGCCTGCTGAAACTTCTGGTTGACGGGCACAACTACACAACGTCCGCCGAAGAGTTGGGTGTGAGCATCAACACAATCAAATTCCACATGCGCAACATCTACGACAAGCTTCAGGTCCATTCAAAGAGCGAAGCCGTAGCGAAAGCCCTGCGCGATAGATTAGTTAATTAAGTCCAATGTCGAATGTCCAATGTCTCAAGGCAAGAGCCGTTTGACTTTGGACCTTGGACTTTGGACTTCCACACTACGTCCTGCCCAATCACTTATCGCCCCCATTTTTCACCTTCAAAAATCTTTTCACATTGCTACCCATACGGGCGGTGACACTTCGCTTGATCTCTGCGAATCTGTGTGCCGTCGCAAGCCGAAAGTTTTGAAAGCAGCGGCGAGGATTGAAAGAAGATTACAGAAGGGCACGCTCCAGAGCGAAGCGAGAGCCGCTGTTACCGAAACTTGAAAACATCACTGACACTCTTAAGGAGAGAAGGAAAAAGATTATGAAGATCAAAGCAATGTTGCTCGCAACCGTACTGATGCTCGGCTCCATGATAACCGTCGCGGCTCTGGTTCTGCCGAACACAACTGACGCCGCAAGCGTCATGAACAATAACAGCAAAATTCGTGTGAGGACGGTCGCACTGAAATGCGTCAATACCGGCTCGCAACAGGACGTTGCCAAAACGCCCTGGATCACCAACACGACCCACCAAACGCTTCCGAAGGGTCACAAGATTAACTGGAATTCGAGCGATGGCGACAAGGGCGTCATAGAGTTGGACAGTGCGCTCAAGCCGGGCGACAGCGTCAAAGGTCTTGGTAACCCCGGACAGTCTTACACCTGCACGGCTTCGACTCCAATGTCAATTTTTTAACTGTGAAGAACAAGCAGAACGACACGAGGTTTCCCCCTGCCTTTTAGCCTACCACGAACTGCCTGCCCCTAATGCCGCCGCGTGAGATGCAAACTCCGCGGTGGCCTTTTCCTTTCCGAAACGCAGTGCCAAACGCAGCAACTATCCGAACAGGCGGTGAAAACTCTCTCTTCAAATATTTTGCATGGCTCGAGCGCGAAACTATCTGCCCGCATGGGCGGTGACTGCTTCTTTCTCTTCGCGTAATTTACGCCAACGATATTTGATCTACGAAGGAGATGCTAAAGAGATGAGACAAGAGATTAGAAAGAGCAGACATAGCCAGTCAGTCTTCGCGCTGGCGATCATAGCCCTCGTATTACTCTTCGGAGGAATAGCGCAGGCTGCAACCTTTCACGTAACTACCACAGCCGACAACGGCGACAACTCGAACCCTACGCCTGGATCACTTCGCAAAGCCATCAAGGATGCGAACGCGAACCCGGGCTTGGACACTATTGACTTCAACATTCCAGGCACGGGTGTTCATACCATCAGTCCCCCGACCCCGTTTGCCAACATCACTGACCCAGTAATAATTGATGGCTACACGCAGCTGGGCACAAGCCCGAACACGCTCGCAATGGGCGACAACGCAGTGCTGCTCATAGAGCTTAACGGTAGTCTGATCAGTACAAATTCTTTCGCGCTTAGCATCAACGCAGGCGGGAGCACCGTCCGCGGCCTCGTCATCAATCACTTTCACGTCGCCAGCGGAGGCGGAGAAGGAATCATACTGTACAACAAGGGCAATAATGTCATCGCAGGTAATTTCATCGGTACCGATGCGAGCGGCCAAACCAAGGCCAGCAACGATTATAATATCAACATCTCAGGGTGCAGCGGCAACACAATCGGCGGTACTACACCTGCGGCACGAAACATAATCTCTGGCGACGCAAGCTTCTCCATCTACATGACCTATGCAGGCGCAACTGACAATGTGATTCAGGGAAACTTTATCGGCACGGACTCTAGCGGCACGGTGGCGCTTGCAAACAACGCCTATGGAATATATATGGGAGGCGTAAGTCCGTCCTTATCCAATAATCTAATCGGCGGAAGTGCGCCGGGCGCAGGAAACCTGATCTCCGGCAACAGCACTGGCATCTGGCTCGACGGCAGCGTTTCAGGAGTAATGGTGCAGGGAAACCTGATCGGCACTGATGTCACGGGGAAAGTGGCGCTCGCCAACTCTGACGGAATTCAAATCACTGCCACACTCCCGAACGTCGCAAAAATCGGCGGCACGACTCCTGCCGAACGTAATATCATCTCCGGCAATAAAGGTTCAGGCATTAACGTAGGCTCACAAAGTTCCGGCGTTATCATTTCCGGCAATTACATCGGCACTGATATTACGGGCATGGCCGCTCTTCCTAACGGAGGCGATGGTGTTCTGTTAAGCGGCTCGAATAATGTCGTCGGGGGAACGAGCGCGGGCGCTGGCAACTACATTTCGGCCAACTCCAGCGCAGGCGTCCATATTGCCGTCGGGACCGGCAATCTGGTTATGGGAAATAAGATTGGCTATGCGAGCGACAATATTACCGCTTTGGGAAATGCCAAAGACGGCGTGGAGGTGGAGATTGGGGCAAGCAAAAATGTGATCGGCGGCCAAGCGGGTAATTCCATCGCTTTTAACGGTCACTCCGGAGTCTATATCTACAATGGTACGGGCAACTCTATTAGTTCTAATTCAATCACTTCCAACAAAGGCTTAGGCATAGACTTGGGGACAACTGGTGTGACTCTAAACGATCAAGGCGATGGCGACACCGGCGCGAACAATCAGCAGAACTATCCTGTGATCACGTCGGTCACGACAAGCGGTAACAGCACTACATCGCAAGGTTTTCTGGACAGCACGCCAGGCACGCAGTTTAGCCTTGAGTTCTTCAGCAACGCACAGCCTAATGCTTTGGGCTACGGTGAAGGCGAGACTTACTTAGGCTCTCTTAGCGTGACTACTGACGCTAAGGGCATAGCCAACTTCAGCGCGCAATTGCCACTCGTCCCGTCCGGGCGCTTTGTCTCTGCAACGGCGACGAACCTGACGACAGGTGATACCTCCGAGTTCTCTTTCTCTATGCCTTTGGGCGCGACGACGCCCTCGCTTTCCATCAACGACATACAGGTTACGGAAGGCAACAGCGGCCAGAAGAGGGCGACCTTCACGGTAACGCTCTCGTCTGTTTATTCTCTGCCCGTCACGGTCAGCTACGCGACAGCCAACGGCACGGCGACTTCGCAGAGCGATTATATTTTCAAAACGGGCGCGCTTACTTTCAACCCCGGACAGACCTCGCAGAGCATCACAGTAAACGTCGTCGGCGACACGCAGTTCGAGCCGGACGAAACTTTCTTCGTCAATCTCTCGAACCCCACGAATGCCGCAATCGCCAAGTCTCAAGGCACATGCACGATTCAAAATGACGACGCGGCTCCGGCAGGAACAATAGCTTTCAGCACATCCGCTTACAGCATCAATGAGAGCGGCGGACAGGCTACAATCACTGTTAAGCGGACAAACGGCAGCTTCGGAGCAGTCTCCATCCAATACGCTACAGCCGCAGGCGGCACGGCGACCGTAGGCTCTGATTACACTTTGACCAACGGCACACTCAACTGGGCCGATGGTGACACGTCCGACAAAACCTTCACCGTGACGATTACGGATGACCAGACGAACGAACCTGACGAGACTGTTAATCTCATACTGAGCAATCCGATGGGTGGCGCGCAACTCGGCTCGACCAAAACGGCTGTACTGACCATCATAGACAATGACCCGCAGCCATCAACCGTGCAGCTAGAGCAACCTAGCTACAGCGTCTCAGAGGGCAGCCACTTCAAACTGATCAACGTCACGCGCACGGGCGACACTTCTAAGGACGCATTCGTTGACTACGCGACCTCCGACGGCACAGCCAGTCAGCGAACAGACTACACATTGCTGCTTGGCACTCTGCATTTCGCTCCGGGCGAAACCGCAAAGAGCTTGACCTTGCTCGTGAACGAAGACTCATACGTCGAGGGCGATGAAACCTTAACGCTCACCTTAAGTAATCCTGTGGGCGCAACTCTGGGAGCGCAGAGCGTGGCGCAGGTTACAGTCATGGACAACGACAGTGACCCGAAGGCTGCGAACGCAATCGTGGACACACAGAACTTCGTGCGCCAGCAGTATCACGATTTTCTAAACCGCGAGCCAGACGCGGCGGGCTTCCAGGGCTGGCAGGATATACTGAGCAAGTGCGCTCCCAATGATACAAAGTGCGATCGCATAGAAGTATCATCAGCCTTCTATCGCTCGCAGGAGTTTCAAACGCGCGGCTACTTCATCTATCGCTTCTACTCTGCTGTGGGCAGGATTCCGCACTATCTGGAGTTCATGCGAGATATGCAGAAGGTCAGCGGCTTCCTTGATCCGCAGCAGCAGGAGCAGGCGAAGGTGGATTTCATCACTGAGTTCATGACGAGAAGTGAATTCCAGCAGAAGTACGGGCAGATTGCTGATGCAGCAGCTTACGTTGATGCGATTTCAGCGGCAGCCGGAGTGACTCCTGCGAACCGCGATCAGATAGTTAATCAGTTACAATCGAATCAACTAACGCGCGGTCAAGCATTGCGCGCCATAGTTGAGAGCGCAGAGGTCTATCAGAAGTTCTACAATCAGGCGTTCGTCGTAATGCAATACTTCGGATACCTGCGCCGCGATCCAGACATTCTCTACCAGCAATGGATTCAAATTCTGAATCAAACAAACGACTACCGAATCCTCGTCAACGGCTTCATCAATTCCGTTGAGTACGACCTGAGATTCGGGCAGTAAGAAAAAGGGATGAGGGATGAAAGAGAGCAGGGGAAAGGTTAAAATCCTTTCCCTTTCCCCTTTTCTTCATCCTTCATCCTTGCTTTTCAGACGAGGATGTGGCGTCGGACCTGTTTGAGTTGAGTGTGGTTGAGGAATTCGTACGGAATAATGAGAGTATTGCGCAACTAAACTCCCAAAGTAATAGCAGGGCAATAGAAACTGCGATACAAATGTCCCAATAATTAGCTTCGTTCAAGTAAGCAATATGATTCCCCCACCCGATCCTAATTCCGGCATTCTCAGCTATTCGAAAGTGATATTTCCACCAAAAGAAATAAGTGACGGCTACACCAATCAAACCTACAAAGTAGAATAATTTGGATTGGAATCTCTTTAGCCCAATTCCAATAAAGGCAGCTACCAAAGCTAATTCAATATAAAGGCGTGAGGATACATCTATTGGCGGGCCTCCAAGCCTGCAAACTGTGATTCCGGGATGCTCCTCCTGCAATCTCTGTAGCTCTAGCTCTTGGCGATATTCCCGATAAAATTGCGCACCAAGATTTAAGGTGGCAATGAAAAGGAGAGCCAGCACGATGGCTTTTATGATTTGATGCTGTCTCATATAGAAGCCCTACAATATCGCATTGAATGTGTCTGCTGAATCAGTACCGCCTGCGGTAGCGGGCGGGTGATGTATCCCTAACCCGCCCGCTACCGCAGGCGGTACTTACTTATTAGACGCCCCAATCACTAAATTGTTCCGCTCATAATTCTAGCTCAACTTCTGCCTGCCTTTTAGAATTTTGACGAAAGAGCCGGAGCGAAGCTCTTGTAGTGTCAAGCTTGATAGAGACATTGCCTCCTGTTCAGTAATCGCGCCGCTATTGATTGCGCGCAGGAAGTAGTTGAGTAAGCCTTGGCCCGTAGCAGCATCGTCGAAAACGTCGCCAACTAAGGTGGCCTTCGCGGCCTTCTCAACGAAATTCTTCAAACGCTCGGACGCGGCTTCCAGGCTGTCAAGGAAGAAGGCGTAGATTGCAGCATAGCGCGTGGGCAATTGCGCGGGGTGCAAGTCCCAGCCCTGATAGTAAGCGTTCACGAGCGAGTGCTGTATGTGATCGTAGTGAAGCCGCCAAGCGCGAAAGACCGTCGCGCGATTCTCTTCAACCTGTTCGAGCGTTAGCTCCGCGCCTTCAAAAGCCTTATGCGGCGCGACAGGCATTATGTTGGTCGCGCCATCCGAAAGCCACAGCCCTGTTCCGCCGAAAGCTACCTGCATCATGTTGCGTGCGAAATCGCAAGCGGGGTGCGTCATGTGCTGGTGCGCGGCTGTGATGTTGCAGCTTGCAGTGTAGTCATAAGTTCCAAAGTGCGCTGCAATGCAGTGACCGCGCGCAGCATCCAGCATAAGCGGCAAGTTGGATTCGCCCCGCTCGTTAATAATTGCCTGCGTCGTCTCGATCATCATCTCCATCTTGAGCGAGCCTGTCGGCAAACCCGTTGCAGGCTCAAGAAGATCGAAGATGTCCGCAAGGGCCGCGACCTGTTCAGGCATTACAACTTTTGGAAGCGTGACTACGAAGTTGTCTGGAAGATGACCGCCGCTCTTTTCAACAAGCGTTGTAAGAAAGATGTCCAGCGTGCGAAGGCTTCGCTCGCGCAGTTCTTCAGTGAAAGGTTTTATGCGAATGCCTATGAATGGCGGAAGAGTCCTTTCGCTCATCCCGGCGGCAACTTCAGCGGCGGCAGAAGCGGCGTGACCATCCTCTTCATCGTCAGGGCGATTGCCGTAGCCGTCCTCGAAATCAATACGAAAATCTTCGACAGGCTCGCGGCGCAGTTTCTCCGTGACGCGATTGTAAATCGTGCGCGCAAGCCACAGTGGTTTGTTCTCGCTTCTGACCTGGTCCGGGTTCACATAGAGCCACGCCGTCAGTGCATCAGATTCGTCTAGCGCGACAGGGAGAGTTTCCGAGCCGGGCAATCCTACAGCTTTTGCGAAGGTCAGAAAATCCGGCGCGAACTGTTCCAGCGAGCGGCGCGCTAATTCGCCAAGCCGTTTCGCGGAATCCGATTTGAAAAGGTGCGCGCCGCCGTAAACCGTGTGAACGGGCTGGCGGCGGCCTGTCTCGCCCCTGTAGCGTTCGGCGAAATGGTTGTTCGCCTCCCGGAGTCTCTGTGAAATCTCGCGCGTCTGTTCTACCGATAGAGATGTTTTCATGCTTTTCCTTCAGGACGCTTTCAAATTAACTTGAGTGCGATCTAGCGATAATTTTCACCACAGAGGAACACAGAGGATTTGTAGAGAATTTGAGATAGCAGATTTGAGGCTTCAATTTTCTATCTGACATTGCTTTCCTCTGTGCTCTCTGTGACCTCTGTGGTTAATTTATACTCCATTAAATATTACTTCACCGGAATAAAGTCCAGCACAATCGCGTCGTGGTCTGAGAGCTTACCTGCATCGTCGTTAAGATTCCCAACTACGCGCGGAGGATTTTCCGCGCAGGGCTTTACGCCTTTTCCCGCGAACCAATCCAGTTTTAGCGAGCAGCGACCGCCATACGGCTCAAGGGCACGGCTGATAAACCAGAAGCACCAGCGCGGGACCCAGTCGGCCATGTTCGTGTTGACAGCTAAATCCTTCACATCGTAATGAAGCGTTCCCGTTTTCGGCACGTTCAGATTTCTGTAATCGTAGCCGCGCTTTTCAATCTCGCGGAAAAGCCCGCGCTCAAACCAACGCGCAGGATTCAGATAGTGATTCTCTATGACGTGGCCCACGCCCATCATCACGCGACGCGTGAAACCAATGATTGAATAGACCGCGCGGCGCGAGTTGTAGGTCGAAGTGTTCCAGTCGCCGCCAATCAGAATGGGAAGCTGCGGGCGCAAGGTGTCCAGATGATCCAAAACGATCTTCATTTGAAGATGACGGTGTCGCTGCGTGGAGTGCGCGTCCAGATGAAGGCTAACCATTCGCACCGTTCCAAGCGGGTGCTCTACGTCTGCCACTACGGCGGTCTGTTGACCCAGCCTTTTCTCCTTGCCTCTCATCTTGTCCTTGCCGTTGGGCAGCGCAATCGAGTGCGCGCGTCTTAGAGGGTAACGCGAGAAGAGAGCGTTGCCGTGAAGCGCCTGCTTGTTCTCACCAGGAGCGTGAACTTCAAGGCCGCTGCCTTTGTTCAGGTTTATATAGCAGGGCGCGAAGACATAATTGAAGCGAATCGCTTCGGCAATCTCGCGCGCGACGAAGCGATTTCCAGTGCGCGCCATCCCGTAATCAAGCTCCGTGAGCAGCAGAACGTCGCTGCGGCTGATGACCGTATGCTCTTTGAAGAGACGAATGATGCTGTCAAGACGAAGACCGCGCTCGATGTTCCACGAGGTCGCGCGAATGAACGGGTTGCTGGCAGATTTCTTAATCGCTTCGGGCGCGAAATTTTCCTGCGCGACCGCGTTAAGGACTCTTTCAATCTCAGGCTTGAGCCGCGCATAAAGCGGCGATGCTCTCAGAGCTTTTGTCGAAGCGAACTTTTCAAGCTCTGAAAAGTAAGGCTGTAGATTATGGTCTAGCGCAAGAAGGGTGTGCGCCTGCTCTTTTTCGTAAGTAATCACGGTATTAGAAAACGCGCAAAACGGTAACATCCCGCATGGGCTTTTTCAACTTGAGCCGCGCAGGATTATCCTTTATGCGAACTTGCAATGAGGGAACGATTGAGGCAAGGTATTCGTTTACGACGATGCACACCATATGAATACTCTTCGCTCAAATAACATAGAGCAAGCCGCGCTTAGCTGCGTCCGATTGGTCAAACGCTATCCTGATGTAGTAGCTGTTGACGGCATTGACCTGGAAGTTCGCATGGGCGAGTGCTTCGGACTTCTCGGACCGAACGGCGCAGGGAAAACTACGACCGTTGAGATTTTCGAAGGGCTAACGAAGCCCGATGGCGGCACGGTCGAAGTGCTGGGCGAGGCTTGGGGCAAAGGGCGCGATACGGCTTTGCGCAACCGCTTTGGCGTGCAGTTGCAGGAGACGCAGTTGGCGGAAAAGCTCACCGTTAAAGAGACGGTCCAACTCTTTCGCAGCTTTTACAAACGAGGCCGCGACGTTGACAGCATAATTAATCTTGTCGAGTTGAATGAAAAGCGCGACGCGCGCGTTGGGAAACTTTCGGGCGGGCAGAAGCAGCGACTCGCGCTCGCGTGCGCAATGGCTGGCGACCCTGATCTGCTCTTTCTGGACGAGCCTACAACGGGGCTTGACCCGCAGGCGAGACTGAAACTCTGGGACATAGTTGAGCAGTTTCGCGCGGGCGGAGGCTCAGTTATTTTGACGACGCACTACATGGAAGAGGCCGCTCGACTCTGCGACCGCGTTGCGATTATGGATCACGGCCACGTGATTGCTTCGGGCACTCCAGCGGAGTTGATAGCGTCGCTTGATGCGGACCAGATAGTTGAGTTCAGCGTCAAAGGTAAAGTTGAAAAGGATGCTCTGGAGCGACTGTCCGGCGTGCGTCGTGTGCGTGCAAACGGTGATGGCTATGCGCTGACGGTTCAAGACATAGGCGCGGCGCTGCCCGCTCTTCTTTCTGAACTTGAGCAAGAGCGGGCGGAGCTTGTCTCGTTGACCACGCATCAGGCCACGCTCGAAGATGTTTTTGTAAGCCTTACGGGAAGAATGTTACGCGATGTCTGAACAGGGAATAATTAACGGAACTAAAATTGAAAGAGAGCAGGTGGTTGCGAAAGCGCCGGAGGCTGCTAACGCGAAGCGTTTTCATCCTCTATGGGAGTTGACGATTGCGCGCGTGCGCGAGACATTGCGCGAGCCTGAAGTAATCTTCTGGGTCTTCATCTTTCCTATACTTCTGGTCTTCGCGCTCGGCATAGCTTTTCGCAACACAGGACCACAAAAGATTCGTGTCGCAGTCGAAAGAAACGAGACGGCGGCTTCGGCTTCCGCTCAAGCGGCGGATGCGCTCTCACGCTCAAGCGATCTGGATGTCGTAGAGCTTTCACCTGCGGAAGCTCAGCAAGCTTTGCGAAGCGGAAAGGTCGCGCTCGTCGTGCGCCCATCTGTTGACGAAGACGCGGCGGCACGGGGACACAGTGACGCTGCGAACAGTAATGATGTCTCCGCGTCTTCGCGCCTCTCCCTCTACGCGTCCTTCTCCTATCGCTTCGATCCTACAAGAACAGAGAGCAGGCAGGCGCGCATGGTTGTTGACGATGCTTTGGAGCGTGCTGCGGGGCGGCGGGATGTTACGCAATCGAATGATGAGACGATAACAGAGCCTGGAGCGCGGTACATAGATTTTCTGATTCCGGGTCTGCTGGGGATGAACCTGATGGGAAGCGGTCTATGGGGCGTCGGCTTCGCTGTGGTAAACGCGCGGACCAGAAAACTACTCAAGCGTTTCGCTGCGACTCCGATGCGTCGCTCACACTATCTGCTCTCGTTCGTTCTCTCGCGCCTCTTCTTTCTGATTCTTGAAGTAGCAGCCGTCATTGCCTTCGCATGGTTCACGTTCGGTTTTACGATACACGGCTCGTTGCTTGGAATGGCGTTCCTCCTCTTGCTCGGCGCGCTGACGTTTTCAGGTGTAGGATTGCTCGTAGCCTCACGACCGAAAACAATCGAGGGAGTGTCCGGCTTGATGAATCTTGTGATGATGCCCATGTGGTTGTTGTCGGGCACGTTCTTTTCATCTGCGCGCTTCCCGAATTTTCTTCAGCCTTTCATAAAGGCTCTGCCGCTAACGGCGCTCAACGATTCCCTGCGCGCAGTCATGAACGACGGGGCATCGGTTATGACAAGCTGGGCCACCGTCTCTATCCTGCTTGCCTGGTGCGTAATAAGCTTCATCATCGCGCTCAAGATATTTCGTTGGCAGTAGAAAAGCAGACGATGAACGCGGAATTGAAAAGCATTTGTCTTTCAGTTCATCGTTTGGCGCTGCCGCGTTTGTTTGAAACCAGACGCGCTCGCCCAAAGAAGCTTGGCTTGATTAGCGAGACTCTCTAATTGCGCTTCGTCTTCGGCATGTTCGCGCGCTCAAGCGCCTGCCTCATGCTATGCTCAATCCAGGGCTTTGTGACGAAAAGATGTATGACGCCCGCGCCGACCTCTCTTATCACTTCGCCAACGCCTATGCTCCCCGTGAGCATCATGCGAAAACTCTCCGGGTGAGCGCTTGCGACTTCGCGCAAGAAGGTCAGCCCATCAATCTCAGGCATCTGCTGGTCGCTGATGACAATATCGAACCTCTCTTTATCAAGAGCCTCGCGCGCATCCTTCAGAGTCGAGACCGTCCGCACGTCATATTCGTCTTCAAACAGTTGCCGGAAAACGTCCAGACACGCCTGTTCGTCATCTAAGTAAAGAATTGAGGTTTTCCTTATGGTCCTCATCTATTGTCGGGGCCGAACGAATAGAGTTCGAGCGCGAAAGCTCCAAAAACTTCTCAGCAAGCACTGTTCCACTATCATGTTAGTCTGATGATGTTCAATTAATACCGCCCTGAATTCATAATCGACTCTGAAAATTGAACCCATACCCTTTGCGAATCACAAGAAAACGGGGCAGCATGGGCCAGCATGGGGCGGCATTCCTTAACTTCATTCACCGCACGCGTCCATTTCGCCGCAGCCCTGGTTGTCAGAGATCGTTGCACACAGCCATTGCAATCGAACACAAAAATATTATTCTGTATTGAAACAGTAAAGAGTTAATTGCCGACTCGTAGATTGCACGTCTTTGAAACTCTATCACGGCGAGGTGACCATGAAGCGAAAGAACATACTACTTTTTTCCACATTGATTCTAACTGGTGCTGCAATCGCTTACACCGTAGTGCGTATGCAGCAAGGCAGAGTAAAAACTGATGACGATTGGAACGAAGAGGACCAGATAAAATCCAGAGACATCTCAGACAAAAACAGCTATTTATCAGACAATAATAGATAGCTGCAATCCTTATCGAAGATGTTTATGAGCCGAGCAGGACTCGAACCTGCGACCCACTGGTTAAAAGTGGCTCTGAGGCTCATTTCCTGACCTTCCACCTTACTTTTACAGGCAAATTTCATCGTTACCCACAGACCTTTGACCCATTTTCAAATTGAAAGGGGGAAGGAAAGGGGGATAAGGGGGAAAGAGTCTGAGAAAGTGAGAAGGCAATGCCGAGGGTACGGAAGGGTAAAGAGGTTGAGAAAAATGGAAAATGGTATGCGCGAATCAGATGGACAGAGATTAACGGTAAGCGTCGTGATGCTTGGTTTCCCGCGAAGAATAAGACCCACGCGAGTGAAATTATCGAGCAGAAGATAGGTGAACTCAAGTCAGTTGGCACGCGCGCCATTGATGGCGATAGGGTCAAATTCTCAAAGCTGGCAGAGGTCTATCGAGAAAGAAAATTGATACCCGCTAAGTTTGTCGGAAGCACTAAAGTTGCGGGTCTCAAAAGCTACAAGACCCCGCGTAGAATCTTAAAAACTCTTACCGAGCATTTCGGAAAGAGACCCATCAAATCCATTACCCACTCAGACGTTGAGCAATACAAGCTGATGAGACTGGATACGCCGACCACAAGAGGGCAACGCCAGATTGCAGGGGTGAACAGAGAATTAGAAGTTCTAAGGGCGTGCTTCAGGTTTGCAATTCGAGAAGGTTGGTTGATGCGCTCGCCTTTTGAACTAGGCGACCCTCTAATCTCACAAGCTGCTGAGGTCAAGAGAGAGCGTATTCTGACCCATGAAGAAGAGATGCGTCTGCTCGCAGCTTGCGGTGAGCGCGTAGTCACTTATAAGCGCAAGGGCAGATTCAAGGGTAAAGAGACGAAAATGATAGACAAGGGCGAGAAGCGGGAACATCTGCGCCCTCTCATTATTGCAGCGTTAGACACAGCTTGCAGGCGCGGTGAATTGTTTAAGATGCGCTGGGCAGATGTTGACTTGGTTGGTCGTACCCTGACCATCAGGGCAGAGAATTCAAAGACTGCTAGACCCCGCATCATAGGCATGACCCCGCGTCTCTATGAAGAACTGACTAAACTCTGGGTAAGGTCATCACGCGACGAAAACGCTTTAGTGTTCGGTCTATCGTACACGATTAAAACCGCTTGGGGGTCACTCTGCAAAGATGCGGGTATCGAGGGTCTTAGATTCCATGACCTTCGCCATACTGCGATAACTCGCATGGTGCAGACCCGCCAGCCCTCCGCGTTGATTATGAAAGTGAGTGGGCATACCCAACATTCAACCTTCGCCAGATACGTGAACCCAAGTGCTGAAATGGTCGTGGGTGTGGCCCAGGCTCTTGCAGACTTCAACGAGCAGGCTAATGGGTCAGTACAGCAAAGTGATGCTGTCAATTAGTACCCATACGCCTAACGAGTATTACGTGCTAGATGCTTGGCTGCTCAGAGTTACGCTGATTTATCCTAACTTATGTCGGTAAGTTTCAGCCCTGTAAAAAAATTATTTTGAAGAGAGACAACAAGTTAGATAACTTCAAAAGCAAATCCCTCTTGACAGCCGTCGTATAGTTGAAACTAGAAGCGAGCAGAGTTGCGAAAGTTCTAGTAAACAGACGCGCATCTGCTCGCTTTGCGCTTCTATTCCTATGCGCGTGGGTCATGCCTGTTGACCCACAAAAGCAGAGCCGAGCGTAACACCCAATTCATCAC
>Ga0066662_10000532_pt1 | contig 16799 bp, 4 predicted proteins | sample GraSoiAngelo_111_FD_133939 | JGI IMG/M metagenome (GOLD analysis project Ga0066662, IMG submission 133939) | Grasslands soil microbial communities from the Angelo Coastal Reserve, California, USA - 14_0903_12_40cm | ecosystem: Environmental > Terrestrial > Soil > Grasslands | place: USA...
CACCACCCCCAACGGCCAACTCGACGACGTCTCCCTCTACCCCACCACACTCACCCCCACCCAGATCACCACCCACTTCCAACAAAGCGGCCACGCCGTCCCCACCCAACCCACAAACATCACACCAACGAAGGGCCAAAACCAAGTCTCCGTGACCTGGACGGCACCATCCTCGCCGACGCCCATCACTGGGTACATCGTCACCGCATACAACGGAACAAGCGGCCAAGACGCCGTCGGCGAACCTGCGACTGCCACCTCCGCCACGCTCTCCGGCCTCCAGGGCGGAGTGACCTACACGATTCACGTCGCGGCGATCAATGCAAGCGGCACTGGGCAGGACGGCATTGCAAGCCCGGTCACACCGACCGGCGCAGCAACGACCTACGCGTCCACCGTGCTCGGCGATAACCCCACCATCTACTTCCGGCTCGGCGAGCCGTCGCCGGCACACATCACCGCGAACTCCTCCGGACCGAGTGACCCTGGGACATACAGCTCGGGCGCTACGCTCGGCGCGACCCCCGGCGCCATCGCCAGCGACGCCCCAAACACCGCCGTGACAGGCGCCGGCAGTGGCATCGGCACCGCCCACGCCACCCCGCTGCCGGTTGGGAACTCGGCCCGAAGTATCGAGGCATGGGTGAAGACAACGTCGTTGTCGAGCGCCGCGGCGCTTGTCGGCTACGGCCCTTCCCAGCCGGCGATCCAGGTGCCCGATCAGAGCTTCAACCTGGAATGCGACGCGCACGACATAGTGATCGCCACGGGCGGCGATGACCTCACGTTCCCCACATCGACGTCCATCAATGACGGCAACTGGCACCAGATCGTGGTCACTTACGACGGCAGCAGCGCCTCGGCCTACCTCGACGGCCACATAGTCGGCGCAGACCAGTTCTCGAACCCGCTCGTCACCGACACCAGCGGCGATCTCAACCTGGGCGAAGACGACCAGGGCGGCAACGCGCTCTCGGGCACACTCGACGAGGTCGCCTTGTATCCGACCGCTCTTTCGGCCGGGCAGGTGCTCGCGCATTTCCAGCAAAGCGGACGAGGCGCCCCCGCCCAACCCCCCACTGTGACCGCGACACCGGGCACCAACCAGGCAACCGTCAGCTGGACTGCTCCAGCTTCCTTGGCGCCGATCACCGGCTACGTCGTGACAGCGATCGACAGCGGGAACGCGCAGAACGCCACTGGCACCAGTGGATCCGCCACGTCCGCCACCATCACAGGGCTCTCAGGCGGCACCGGCTACCAGTTCTCGGTGTACGCCATCAACGTCTACGGGAAAGGCGCGCCGACCACCTCCAGCGTCGTCACACCCAGCGGCCCCGCGACGACCTACGCCTCCACCATTCTCTTCGACCAGCCATCCGAGTACTACCGACTCGGTGATCGAAGCGGCAGCGTGGCAGCCGACTCGTCAGGCAACGCCAACGACGCCGCATACACCTCAGTCACCGGACGAGGCACGGGTGGCGCAATCATCGGCGACACCGACCCGGCCACGACAGGAACCTCCGCCGGGCCGATCGCAGTCGCGTCCACCGCCAATCTCCCGACCGGGAACACTCCCCGTACCGTGGAAGTCTGGGTGAACACCACCAGCACAGGGTCATCTACCCTTGCCGGGTATGGCGGGCCGGCCGGCGATGCCAGTTTCAACGTCGCGGTCGACCCCTTCCACATCCTCGTCTCCGCCGGTGCAGACGACCTCTCATTCCTCTTGCCCCGCCAGATCACCGGCGCCTGGCACATGGTCACCGTCACCTACGATGGTTCGTCGGCGACCGCCTACCTCGACGGCAAAGCCGTTGCGACCAAGCAGTTCGCCAACCCGCTGGCTACCGTAAACCCCGACGGCCTGGTCATCGGCGCAGACGCATCACAAGCCGACGCCATCAGGGGCGCCCTCGACGAGCTCGCGATCTACCCCGCTGCCCTCACTGCGGCACAGGTTCAAACGCATTTCGCCCAGGCCGGCCACGCCGCGCCCGGCAATCCCGGCCCGGTCACCGTCACCGCCGGCCCATCACCAGGTCAGGAAAACGTGAGCTGGACGGCCGCCACACAAAGCGGCGGTTACATCGTTACCGCGAACACCGGCAGCGTCCCCCAAAACGCGGTCGCAACCACTCAGACCAACGCGACCATCTCGGGACTCTCCGGCGGCGCCACCTACACGATCTCGGTCCACGCCATCAACCCGTACGGACAAGGCCAGGACACCACATCCGCCTCGTTCGTCCCCTCCGGTCCGTCAACCACCTACGCAACAACGATCATCGCAGACCATCCCCTCGTCTATTACCGACTCGGCGAGAAACAGTCAGGACTCGCCGCCGACTCGTCAGGACTCGGCCACAACGCGTACTACACCCAGAACGCGCACCTGGGAACGCCCGGCGGGAGCGTGGGCGGTCCGGACCCCCCCATCGGCGGAAACGGGGGCGGAACACTCGCCTACGCGAGCCCGGAACTTCTTCCCACTGGCAACGCTTCCCGCACACTCGAGGGCTGGGTCAACATCTCCAACACGACCACTGGTACGTTCGATATAGCCGGCTACGGCGCGACCGGGCAGGACGCCAGCTTCAACCTGGCAGTCGACCCGACCCACGTGTTCGTCGACGCGGGCAACGACCAACTCAGCTTCCCGCTCCCCCTCGGGCGAACGCTCTTCGACCACTTATGGCACTACGTCGCGGTCACCTACAACGGCACGACCGCACGAGCCTACCTCGACGGCGCCCTGCTCGGATCCCAACCATTCACCCAGCCGCTCGCCACCCTCGACACCAGCGGCCTCCACCTCGGATCCGACTACCAAGGAAACAACTCCCTAAACGGCTCCTTGGACGAGATTGCGGCCTACACCTCCGCGCTCTCGGCAACCAGGATCGCCGCCCATTTCACGGCCAGCGGCAACGCCGTCCCCGCCCAACCCACCAACCTCACCACGACGACCAGCACAAACAGCGTCGGCCTGTCATGGAACGAAACGTCGAAGAACGTCACCGAGTTCGTCATCACCACCTTCCAAGGCACGACACAGAAGACTGCACTTGCAACCACCAAGACCAGCGCTGGTATCACCGGCCTCGCCGGTGGCACCCCGTACACATTCCAGGTCTACGCGGTAAACGCTTACGGCAATAGCACACCGGCGGTGACCGGCAGCGTGACGCCCATGGGCTCGCCAACGACATACGTCACCAGCGTGCTGACGAGCAACCCCAAGGTCTACTATCGACTGGGCGACGATGCAGCTCTGGCACCGGACTCCTCCGGCCACGGCCACGACGCGCTCTACGCCCAGCCGCATCAAACAACCTCCGGCGCGATCGTCGGCGACGGCGATCGCGCAGTCACGGGTAACGGCTCGGGCGCCGTTGCACTCACACCGTCGCCGGACGGCCTACCAACCGCGAACACCGCTCGCACCATCGAGGGATGGATCAAGACCACATCGACAGGAACCTCCGACCTGGCCAGCTATGGAGCACCCGGACTCGATGCGAGCTTCGCCGTCGGCGTCAACCCCTACCACATCATCATCAGCGGCGGATGCGACCCACCACCCACGTCCCAGCCCTGCGACAAGCTCTCGTTCTTCCTGCCCCGACCGATCAACGACAACGCCTGGCATCAGATCGTCGCAACCTACAACGGCACCACCGCCACCGCCTACCTCGACGGGGTCGCGGTCGGCACCAAGACCTTCGCCGGCCCCCTCACGACTACCGACGCGGCCGGGCTGCACATAGGCAGCGACATCACCAACACCACCGCCCTGGTCGGCAGCGTCGACGAACTGTCGGTCTACGCCTCCAGCCTCTCCGCATCGGTGATCAGCCAACACTTCACACTCGGGGGCTACGCGCCGCCAACGACACCCCCGACGATCGGCGCGCTCACCACCGGAACGAACGCCGCGACCATCACGTGGACCGCGCCCACCGTCCTAGCAAGCAGCCCGATTACGAGCTACATCGTCACCGCCGTTCAGGGCACGATCGTTCGAAACTCGATCGCCACCGGCGCGGCAACGACCGCCACCATCACCGGACTGGCGGGAGGCGCCCTCTACACGTTCCAAGTCACCGCGCAAAACGGCTACGGCGCCAGCCCTACAGCAACCACTAAGTCCGTCACGCCTGGCGGTAACAGCACCACGTATACGACATCGGTGCTGTTCAACGCCCCGTCCGTGTACTACCGACTTGGAGAACGATCGGGACGCGTCGCTGCGGACTCGTCCGGGCATTCACGAAACGCCGCCTACACAGCGAACGCCACTCTGGGAGCTGGCGGCGCGGTGATTGGCGATCCCGACACCGCCATCTCAGGCGCTGGCGCCGGGCCGCTGGCCACCGTCCAGCTTCAGTCGGGCCTTCCCACCGCCAACCAGTCGCGCACGGTGGAAGCGTGGATCAACACCACAAACACGAATCCACAGTACATCCTGGGGTGGGGTGCTGCCGGCACGGACCACAGCTTCAACATCGAGACCATCCCAACGCAAGTTCTCATCACCACCGGCGGATCCACGAACACGCTTACCTTCACGTCAACACGAACGCTCAACGATGGCGCGTGGCACTACATCGCCATCACCTACGACCGATCGACCGCAACGGTGTACGTGGACGGCGCATCAATGGGATCACAAGCATTCCCGACCGCGCTTAGCACCGGGTCATCCGGCGGGCTGTCACTGGGAAGCGACTGGCAGGGACTCACCCCACTCGTCGGACGACTCGACGAGGTCGCGATCTATCCAGCCGTACTTACCGCATCCCAGATCGCAGCCCACGACACCGCCGCCGGCTACACACCCGCCGCTGCCGCCGCCGCACCTGCCCGAGCACGGAACGGCCGCCAAGCAGGGGCCCGGATAACCCACCAATATGGGAGCCACAGATGAGGCAACGCGTCGTACGCCCGGTGCTGCTCACCGCAGGCCTGATCGCGCTCGCGGTAGGCGCATCGGGCGCCGAAATCCAGGGCGCATACGCCGCAAGCCCCGCTGTCACCTACAGCTACGACGCAGCCGGACGCTTGAGCTCCGTGTCCACGCCCCAAGGCAGCGCCACCTACAGCTACGACGCGGCCGGCAACATGCTCTCCATCACCCGCTCCACCTCAGCGGCGTTGGCTCCAGCCGCAGCGACGCCCGCACATCATCGAGCGCCCGCGCCCCACGCCGCCACCGTCACCCCAACAAGCACCCGCGCCTGGTCGCACGTGACCGTGACCGGCTCGGGCTTCCAATCTGACCTCCGCCTCAACCGCGTCCGAATCGGCGGCCTGGAAGCACAGATCATCGCAGCCACACCCAATCGGCTGGTCGCCCTCGCTCCCCCAGGCACCCACGGCGGAACCGCCCAAGCCATCACCCCCGGCGGCGTATCAACCGCTCCAACCCACATCAAGACTACCTCGCCGACCACCCCGTCGCACACTCCGGCACCAAAGCTAACGCCAGCCAAGCCACTCCGAGCTCAGACGGGCGACACCGCCCTCGCCGGCCGGACGGTCGACCTCAGCAGCCGCCCACTTTCCGGCGTCGTCGTCTCCGTCGGATCGACACACACACGGACCGACTCGCAGGGCCGGTTCCTGCTGACCGGGCTGACGCCCGGCCACGTCGAGCTGTTCATCGACGCACGCCACCCAACCAGCGGCGGAAACCACGGCGTGTACGAAGAAGGCGCAGACGTCACTCACGGCCAGACAACGCGCCTGTCATGGACGATCTGGATCCCCCGCCTCGACCTTACCCATGCCATCCACATCGCATCGCCAACGCGCAAACCCATCACCTACACAAGTCCCACAATGCCCGGCCTGCGCGTCCACATCCCTGCCGGAACCGTCATCAAAGACCATTGGGGCCGAGTCGTCCACCAACTCTCACTCACCCCCATCCCGATCAACCGCACCCCGCTTCCCCTCGCCCCGGGCATGTCCTTCTTCTACACACTCCAACCCGCCGACTCGACCGTGACCGGACCCGGCATCCGCATCGACTATCCGAACTACACACACGAACAACCGGGTACCGCAGTCGGATACGTCCTCAACGACGCGGCCAAACTCGGATTCGGCTGGTACACCTACGCCATGGCCCACGTCACCCCCGACGGCCGCTCCATCGTCCTCCCACCCAACGTAACACTTCACTACATAGGCTTCCCAGGCGTCTTCTTCAACACCCTCTGCAAATCTCTCGGCTTCCTCTGCCCAACGGCAGGCGGCGGCCCCTCAGACGGTGATCCGGTCGACCTAGGAACAGGCCTCTTCACCACCTCCCACACAGACCTCGCACTACCCGACGTCATGCCGATCTCCATCACACGCACCTACCGCCAAGGAGACGGAAACCCAGACTACATCCGAGCGTTCGGCTACTCCCAAAGCGACAACCTCGATCTCTTCATCGCCCCCGAGATCAACCCACCCAAGGACCCCACCACACCCTACGATCTCCAACTTCCAAGCGGCGCGGACATCCGCTACCTGCCGTCCTCGACGCCGGGGGATTACCTCGCGACCGAAGCTCCACCAGGGTTCGTCGGCTCAACCCTTCAACACACGAGCGAGACGACATTCACGATCCAGCTCACCGACGGCACCACCCTCGACTTCGGAACTAAGACGCCGGCCCTCATCGATATCAAGGACCAATACGGAAACCAGATAACCATCGAGCGCGACGCCGCCGGCAGACTCCAGCAAGTCACGTCACCAAACGGACGATGGATAGCGTTCACCTGGGGTCCCTGTGCCCCCGGCGCACCCTCCGCGCAGGGTCCTACGACGACCTGTATCACACAAGCCCAAGACAACCTTGGTCGAACCGTGAAGTACGGCTACGACACGGCCACAGGACGACTCACCAGCGTCACCGACCCAGCAAACCAGGTCACCACCTACACCTGGGGCGCCTGCCCAACCCCCACAACGCCCAGCTGCTACCAAATCACCGGAATCCGCGACCCCCGCAGGATCACCTACATCTCGGCCAAGTACGACACGGCTGGTCGTGTCGTACAACAAACGCTCGCAAACGGCGGCACCTACGACTACACCTACACCCTCGACGCAAACGGCAACGTCGTCGCCACCGACGCCACGAACCCCGTCGGCTCAGTCCACCACGTCGAGTTCACCAAAGCGTACGCGACCTCGGACACCTTCGCCTTCGGAACTCCCCTCGCACAGACGACATCGGTCATCCGTGACCCCGCCACACACCTCGTCACCGACACCATCGACCCACTCGGCCGACAGACCCACTACACCTACGACACACTCGGCAATATCCTTGCCATCACTCAACTCTACGGCACCTCCCACGCAACAACCGCCTCGTTCACCTATGTCCCGGGATCGACACGCCTTGCCTCCGTCACCGACCCGCTCAAACACGTGGCGCGATTCACATATACAACGAGCACCGACCACACGAACGACACTATAACGGCCACGGACCCGCTCGGGTTCTCGTCGACCACCACCATGAACCATGGCGAGCCGACCGCTATAACAGACCCACTCGGCCACACCACATCCCTCAGCTACCTCGCTGGCGATCTCGTCGCCCTCGCCGACCCAGCAGGCGACGTCACGACCAGGTACCTGGACGGCGACGGGCGCATGCTGCAGTCAACCGACCCCCTCGGCAACACGACCACCTACACCGTCGACCCACTCAACCAGGTGACAGCGGTCACCGACCCGCTTCTCGACAAAACGAAGTTCTCCTACGACGCCAACGGCAACCTCCTGACCATCACCGACCCAAACAACAACGTCACCACGTTCCAACCAGACATGATGGACAATGTGACGCGCTTCACCGACGCTCTGAAACACGAGGCCAAGTATGGCTACGATCGCCTAGGGGAACTTAGTAGCCTGACCGATCGAAACGGCCAGATGGATAACTTCACATACGACGCACTCGGACGTCTCAGTCAAGTCACGTACGCCGCTGGGACACCCAACCAGCGTACGATCAACTACAGGTATGATCCGGGAAATCGAGTTACTCAAGTCACAGATTCGTCTGGGGGCACGCTTACCCAAAGGTATGACGGCCTCGACCATTTATTGAGCCAGACCGGGCCAACCGGGAGTCTTACGTATACCTATAACAGCGCGGGCCTCCGGAAGGCTATGACCGTCGCCGGGCAGCCAACCGTCAGTTACACTTATGATGCCGACAATCGACTTAGGAGCATTGGCAACGCGTCGGGCTCCGTTGCACTTGGATACGACGCCGCCGATCGGCAGACAAGCGTAACGCTGCCGGACGGGATCGGCGAACGTTTCTCATACGACGCCGCCGGACGAGCCGCCCGTATCGTCTACGCAAAGAGTGGGTCGGTTCTCGGCAACCTAGGGTATGCATACGACGCGGACGGCGAGCCGACGACTGTCACCGGAAGCTTCGCCGCCTCTGACCTTCCCGCAGCGACCATCCAAACGTCGACGTACAACGCGGATAATGAGCTGACGAGTTTCGACGGCGTGTCGCTTACGTATGACGCAGACGGTAACCTTAAGTCCGACGGCTCGAATACCTACGGATGGAACGCACGCGGGCAACTGACGAGCGTCGGCGGAGCCACCACGGCCACCTTACAGTACGATCCGTTCGGCCGACGAACGTCCGAGACGGTCAGCGGCGTTCAAACGCAGTTCCTTTACGACGGCGCGAACATCGTCCAGGAGCTACAGGGCGGCACTCCAGTAGCGAATGACTTGGCCGGCTTGAACCTGGATGAAGTGTTCGCCCGAAGCACCGCGTCGGGTACCGAGTCCCTCCTCACGGACGCCCTTGGGAGCACCATTGGCCTAGGTAACTCAACCGGAGCCGTCGCCACCCGATACACATATGACCCGTACGGGACGCCCACTGCGGCTGGTGCGGCGTCGTCAAACTCGTTCAGTTTCACAGGGCGCGAGAGGGATCCAACCGGGCTTGAGTACGACCGCGCCCGATACTACAGCCCGAAACTCGGCAGGTTCATATCGCAGGATCCCCTCGGACCGGCGACAAGCGGGCCGAATCTGTACCTGTACGCCGGTAACAGTCCGACGAGCTACACCGATCCGACTGGTACCCAGCTTCTGCCGGGGTGCGTCGGCGGGGCGGCCTTCAACGTCGGCTTTGATTGGTTCACCAGTGTGATATCGGGCAGGAAGTACACCCTCGGTCAGGGCCTGAGGGACGCGGCGCTTGGTTGCGTTCAAGGCGCTATCGGGGACTGGCTTGGCGAGTGGGGCTCGGCTGCGGATGACTTCGGAGCAGCCGCCGGCGACATAGGAGAAGGTCGGGTCACTGCGGAGTTCGACAGTTCTGCACAAGAAGACTTCAGCTTCACGGATGGCGCATCATGCGCCACGCACTCCTTCTCCGGTCGAACTAAAGTGCTTATGCGGAACCGCCATACAGAGCGTCTCCGAAACATCAATCCCGGCGATCAGGTCATCGCGACTAACCCAAGGACAGGCAAGTCCGTAGTTGCGACGGTGTCGCGAGTTTTTCGGCACCATGACTCACATTTGGACGACATATTCGTCGCAGGCGCCGACCGTCGGCTTGGCGTTATTCACGGCACCGCCGGGCATCCGTTTTGGGATCAGACGGACGACGCATGGGTCAAGTCAGCGCGTCTGCAACCGGGGGATCGGCTCGAGTCGACTGACGGTCAGTTCGCAAAGGTTGTCGCCGTTCGATCGGAACCCGGAGCCCGTTGGATGTACGACTTGACGGTCAGCACAGTGCATACGTTCTACGTGGTTCCGAGCGGCACGCCTGTGCTAGTGCACAACTGCGATGACGTCAACTACCTGAAGTACGACAGCAAAACAGGAGCTATCAAGCTCGGCGGCGCTCTGCCGAACGCGTCAGAGTTAAGCCGAATGAGTGGGCAACAGCTGAGCGACTTGCGCGACCAGCTTGAGATCAGTATTCCGCAGCGCATAGCGGAGGGTGGAGGCGCTCCCGATCCGGCGCACGCAGCGCGCATCGCTGCGGAGGCCAGACTACTGCAGACGCTCAACGCAATCCTGGGATGACGGTACGCGGAGAGAAGCTCGTTGAATACTTGTCTGGTTCATCAGGCGAGCCCGGAGAGTGTCCGTATGAACTGCTCGAGGAGATGTGGCGTGGGCATCCTGTAGATAGCGTTCGCACCATCGCCCTTTCAAACGACGCCATAGGCAGGCCTCAGGTCGCCTGGATGTTGTCAGAGCTAAGGGAGAGAGCGCGTCCACTAGTGGATCTGCTTCCGCAGCTCTTGCGTGACTCTGACTCCTACACGAGGTACTACGCAGTCGAGTCGGTGCGGTACGTCGCAGGCAGTGACGACGGCCAGCTACTTGCTCAGGCGCTGCGAGCATTAACAGACGCCGACCCGCATGTGCAGTCGAAAGCGCTTTGGCTGTTAGCGAACATGGACGACGAGCAGCTGGACGCTGCGACGGGACACGCCAGTGGTGACCTCGCGTCGGAGCTGTCGTTGCTGCGGTCGGGCGAAGCGAGCGCACGTTGGAGAGACCGCTGCGAACGAGGCGGAAGGTTGGACTGCCAGATCGCTGTGGCCGCCGTGGCGCGCGACCACAAGATCGTTGATTCGAGGTTACCGGCGATTGCCGCATCCGAGTGGCCTGAAGTTCGTGAGTTTGCCGCTGAAGAGCTGCGGTGGAGGGAAACCAGGGCTCGCCAGGGTCTCCGTCGAGAGGGAACCCGCTAAGCGGGTCCGAATCCGGTCCGCCATATCGCGGCTAAACGGCACCTATCCGTTCCGAGCCCGGGTTGACGCAACGACGCATAATGGCTGTTATGTCAATCTGAAGGCTCCTGGTCGAAGGCGCCCCTCTCCTCAGGCGGCGGCTGACGTCAGCGCCTCCGGTTCATCGGCGTCGCCGGCCGCGCCGAAGCGGGGGCGGACAACTCCTTTCAGACGGTGTTTGCGGCTTTCCCCGTGGCTTGATGGCGCGGCGTGAGCGACAGTCCTCCTCGCTATTCGGAGGTCCAGGCTGCGCGACTATGGGTGCGCCGTACTTGCCACAGTCCACGATTCGGTATCCCAAGGGGCGCTCTGGCTGGATCGCTCGTGCCCGGGCTGGGAAGAATGCTTCGCCAGGCGATTGGACGTTGGGCGGTGGGATGCGTGTGTGCTAGGCCAGCTAGCAACCCGCTATGCCGCAGCCGCCAAAGCGCTGGAGTACTCGGCCGAATGGCTGATCAATCACGGGTTCCTGCGTCCCAGCATGCTTGTCTGCTACTGCGATCTCAGCGCCGCATGGGAGGCGCTGATCTACGCTCGAGGGACGCGGCGGGTGGTCGCCCTCCGGCCGCCCGACCTGATCCCCCTTGCCGCGTAGCGTTCGGAGGACATTCTGCCAGCAGATCGAATCGAAGCGTGCCGCGCGTCTCCTGCAGGTGAGGGGCACCCAGGACGAACGGCGCCTTCGCCCACCCAGGCCAGCGGCGGCGCATATCCAGACGTTGTCTCCGAGTACTCATGACACGCCCCACATCGGCGCAGTTTCTTCGTGCTGGCGGTCGTCGGGCCGAAACTCATCCGCGTGTGGCACCGGCACCGTGACGCCGAGTGGCAAGCCGCCCGCCTGGTGGGTTCCCGTGAGGACGCTTCGCTTGGCGACCTCCGGGGCTGCCGTCTAGCGCATCCCGGCTGCACGTCGAGGCGATCCCGGCCTGATTCGCTGCAAGCTCACCAGCCGAACTCGCCACCAGACGACAGCGGATCGGCGCAGACCTGCAACGCTGCGAGGCTACGCGCTGATGCCAAGGTCCGGCAGCCACACGGGCATCTCACGTGCTATGTCGCTGCTCGTCACGCGGATGGCCAACCCCCCACGGGGCGCGCCGCCCGGGCCCCAACCATTGGAGAGCAGACCGCAGGAACTGATTAGGGCATCGTCCGCTGCGATCATGAGATTACGACCATTGTCGGAACGCTCAACGATGCTTACGCCTATCTCCTCGGCCTGCTCAACGATTCTCTCGGCACCCGCTTGGCTATAGCCGAAACTTCCCACGACGACCTCTGTATTCGCCTCGCGCACCTGCGCTTCTGCAAGGAGCCGGATCAGCGTGCCGCCGTCGCCGCGTATGTGCGTTGTCCAAAGGCCTGCGCCGTGCCCGCCGGCGATGGCCGACCACACGAGCGCTTCAATATCGCGCGGACCAAGGAGGCTGAGTTCGGCGTTCGCTTCCGGTCCGGCGTCGTCCGGCATGATCTCGAGTTCGGCTGCGTGGTGACGCCACCGGCCGGGGGTGACGGCTAAACCTTCTGACGGTATCCCCGCCCATTCGTCCGCTAGTCGGCGCCCCACGGCCCCGACGAGTGCGGGAACCCGTGCCTCGATGCTCAGGTATGCAATCGACGGATCAGGGCTGCCGAGCCAGGGGTAGGACCCGACGCATGTCCGGCAGACGCCCGGGCCGTAAACAACGATCGCCGACGAGGGGGACTCCGCGGGCTGAGCGACGAAGCGGATTGGACGCTCCGAGGCGGTTGGCACGCCTCGGGCGATGCCGCGGAGTGTCTCCAAGGCTCCATTCTCATAGGCTCCCGCTGCCACGTCGACCCGCGCCCCGCGGTTGGCCGCCTCGGTTAGGAGCTCGCGTGCGGCGGTGAGCCCATTCTTGGTGACGACCGACGAGGAGATGAGTACGGACCATCCGTCGGACGCCTCGTTTAGTGTCGTGATGGCGTAGGTCTCGTGGTCAGCTGCGGTTGAGATCAGGTCGCTTGCAGCGACTCGCGTGCGCCAAGTTGGGCGCCTTGTGTGCTCGCTCTCCTGCGCGTCCCTGCGTGCGCCCCGCTTCTTCCGAAGCGATTGCGCCGAAATCCCGCCTGCGGCTGGTGCAGGCAGTCCCATGGCGGTTCGGCGGCGCAGTCGTTCGGCCACGCCCTGAAGGACCACATCATGCAGGCGCGTCGTCCAGACGTCGGGGAGACCGACCACCGAGCGCTTGCTGATGTCCACGTCAATCGGCAGAAAGTTGGCGGCCTTGGTGTCCAGCTCAATCGGCCCTACCCATCGGACCCGCTCTCCCTGCCGGCGGGGAAGAAGGTGGACCACCTCGGCTTCGTCCACCCGAAGAGAGCCATGTAGTTCGCGGAGCGGCACCGTGTGCTCCCAGTCGTCGCGAAGCGCGCGCCGGTTGACATAGGTCACTTCGCGCTGTGCGATGATGCCCCCGGTTAGCCGCTCCATCACAACATAAGTCGTCCGAGACGCGATTGTTTGCGTCTCCAGGCGCCCGCGTCCGAGTGCGGATTCCCCGTCCGCGGTCAGCAGGAATGCGCTATCGGCGCTGTCCCCCACGGCTACCCAGCCCGCTTGGGTTAGCGTAACGAGAGCCTCGATCAGCAGCCGTTGGTGTACGGCAAACTCAGCTGACAGCGACTGGATAGATGAAGCGCCGGCTCCTATAGCCGTCAGAACGAGGTTCTCGAAGGTCGAGTACGGACGCCCCGATGCAACCTCGTACGTTACTCGGAAACGGCTTATCGGTAGGAGCCCTAGCACGTGGGTGTACCACCAGGGAACGGGATTCTAGCCGCCGCCCCTTCGGCAGTGAACTCCGTAACCGAGTCGAGTACCTTACGTAGGTGCCACAACTTGTTGTATCGGTTCTCTGATGACACAGCACTCAGTTGACGCTCAAAGAACGTCCAGCTGCCGACCAGGATCAACAGCCGCTCGGCCCTGGACAGCAGCACGTTGAATCGCTGTGCTTCGTCGAGGAAACCAAGCCCGTGCCCTGGGGGCTGCGTGTTGTTCCGTACCAAGCTCACGATTATCACATCCGCTTGGTTGCCTTGAAACGAGTCCACCGTATGTGCTGTCCTGATCTTGTTGGCGGCCCTCCGGTGAAGGCCCTGCTTTCGGACGAACCCCTCGCCGAGCTCAAGATCATCGAGCTCGCGATTGAGCAGGGCGACCTGCTGGTTGTAGGGAGAGAGCACCGCGATTTCCAACGGTTCGTCGACGGGACCGGTGAGCTGCAGACTCTGGAGCAGCGCCCTCACCGCCCGCACTTCCGTCGGGTTAGAATACCGAGGCTTGTTGTCACCGGGCCCTCCCCGCTCCGCGCATCGGAGATCGACGGCGGCGTCCGGCACGTCGAGCCACGCGAGCGCGACCCCGGATAACTCTGGCGGGTTACCGATGGAATGAGCACGTCCCCGAGGCCAGGTGTCGTCGGCGCTGGTTTCGTTGACGAGCTGCCCGTCGTAGTACGCTCCGGATATGAGAGATCCAATGGTGGGGTGCATGCGATGCTGCCGAGACAGCATGCCTGCGGCGGCTCCGACCGAGGTCTCGACGGTCCGCTCTTCGTATCCCGGCGCCGTCGAACAATGGTCGTAGATGCGCTCGAAGGTATTCAGCCAGCGACTGGCGTACTCTTTGAATGCAGCACGGTCCTCCGGGGTTCGCGCCTCCCAACGACGGAGCCAGTCGGTGTCCTTGAGGCGCCCGTTCGCGTCCGGCAGCTCCCAGAGCGCCTCAACGACGCGTTCGAGCTCGGCAAAGCCGCCCGTGTACTCCTCGAATCGGTAGGGTGGCAGTTGCCGATGGTCTCCAATGAGCAACCATCGATGCCCCGCCTGGAGAGGAAGGGCAAGATCAAAGCAGTGTGCTTTGCCCGCCTCTTCGACGATCGCCCAGTCGAAGGACAGCGCTAAGTCGGCTAGATCCTCCAAGTCGCCGGAGCTCGTCGTGCAGTAGATAAGGTTCGCGCCCCGCTTGACGATTTCAAGGAACTCCGGTGCTTCTCGATCGACCGCGCCCGTGCGAATTCCATCGATGAGAGCGTCAACGGCCGCTCGCCACCGCCCTGCAACCGGCGATAGGTGCTTTTTCGAATCCAGCCGCTGCCGGGCGGTGTCCAGCATTTTCATGGCGACGTCTTCGACGGAGCCCTCCGTTACCTCACCAAGCTCATTCTGCCGGCCAAGTCGGATCGCTAGCGGCTGACGCTCGGATGGAATGCCACGGAAGGCCTCGTCACGCACTTTCTCTCGCAGGACATCGACGGCGCCGTGAGCCTGAGCTGTGATCAGGACCTGAGCCACGGGGTCCTCGTCTAATACCTGTCGGAGCAAGTGGGCGACCAGAGTCGTCTTGCCGGTTCCAGGCGGACCCTGCAGGGCATAGATCGGTCGCACGCGCAAGATGTCGTGAATGGCGGCCTGTTTGGGTGGGTCCACGCGGTCTGGCGAGAGATCGAGCGAGCCCGCCTCCTCACCGGTGTCCATGTACACTTGGCCAGGCGCCACTAAGGAGCGCAGCAAGTAGGAGTGTTCCTGCAGACGATCGATCGCCCGCTTCCGACGCCGGATGAGGGCCACCTGGCCGAACATTCCGTAGGTTCTGATGATGCCAACCGGTGGTGGCTGAGGCAGCAGCTCCCCGGCGGCGCGCTTCAATGTCAGCATCCCGGCAGAGGTGTCGATCTCCGCCACATTCCAACACTCTGCCTCGGACACATGTCGGGGAAGATCGAGGGTATCTTCGTACTCGTCACTCAAAGCGACGAGGCGGCACTGCGGCTTGTTGTTCTCGACCTCCTTGTGAATGAACTCGACCAACCCCCCTTCTGTCTTGAAAATGTCGAGCGGCGGCCGCTCTCTCGGTCGCTCCTTGAGGCGAATGCAGTCGGCGCCGGAATCGTCTGACTCCACCGATACGACTTCGTAGCCAAATAGCTCGGAGTCGCGAATAAGTAGTTCGATTTGATTCGCGCAGGAGATAAATCCGTGGAAAGTTGCAAGGTTCTCCCGGAGTTGGGACGACGTATCACTCGTTGGCAAGTACCTCGACCAGGACTCGGCCGTCTGTGTAATGGTCTTCCGGTTGCGGTTAGCCTCCTGAACGCTTCTGATGGCCACCTTCCCTTTGCGAAGCTCGATGCACTGCGAAGATCCCAGGCTGTATCTAAGCTCCCCGACTCCCACGCAGAATGCCTGATCCCAGGTCTCGGTCTCGGTGCCCGACGCCATATCGAGGCTTCGATACTGCGTGACAATCAGGGGGTCTAACCCCTCGCCCACAACCAGGTAAGCACGGTCGTTGAGAGGATGGATCTGCGCAGTCTCAAGCCGCCCTTGAACGAACATCATGAGCCTGCCCACATGAACAGGATCGTTGGGATTGTAGGACCGGTCAGGGTTGGCTGGGTCGGGCACGAATCCGGTCTCGGCAGCATGAAGCGCCAGCGGGCTGTCCGCCGCGGGGTTAACGACGAGGACCAAGGGCTGGTCGCTATCGGACGCCAGGCCCCTGCTCAGTCGGTCGATGATGTCAACGATCGCCGCGTTGATCTCGAAGACCCGATCGAGGCGTTCTGATTTGTCCGACGCTAAGAGTCGCAAGAGCAGCTCCCGCTCAAGCTCGCTGAGGTCGCGTGGATTGGCTCGAGTTATAGAACGGATGGTACGGGTGTACCGATCCACTGGGGGATTGTCTCGGTAGTTCTCCAGATTCAGGAGACACCGCGCTGCGAGCACACCGAAACCGAACCAGTCGGCCTCCTGAGAATAGACGCGAGTGTCGCTCTCTATGTCCTCCGGAGGAGTGGACCACGAGGGGCGGGGTGAATCCGTCGCTGGCACACCCAAACGCAAGCTCCACTCGAATCCTCCCAGCCGGAAGGACTGCGGGCCGATGTCCGTGTCACAGAACACGGCCGCGGCTCCAAGGTTTCGGTGGAGCAGGTTCTGGTCGTGGAGCAGACG
>Ga0066662_10000533_pt1 | contig 16788 bp, 10 predicted proteins | sample GraSoiAngelo_111_FD_133939 | JGI IMG/M metagenome (GOLD analysis project Ga0066662, IMG submission 133939) | Grasslands soil microbial communities from the Angelo Coastal Reserve, California, USA - 14_0903_12_40cm | ecosystem: Environmental > Terrestrial > Soil > Grasslands | place: USA...
GCTTCATGTGAACGTCGCGTCGAGTGAGCCGGCGACCGCCTCGTACTCGGATCAGGCGACTCTCGGCTCGCAGTCGCCAGCCGATCCGAGCTCGTCGAACGATCAGGCCCACGCGACGGTTCCGCTGGTGACGCGTGCCGACCTGGCCGTCACCGATAATGCGGTGCCGTCAACCTCGCCGACGCACGTCTGGCCTGACGGCGACGCCGTCGCCGGGGGCACCGTGCAATACACGGTGTCGGTGGCGAATAACGGCCCCTCGGACAACGCCGGCTTCACGCTTCAGGACGTGCTTCCGCATGGTGCGTCGGTGCCGACGGCCCCGGCGGGCTGCACCGTCACCCCGGGTGGCACCTCCACGCACGGCGACACCGTCTTATGCCCGGTCTCCGGCCTCACGGCCGGTGGGAACACTGCGCAGACCTCGTTCGTCATCAACGCCAGCATCTCGCCGAGCGAGCCGGACAACGCCACGTGGCACGACAACGTCTCCATCCTCAGCAATGCCACCACCGATCCCCACCTCGCGAACAACAGCCCGTCCGCGTCGCTCGTGCTCGTCACGCGGGCCGACCTGCGCGCGACGTCGATCAGTGCCGTGCAGGACCAGACCCCGCACATCTTCGCCAACACCACGGCCGGCCAGAACGGCGTGACCGTGACCTTCCAGTTCACGAACGACGGGCCGTCGGACGGGCAGTCGACCAACGTCACGGATACCTTCCCCGCCGGGCTGATTCCGCAGAAGTACTGCATCCAGCAGGATGCACTCACCTGCCCCCTCCCGCAGAACAACAACTATCCGGTCGACAACATCTTGTCGCTCCACGGCCCGCTGCCGGCCGGGCACGGCGCGGTGGTTGTGATCAAGGCCGTCGCGGACCCGAGCTTCCGTGCGCAGGACTCGAACCACATCGGTCTTCTCACCCTCACCGATACCGCAACGGCGAACACCTCGACGACGGATCCAAACCACGCAAACGATGCGAGCACCTCGGGGAACATTCTCGTCAGTACCGTGCCGGCGCCGCCGTCGCTCACGCTCGTCACCCCGGGTTCCGGGCAGATAGGTGTCCAGTGGAACCCCACCCCGCCGCTCCAGTCGGGCGGCGAAACGATCAGCGGCTACAACATCTACGCCAACCCGTGCCCCACCAGTACCCCGCCGAACAATCCGCCGTCCTGCAAAGTTCGATCTGTCAGCTCCACGCCCAACGCGATGACCAACGGGACGGCGGACTTCAGCTATGTCGTCCCAGGGTTCTCGAACGGCATTCAGTACAGCATCACGGTTGACGCGCAGAGCGCGGTCGGTGAGGGCAATGTCTCCAACGCGCTCACCGCCACTCCAAACGCCGTGGCACAGACGATCGTCATTCCGACCACGGGAACGGCGGCGTTGGACACTGGGTTCTCGGGCGGTGCGGTGGGCAACTGCGATCCGTCGACGGTCAAGAACTGCGACGTCGTCAGCAAGTACAGCCTGACGGACACCGCCAACATCGGCTCGCTCGTCAACCTTGACACGGAAGCGCTTGCGCCGGCCACATCGTCGTCGCTGTTCTCGAGTGCTCTCGGGCCAACCCCGGCGGCGTCTCAAGCCTTGTGTCAGAAGATCGATGTGAGCCCGGGAACGTTCGGCGTTGTTGGTTCAAACCCGAACTTGGGCAAGCTGGTTCAGGGTGACTGTTCGGGGAACGTCGCCGTTCGCTCGACGTATCCGACCGTGTCTGCTACGAAGCTCCACCTGGAATACGACCAGTACGACGCTTCGATCAGCAGTGGTGCCGAGGGAGCTCCCTGCCTCGCCGTCTATACGAATAGCGACGGGACGGTGAAGTACAGCGACGTATATGACAAGGCATTCAAGTTCACTCCACCGACGGGCACTCCAATAGAGCCGGTGTGCTCCAATCCGAACTATCCGCTCAACCTGACAAGCACGACCAACACCTCGCATCCGGCGATCCCTGGGACGAACCTGTGCGCTGACGGGTTCCACTGGACAGCCAAGTATCCATGTGCCTATATCTACTACGAGGCGGTTCAGGTCAACGGATACGACCTGAGCTTCGTGAACAGTTCGGGTCAGGGGAGGCCCAAGGCGTGCACGCCGACCGGCTCGTCCACCGACATGTGCGGCAAGCCATTCGTGATCGGCTCCTCCGTCCAGGGCGGCCTGAAGACGCGCGTGCCGTACAACACCGGATCGATAACCCCGATCGTCCGGCCGTGGTGTCAGGGTACGAGCCCGAATTTCGTCAACATCCCATGCGTGCTGAAGTTCCTGTGGCTGAACGGCAATACAGGCAACGGCAACAACGACATGCAGGTGCAGACCTACATGCCGGAGCTCGACCCCATCAAGGGCACCACGGGGTAGGGGTAAGACTCAGACTCGCGCCGTGTCCGGCTCAGCGGGCACGGCGAGGAGCCTGATGATTCCGAGCTGATCCAGTATCTGGCGGCATTCCGCCGCCAGAGCTGGGTCGGGCTCGCGCCCGAAGGATCTGTCGACCTCTGCGATCGCGTGCAGGGTCTGCGCGACCTCGAGCGGCGCCTCCCGTTGCCGCGCGTCCTTCAGGGAATCCTGCAACGCGGCCTCCCCTTCGGCGGGGCGGCCCATCTTGACGAGGCAGATGCCTCGGACACGCTGGAGCAGTGGCGCTCGCGCGTGCGCCCCGCCGGCCGTTCGTGCGGCTCTCAGCGCCTGCTCGGCGCGCGAAGCCGCCTCGTTCCAGCTTCCCCGCAGCATCTCGAGCTCCGCCATCCGGGCCTCCATCTCGACGACCCATGACGTCGTACCCACCCGCTGGTATTCGTCCCGCGCCTGAGCGATCAGCTGTTCCGCCTCGTCGAACTCGCCACGAGCCATTGCCGCCCGCCCCATCAGGCCGAGCAGGAACGCCTCGATCATCGTGTACCCGGTTGCCCGCGCCACGCGCAGGGCCGCCTTGATCTGCGGCTCGGCCTCCTCGAACCGGCCCTGCTCGACGAGCACCTCGCAGGTGTTGGCGGTGCAGATGGCGGCCTCCGCCTCGTCCCCGAGCCGAAGGCGCATGTCGCGTGCCTGCTCGTAGAGCTCGAGGGCCTCCTTCCACCGGCCGGTCTCGTAGGCGTCCCCGCCGCGGTTCGACAGCACCTCGGAGAGCGATACCAGGTCTCCCAGCTGCTCGAAGATCTCAGCCGCGCGCTGGCTGTAGACCGCCTCTCGCACGCGCCCCTGATCCATCAGCAGGACATCCAGCACGTAATACGCGCGCGCAAGTGGCTCGAGCTCTCCGAGCCGCTCTGCGTCCACGATCACCCGGCGGAGCACCGGCTCGGCCTCCCGGTACTTCCCCTGCGTCACGCGCACCGATGCATACAGGCCTCGCAGGCGCAGGGCCAGCTTCGCGGCGTCCTCATCATCCCCGATCGGCTCCACGATCCGCAGACCCCGTCGAAGCAGCCGGATGCTGTGCGGATAGCTCCCCGCTCGGTAGGTCACGAGTGCCCCTCGGCGCAGCAGATCCGCCTCGGCCACCGGCCGCCCAGCCAGCAGCAGCCGCGCCTGATCGAAGGTCATCCGCGCGGCCGTGAACTCGCTCGTTCGCAGCAGGGCATCCCCGAGCTCGGTCAGCACCGCGACCATCTCCTCGGTCTCGACGCTCGCCCGTTGCCCCGCGGACACGGCCCGCCGGAAGAACGTGGCCGCCTCGTGGTTCGCGAGCTTCCGCCGTGCCTCGTATCCGGCCGCAACTGAGCTCCGCCACGCTTCCTCGAACCGGCCCGCCTCGTAGAAGTGCAGCGACAGGAGCGATGCGACGGCTTCGGGATCTGCCTCGGATGCGGCGAGGATCAGCTCGCCCGCTCGCGCGTGCAGCTCCCGGCGCCGCTTGAATGGCAGCCCCTCGTACGCGGCATCGCGCATCAACGCGTGGCGGAACCGGAAGACGCCGCGGTCCTCCTCGACCAGGAACTCCCCCAGCCGCTGCCAGACCGCTGGGCCGATCGGGATCGTTCGTTCCAGCAGTCGCTGGACGAACCCCGTGTCGAACGACATGCCGAGCACGGACGCGTGCCGCAGCACCTGCCGATCCTCCGCAGTGAGCCGGTCGATCTGCGATGTCACCATCGCGTCGACCGTGTCCGGCAGCCCCTCGGTGGTTCCCGCCGCGCGGGTCGCCCGCAGCAGCTCCTGCAGGAAGAGCGGGTTTCCGCCCGACCTGTGCGCGAGCGCCGACATCTCCTGCGGCCGCAGCGGAGCCTCCTCCGTCGCTGCGATCAGCAGCTCCACCACCTGCTCCTCGGACAACCACTCCGGCCGGATCGACACGGTCGCCTCGCTGGTCGGCGGCGCGAAGCCGTTCGGCTCGTCGCGGCGCGTCACTGCGATCAGCCACGGCCGCTCGGTGATCCCTCGGCTCAGCGCGCGGAACACATCGCCGGACGGCTCGTCCATCCAGTGGCTGTCCTCGATCCCGATCAGCGTTGGGTCGCGCAGCGTCTTCGCCAGGAGCGTGGCGACGACGTCGTTCAGCTTCGGCCGGCGAAACTCCTCGCCCAGCGCGTGCACCTCGGGCGTGATCGGCAGTTCCAGATCGAGCGCGATGCCGATCAGCGGCAGCCACGGCGCCAGTTCCGGCGCCCGGTCCCAGATCGTCTGCATGAGCCGCGAGGTGATCGCCTCCGCCCCCGCGTCCGGCGGGACGTCGAGCACCTGCAGCAGCAGCGGTCGCATCACGGCGTAGGGGGTCAGCGCGCTGTACACGTCGCACGCAGCCGTCAGCTGCCGCATCTCGCTCCCCGTTGCCCGCAGCTCTCCGAAGAGGCGGGTCTTGCCGATCCCAGGCGGCCCCACGATCTCCACCAGGGACCCCTCGCCCCCGAGCGCCGCCCGCACCGCGCGCTGCAGGATGGCCGTCTCGAAGTCGCGCCCGACCAGGGGCAGCAGCGTCTGCTCGTCGACCGTCTTCGCCCCGCGCGGCTCGCCGATCACCGACGCGTAGACCGGCAGCGTCTTGCCCTTCACCAGGAACGGCTCCAGCTCCTCCGTCTCGAACACGACGGACGACGCATCCAGCACCGCCTGCGACGCCAGGATCTGGCCCGGCTCCGCCTTCGCCATGACCCGGGCGGCGAGGTTCACCGCATCCCCCATCACCGTGTACGTCCGCCGGTACGACGGGCCCACCTCGCCGGAGAACACCGGCCCGGTGTTGACGCCGACGCGGATCGGGATCTCCAGGTCGGCTGCCTGGACGTCGCGCACGGCGGCGAGCATCAACGCCTCATCGTCGCCGGTCGCCTTCGGGGCGCCTGCGACCAGGATCAGCTTGCCGCCGTCCTTGTCGACGTCCGTGCCGAGGAACGTCACGTCGTGCGCCTCGCACGCCCGCTGTGCTGTGGATACCAGCGCGTCGAGCGCCTCGGTGACCGCCTCCAGCGCTCGTTCCTCCACCAGCTCGTCGAGCCCGTCGAAGTGGATGAACCCGATCGTCACGCGCCGGTGCTCCGGCTCGCGGTGCGACGACAGGGCCACCTCGCGCAGCGCCAGCGGCAACGCCTCCTGCAGGTCGATCTCCGGCGGAACCACGTGCGGCTTGGGCACGAACCCGCCGTCGTCAGCCGGGAGCCGCAGGTTGCGCCGCAGCATCATGCCCTCGCCCTTCGGCCCGCTCACCAGCTCGCCCGGGATCCGCGCCGCCGTCTGTGGGCTGACCACGATCTCGCCCGCGTCGGCCGTGCCCTCCATCGCCACGACGCGGCTCGCCGACGGCCCGGTCAGCAGCAGCTCGCGGTGGCGCTCGCCGACCAGGAAGAAGTGAAACGTCCCCGAGTGCACGCCCACGGACATGCGCAGCCGCACCTTGCCGGCCGTGGTGTCGATCGGGCCCATCTCCTTCAGTGTCTGGCGCATCCCGATCGCGGCCGCGACGCCGTCCGAGGCGTGCTCCTCGCCCGAGAACCAGAGCAGCAGCGCATCGCCGCCGAACTTGATCAGGCCACCGCCGTTCGCGTAGGCGGTGGCCAGCAGCCGGCGGAACACGAAGCCGACGACGTCGGTCACCTCCTCGGCGCCGACGCGTCCGTGCCGCGCGAGACGCTCGGACATCTTCGTGAAGCCCGAGATGTCGACGAAGACCACCGTGCCCTCCAGGGCCTTGGCCCGCACCGCGGGCTCCTCGCACAGCCAGCGGATCGTTAGGCGAGGGAGAAACGGCCGGAGGTTCGACGACCGGTCGAGTTCGACGTTCACAGCAGCGACACCTTCGTCGGGGTCGATCCAGTGTAAACGCCCGTCCCGGCGGGCGGAAGGCCGTCAGTCGCCCGCGTGGAGGGACTCGAGCTCGGTCAGCCGGGCGTCCACCATCGTATCAGCGCCTCCCCGAACGGCGGCGTCGCCGGCCACCGTGCGCAGGAACTCCTCGCGGCCCAGCGCGTACAGGTCGGAGTCGATGCGCGCCACCACGGTCGCCGTGCGGGGGACGTCGCGCAGCAGCGCGATCTCGCCCACCATCGTGCCGGGGCCGAGGTCGGCGACGTGCGCGCCGTCCTTGAGCACCTCGAGCGCGCCGCCCTCTACGAGGTAGACGCGGTCGCCGATGTCGCCCTGCCGGATGACAACGTCGCCCATCCCCGCCCGCAGCGGCTCGAGATGCGACGCCACCCGCTCCATGCCGGCCGGTGTCAGGTACGCGAACATCTCGATCGACCGCAGCAGCGCGATCCGCTCCGGCGGCGCCCCCGCGAGCCGATCCACCCGCCGCAGACCACGCCATGCGATCGCCAGCCCGATCGGCTGGAGCGCAGCCACCACGATCAGCGTCGTGGAGAGCGACGCGTTCGACGCGAGCAGCGCCACGCCGACCGCCCCCAGGCCGATCGCGGCTCGCATCATGCTCTCGAGCACCCCGAACACCCGGGCCAGCAGCTCGTCGTCGGCCGCGCGCTGCAGCAGCGTGAACGTGACGACGTCCATCAGCACCAGCCCCGCCCCCGGCACGATCACCATCGCGTAGGCCACCCACGTCGCCGTCGTCAGGGCCAGCGTGAGCAGGGCGGCGGACCACGCCGCCACGCCGATCGTCATCGCCGGCACCAGGCGCCTGCGACCGACGAGGCTGGCCGATCCGATCGCGCCAAGGATCGCGCCCACGCCGGCGGCTGAGGCCAGCAGCCCGGTCGCTCCACTGTTCACGCCGAGGCGCTGCACGGCAACCGCCACCAGCAGCACCTGGAAGAACGCGCCCCAGACCAGCATCGATACCGTGAACGTGCCGATCAGAACCCGCACGTCCGCGTTCGCGATCACCGTCCCGAATCCGGTCAGCGGGCGGCCCGGTCGCCGCTCAGCGCACTGCGCTGGCCGGCCCTGCGCGGCGATGCGAGTCCCCGCCGGCACCGTCACGGCTGCCAGCGCGGCGAGCGCCAGGAAGCTGTATTCCACGCCGGCCCAGATGATGAGCGCGCCGGCCAGCACGGGGCCGGCGAGGTTGCCGACGCCCTCGAGCATCGAGACGGTGACGTTCGCCGCAGTCAGCTGCGCGGGAGTGGAGGACAGCTGAGGCAGCATCGCCGCCTGCACCGGCCGGTACGTGGGGATCACCACCGCGGCGGCGGTCGCCAGGACGTATACCGGCCACGGACCGAGCCCTATCCACACCGACGCCGACATGGCGGCCACGACCAGGGCGGTCGCTCCCCCCACCATGATCAGCACGGAGCGGCGCGAGAACCGGTCTCCGAGGCCGGACGTGAACGGCGCCGACCCCGCCGCGACCAGCGAGCGCGCGAGCGCGAGCAGGCCGGTGGCCTTGATCCCGCCCTGGCCGTAGGCGTAGATGACGAGTGCGATCTCGAGCCCCTGCTCGGCCGCGATGTAGGCGCCCCACGCGGTCAGCGTCCAGGCAAGGTCGCGCCCGCGGAATGCGAGGCGAACCGCGCGCGTGACGGGAGCCAGGAGTCGCACCGCGGCCGCTTACTGCACTGCGGCGGCGCTGTCGGTTGCGCGCAATCTCTCGGCGAGCGTCTGCAGCATTGCCAGCGAGACCTTCGGCTCGCTCTCCAGCACCTTCTTGAACGCCGCGCTTCCCAGCCGCATCGCGAACACCTCCGTCTCCGCCTCGACGGTCGCCGTGCGGGGCGAGCTGTCGAGCAGGGCCAGCTCGCCGAAGAAATCGCCCGCGCGCAGCTTGATCGCGCGCTTGCCGGGGCGGCGCACGGCGGCCGTGCCATCGAGGATGACGTAGAACGAGTCGCCCTTGTCGCCGGTGCGGACGATCTGGGTGAGCGGGGCGTAGCGCTTCATCGTCGCCTTGTCGGCCACGCGACGGAGGTGGCGGTGGTTGAGGCCGCTGAACAGCGGCACGGTGGCGAGGACGTCCGCCCATCCCTTGCGGGTGCCGGCACGATGGCCGGAGAGTGCAACGTCCATCAACTCGGCGGGCTGTGCTCCTTGTGGGCTCATCGGTGGCTCCTCCGCAGGTGGGGCGGAGAGTCTACTGAGCCGCGCCAAGGCCGACAACCGGCCGGAACCGGCTGCGCGGGAGCCGCATCGTGATCGTGCCGTCGTGCTCGAAGCCGACGGTGCGGTACGCCCGCACGGCGGGCTCGTTGCGGGGGTCGACGTCGAGGACGATCTCGCTCAGGCCCATGGTGTCGAACCCGTACCGGCAGACCAGCGCGGTCGCCTCGGTGCCGAGCCCGCGACCGCGGAAGTCGCCGACGCCGATCATGATCGAGAACTTGGCGCGCCCCCTGCCGATCGGCGTCAGGCGGGCATCGCCGATCAGCTGCCGCGACTCGCTCTCCTGCAGCGCGAAGACGACTCGCTCGGGATCGCTCAGGATGCGCCGCCCCCAGTCGAGCAGGCCGCTCGGGGTCGGCGGCTGGGACGGCCGCTCCCCGGGGGCATAGAGGTAGCGGGTGGTATCGGGATCCTCCATCCAGCGCACCCAGTCGCCGACCGACTCGGTCGAGAGGGGCGCGAGGCAGACCAGCCGGCCGCAGATCGGCTCGCGGATCGTCATAGGCGAGGGAGGGTACCTGTGAGCTGCGGCTACCTGACCGAGTCGACGATGTCGCCGGACAGGCTCGGGTACTGCTTCAGGTACTCCGCGCGCTCGGCCTTCAGCTTGGCCACGCGCTCGCGGTACTCGTCGCCCCGCCCTGTCGCCTCGTACAGCCGCCGCGGCTGCAGCAGGTCGATGTCCGAGTCGTCGATCCCCGGCACGCGCGACGCCACCTTGTAGCCGAAGTCCGGGTCGGCCTCCCACTCGATCGTCCCCTCGGCGATCGCCTTGACGATCGCGGAGGAGTGCGCGATCCGCACCTTCTTCGAGCCCTCCTCGGACTCCGGCCCGCCGACCCGGCCCGTGTTCATGATGTACACGTCGATCGGGTTCTGCTCGAGCAGCTCGAGGAAGCGGTTTCCCTGCAGGTCGTGGTGCATCGGGAAGAACGGGTTCGTGCCCGGCACGCGGAGGAAGACGCCCTCCTCGTCCTTGCCGCCGGCCGCCGTGCCCGTCGTCTCGCCGAGCATGAAGAAGGCGGCCGCCTGCGGCCCCTCCAGCTTCGCGACCGCGGGGATCACGTTCTCGTTGCGGTTCAGCACGAGCAGGAAGTCGGCCTTCTCGATGCTGCTCGCGTCGGCCGCCTCGATGTCGGAGAACGAGAACACCGCGCGCCCGTTCTTCGTGTAGCTCTCATCGAAGAAGTCGACCTCGCCCCGCTCGTCCTGGCTGACGTTCTCGAGGTAGGCGCTCGGCTTGGTCACGGCGCCGTAGATGGTCGGCTCGTCCTTCGGGTTGAGGGCGAACGTCTTTGCAAAGCAGCCCGCCTCCGTGGCCGAGACCGAGCCGTCGGGCCACCAGGCGACGAAGTCGTCCTGCACCGGCAGCGAGCCGTTCTGGCGCGTGAAGGTGGTGGTCGTCTTTCCGGTGCCCGAGAGGCCGACGATCAGGCCGGTCTTCTGGCCCTTCTCGGTCGGGATCACCTTGCACCCGGCGTGCAGCGCAAGGCCGCCCCGCTCGAACACGAGGTGGTTCCACATCCGCAGCCCGCCCTTCTTCGACTCGCCGAAGTAGTCCGAGTTGAAGACGCGCGTGACGTACAGGTCGAGGTTGACCGCGATCAGGCGGTCGTCCGGGTAGCCCTCGACCTTCAGGTTGGGCGTGTAGATGACAAGCAGCTCGGGCTGGAAGTCGCCGTCGGCCGGGTCGTGGAAGTAGAGGACGTCCTGCATGCCGGCGATGTTCGCGTTGGCGGCCTCGATGTAGAGACGGGCCGGCACGCGGTGCTCGTGCGTGTCGCCGATGTAGCCGTCGACGACGATCATCTCCTGCTCGGCGATGTAGGCGTCCTGCATCTCGGAGACGCGGTTCCACTCGTCCCGATCGACCGCCTGGTGCGGGTAGGAGTCGGGGTCGTCCGCGACGATGTAGGTGCTCCGCTTGGAGCGGGCCAGCACCTCGGTCTGCAGGTTGGGAGCGCCGTAGCTGGTGCGCCGCGCGTTGGGCATCGCAAGTGAGCGCTCGAGCAGCTGCTGCTGCGACAGGTTGCGGTGCACCTGCCGGGCGGCAGGAAGTGCAAAGGCCATCTTCGCCAACGGTCCTCCCAAGAACGATCGGTGCGCGACACGAGGGGTCGCGCGGCCAGTCCAGAATACCCCAAGGTTGGTGGTTTGTCGCTGCTTGTAACAGGCTTGTGACAGGTGCTGCAGCGCCCGCCATGACGGCGCGTCCTGCTGGTGCGCCTTGGTAGGCTGCGTGGAGAGTCCCCTCGGATCGTTCGGAGGCGTGTGATGGTGCGACACGACGTTGTGGTGGTCGGCGCCGGCCTTGCCGGGATGCGCGCGGCCATCGAGGCATCCCGCTACGGGGTCGACGTCGGTGTCGTGTCGAAGCTGCACCCGACTCGCAGCCACTCAGGCGCGGCGGAGGGCGGAATCAACGCCGCGCTGGGCAACGCCGGCGAGGACAGCCCGGAGAAGCACACCTTCTTCACGGTCAAGGGCTCGGACTACCTCGGCGACCAGGACGCGATCGCGGTCATGTGCGCCGAGGGCCCCGGCGACATCTACGAGCTCGAGCACATGGGCGCCATCTTCTCGCGCATGGACGACGGCCGCATCGCCCAGCGCCCGTTCGGGGCCGGCGGAGCGCCGCGCACCTGCTACGCGGCCGACATCACGGGCCACGTGCTGCTGCACGTCCTCTACGAGCAGCTCGTCAAGAGCGGCGTCACCGTCTATGAGGAGTGGTTCGCGCTCGACCTGGTCACCGACGGGGAGCGCTGCGTCGGCGTCACCGCGTGGGACCTCGTCCGCGGAGGGGTCCAGGGCGTGGAGGCGAGCGCGGTCATCCTCGCGACCGGCGGGCTCGGCCGCATGTACCGCGGAACCACCAACGCGTACGCCTGCACCGGCGATGGCATGTCGATGGCGTGGCGGGCGGGCGTGCCGCTGAAGGACATGGAGTTCATGCAGTTCCACCCGACAACCCTCAAGGCCAACGGCGTCCTCATCACCGAGGGATGCCGCGGCGAGGGGGGCTACCTGCGAAACGCCGAGGGCGACCGCTTCATGTTCAACTACGCGCCGAATGCGGGTGAGCTGGCGTCGCGCGACGTCGTATCCCGCTCCGAGCAGACGGAGATCGACGAGGGTCGTGGCGTCGACGGCTGCGTGCTGCTCGACCTCACGCACCTCGGCGCCAAGCGCATCAACGAGCGCCTGCACGGATCGCGCGAGCTGGCGATGGACTACGCCGGCGTCGACCCGATCGAGGAGCCGATCCCGGTGCGGCCGGGCGCCCACTACCACATGGGCGGCATCGACACGGACGTCTGGGGCCACACGATCATGCCCGGGCTGTATGCCGCGGGCGAGTGCGCCTGCGTCTCGGTGCACGGGGCCAACCGCCTGGGCGGCAACTCGCTGCTCGAGACCGTCGTCTTCGGGCGGCGCGCCGGAGCCGCAGCCGCGCAGGACGTCCGACGAGACGGGATGGGCGGCGTCTTCTCGCCGTCCGCAGTGCGCGTCACCGAGCGTGCGATCCAGCGCATGCTCGACGTCAACCAGGGCGAGCGGCCGTACGTGCTCCGCCAGGAGCTCGCCGATGTCATGTACGACAACGCCGGCATCTTCCGCACGGCTGAGAAGCTGGAGACCTGCAAGGCGCAGGTGGCGGAGCTGCGCGAGCGCTATGCCCGCGGCCTGGTCGTCCACGACAAGGGCCGCACGTTCAACAGCGACCTGATCCAGGCGATCGAGCTCGGCTCGATGCTGCAGATGGCCGATTGCCTGGTCACCGGCGCGATCGCCCGCACCGAGAGCCGCGGCGCGCACAGCCGCCTCGACTTCCCCGACCGCGACGACGAGAACTGGCTGCGCCACACCTTGGCGTGGTATGACGACGGTGAGGTCGAGCTCGGCTACAAGCCGGTCACCATCACCGAGTACGAGCCGGCAGTTCGGACCTACTAGCAGGAGCCTGCGTGCACGTCACCCTCAAGATCCAGCGGTACAACCCCGAGACCGAGGAGCAGAGCCTCGAGACCTACAGCGTCGAGATGAACGAGGAAGCGACGCTGCTCGACACCCTCGACGCGGTCAAGGATCAGGTCGACGGGTCGCTCAGCTACCGCAAGTCCTGCCGGATGGCGGTCTGTGGATCGTGCGGCATGCGCATAGACGGCGCCGCGGTGCTGGCCTGCAAGACGCCGATGAAGCCGATCGTCGAGTCCGGCGAGGTGCCGGTCATCTCGCCGATGGGCAACCTGCCCGTGATCAAGGACCTGGTCGTCGACATGGCGCCGTTCTGGGCCAAGTTCCGGGCGGTCAAGCCGTACCTCGAGGAGGACGAGAACCCACCGGTGAAGGAGTGGCGGGTGCAGCAGGAGGAGCTCGACCGGGTGATGACCGAGGCGCTCTGCATCCAGTGCGGATGCTGCGTCTCCGAGTGCAACTCGATGGAGTCCGACCCCGACTTCCTCGGCCCGGCCGCGCTGGCGAAGGCCGCCAGGTTCGTCTACGACGTGCGCGACCGTGGTGGGAAGGAGCGGCTCGAGCTCTACAACGGCCCGCACGGCGTGTGGGACTGCACGCGCTGTTACTTCTGCAATCAGCGCTGCCCGAAGGGCGTTCACCCGCGCGACGCGATCGCCAAGGTCGGCGCCGCGATCTACCAGGCGGGCATGCACTCCGACCCCGGCGCGCGGCACGCCAAGGTGTTCGTCAAGTCCACCCACAAGACGGGCTACCTGCTCGAGACCAACCTCGTTCCCGAGACGGTCGGAGCGATCAACGCGATCAAGGACATCCCCTTCGCGCTGAAGCTGGCACGGGCGGGGAAGGTGCCAAACCCCCTGCGGCCGCACTCGGCGAACAAGCTTGACGAGGTGCGCAAGCTGCACAAGCTGATCGAAGCGCAGGAGCAGGCGGCATACGCCGAGGGGACGGCCGGCCCGCGGCGGCCGCCGGAAGAGGCCCAAGCAAAGGAATCCGAGTGAAGTCGAGCTACGCGTACTACCCTGGCTGCCTCGCCAGCCTGTCCCAGAAGGAGCTGGACACCTCCACCCGCGCCATCGCCGAGAAGCTGGGCATGACGCTGGTCGATATCCCCGGCTTCACGTGCTGCGGGGCGGGCGACGTGCACGAGGCGCGCCCGGAGTACTACCTGCACCTGAACGCGCGCATCCTCGGCCAGGCCGAGCAGCTCGGCCAGGACACGCTGATGACGATCTGCAACGTGTGCACGCTCAACCTGCGGCAGGCGAACAAGAAGCTGCAGGCGGATCCTGACCTGCTCGAGCGCGTGAACCGCAACCTCAAGGAGGTCGGTGCGGCGTCCTACTCGGGCGGCGTCGAGGTGCGGCACCTGCTGTGGGAGATCGCCGAGGGCGACGGGTACGAGCGCCTGAAGGAGATCGCGCAGCGGCCGCTCGTGGGCGTCAAGATCGCGCCGTTCTACGGCTGCCAGATCCTGCGGCCCTCCCGGCTGCTCGGCTTCGAGGATCCCGACCGGCCGCAGTCGCTCGAGCGGATCATCGAGGCGTGCGGTGCTGAGGCGGTCGACTACCCGAGCAAGATCAAGTGCTGTGGGTTCCCGATCGTGCTCGCCCGCTCCGAGGTCGCGCTCGGCGAGCTGATCCAGCCGCTGGTCGAGGCCAAGGAGGCGGGTGCCGACGCGATGGTGACGCCATGCCCGCTCTGCCACCTGTCGCTCGACGCCTGGCAAGGCAAGGCCTCGAGGGAGGCCGACATGGAGTTCAACCTGCCGATCTTCCACCTGGCCCAGCTCGTGGGCGCGGCGGCCGGTCTCAGCTACGACGAGCTGCAGTTCAAGCGGCACGTCGTGCGGACATATCCCGCCACCGACAAGATCTACCAGGGCGCCTGAGCCCGGCAGCGGAGCGGCCGATGTCGCACGCAACCTCGGTCCCGAGCTATTCCGCGCTGTTCCGCTCGCCGTACCGCGCGCTGATGGTGGCGGCGCTCGGCGCCACGTTCCTCGGCTCGCTCGACGCGCTGATGGTCGTGACCGCGCTGCCGAGCGCGGCACAGGACATCGGCGGTGTCGACATGATCTCAATCGCGGTCGGCGCGACCATGGTCACGATCTGCATCACGCTGCCGCTGGCCGGCGCGCTGATCGACCGCTACGGCGTCGCCCGCAGCTTCGCCATCGCCTGCGTCCTGTTCACGGGCGCGAACATCGTCGGCGGCCTGGCGCCGAGCATGCCGGTGGTGGCGCTGTCGCGCGGCGTGCTCGGGCTGGGCGCGGGGTTCATGTTCGCCGTGCCGCTGGGCCTGTTCGCGCTGTACGTGCCGGACGCCCTGCGGCCGCGCGCCTTCGGGCTGAATGCCGCGATGTGGGGCGTGTCGGCGCTGGTCGGGCCGGCGCTCGGCGCCGCGCTGACCGGCTCGGTCGGCTGGCGCTGGGTGTTCTGGGTGAACCTGCCGCTGATCGCCATCGTCGCGTGGGCGGCGCGGCTGGCGATGCGCTCGCATCCGGAGCGGGAGCCGCGGCACGGCCACGAGCCGCTGAACGTGATCGGCCCGGTGTTGCTCGGTGCGACGGTGTTCGCGCTGCTGGTCGCGGCCCGCAATCCCGTGTTCGCGCTGATCGCGGTGGTGCCCGCTGCGGCGTTCCTCATCCACGAGCGGCGGACGCGCGTGCCCGTGTTCACCCACCGGCCTGTCTCGATCGCCGCCAACGTCGCGTCGCTGGCCACGGGCGCGGCGTTCCTCGGCGCGGAGGTCTATCTGCCGCTGCAGTTGCAGGTCGGATTCGGCGAGCCGGTGGGCGTGGTCGCGATCGCGCTGGTGCTGACCACGCTCGGCTGGACGACCGGCTCGATGGCGGCCGCCCGTTTCGACGCCGCGCCCGGCGACCAGATCCTGCTGGGGACGCTGCTCGTCTTCGTGGGCACGCTGGTGATGGCGGTGCCGGTGGGCGGGGTGGCGCTGCCGATCGCGGCCTATGCGGTCTCGGGCCTCGGCATGGGCATCGCCAGTCCGGCGCTGTTCTCGGTCGTGCTGTCGGACGGCGAGGCCGGGCGGGAGGGGAAGGCGACGTCGTCCATCCCGCTCGCGCGCCAGGTGGGGGCGGGCCTGGGCACCGCGGCGGCGGGCATCATCTTCGTGGCGTCGCTCTCGAACGCCGCGGTGCACGCCGCGGAGAAGACCGGCGCGCATGTGCCGGCGGTGGTGCCGGCGGCGAGGCACACCTTCGTGGCGGCCGCGCTGCTCGGTGCACTCGGGCTGGTGGCATGCCACTGGCTGCGGCGCGAGCCGCGGCGGGCGGTGGCCGCGCGGCGGCCGGAGCGCGCCGACCGCGCGGCGGCGTGACGCTCCGCGGTTAGCGCCAACGGGGTGAGAGGCGCCCTTGGGGCGGCGATAGCGTTTGCCCATGCCGATCGCATTGATCGCCCTGATCGCCGTGGTGGTGCTGATGGCCTTCGGGTTCGGCGTGTTCGGGTTCGCCATCTGGGCGTTCTGGACGATCGCGTGGTACATCGCCGTCGGCCTGGTGATCGGTGGGCTGGGCCGGCTGGTGATCCCGGGACGGCAGAATCTGACGTGGTTCGAGACGGCGCTGGTGGGGATCGCCGGCGCGCTGCTCGGCGGGATCGTTGGGAGGAGGCTGCTCGACGTCGGCTGGCTCGGGCAGTTCCTGTGCGCCGTGATCGTTGCGGCGCTGGTGCTGCTGGCGATCGGCGCCGGCCGCTCGCACGAGCAGACGGCGTAGATCTCTCGCAGACGCGTGCCGGTTTCGCCCCGATCGGGTCACGACGGCCCGCCCGCGTTGAGGCCGCCCGGGCGCCCGTCCGCCGGTCGTGCGACACTGCGGAGCCCATGTCAGCGATAGCTCCCGACCTGACCTCCGAGCTCGGCCGCCTGTTCGGCTTCGGCAAGTTCCGCCCGGGCCAGCGCGAGGCGATCGAGGGCACGCTCTCCGGCCGCGACGTGCTCGCCATCATGCCCACCGGCTCGGGCAAGTCGCTCTGCTACCAGCTCCCCGCGCTGATCGGCGACGGCCTCACGCTGGTCGTCTCGCCCCTGATCGCCCTCATGCAGGATCAGTCGGCCGTGCTGCGGGCCGCCGGTCACGAGGGCGTCGAGATGATCGCCTCCATCATGACCGGCGAGGAGGTGGCCGCCTGCCTCCGCCGCATCGCCGACCGCCGGGCCCGCCTGGTCTACGTCGCTCCCGAGCGGTTCTCCAGCCGCCGCTTCCTGGACGCCATCGGGGCCGCCGGCGTCGACCGCCTGGCCATCGACGAGGCGCACTGCCTCTCGGA
>Ga0066662_10000536_pt1 | contig 16743 bp, 15 predicted proteins | sample GraSoiAngelo_111_FD_133939 | JGI IMG/M metagenome (GOLD analysis project Ga0066662, IMG submission 133939) | Grasslands soil microbial communities from the Angelo Coastal Reserve, California, USA - 14_0903_12_40cm | ecosystem: Environmental > Terrestrial > Soil > Grasslands | place: USA...
GCCCGCTGCGCGACGCGATCGCGACGCGCATGCGCGGTCGCGGCTGCACGGTGGACATGCGCGACGTGCTCGTGCTCACCGGGTCGACGCAAGGGATCACGCTCGTGGCACAGTCGCTGGCCGAACCCGGCGACGAGATCGTGGTCGAGGCGCCGACGTATCCCGGCGCGCTGCAGATCTTTCAGATCGCGGGATTGCGCGCCATCACGGTGCCGGTGGACGAGGAGGGGATGCGCGTCGACCACGTCGAGGCGATCCTGCGCACGCGCCGGCCGCGCTTCATCTACACGATGCCGTCGATCCACAACCCCACCGGCGTGACGATGAACGCCGACCGCCGCGACCGGCTGGTGACGCTCGCGAAACGCCACGGCGTGCCGCTGGTGGAAGACGACCCGTACGGCGAGCTCGCGGAACCTGCGGTGACGCCGCTGCTCGCGCGCGGCGCCGACTCGGTGATCTACCTGTCGTCGTTCTCGAAGACGATCGCGCCGTCGCTGCGGCTGGGCTGGCTGGTCGCCCCGCGCACGATCTACGACCGGCTGCTGCTGCGCAAGCAGTCCTTCGACATGGCGACGTCGATGTACATCCAAGCCGGCGTGCGCGACTATCTCGAGCGCGCGTACGACGCGCACCTCGGCGCGCTGCGCACCGAGCTCGCGCGGCGGCGCGCGCTGGCGCACGCGGCGATCGAACGCCACTGGCCCGCGGCGATGCGCGTGCCCAAGCACGGCGGCGGTTATTACTTGTGGGCGTCGTCGCCGCGCGAGATGCGCGCGCGCGCGTTGCTGGCGAACGCCGAGCGGCGCGGCGCGGCGTTTCTGTTCGGCGAGGCGTTCTTCGCGCAATCGGGCGGCGACCACAACTTTCGCCTCGCCCTCACGCCGGTGCGCCGCGACGCGATCGAAGAAGGCATCCGGCGCATCGGGGAGGCGGCCCGCTGACTCCGTTTCCGTCCGCCGAGCTGCTCGCGTGGTACGCGCGGCACGGCCGCACGCACTTGCCGTGGCGCACGGCGCGCGATCCGTACCGCATCGTGGTGAGCGAGACGATGCTGCAGCAGACGCAAGTCGAGCGCGTCATCCCGCTCTACGAAAATTTCGTCGCGCGGTTTCCGTCGTTCGCGGTGCTCGCCGCGGCGGACGCCGGCGACGTCGTGCGCGCTTGGCGCGGGCTCGGGTACAACAGCCGCGCGATCCGGCTGCACGCGCTCGCGCGCGCCGTCGTCGAGCGCCACGGCGGCGAGCTTCCGCGCGACACCGCCGCGCTGCGCGCGCTGCCGGGGATCGGCGCGTATACGGCCGCCGCGCTGCGCGCGTTCGCCTTCGAGCTCGACGACGCCGCAACCGACGTGAACCTGCGGCGCGTGATGCACCGCGTCGCGTTCGGCTTGGAGCACCCGCCGCTCGCCGATGCGGGCACGCTGGACACGCTCGCGCTCGCGTCGGTGCCGCGCGGCGCGGCGCACGACTGGAACTCCGCGATGATGGACCTCGGCGCCACGATCTGCACCGCGCGCGCCGCGCGCTGTCTGGTGTGCCCGCTGCGAGATTCGTGCGCCGCGGCGCCGGTCGATCCGGTTCTGCTCGCGGAGCGCGCGCGAGCGCACGCGCCGCGCAAGGCGCCGCAGAGCGCCATACCGTTCGAGCGAACGACGCGCTTCCTGCGCGGGCGAATCATCGACCGCTTGCGCGACGTCCCCGCTCGCGAGTCGCTCGCCGTCGAAGCATTGCAACGCGATCTCGCTGCAATCGTGCCCGCCGACCGGTTGCACGAGATACCGAGCGTTGTCGACGCGCTCGTGAGCGACGGCATCGTGACGCGCGTCGCCGCTTGCGTTCGCCTCAGCTAACGCCCAGCGTATCTTCATCACACGCACAGCACAATGCGTTTGCCGCGCGAACGGGTGCGGGTACGAATGGATTCGGTTTCACACCGCACCACTTCAACTCATCAACGGGAATTCTATGAAGCTCACTCGTCTCGCCGCGCTGGTCATCGTGCCCGCCGCTTTCTCCCTGGCAGCATGTTCCGGCGGTTCGTCGGGGGTGCTTGGCAACAACGTCGGCACCGGCGGCCAGCAAGCGAACATCCGGTTCGTAAACGGCTCGCCCGATCTCGGCAGCAACATCGACATCTATCTGCAAGCCACGGGCGCCGCGGCGCCGGGCGCTCCGGCCGCACCGAGCACGACGAACATGCCGTACGGTGAGACGTCGCTGTTCATCGCGGAACCGATCGTCGCGTACACCGCGATCGTGCGCGCCGCGGGCTCGTCGTCGGGCTCGACCGCGCTCGCCGGCTTGGCGTGCCCGATCCCGCAACTCGCCGCCAACGCGAAGTACACCGTCGTCATCTCCGGCACGAACGCGAACGGCCACACCTGCCGGCTGTTCCAGGATTTCGACTACACCACCACGCCGCAATACCGCGTTCACGACGCGGCGTCGAGCCTCGGCGCTTCGATCGAATACGGCACGACCAACGGTGCGGCCCCGGCAGCCTTCAACGCGGCGAACGTCGCGACGCTCGGCAGCAGCGCGCTCGCCAGCGGCGCGGCGTACACGCAGGTTCAGCCGGCGGGTCCGATTCCGAACCCGACGTCCGACCCGGTCTTCGTGATCGGCACGACGCAAGCCGGCGGCAACATCGTCGCGACCGATACGCTCGATGCGAAGTCGCTGTTCGCATCCGGCTCGCTCACGCAGCCGAACACCGCGGGCTCGCTGAACTTCCCGAACACCGCGGGCACGTCGCTGTTCGCGATCGACTGCACGCCCGCGTCCGTCGCGGCGCTCCCGGGCGTGCAGTGCAACTCGGGCGCGGCGCTCGTGGGCACGTTCGACACGCTGTAATCCGCGAGGGGCGCTACCCGAACCAGCCCGGCAGGTCGGAGTAGCGCTCCTCTTTCCACGGATCGGCGTCGTTGTTGTAGCCGCGAACTTCCCAGAAACCTTTCTGGTCGGTGTCGCGAAACTCGACGCCGTGCAGCCACTTGGCGCTCTTCCAGAAATACTTCTTCGGCACGACCATGCGCACGGGGCCGCCGTGGATCGGCTCGACGGGTTGCCCGTCGAACTCGTACGCGACCAACACGTCGTCGCCGAGCATGACGTCCAGCGGAAGGTTCGTCGTGTAGCCGTTGTCGGCGTGCTGCACGACGAACTTCGCCGACGCGTGCGGCTTCGCGCGCGCGACGATGTCGGCGAAGCGCACGCCGACCCAGTACGTGTTCAGCTTGGTCCAGCGCGTCACGCAGTGGATGTCGCCGCGAAACTCGCTCGCCGGCAGCGCGCGCAGCTCGGCGTACGACAGCTCGAACGGGCGCTCCACCTGCCCGAACACGCGCAATCGCCACGTCGCCGGGTCGATGGCAGGGACGTCGCCGACGTGCAGCACGGGGAAACCGTCCGTGACGGTCTGCCCGGGCGGCACCGACGCGTCTTTGCGCTTGAGAAACGGCATGCGAGACAGGATTCGCGCAACGGGCACGAAGGTTCCGCCCCGTGGCCATCCCGTTTCCCAAACGCAAAGTGACGCGCGCCGTCGCGGCCGAGGAGCTCGCGATCCTCGCGCGGACCTATCCCAACGCCGTCACCGCGCTGCAGTACGCCAACCCGTTCCAATTGCTCGTCGCCGTGATCCTGAGCGCGCAGAACACCGACGCGCGCGTCAACCTGACCACGCCGCACCTCTTCGCGAAATATCCCGACGCGCAGGCGCTCGCGAACGCTGACCCGGCCGACGTCGAGGCGATCATCAAGTCGTGCGGGTTCTTCCGGCAGAAGACCAAGAGCATCATCGCCGCGGCGCAGAACCTGGTTGCCGAGCACGGCGGCCAGGTGCCGAGCGACCGCGAGTCGCTCGAAGCGTTGCGCGGGGTCGGGCGCAAGTCGGCCAACGTCGTGATGTCGGTCGCGTTCGAGGAAGCGGCGTTCGCCGTGGACACGCACGTGTTCCGCGTCGCGCACCGGCTCGGCCTCACGCTCGCGACGGCGCCCCGCGGCGTGGAGGAAGACGTCACCAAGCTGGTGCCGCGCGAGCAGTGGCGGCACGCGCACCACTGGCTGATCCTGCACGGGCGCGCGATCTGCAAGGCCCCCGTCCCGCACTGCGGCCGCTGCCCCGTGACGATGTGCCCGTCACGCCCGCTGGTCGCGCGCTACCTCGCGACGAAGGCCGCGCTCAAAACCGCATCGGGCCCGGCTCGTCCAAGTGCGCGGGGCGCGGCAGCTGCGCGTCCTCGGCGACGGACTTGAGGAAGTCCGAGCCCGTCAGCGCATCGCGGTATCCCGCGTCGGTCGAGAACTTCGAGAGGTTCATCAGCGCCGGGACGTCCGCGTCCACGAACTGGTACTCGCCGTCGAGCCCGCCGCCGCTCACCACGACGAGCTGCCGCGCGGCGTCGAGGTCCAGCGCGATCCGCTTGTCGCGAAAACGCAGCCGCACGCGCGGCGGGTTCTCCAGCCGCACGATCGTCACGCCCGTGCGGGCGCCCAGGATCGAGTTGAGCCGCTTCACGCCGGTCGCGAGCACGTCGCCCAGCGCGGCGAAGCGGCCCGCCGCGTCGTCGGCCCGCGGCGGCGCGGCGCCCGCGGTCGCGGAGTCGATCGCGGCGCCGAGGTCGCGGCGCGCGCGGATCTTCTCCGCCATCGCGACGATCGGGTTCTGCGGCTCGTCCATGGAAGCGCCTTCGCGATGACGTGGGAACGGACCGCCGGGGCGAGCTCGGCCGCGCCGCCCGATCGGGTGTGGCACGTGCTGCTCGACGGCCGGCGGTGGTCGCAGTGGAACGACGGCGTCGACTGGATGGCGGTCGAAGGCGAGCTCGCGCCCGGCGGGCTGCTGACGATGAAGCCCAAGCGCATGCGGCAGACAGCGTTTCGGATCGAAGCCGTGGAGCCGCATCGGCTGCTGGCCCTCGCGGTCCGGTTCGGGCCGGTCGCGACGCTGCGGCTGCGGTGGGAGCTGGCGCCGGAATCAGGCGGGACGACGATCGTGCAGACGGTCGGCATCGGCGGTCCGCTGGCCGGGTTGCTTCTGCGCCGCGCCGCGCGCCGCATCGCCGACGCCATGCCGGCGAATCTCGAGCGGCTGGCTGTCCGCGCGTTTTCGCTAGCGCCCGTATGAAAAAAGCGCGGTCGTTGCCGACCGCGCAATATCGAGATGGATGATGACTGAGAGAATCCGTTCTGGATTTCGTTCTATCTAGACGTGAAGAGGCTTACTTCTTGCCTCCCTTCTTGCCGGGCTTCTTCTTTCCGCCCTTTTTCTTTGCAGCCATTCGTATCTCACCCCCTCTCGTAGTCAGATTCGACCCGGTGCCTGAAGGCATCGAATCTAGTGTCCCAACGTGCGTCGGTAGGCCCGCAGTTCCTCCCGTGCCGGTGCACTCCCTCTCCCGTTCGTAAAGGCCGCGTGCGGCTCGCGCGGAATCCGCAGGCCGAGCAATGGCGATCATCGAGGCGGTTGCGCTGCGCAAAGTGTTCCGGTCCGTCGAGCGTCAGCCGGGCATCGGCGGGGCGATCGGCGCGCTCTTCTCGCGCACGTACGTCGAAAAGGTTGCGGTCGACGACGTCAACTTCACGCTGGAGCCGGGAGAGCTGGTCGGCTACATCGGTCCCAACGGCGCCGGCAAGTCGACCACGATCAAGATGCTCACCGGGATCCTGGTGCCGACGTCGGGGACGTTGCGGGTCGCCGGGATCGTTCCGCAGGCGCAGCGCATGGTGAACGCCGCCAACATCGGCGTGGTGTTCGGGCAGCGCAGCCAGCTGTACTGGGACCTCCCCCTGCGCGAGTCGTTCGAGCTGCTGCGCTCGATCTACGACGTCCCGCGGGCCCGCTACCTCGAGAACATGCAGCACTTCGCGGACATCCTCGACCTGGGGCGCTTCTTGTCGACCCCGGTGCGCCAGCTCTCCCTAGGTGAGCGGATGCGCGGCGACTTCGCGGCGGCGATGCTGCACGATCCCAAGATCGTCTACCTCGACGAGCCGACGATCGGGCTCGACGTGGTGGCGAAGGAGGCGATCCGCACGTTCATCGGCTCGGTCAATCGCGAGCGCGGCACGACCGTGATCCTCACGACGCACGACTTGGCGGACGTCGAGCGCCTCTCGCGCCGCATCATCCTCATCGACGAGGGGACCGTCATCTACGACGGCTCGCTCGAGCGGCTGCGCAACGAGTACGGCACCCACCGCACCCTGGTCGTCACGCTCGCCGAGACGTACCCCGAGGTCGTCGTGGCGGGAACCGAGGTGGAAAGCCGCGAGGCGAACACCGTCCGGCTGCGCTTCAACCGCCGCGAGCTCACCGCCGAGGCGCTGATCCGCCGCGTCACCGAGCGTTATCAGATCACCGACGTCTCGATCATCGAGCCGGACATCGAGACGATCGTGCGGCGCATCTATCTCGAAGGCTACCACGACGGTGCCGTGGGCGGACCGTCGTGACGGCGCCGGCGCAGGCCCAGCTCACGCGGCGCCCGCGGTTCCGGCTGGAGCCGTACATCCAGTTCGCGCAAAAGGCCGCGGCGCGCGAGGCGACCTACCGCTTCGACGTTTTCACCACGATCGCGTCCGTGCTCGTGCGGGTCTACTTGCTGCGCATGGTGTGGATCGCGTTGTACGCGCGCAACGTCACGTCGGAAGACCTGCCGCTGCACGCCATCATCACCTACTCCACCGTCGCCCTGCTGATGGGCCTCGTCATGGACATCGACCAGACGCGCACGCTGCACGACAAGCTGCACAGCGGCGGCATCGCGACCGACTTCATGAAGCCGATCAACGTGCCGCTCTACTTCTTCAGCGACGGCTCGGGCGAAGTGCTCTTCCACGCGGTGCTGATCGTGCCGTCGCTGCTGTTCTCGCTGCTGATCGTGCACATCGACGTGCCTGGGCCGCTGGTGCTCGCGACGTTTTTCGCCAGCTTCTTCCTGGGCTACCTCGTCGGCTTTTGCGTAAACTTCATCATGAACTGCATCGCGTTTTGGACGCTGGAGATCCACGCGGCGCGGCTCATCGTGACCTGGGTGAGCGACCTGTTCGGCGGCGAGGTCATCCCGCTGGTGATCTTCCCGCTGTTCTTGCAGAAGGTCGCGTTCGTGCTGCCGTTCGCGGCGATGTTCTCCACGCCGCTGCTGATCTACGTCGGCGTGATCAAGCCGGAGCGCTACGCGCAGGCACTGGGCTCGCAAGCGTTCTGGGTGATCGTGCTCGGGCTCGTCGCGACCCTGATGTGGCGCGCGGGCGCGAAGCGCGTCGTGGTGCAGGGTGGATAGGTGGATTCACGTACCGTGAATCCTTCGCGTTCGGCCTTCGGCCGATCCGCCCGCATTATGGTAGGCGTCTACAAGCAGTACTGGCGCATCAACGTCCTCACGACGCTGGAGTACCGCGAGAACTTCCTCATCTGGTTCGCGTTCACGTTCGTCTATCACGGCACGTCGGTGCTGGCGCTGTGGATCGTGCTGAACCGGTTCCCTTCGATGAACGGCTGGTCGTTCCGCGACATGGCGTTCCTGTACGGGCTGTGGATGCTCGCGCACGCGGTGCACAACACGTTCTTCTCGACCGTCGGCGACATCCCGGACCACATCCGCGACGGCGAGTTCGACCGCTTGCTGGTGCGCCCGCTGGACACGCTCTTCCAGGCCATCGCCACGCCCGGCCAAATCTTCCCCGACGAGCTGCTGCTCGGGCTGATCACGTTCGGCGTGGTCACGTGGTACGCGGGCGTGCGCGTCGACGCGACGTTCGTGCTCTTCGTGCCGCTCATCGTGCTGGGCGGCGCGCTCATCGACCTCGCGTTCAACCTGATCATCTCGACCGTCGCGTTCTGGTTCGTGCGCGTGGACGCGCTGCGCTGGATCGTGGTCCAGCTCGAACAGGAGTTCACGCGCTATCCGATCACCATCTACTCGCGCGGCGTGCGGACGCTGCTCACCTTCGTCGTGCCGTTCGCGTTCATGAACTACTTCCCGGCGCGCTTCTTTCTGCACAAGGCGCACGAAGGCGCGATGCTGCCCGCGTACGTGGGTTTGCTCACGCCGGCGATCGGCATCGCGTTCGTCGCGATCGCGTACGCCTTCTGGCGCGTGGGCCTGAACCGCTACTCGGGCGTAGGAAACTAAAGGCGCGCCCTTTGGGCGCTGTCCATGACGTGAACGTTTACGTGACCGGCAGCGGTAGCGGTGCCGGGGCGGCATCGCGGCCCGCGTTGCGGTAGCGGTTGAGCTCGATCGTGTTCAGCGCGATCGATGCGTGGGCGACGACGCGCACCAGGTGCTCGCGCTCGTCGGGATCGAGGTCCAGACCGCTCACGTTGTGGCCGTACACGACGATGCCGCTGACGCTGCGGTCGAAGAACAGCGGCGCGACGAACGTCAGCCGCTCGTTCGGAAACGACCGCTGAATCATGCGGGTGTCCTGGCCGGAGAACGTCAGCGCGCCGCGCGTGCGCGTGACCGCGCGCGTGAGCTCGTCGTCCGGTCCGAGCTTGAGCACGAAATCGTCCGGCCAGGCGTAGCTCTGGGCCAGCACATATCCGCCGTCCGGCTGGCGCGCCAAGATGCCGCCGAACGACAGCTTCAGCGCGTGCGCGGCATCCTGCAGCAGCGCGCGGTACACGTCCTCCACGGTCTCCGCGTCGAGGATGTAGCCGGCGATGAACTCGAGCGCTTGGCGCTGCTCGCGGCGGTCCGGAAAGATGAAGCGGTCGACGACGTGGTCCAGCATCTCCTTGAGCTTGCCGGTGGACAGCCCGACGGCGATCGAGATGGCGTAGAACACCGCGTACGCGATGTCGTGGCTCGTGTACCAGAGGTACGTCCCCAAGTCTTCGGCCACCCAGATCGTGCCGATCGCCGCCGCGGTCAGCGCCGCATAGACCACGGCCCGGCTCACGACGAAATCCACGTTGAAGAACTGGTGGCGGATCACCGCGATCCAGATCGTGATGATGGGAACGATCGTCGCCGACACCAGCAAGCTGTTGAACCAGACGTGGATGTGGCCGGGATAGTACGTGTCCGATGCGAGGCGGGCCGCGCCGGCGAACACGAACGCGGCTGCGATCCAGCTGATCCGGTGGCGGTCGTTGGGCCGCGCGCGGGCGAACGCGACGACCAGCGCGGCGACGGTGAGCGCGCTCAGCGCGTACGACGAGCCTTTGAGAATGCGGTCGAACTCCTCGGCGGGCCGCGCCGCAAAGGACAGAGACCATTGCGCGTACGCGTTCAGCGAGCCGAGCGCGACGGCCAAGGCCCCGGCGAACCAGGCGAAGACCCGTTCGCGGGGATGATCCGCGTCGCCGTCGATCAAGCAGAAGCAGAACAGCAGCAGCGCCGGTCTCACGCAGCCGCGGATGAAATCGTCGATCAGCTGGGGGACCGGCCGCCACGGCATCGGTATGATGAGATCGAGGTACGTCGCGGGCGCTTCCACGCCGCCGAGGCAGAACACGAAGAACGCCGCCGTGGCGATGCTGGGCTTGATGAGAAACAGCATCGCGCCGAGCGCCACCGCCACGACGCACAGGATGATGCGCAGCATGTCCGTGTAGCGCGCCGTATTCTGCTCGGGCCTGGCGACGAGGTGCAGGATGCGCTCGTGCCCCGCGCGCTCGATCGGCAGATACCGGTCGCGGTTGTCGTACGTGTACGTGCGCGCGCCGGTCAGGCCCGGCTTGCGGTCGGACGGCGCGATGCGGTCGATCCGCACGCGGTCGCCGAGCGCGATGTGGTCCACCGGGTCGGCGGAGGCGTGTTTCGCGGCCGGCCGGCTCGGCGCGCCCGGCTTCGGCTTGGGTGAGGGCTGCGGAACGGAGACCACGACGCTGTCGCCGTTGGTCGTATAGCCGAAGTAGCTGAGCGGATACACGAGCCGCACGAAATCGCCCAGCACGCGCCCCAGCGCCAGCACGACGAGCGTCCCCACCACCGCCATGCGCAGCCACTGCATGCGGCTCAGACGTACTTTGGGGAGGCTCGCGGCCTCGGTGGGGTTCACGCTCGTATTCTACCCGATCACCGCCGTGAACGGGCTAGACGCGCAGTCCGGTCAGGATTTCGGCGCGCTCCACTTGCCGACCATCGACCGCGCGATCACGATGCGCTGGATCTGCTGCGTGCCTTCGTAGATTTGGGTGATCTTCGCGTCGCGCATCATCCGCTCGACCGGGTATTCCGTGGAGTAGCCGTAGCCGCCCAGCAGCTGCACCGCGTCGACGGTCACGCTCATCGCGACGTCGCCGCACTTCAGCTTCGCCATCGCCGCCCAGGTGGTGACGTCCGCGGCGTCCTCGTCGCATTTGCGCGCGGCTTCGTACAGCAGCAGCCGCGCCGCCTCGACTTCGGTCTTCATGTCGGCCATCATGAACTGCAGGCCTTGCTGCTGCGAGATCGGCTTGCCGAACGCCACGCGCTGCTTCGTGTACTCGGTGGCGTAGTCGAGCGCACCTTGCGCGATGCCGAGCGCCTGCGCGGCGATGCCGGGGCGGGACTTGTCGAGCACCTTCATCGCGATCTTGAAGCCCTGGCCTTCGTCGCCGAGCATGTTCGCCGCGGGCACGCGGCAGTTCTCGAAGGTCAGCTCGACCGTCGGTGACCCGCGGATCCCCATCTTTTTCTCGAGCTTGCCCACACTGAATCCGGGCGTGCCCTTCTCGACGACGAATGCGCTGATGCCGTTGGGTCCTTTGCTCGCGTCGTTGACCGCGAACACCGTCACCACGTCGGCGACGCTGCCGTTGGTGATCCAGATCTTCGAGCCGTCGAGCACGTAGTCGTCGCCGTCGCGCACCGCGCGCGTGCGCATCGAGCCGGCCGCGTCGGAGCCCGAGCCCGGCTCGGTGAGCGCGTACGCCGCGAGCTTCTTGCCGCTCGCGAGATCGGGCAGCCAGCGCCGCTTCTGCTCGTCGGTGCCGCCGATCATGATCGGCAGCGCGCCCAGCTCTTGCACCGCGATGAGCAGCGCCGACGACGCGCACGCTTTGGCGACTTCCTCGACGACCTTCACGTAGGTGACGAACGAACCGCCCAGGCCGCCGTACTCCGCCGGCACGGGGATTCCGAGCAAGTCGTTCTCCGCGAACAGGTCCCTGATGTCCCATGCGAACTCGCCGTTCGCGTCGATTTCCGCGGCGCGCGGCTCGACCCGCTCCTTCACCAGCTGGCGGACGACGTCGAGGATCATCGCCTCTTCGTCGGAGGTATCGGGACGCGGTGGTGCGATCGACATAGCCCGCCCGAGTTCGACGAGCGCGGGCCGCGGCCCCGGCAGGTTCGCCGCGGCGCGGCACGGATACCAGCACATGCTCGGTCGCTTCCGCTGTTTGGCTACCGCCGCGCTCGTCGCGCTGCCGCTCGCAGCCCGGGCCGAAGGTGTGAACTTCACGGTGCCGGCTCACTATCTGGTCGCCCCGCAGCCCGCGAACGTGGCGGTCCCGCGCGTCTACCGAATCTGGGAACGTCATCTCGACGGCGTGCGCCACAGCATCGTCGTCAGCGCGACGCCCGCGACGTCGGACCTCGCGCCGCTGATGGACGCCACGGTCGCGAGCCTCGCGGCGCGCCACGCAACCGACGTGTCGCGCAGCGACGCGGGGCAGCTCTGCGGCATGCCGTCGGTGCGCATCGCGTACGCGTTCCCGCAGCAGCTCACGTTCGTATTCCGGTATGCCGTGGTGCGGGAGCGTTTGCTGATCGCGAGCTATGCGCATCCGTCGGGGACGGCGGCCGATCCCACCGCGCTGGCCGCACTCGACACGCTGTGCAGCGGCGTCCATCAGCCCGCGGGACCGCCGGGCTGGACGCTGGTGTCACCGTATCCGCCCAACGGCAACGCGTGGCGCGCCGCGCCCGGCAGCCCGGCGCTGGTCGCGCAGGTCGCGAGCCCCGCGAAAGCCGGCATCGACCTCGTCAATCAGCCGTTCAAGGGGCAAGGCACCGCGACCGCCGACCGCCGCGACGTCTGCGGCGCGGTCGCGATTCACCGCGTGACCGCGAACCTCGACGGTGCGCGCGTCATGGAGTTCGCGGCCGGCACGGTCAACGGCTACGACTACGAAGTCTCATACGTGCGCCCGTCGTCGGAATCACCGGACGCGGGCGCGCTCGGCACGCTGACGTCCTTCTGCGCGGACACGCTGCCGCCGTCTTAAGCGATGCCGGCCGGGATCGCCATCGGGACGGGATCGCGCGGCACGTGCAGCTGCGCACCCGTCGCCGCGCGCACGTCGTCGACGCTGACGCCCGCCGCGAGCTCCCGCAGCACCAGCCCGTCCGGCGTGACGTCGAGCGCGGCCATGTCCGTGATGATCTGGTGCACCACGCGCGCGCCCGTCAGCGGCAGCGTGCACTCGGCGAGGATCTTGTGCGCGCCGCCTTTGGCGGTGTGCTCCATCATCACGATCACGCGCTTCGCGCCGTGCACGAGGTCCATCGCGCCGCCCATCCCTTTGACCATCTTGCCGGGGATGATCCAGTTCGCGAGGTCGCCGTTCTGCGCGACCTGCATCGCGCCGAGCACCGCGACGTCGATGTGGCCGCCGCGGATCATGCCGAACGACGTCGCCGAGTCGAAGAACGACGCGCCCGGCAGCACCGTCACCGTCTCCTTGCCGGCGTTGATCAAGTCGGGGTCTTCCTCGCCCTCGAACGGATACGGGCCCATGCCGAGAATCCCGTTCTCGCTCTGCAGCACGACGGTGATGTCCGGCGCGACGTAGTTCGGGATGAGCGTCGGCAAGCCGATGCCGAGGTTGACGTACTGGCCGTCGCTGAGCTCGCGGGCAACGCGCGCCGCGAGCTGTGTCCGCGTGAGTGCCACGTCAGCGCCCTCCGCCGCGCTTGCGCGTCGTGACGCGCTCGATGCGCTTGCCGCCGGCGCCGACCTGCACGACGCGCTGCACGAAGATGCCGGGCAGATGCACCTGCTCGGGATCGAGCGCGCCCGGCTCCACGAGCTCCTCGACTTCCGCGATCGTGATCTTGCCGGCCATCGCGCACAGCGGGTTGAAGTTGCGCGTCGCTTTGTGGAACACGAGGTTGCCGTGGCGGTCGCCGATGCTCGCGCGCACGAGCGCGAAGTCGGTGACGATGCCTTCCTCCAGCACGTAGTCGCGGCCGCCGAACGCGCGCACGTCTTTTTTCGGCGACGCGAGCGCGATCGCGCCGCCGGGGTCGTAGCGCCACGGCAAACCGCCGTCGGCGACTTGCGTGCCGACGCCCGCCGGCGTGTAGAAACCCGGGATGCCGCAGCCGCCGGCGCGGAGCCGTTCCGCGAGGGTCCCTTGCGGCGTCAGCTCCACCTCGAGCTCGCCCGAGAGATATTGCCGCTCGAACTCCTTGTTCTCGCCCACGTACGACGCCGTGATGCGGCGGATGCGCTTCGCGTCGAGCAGCACGCCCAGGCCCCAGCCGTCCACGCCGCAGTTGTTGGAGACGATCGCGAGCGCCGACGCGCCGCTCTCGAGCAGCGCGCCGATCGCGTTGTGCGGGATGCCGTTGAGCCCGAAACCGCCGACCGCGATCGATGCGCCGTTCGGGATGTCTTTGACCGCCTCGGCACACGAAGCGACGACTTTGTCCATACGAGCACGTCTAGTGCTCTGCGCGCGACGCAGAAGCCTGTCCGCTGAAATACTGCCCGCCGTGGGAGGTCACGCGAGCGGGCTGCGCGCGGTAGGCTGGGGCGTTCGTGCGACAGTATCGACTTCGAGTGGCCGGCGACGAACGCGACGCACGGCGCCCGCGTGATCTCGCGCGCGCATGGACGCGCGCGCTCGAGCACATCACGCGGCCCGAACAGCGCCTGCGCGCCGTGCTCTCGCTGGCCGCGCCGCTCGCCGGCGCCCGGCGCGCGCTCGTGTTCGGCGAAGACGGCGTGCTCGCGGCGGCGCCGGGCGCCGCCGGCGGGCTGGTGATGCAGCGCTTGTTCGAGCGGGCGCGCCGGGTGCTCGAGGACGAGCTCGTCACGCCGGAGCTCTACGTTGCGCGCATCGCGCCCGAACGGCCCGAGCGCGTCGCGCTGCACTGGCGCGCGCCGGACGCCGCCTCGCTCGAAGCGGCGCGCGCGATCGTGGTGAGCTGCGCCTGGGCCCTCGAGAACGGCGTGGCGACCGCCCACCCGCCGGCCGATCTTCCCGACAGCGCCGACACGCTGCACCGGCTCGAGCAGCTCGTGCACGACGCGCGCCGCATGGGGCGCGCGTTCGCGGTGGTCTACCTCGAGGTCGAGACGTCCGAGCCCGACGCGGCCGGCGGCGTCGCGCGCGACGCGCTCGCTCGGCGGCTGCGCCGCGAGGTCCGCGCGAACGATCACGTGGGCTATCTCGGCGGCGACGCGTTCCTCGTGCTGGTCGCGCTGGGCGCGGGCGAGTCCGAGGCGTACCCCGCGGCGCAGCGGCTCCTGCGCGCGGCGGCCGCCGCGTCGGCGGACGCGTCGGCGAACGTCGGCGTCGCCATCTGCCCCGAAGACGGCCTGATCCCGCACGACCTCGTCGAGAAAGCGAGCGCCGCCGCGCTGGCGGCCGCTTCGGTCGGCGGCACGCAGCCCTACTGGTACCGCGAGCAGGCCGGGCGGATGCTGCGCCGGCGCTCGCTCCTGCGGGCCGGGCTGTCCGACGGCGATCCCGGCGTGCTTTTCGACCTCGTGTACCAGCCGATCTTCGACGCGCGCAGCGGCCTGCCGTGCGCCGTCGGTGCGGCGGCCCGCCGGCGCGCCGGGACCGACCTCGGCGCGGCGGACCCGCTCGACGATCTCGCCGGCGATCCGGACCGCGCCGCGCGCCAGGCGCTTCAGCGGTGGACGATCGCCGGCGCCGCTGAAGCCTACCGCACGTGGCGCGCGGCGGGCCTCGACCTGCGCGTCCACCTCGCGCTCGCCGCGCAGGACGACGCCGTGGTCGACGCCGTCGCCGACGCCTTCGGCGCGGGCGACGCGATCCGGCGGGTGTCGATCGAGATCGTCGCCGCCGACGGAGCGGCGCCGGGCGCGGTCGAGGTGTTCGCGCGCCGGCTGCGCGCGCTCGGCGCCGCCGTTGGCGTGGACGCCTGGCGCACGTCGCGCGCGCCGTTCGACGCCGTCGACGCGGGCTTGCTGGACTTCGTCACGATCGACGACGACGCGGGCGCGCGGACGCTGGCCGGGCTCGCGCTCGCGTCGATGCTCGCGCCGGCCGTCATCGCCGGCGGGGTCGCCGATGCCGAGCGGATGCGCTGGCTCGCCCGCCACGGCGCGACGGCTGCAAGGGGCGCGGGACTGTCAGAACCCATGGGTTTGCACGAGCTCGTTCGATGGGCAAGTAAGCATTCGGGTCCGCTGGAGTCGTGAAAGAAATGGTCGGGCCCTCTCCGGGCGGGGAGAATTCGGGAGCCTCACGGCGTGACGAAGGGCACGCCGCCGTCGAGGCGGGAACGACGAATCCCAAGGACGTGGACATGATGACGCCTGAGCGGCGACGAGAACGTGCCGATACCGACGGCTTGGCGGAGCTATTTCATGCCGCCGTCGAGTCGCGGCGTTCGTCGCCCGATCTGATGCAGGTGCTCCTCGCCGGCGCGCTCCCGCTCGCGGGCGCCGACGTCGCGCTCGTGTGCGGGCCCGACGGCTCGCTGGTCGCGTTCGCCACGTCCGACGGCGTCGACGACACGGCGGCGCACGTGCTCGCGGACGAAGCGACGCAGGTCACCGTGCGCGAGAGCATCGACGACCACCGCTACGTCGCGCGGCTCACCGCGACCGCGCCGTACGTCATCGCGCTGCGCTGGGCGCGCGGCCGGTCCGCGCAGCACGAGGTCGCGCGCGCCGTGGCCGGCGCGATCGCGCGGCTGCTGCTGCGCACCGACGAGGACGTCGAGCCGGTGCGCGACGGCGCCATCGACCCCCTTACGGAGCTGCCGTCGCGGACCGCCACGCTGCACCATCTCGACAACGTCCTGGCGGCGGCGCAGCGCGGCGGCGGGCGCGTCGGCGTGCTGTTCATCGACCTCGACGGCTTCAAGAACATCAACGACACGTTCGGGCACGCGGTCGGCGACCAGACCTTGATCGAGGCCGCGCGGCGCATGAAAGAAAGCGTGCGCCGCAACGACTTCGTCGGCCGGTTGGGCGGCGACGAGTTCGTCGCGGTGCTGACCGTCGTCGAGGACGAGCTCGAGATGGTCGAGGCGGCGCAGCGGTTCTTGGAGCGCGTGCTCGTCGAGGTGCAGGAGGGCGGCTTCACCAGCCTCGTGCGCGCGAGCATCGGCATCGCCGTCTCCCCCGACGACGGCACGACGCCCGAGCAACTGCTGCAGCACGCCGACGAGGCGCTGTACGCCGCGAAGGAGAGCGGCGGCAACAGCGTGCGCTGGTACCGCGACGGCGTGAGCCAGGAAGTGCGCGCGCGCCGCGAGTTCCGCGAGCGGCTGCGCGACGCGAACTTCGAGCGCGACTTCATGCTGTGCTATCAGCCGATCGTCTCGTCGTCGACGATGCGCGTCGTCGGCGCGGAAGCGCTGGTGCGCTGGCGCCACCCGACGCGCGGCTGGCTCACGCCGCGGACGTTCTTGGATTTTCGCGGCGGGGCGATGGCGTCGTCGGCGCTCGACGTCAAGGTGATCCGCGCGATCGCCGACATGCTGCGCACGCCCAACGACCGGCTCGACGCGCGCATCCACGTCAACATCTCCAACGCGAACTCCGTCGTATGGTCGGAGCTCGAAGCGATGATGCGCGACGTCGAAGACGCGCC
>Ga0066662_10000537_pt1 | contig 16712 bp, 15 predicted proteins | sample GraSoiAngelo_111_FD_133939 | JGI IMG/M metagenome (GOLD analysis project Ga0066662, IMG submission 133939) | Grasslands soil microbial communities from the Angelo Coastal Reserve, California, USA - 14_0903_12_40cm | ecosystem: Environmental > Terrestrial > Soil > Grasslands | place: USA...
CCCGCTCACCCCGCCGCCGCAGCCACTCGCCGTACAGCAGCTCCGCACGCGCCAGGTGCCAGCGCGTCGGGCCCTGGCCGAGCGCCTCGATCGCCTGCTCGTAGAGCGCGGCCGCCTCCCCGTCCTCGGCCACGAGCGCTCGCGACCGCGCCCAGATGCCCGCCGCGTACGCGCCCCGCCGCCCCTCCAAGCACGGGGCCAGCTGCGCCACGCCGTGGCGCGCGGCGGCCATGTCGCCCACCCGCACGGCCGCCTCGATCAGCTCTGGCAGGACGGCGCTGTGCCCGAGCCCGTCCTCCGCCGCCACCGGCAGCGCGACCGTCAGTGCCCGGCGGTAGTCGGCGAGCCCGACCCTGAGCACCGCCTCGCAGGTCATGCAGTAGGCGATCAGGCTGCCGTCCTTCTGCTGGCGCGCGAGCTCGTCGGCCCGCGCCGCGACCGACGCGAACACGTCCGCATCCCCTCGCGACGCCGTCAGCATCAGCCGGCCGTAGTACCACGGCTCGAGGCCCATCGCCGCGGAGATCCGCTCGGCCTCGTCGATCATCTCCTCGGCGTAGCGCAGACGCCCGTCGCGCGCCCCGCGGATGATCGCCAGGTAGTTCAGCGCCAGCGGCAGCGACCGCAGCCGGGCCGTCGACCGACCGGTTCGCTCCGCCGCCTCGGCCAGGAGCGCGGCGCCCTCCGCATCCCACGCATCGATCGCGGCGCGGATTCCGAGCGACACCCAGCGCAGGTCGGCCGTCGGCGCCATCGCGGCGACGGCCGCCTCGAGCAGCGGCGCCGCCCGGCTCGGGCCCTCCAGAAACCTCGTCACCAGCCCGTCCAGCAGCAGGTCGATCCCGCGCGGATGCTCCACCGCCGGCGCATGTGCGCACTGCGCCGCGACCTGGGCCGAGCTCATGTCCGAGAACGACTCCGCGTACGTGTTCGCCTCGAGCGCCTCGAGGTAGGTCTCGCGCGACAGGTACGCGTCGTGCTTCGCCAGGCCGGCGCCGACGCCCAGCAGGTCGCGGACGACGTCGCATGTGTTGGTGCGGAAGCCCTCGACCTCCGCCTTCAGCAGCCGCAGGCGCGGCCGCTCCTCCTCGGTCAGCGGCGCCGGATCGAGGTCGGCCAGGATCGCCGCGGACGCGTCGACCGCACCCACCTCCAGCTTGTCGCGGGCCGCCGCGATCATCCGCAGCGCGCGCTTGCGTGGATCCACGGTCAGCTGCGCCGCCCGCTCCATGAAGGCCGCGCCGGCCGCGACCCCGCCGCGCCGCTCGGCCCGCCCGGCGGTCTGCTCCAGCAGGTCGGCGAGCTGGTCGTCAGGGCCGTCAGCCGCTCGCGCCAGCTGCCAGGCGCGCCGTTCGGGGGCGCGGCTCTCGTCCATCGCGGCCGCGAGCGCCCGGTGCGCCCGTTGCCGCTCCGACACGGGCGCATCCCGGTAGCAGACCACTCGGATGATCGGATGGAGGAACGCCACGTGGTGCTCGTCCACCTCCACCAGCCGGGCCCGCTCGGCGGGGGCTGTGTCGGCCGGATCGAGGCCAAGCGATCGCGCTGCCGCCCGGAACAGCGGCGCATCGCCGGTCGCGTCGCACGCCGCCAGCAGCAGCAGGCGGCGCGTCTGCTCGGGCAGCTGCCTCACGCGCCGCCGGTAGGAGTCCTCGATCGCGCCGGTCAGCGTGGCCGTGGTGGGCAGCCCGAACCCTCCGCTGATCTGCTCGACGGTCAGCCCGTAGGGCAGCTCCCGCAGGGCCAGCGGGTTCCCGCGCAGCTCGTTCAGCAGCCGCTCGCGCACGGCCGGGTCGAGCGGGCCGGGCACGTGCTCGTCGAGCAGCTGGCGCGAAGCCTCGGGGTCGAGCGGGCCGATCCGAAGCACCTCGATCCCGGCCACCTCGGGCAGCTCATCGGCGCGGCGGCAGCCGAAGCAGACCGCCGCCCGCTCGGCCTGCAGCCGCCGGGCGACGAAGCCGCACGCGAACAGCGACGCGTGGTCGACCAGGTGCGCGTCGTCGATGATGCACAGCATCGGGTGCTCGGCGGTCGCCTCGCCCAGGATGCCGAGCACTCCGAGCCCGACCATGAACTCGTCCGGCGCCGGGCCCGACTCGAGCCCGAGCGCGACGCGGAGCGCAGCCCGCTGCACCTGCGGCAGCCGGTCGACCAGCTCCATGCGAGGATGGATCAGCTGGTGCAGCACCGCGTAGTCGATTGCCATCTCGGTCTCGGTGCCGACCGCCCGCAGCACGATGAACCCCGTCGCCCGGTCGGCCAACGCGTCAAGCAGCGCCGTCTTGCCAATGCCTGGATCGCCCTCGATCACCAGCGCGACGCCCTGCCCGTCGCGCGCCATGCGAAGCATGTCGTCGAGCACGCGCTGCTCTCTATCGCGACCGACCAGCAACCGGGCCTCCTGGAGAGCATCAATATGACGGCCGCGACCGCGCTCTGCAAGGACCATGGAGCACGGCTGGGGAGTCATCGAGGCGAGCGCGCAGCCGGCCCGGCAGGATTGAGCGGATGCTCGACCGTCAGGCTCCAGAACCCGGCCGCAACCGCCGTATCGGCGCTGCCACCTCCGCGATGGCCCGCCTCGCCCGGCGGCGCAACGCCGGTTACCGGCGTGTCGATCCCGACGATCTGCGCCGTTCCCTGGCGACCTTCTCGACCGTGTTCTTCGACGCCGTGGACGGCGGCCCGCTCGAGCCGCTCGACCGCTATCTGACCGACACCGTCGCGCGCCGACTGCGCCAGGGGCTGCACCCGCTCGAGGTGTTCGGCGTATGGCAGGACCTGCGCTGGCTGCTCGAGCTCAACTTCGCGGAGCAGCCGACCGCGATCCATCTGCTCGACCACGCCGAGCAGATGGTCATCACACAGCTGCGCGACGGCGTGCCGCTGCGGTCGCCCGACAGCTGGCCATCACAGGAGCTGAGCGCGCTTCGACGCAGCATCGAACGCCTCAACGTCAGCCTCGAGCTGGTCGAGCAGCAGGCCGGCCCGGGCACCGGCGTCCCTCCCGCCGCGCTGACACCGCGCGAGAGAGAGGTGCTGACGCATGCCGCCGCCGGCCTCACCGTGGAGCAGACCGCCGAGGCGATGGTCGTGTCGTCGGCCACGGTGCGCACCTACATCACGCGCGCGGTCGAGAAGCTGGGCGCGGCGAACCGCGTCCACGCCGTGGCGCTGGCGGTCGCCTGCGGCCTGGTGGTGCCGCCGGCGGCCTCCTAGGCGTTCGCCGCCAGGATCGATCACGGCACGTGACCGCCGCCTGATCGAACACACGTTCGCTATACTGCGCGCCATGCGCTGGCAGCGAGATGATCCACAGCTCGAGCTGTTCGGCCCGGAGCAGCGCAACCTGCCCACCGTTGAGTACATGGCGGTCAACGCCCGGCGGATCATCAACACGCTGCCGCCGTCGTCGCGGATGCCGTTTCGCCACACGATCAACGCCTACCGCGGCTGCCGGCACGCCTGCACCTACTGCTTCGCCCGCCCGACGCACGAGTATCTCGGGCTGAACTCGGGCGAGGACTTCGAGCGGCGCATCGTCGTCAAGGTGAACGCCGTGGAGCGGCTGGAGCGTGAGCTCGACGATCCGGCGTGGGAGGGCGAGTCGATCGCGATGGGCACGAACACCGATCCGTACCAGCCGGCGGAGGGCCACTACCGGCTGACGCGCGGGCTCGTGCAGGTGCTCACCCGCCACCGCAACCCGTTCTCGATCCTGACGAAGTCATCCATGATCCTCCGCGACCTGGACGTGCTGACCGAGGCCGCGCGCCGCACGACGGTCGGCATTGCCATGTCGATCGGCACGGACGAGGACGACATCGCCCGCCTCACGGAGCCCGGCGCGGCTCCGCCCAGCAAGCGGCTGGAGGCGATCTCCCGACTGGCGGACGCAGGGCTCCGCCCGACGGTGCTGGCGGCGCCGATCCTGCCGGGTATCAGCGACTCCGAGGAGCAGGTGCGGCGGCTCGTCGATGCCTGCCTCGAGGCGGGCGCGCAGCGCATCACGCCGATCCTCCTGCACCTGCGGCCGGGGGTGCGCGAGCACTACATGAGCTGGCTCGAGCAGATGCGGCCGGAGCTGGTGGGCCTCCACCAGGACGCGTACCGGGCCGGCGCCTACGGCACCAAGGACGATCGCGCCCGCGTGGCCGCCATCGTCAGCGCTCGAGTAGGTGAATATCGGGCAGGTTCCGGAACCGCTGGCGGTGGTCGAAGCCGTAGCCGACGACGAACGCATCGGGTGCCGTGAAGCCGATGTACCGCGGCTCGACGTCGATCAGCCGCCGGTAGGGACGGTCGAGCAGCGTGCACACCTCGACCGACGACGCGCCGCGGAACCGCAGCGTCTTGAACAGGTAGTTCAGCGTCAGCCCGGTGTCGACGATGTCCTCGACGATCAGCACGTGCTCTCCGCGGATCGGCCGGTCGATGTCCTTCAGCAGGCGGATGCGGCCGCTCGACCCGGTCTCGGACCCGCGGTAGGCGGAGATGGCCATGAACTCGTGGCGATGCGGGATGGCGAGCTCGCGCGACAGGTCGGCGAGGAACATGAACGATCCCTTCAGCACCGTCAGGAGCACCAGGTCGCGGCTCCGGTAGTCGCCGCTGATCTGACGGGCCAGCTCGCCGACGCGGGAGGCGATCAGCTCGCGGCCGAACGCCACCTCGCCCGGCTCGGGAAGCGTCAGGCGCTCGGCGGCGACGCTCACGAGGCGTCGCGGAGCTCGTACTTCTCCGCCAGCGCCTCGACGTCCCGCTTGTAGAACAGCTTGATCCGGATGTCCGGCCGCAGCTCCCGCAGCCGCCGCATCTTGCGGTTCTTCTTCGTCACGAGCGACTGCTTCATCGTCGTGATCTCGAGATAAAGGTCCTGCTCGGGCAGATAGAAGTCCGGCGTGAAGGCCTCGACGGTGTTGCCCTGCTCGTCAACCTCGAGCGTGAAGGTGCGCGGCTCGTAATCCCACGGAATCCCGTGGAAATCTAGGATCTGCGCACACTCGAGCTCGGCCTCGTTCGCGAACGCGGGCGGCGCGTCGCCGGTGAAGGCGTGGAACTGGGGTTGTTCCTGCATTCCGCTTGAAAAGTGTACTTCGCAGGACGGACAGCGCCGTCTATGATCGCCCTCCCGATGGCCGATGACCCTTCCTTCACAATCGCGCATCTATCCGACCTCCATTGCGGTTCGCCGTACTTCGTGGCCAACCTGTTGGAGCGCGCGATCGGCGAGATCAACGAGATGCAGCCCGACGTCGTTGTCTGTTCCGGCGACCTGACCACCTTTGGCTACAAGCAGGAGTACGCCCAGGCCCGGAGCTACCTCGACCGTCTGGACTGCCCAGACGTGATCACGATCCCCGGCAATCACGATTCGCGAAACGTGGGGTACGTGCACTTCGAGGAGATGATCGGGCCGCGGTCGACCGTGCTCCGCAAGGGCGGCATCACCTTCGTGGCGATCGACTCCTCCGAGCCCGACCTCGACCACGGCGTGATCGGGCGCAGCCGGTACGACTGGATCGAGGAGCAGTTCCAGCCGGACGCGGACTTCCGCGTCTTCATCCTGCACCACCACCTTCTGCCGATCCCGGGCACCGGCCGGGAGCGGAACGTGGTGCACGACGCGGGCGACACGCTGGAGGTGCTGCAGCGGTCGAAGGTCAACCTCGTCCTCTCCGGCCACAAGCACGTGCCCTACGCGTGGCGCCTCGAGGACCTGTTCGTCGTCAACGCCGGCACCGTGTCGTCCATGCGCGTTCGCGGCCACACGCGACCCTGCTACAACGTGGTCGAGATCTGCGCCGACTCCGTCGACATCTACCGGCGCTACCCGTATCACGGCCGGGAGCAGATCATCCGCTTCTCCACCACCACGCTCGCATACGAGAAGCACCTGCCCCTGCGGACAAGCCCCTGATGGCTGAGCGCGTGCTTGCGCTGGTGGACGGCGAGCACTATCCGCCGGTGGTGCGAGCGGCACTGGAGCGGGCGGGGGAGACCTACGACGTCGCTGCTGCACTGCTGCTCGGCGGGACGGAGAAGCTGGTGGGCGAGCCGGACTACGGCGTGCCGCTCGAGCGGCTGCACGGCGACGCTGTCAGCTCAATGCTGGACGCCGCCAGGCGCCATGGCGTCGAGCGGGTGCTCGATCTCTCCGACGAGCCGGTGCTGAGCGAGGAGCGGCGCATGTGGCTGGCCGCGAATGCCCTGGCGGCGCGCCTCACGTACGAGGGGGCCGACTTCGAGCTGCGCCCGCCGGCGGCTGAGCCGCTCGCCGTGCCGGCGCTGGCGGTGACCGGTACCGGCAAGCGCGTCGGGAAGACGGCGGTGTCGGCGCACGCCGCTCGGGTGCTCCGTGACTCCGGGCGGCGAGTGGCTGTCCTTGCCATGGGCCGCGGCGGGCCGTCCGAGCCGGAACTGGTGCCGGCCCACACGCGTCCGATCGGCATGCGGGAGCTGCTCGAGCGCTCACGGTCAGGGATGCACGCGGCCTCCGACTTCCTGGAGGACGCGGTGCTTACCGGCGTCCCCACGGTCGGGGCGCGCCGCTGCGGAGGCGGCCTGGCCGGCGGCACGTACCTGTCCAATGCCGTCGAGGCGGCGCGGCTGGCCGAGTCGCTCGACCCGGAGCTGCTGCTGCTGGAGGGATCGGGGGCGGCAGTGCCGCCGCTGCGGGCGGATCGGACGGTGCTCGTGACGTCCGCACGGCGGCCGGCGGCGTCGTTGACGGCGGGCCTGGGCCCGGTGCGGCTGCTCCAGGCGGACCTGGTGGTCATCACCATGGCCGAGGACGGAGCCGGCGACACGCGCGAGGCGATCGAGGCGGTCGCGCCGGACCTGCCGGCCGTCGCGGTGACGCTGCGGCCGCACCCGCTCGAGCCGCTCGGCGACGCGCCGGTTGCCTTCTTCACGACCACGCCGTCGCCCCGGGCCGAGACGCTTGGTGAGCGCCTCCCGGGCAACGTCGTTGCCGTCGTGTCGGCGTTGTCCGATCGGGCAGCGCTGCGGCAGGCGCTCCAGCGTGCCGACGTCGCCCGAGCTGAGACGTTCCTCGTCGAGATCAAGGCCGCTGCCGTGGACGTGGTGTGCGAGGCCGCCGTCGAACGCGGTGTTCGGGTCGTGTTCTGCGACAACGTGCCGCACCCGGCGCCGGGTGAGCCCGATCTCGACGCGGCGCTGCTCGAGCTGGCACACGAGGCGATGATCGTGCATGCCTGACGGCCGCGAACCGCGCATCCGCGGCCGCGGCCACCCGCTGCCGTTCTCCAAGGGCCGGATGGCGACGACGCTCTTCCTGTCCGGCGTGGATGCGCAGCACGCCTACGAGCTCGCGCTCGAGGTCGAGGAATCGGTGCTCGAGACGGGGCACGAGGAGATCGCGCTCGACGACCTCCACCCGATCGTCGAGGGCGTGCTCGCCCGCCGCGACGGAACCGCGGGCGTCGAGCGCTACCGCGCGTGGCAGAAGGTGCTCCGGCGGGAGCGGCCGCTGATCCTGTTGATGGGCGGGGCGACCGGTACCGGCAAGAGCTCGCTCGCCACGGAGCTCGCCTACCGGCTCGGAATCAGCCGGATCACCTCCACCGACGTCGTGCGGCAGGTGATGCGGGCCTTCTTCGCCCCGGCTCTGATGCCCGCGCTGCACTACAGCTCGTTCGAGGCGGGTGAGGCGACTCGCATGCCGATGCCGGACCCGGACAGCACCGACCTGGCCCTGTACGGGTTCATGCAGCAGGCGGAGCAGGTGTCGGTGGGGGCCGGCGCGGTGATCGACCGGGCGGTGCAGGAGGGGCTGTCGACCGTGCTGGAAGGGGTGCACCTCGTGCCGGGCCTCGTGGAGGTGCCCGAGCACACGTCGGCGACGGTCGTCCAGGTGCTGCTCGCCATCGAGGATGAGGAGGCGCACCAGTCCCACTTCGTCGCCCGCGACTCGACGTCCGGCGGCGCGCGCGCGCTCGACCGCTACCTCCGCCATTTCGGCGAGATCCGCCGGATCCAGGACTACCTGGTCGCCCGCGCCGAACGGGTCGGCGTGCCGGTGATCGACGCCACCGACGCAGACCACGCGCTGCGGTCGGTGCTCGACCTGATCTTGGAGGTCAGTACGAGATGACCGGCGGCGCCCGACGACATCGCGCTGGCCGGGAGATCGACGTCACTCCTCGTCAATATTCTCGATATTGACTCGTCGCGCCCTCGCCTCCCGCTGGCGCGCCGCGCGTCGAATCTATCCACCGTCATCCCGTACTGACCTCCAGGAGCGCGCCACCGCGGCTCCCGGCGCGGTACCCTGACGGGGATGGCCACCGAGGCACGCCCGAGTCCGGAGGTGAAGCTGTCCGACCTGCCGCCGGAGCGCTGCCCCTGCACCGAGCTCGCCTCGGTCAGCGAGCGCTCTGCCCTGGCAGCCGGCCGCTACCTCGGCCGCGGCGACCCGCGTGCTGCTGACGAGTCGGCCACCGAGGCGATGGTCGCCGCGCTGTCGGCGCTCAATGTCAGCGGCACCGTCGTGATCGGCCGCAGCGAGGAGGGCCACCCGCTGTCGCCCGGATCGACGGTCGGCGGGGGCGGCGTGGAGATGGAGCTGGCCTGTGACCCGGTGGAGGGCGCGGCCGTGGTTGCCCGCGGCGGGGTCGGCGCGCTGTCGATCCTCGCGGCCTGCGAGCCGGGCGGGATCACGCGCGTGCCGCGGATGTACATGAAGAAGATGGCGGTCGGCCCGGTGGCCAAGGGGCATGTCGACCTGCGAAAGAGCGTGACGGAGAACCTGCATGGGATCGCGGGGGCGTTCGGCCGGCAGATCGGCGACATCACCGCTGTCGTGCTCGACCGGCCCCGGCACGAGGATCTGATCGCCGAGATCCGGGAGGCCGGAGCCCGCATCAAGGTGATCGCCGACGGCGACATCACGGCCACCATCGACGCCGCGATCCGCGGCACCAACGACCATCTGGCCGTGGGCATCGGCGGCGCGTTCGAGGGCATCATCTCGGCGGCCGCGCTGCACTGCCTGGGCGGCGAGATCCAGGGCCAGCTGTGGCCGATGAGCAGGACTGAGATCCGGCAGGCGACCGAGCACGGCATCGAGGACATCAACCAGATCTTCGGGATCGGCGATCTCGTGCGCGGGCACCAGATGGTGGTCGGAACCGGTATCTCGAACGGCGACCTGCTGCGCGGCGTGCGCTACTTCGCGGAGGGCGCCCGGACGCAGTCGATCGTCCTGTGCTCCCGCTGTAACCGCGTGCGGTTCATCGACTCGATCCACCTCTTCTCCCGCGACCGCCACGAGGAGATCCGCCTGTGACGGTCGAGCCGCAGCTCTACGAGCTGCACGACCTGGCACGGGAGCGGGGCATCGAGGGGTACCGGCGGCTGTCCAAGGCGGAGCTGCTGGAGGCCATCGGAGACCTCCCGGAGCCGCCGCCGACCTCCGTCGACGCGGAGGTCAGGGAGGGGCTGGCGATCCTGACGCTGCAGGGGCCAGGCGGCGAGAACGCGCTTGCGCTGGAGACGATCGAGCAGCTGGCCGATGAGGTCGAGCGCCTGTCGGGCGACCAGGCGGTGCGGCTGATCGTGATCACCGGGGCGGGGACGCGGATCTTCTGCGCCGGCGCCGATTTGCCGCGCGTCCGCGACCTGCCGGGGGCTGAGGTGACCGAGCGGGGCAGCCGCGCATGCGACCGGATCGCGGCGGCGCCGGTGCCGACGCTCGCGCTGATGAACGGGCACGCCGTCGGCGGCGGAATCGATCTCGCGCTCGCGTGCGACTGGCGGATCGCCGCGCAGGGCGCGAAGCTGCGCTTCATCCACAACGAGCTGGGCTACTGCCCACCCTGGGGCGGCGCCCAGCGGCTGAGCCGGCTGCTCGGCCCTGGGACGGCCCTGCGGCTGTTCGCCACGTGCGAGGTGCTCTCGGCGGACGAGGCGAGGACGATGGGGCTGGTGGACGCGGTGCTGCCGAGGGAGAGGCTGCTGGGACGGGCGGAGAGCCTGGCCGGCCGCGTGGCCAGGTCGCACCGGGCTGCCGTTGCAGCGACCAAGCCTCTGCTGGGCGGCACGGAGGCGACCGGGCACGAGGACGCCTTTGCGGCGTTGTGGGATGTGGCTGCGGCGAACCAGGCCGCTACCATGGAGCCATGAGCATCACCGAAGAGCAGGTGTTCGACGCGCTGCGGGTGGTCGAGGACCCGGAGCTCGGCATGGACGTCGTCGACCTCGGCCTGGTCTACGACGTTCGCGTCGAGGAGAGCGGGAAGGTCACCGTCACGTACTCGCTGACCTCGATGGGCTGCCCCGCAGGCGCCATGATCCAGGAGCAGATGCGCGAGGTCGTGTCATCGCTCGAGGGAGTGCAGGAGGTCGTCACCGACCTGACCTGGACGCCCCCGTGGTCGCCCGAGATGATGTCGGACGACGCCAAGTTCGTGCTCGGCTTCTAGCCAGCCTGCTCCACGTCCCGCGCTTGACAGCTCCCATTTGTAATGGGAATGTAAAGACATGAGGTGGAGGCGTCTCGCGATCGCGGCCGCGGCGGTGCTCGCCGCGGGGTTGCCCGCGGCGTCGGCTCACGCGCGGGAGACGCTCCAGGTGCGGCTGTCGCGGCGATATGTCGCTCCAGGCGGCCAGCTCGCTGTCTCGGCCGCCGGCTTCCCGAGCGCCGCGTATGTCAACCTATTCCTCGACCAGCGCTTCCTGCGAAAGGCGGAGGTGAACGCCGACGGCACGCTCACCGGCCTTCCGCTCGTAATCCCCTCCTCGACGCGGCCCGGCCTCCACAAGGTGGTGGTAGCAACGACGGGTGGAGGCACCGTGGTGGCCTGGCGCCGTGTCCACGTCAGCGTGCCGTGGTCGACCTATGCCGGCGGCCTTGCGAGGACCGGCGACAACGAGCGCGAGACGCTGATCGACGAACGGTCGGTCGAGGGGCTGCACGTCGTCTGGCGGAGGCCGCTGCCTGGCGTGCGCGACCCGGTCAACGCGTCTGAGTCCGTGGCGATCGCGGGAGGCTCGCTGTTCACGAGCACCTGCAACGGCAACCTCGTGGCGATACGCCGCGGAAGCGGCCGGATGCGATGGCAGACGCAGCTGCCTGGTGAGGCACCGTACGCCGTGACCGTGCGCGGTCGGTTCGTGTACGCCGCATGGGAAGACGGCTTCGGGGCATTCGACCGGCATAGCGGTGCTCTGCGCTGGTCGCATCGGGAGACGTTCCCGGGCAGTCCTGCGGTGACGCGCACCCTTGCCCTCGTGGCGGCGTCCGGCAGGGTCGAGGCCTACGACCGGCGCACCGGCGAGTTGCGGTGGCTGATGACGATAGGCGGCATGCTCACGACCGGCCAGTACACGACGCCGGCGGTGGCGCGTGGAGTCGTCTACGTCGCCGGCCCTGCGAGCGTCACGGCAATCGCGCTGGTGAACGGCGGGGCGGACGTGATCTGGCAGCACGATCTCGGCGGCGACCCGACCTCCGAGCGGAATGTCAGTACTCCGCTGCTCTACGGCGGCCGCGTGTACGTCTCCACCGGCGACGGCAACCTGGTCGCGCTTGACGGTTCCACGGGAGCTGAGATCTGGTCCGATGCACTGTCGTCCACATGGCAGCGTCCGCCGAACGCTCTGACCAATCTTGCGCTTTCGGACGGCCTGCTCTTCGTCGGCGCTGCAGATGCGCCCGGACCGACCCTGGACGAGCAAAGCGCACGGGTGATCGCGGTGTCCGCCGCCGACGGCGAGGTGCGGTGGTCACACCTGGTATCGACCCGGTTCTTCGAGTACGGCACCCCTGTCGTGGCGAACGGCCTGGTGTTCGACACCACCCAGAGCGGGAGGTTGTTCGCGCTCGACGCGCAAACCGGCGATCTGCGCTGGCGCTCGCCGCGGCTTGGACCGATAGCCGACGTCATTCCCGGCTCGCAGGTCGTGGTCAGCGACGGCCACGTCTACCTGGGGCTCGACAACCTCTCGGTCGTCGCTCTCGGGTTACCGGCTCGCTAGCGGGGGCCGAGCTCCAGCGGTCGCTCGGCTGCAGCATCGAGCAGCCGAGCCCGCATGGCTGTGAGGTACCCCTCCCTCGTGTCGTCGTCCACGCTGTCAGCGCCGTACGCGATGAACGGCTCGAGCACCCGCATGCCGCAGTACGCGAACGTCCCCCAAAGCAGCGGGTGCAGCACCGACTCGACCGACCCCGCCCGGCCACCCGGCTCGAACTCCTGGCGCTCGTACGACGAGGTGAACACCGCCAGCGCGCGCACGTGGCTGAGCGGCCCCGTCCACGGCTCGTATCCCGGGTACTCGTATGCGAGCCCGTTCACGAGCACCCGATCGATCCATCCCTTCGCCATGGCGGGCAGCGAGAACCACCACAGCGGCTGCACCATCACCAGCAGGTCGGTGCCGCGCAGCAGTTCGACATGGCGGGCGACGTCGGGCGCGAAGGTGCCGGTGCGAACGGCGTTCAGCTGCTCCTCCATCGGCCGCAGCCGCGCGGGGTCCTCCCGATTCGTGAAGTCGGCGGCGGAGAGCCGCGGATCGAACCCCTCTGCGTAGAGGTCGAGCAGGGTGGCGTCGAGCGTCTCGGCGGCGGTGCGCGCCAGCGCGGCGGCGAACGAGGTCGGCTCGGGGTGGGAGAGGACGACGAGCGGTGTCACCCGGCGAGTCTAGAGTGATGCCGGTGCCGATTTACGGGAACTGGACCGCCGTCGAAGGCGTCAAATCGGTGATGCGACGATATTCGGTCTTCACACTCCTGGTTCTGATGCTCGCGCTCGCCGCCTGCGGCAACGGCGCCTCCTCCGGCGGTTCCACTGCGCCCGTGGTCCCACCGGGCACCATCACGGGGAGCGTGGTCGGCTTCAAATCCGGCGACCGCAGCTCGACCACCCCCGAGGCCAACATCGCGGTCGAGGCCTACACGCGGTCGTTCCCGTACATCGGGCCGGTCACGCCGGACAGGCCGCATCCGGTCGCCGGCGCGGTGACCGACGCCCGTGGGCACTTCCAGATCGACGGGCTCATGCCCGGCCACCGCTATTTCCTGCTGTTCGGGATGTCGACCGCGAAATGGGTCCAGCTCGGCACCGACCACGGCGCCACCGTCTCCGCCACCGTCTGCACGGACTGCCCGCTGCCGATGTAGCTAGTGCCCGAACCGCTGGAACAGCTGGTTCTGGGCGCTGTCTGAGTTGGTCAGCAGCAGGTCGGGATACGCGTCGACGACCTCGGGAGACGTTTCCAGGAACCGCATGTTGTAGTTCGAGACGCCGTCGGCGATCACCTCGCGCACCTTGGCCGCGGTGTTCAGGATCCCGTTGCCCGCCGTCTGGAAGCCGACCACCCCGCCGTTCTGCAGGGCGACCTGCAAGGTCTGCGCGGCGGCAGCGCTCCATTGGCTGTAGGGGCCGAGCGAGCCGTCGGAGTTGACCTTCGGCTGAAGGTTCGTCGTCATCGACCACAACCTGTTGCCGCGCGCCGCCACCTCGCTTGCGGCGATCCGCTGCGCCGCCACGTAGCCGTCGTTGAAGAGCGACCCGTAGGCGATGGCCGACGGCACGACCGTCAGGTTCTGCAGCTGAACCTGGATCGCGGTGTGCCATGCCGCCTCGATGTCGTTGCGGTTGGACTGCAGCTTGTCGGCGGCGGTCGTGCCGGCCCTGGCATGTGCGAGCCACTCGGCCTGGTTCGTCGCCGCTCGGTCATACGTTCCGAACACGCCCTTGTACATGCCGGTGTAGGTGCCGGATCCGTACCCCACCTGCATCTCGGTGCCGAGCACCGTCGGCATCGCGATCGGCACGAACTCGACGTGGTCGGCCAGCGTGCCACCCGCGCCGTCTGGCTGCGAGAGGTGCGCGTTCAGCGCCGCCATCAGGTTGCCGTAGTGCCATGCGAGGTTGGGGTCCCAGGGCACCGGGACGAACATCTCGCCGGGCCAGCGGTCGTTGGTGGGGTCGGTGGAGATCAGGTCCAGGAACGACACCGGATGGGTCGGGTCGTTGGCGAGCCAGGACGGCGCATCGCCGCCGCACATGACCCGGATGACGACCTTGTACCCGTGCTGTCGCGCGTCGGCCAGATCGTTGTCGAGGTTCCCCCAGTTGTAGGTGTTCGCGTCCGGCTGCACCTGGAACCACCGCAGCATCACCGAGATCACGGCGAGCTGCGGGTGCGCCGTGTACGCCGCGGTGCTGTCGTCGCTGACCTGCCGCGACGAGACACCCGTCGGGAAGGGCGCGTTCGCCGTGGCCGTGAGCGACCACGGCGAGGCGTTGCCGGCGCCGTCGATGGCCCGCACGTCGTAGACGTCTCCGGTTGACCCGGCCGGGTCGGTGAACAGGGTGCCGGGGACTGTTCCCAGCGAGGTGCCGTTGCGCCGCACCTCGTACGTGGCGACCCCGGTGCCCGCGTCGGTGGATCGAGCCCAGGAGACCGTGTCGGCGCCGCCCGTTGCGTAGGCGAACACCCCGACCGGCGTGCTCGGCGGCGTGGTGTCGACGACGACCGTGACGGGAGCCGACTCGGGCGAGAGCCTGCCGAACCGATCGACCGCTGCAACCGTGTAGGTGTGGCTGCCGTCCGCGGCGGTCGTATCGGTGTAGCTGGTGGTACCGGCGGTGTCCAGCGGCTGGCCGTCGCGGCTGACTCGGTAGGTGATCGCCCCCGGCGAGTCGTCTGTCACCACGTTCCACGTCAGCTGCGGGTGGGCCGCCGGCGACTGCGCGGCAAGGCCGGTGGGCGTGGCCGGTGGCGTCGCGTCATATGTCACGGCCGCGGCGGCGGACGGGGCGGACGTGGTGCCCAGGGCGTCATAGGCAGAGACGGTGTAGCTGTAGGAGCCGGACGCGGTGAGGCCCGTGTCGGTGAAGGACGCCGTCTGCGTGGTGGCGATCTGCGTGCCATTCCGCATCACGTTGTATCCGGCCACGCCGGTGCCGGCGTCCGTCGAGGGAGACCAGGTGAGCGACGGCGCCGCCCCCGTGTCCGCTTGGGCGGGCTGGGGGGTGCCCGGCACCGACGGCGGGGTCGTGTCGACGATGACTGTCGTCGCGGGCGAGGCGGCCGAGCGGTTCCCGGCACCGTCCTCGGTGACGACCGTGTACGCGTGGCCGCCGTCCGGCGCTCCTGTATCGGTGAAGCCCGTCGTGCTCGTGAATCCGAGCGACGCTCCGTCGCGGAAGACCTCGTAGCGGCGAACCCCCGAGCCGCCCGTGTCGGTGGCCGCGCTCCACGAGAGCGCCGGGGCGCTCGCGGTCGGCGTCACGGCGGAGATGGACGAGACGGCCGACGGCGGGAGGATGTCGTAGATCACCGAGAGTGCGGCTGACGGGCCTGACAGCTTGTTTCCGTTCCCGACCGAGCGGACGGTGTAGGAGTAGCTGCCGCTGGCCTTCAGCCCGGTGTCGGTGTACGTCACCGCCGTGGTGCTGGCGATCTGCGTCTTGCCTCGGTAGACGCGGTACCCCGCGGTCGCTCCCGCGGCGGGATTCCAACTGAGGACCGGGGCGCTGCGGGTGGGGGATGTCGCCGTCAGGCCGGTCGGCGTGGCGGGCCCGCTGGCAGCGATCGCGGTCGCCGCAAGGAGCGGCGCGCACACCAGCAACGCTGCCAGACGTCTCGCATGCGTTCGTCCCCAGACGAACAGTTTGTGCCCTTCGTCGTCGGAGCCGGGCGGAACGTGCCCGGGTCGACCCTACAGCAGCGTCCGAATCGTGACAAGTGTCGCGACCGGTCTAGGCCGGTCGCAGGCGGTCGACCCAGCGGCCCCACGGCGCATTCGGATCGACGATCGCCGCGGCTGCCAGGATCTTCGCGAGGTCGCCCAGCGCAAACGGCCACAGGCCGTAGTTCAGCACGGTGCCGCCGCCGCCGGTCCACGGCACCGGGATAGCCTGATGCAGCCACAGCAACCCGGGAAGGTAGAGCGCCACGCTGCCGACGAGCATCGCCGGCACCATCGTCCAGAAGCCGTGGCCGAACCGGTCAGCGGCGAAGCCGACGACGAACGCCGCCAGCACGAAGCCCCACAGGAAGCCGCCGGAGGCGTGCAGCGGGTTGGCCTGGGTGACGATGTCAGCGCCGCCGCGGCCGTCCGCGAACACCGGGGCGCCGACTGCGCCGGTCGCGAGGTAGAGCAGCTGGGCGGCGACCGCGCGCCGCGCGCCGAGCACAGCCGACGTGGCAAACACCGCGAGGGTCTGCAGCGTCGTCGGAACCGGTGCACCGAACGAGATCTGGGCCGCCATGGCGGTGATGGCCGCCGCACCAACGACCAGGCCCACGTTGGCCAGGACGCTCTCGCGCGAGACGGCCCATTGCTGCTCCTGCATCGACATCCTCCTGCGGGTGTGCGGCCGTTCGACGGCCACGGCCGTCACGCGGTTGCGGGCTACCCTGAACGTGTGGACGCGGGCGAGCTTACCCAAGCACTGGTCGACCGGGCGCTGGCATCCGGGCTGGCGGCCTGCGGCGTCTGCCGGGCCGAGCCGTACACCGGCACCGAGCGAGCGATCGCCGAGCGGGCTGCGCTCGGCTACTTCGCGGACATGCGGTTCACCATGCGCCGGCCGGACCTCTCGTGCCACCCCGAGCGCGCGCTGCGAAACGCGCGGTCGGTGGTCGTCTGCGCGCAGAGCTACGCACGGCCGGAGCCGGCGAAGCCGGCGGACGAGCCGCGCGGGCGCCTGCCCCGCTATGCCCGCCGCGACGAGTAC
>Ga0066662_10000538_pt1 | contig 16711 bp, 13 predicted proteins | sample GraSoiAngelo_111_FD_133939 | JGI IMG/M metagenome (GOLD analysis project Ga0066662, IMG submission 133939) | Grasslands soil microbial communities from the Angelo Coastal Reserve, California, USA - 14_0903_12_40cm | ecosystem: Environmental > Terrestrial > Soil > Grasslands | place: USA...
ATCGCGTTGACTTGATGCCGGATACAGCCGCGGGCCGAGTGGTTGCCCGCTACGAATACTTCCAGCAGCCCTGCGGATTATCGGTAAAGGTCTCCGCTCGCCCCTCGCGCGTGAGCGTTGAGCCGGTTCACCGCGTGTTTTTGGACGCCGACCAGGTCCGCGTCGAATCGCTGTTCAAATATCGCTTTCGCGGCGCGCGCGCTCCGAATCTGGGTTTTGTCATGGGCGACTGGGTGTTCGATCGCCTGACGCCTGATGCACTGCTGGATTTTCCTTTAAGTGACGACCCCAACAGCCACGAGCTACGTTTTCCGTTTCGCCCCGGGGCCGCGCCCCCGACCGAGCTAGAACTCAAAATGGAAGCCCATCGCGACCTGCCTCACGGTGAAGAGAAGCTGACCTTGATCTTCCCGCGACCGAGGGCCGATATCGTTGTGCCGGCCACCATCCTGGTATTTGCCGCCGACAACCTGGAGTTCACGCCGCAGCACGACGCGACCCTCGCGCAGAGCTCGCTCGAACGAATCGAACACCTCGTGCGCGTGCTGCGCGACCGAACGCGCGTGCTCGAAGCGCGGCCCGGTATCGCGCACGTGTTCCCGTTCGAGAACAAAGGCGAAGCGATCGGCGTCACGCTCAGCCACCCGCACGGACAGATCTACGCGTACCCGTTCGTCCCGCCGGTCGTGGCGCGCGAGATCGCGGCGAACCAGGCGCACCGCGACGCCGGCGGCGGCTGCCTTTTTTGCGACGTGCGCGATGCGGAGCGGGCCGACGGGCGGCGCGTGATCGCGGAAGAGCCTGGGTGGATCGCGTACGTCCCGTTCTTCGCGCGCTACCCGTACGAGACGCACCTCGTCGCGACGCGCTGCACGCCGTCGCTCGCCGACCTCGACGACGATGGCGTGCGCGGCCTCGCGCGGATCCTCAAACGCGTGCTGGTTGCGTTCGACGCTCTGTTCAGCGTTTCGTTTCCGTACATCATGGCCATTCATCAAGCGCCGGCCGACCGTGCCGCGCCGTACCACCTGCACGTCGAGTTCTATCCGCCGATGCGCAGCGCCAAGCGCCTGAAGTATCTCGCGGGGTCGGAACAGGGAGCCGGCATGTACATCAACGACACGCTCGCCGAAGAGAAGGCGGCCGAGCTCCGGGCCGTGATGCCGCCCGCGCCGTGACGGAGGTCGTTGCGCGCGCGCCCGGGCGCGTCAACCTCATCGGCGAACACGTCGACTACAGCGAGGGGTTCGTGCTGCCGCTCGCGATCGATCGTGCGACGACGGCGCGCGCGGTACCGCGCGACGACCGCCGCGTCCGCGTGTGGTCCGACGACCGCGGCGGAGAAGCGGCGTTCGACCTCGACGACGCGGGCGCGAGCGCGCGCGGCGACTGGAGCGACTACGCGCAGGGCACGGCTCGCGCGCTGGACCGTCGCGTGCGGCTGCGCGGCGCAGACGTGCACGTGTCAACCACCGTGCCGATCGGCGCCGGATTGTCGTCGTCGGCCGCGTTCGAGCTCGCCGTCGGCCTCGCGCTGCTGGGCGCCGCGGGCACGGACCTCGACCGGGGCGAGCTTGCGCGCGCCGCGCGCGAGGCCGAAAACGGGTTCGTCGGGCTGCGCAGCGGCATCATGGACCAGCTCGCCTCCGCGTTCGGCGTGCGCGATCATGCCCTCCTGATCGACTGCCGCACCGCCGCCGTCACGCCGGTGCCGATCCCCGCCGGTGCCGGGATCGTCGTCTCGGACACTGGCGTGAAGCACGAGCTGGCATCGTCCGCATACAACGAGCGGCGCGCGGAGAGCGAGGCGGCGGCGCATGCCCTGGGCGCCGCGTCGCTGCGCGACGTGACGCCGGCTCTGTTGGAGGAGCGCGCGACGCTGCTGTCGCCGCTGCTGCTGCGCCGCGCGCGCCACGTCGTCACCGAAAACGAGCGCACCCTGCGCGTCGCGGCGGCCTTGCGAGCGGGTGACCTCCGTTCTGCCGGTCAGGCGATGAACGCCTCGCACGCGTCGCTCCGCGACGATTATGAAGTGAGCGCGCCGGAGCTCGATCTTCTCGCCGAGACGGCACGGCACGTCCCCGGCGTCTACGGTGCCCGCATGACGGGCGGCGGCTTCGGCGGTTCGATCGTCGCGCTCGCCGACCGCGAGGCTGCCGATGCGCTGTCGGGCGCGCTCGACGCCGCATTCGCGGCGCGGTTCGGGAGGCGGCCCACGACGATCCTCGTGCGGCCGTCGGATGGGGCGGCGCGCATCGCGTAGGGGCGCGGGTTTTTCCCCAAGACTTCACGAACGAAACACCCCGGCCGATACGTTATCAGAACGGACGGACGGACGTGGCGAAAGTTTTACAGCCGCTCGAAGCGGCATTTCCCGGGGTTTATCACAACCCGGTTTTTCCGGGTGACTTCCCCGACCCATCGGTGATTCGCGTCGGCGACGCGTTCTACGCGGTCACCACGTCGACCGACTGGGCGCCGTTCTTTCCGATCTTTCGCTCGTTCGACCTCGTCCGGTGGTCGATCGTCGGGCACGTGTTCGCGGAGCGCCCGGTATGGTGCGTCGGCAACTTCTGGGCGCCCGACCTCGCCGAGCGCGACGGGCGATTCTTCGTCTACTACACGGCGCGCCGCGCGGACGGACCGCTGTGCGTGGCCGTCGCGACCGCCGAGCGTCCCGAGGGGCCGTACGCCGATCACGGGCCGCTCGTCGGCCAGCGTTGCGGATCGATCGACGCGATGGCGACCGAAGACGAGTTCGGGGATCCTTGGCTGCTTTGGAAAGAGGACGGCAACAGCGTCGGCGACCCCACGCCGATCTGGGCGCAGCCGCTCGAACCCGGCGGAACCGCATTGCGCGGCGAGGCGGTCGAGCTCTTCCGCAACGACCAGCCGTGGGAAGCGCACCTGGTGGAGGCGCCGCACGTCATCCGCCATGACGGCTGGTTCTACATGTTCTACTCCGGCAACGCGTGCTGCGGCGAAGACTGCGCGTACGCCGTCGGCGTCGCGCGTTCGCTTCAGCTCACCGGGCCGTGGGAGAAGTACGCGAACAACCCGATCCTCGCCGGAAACGACGCGTTCAAGTGCCCGGGCCACGGCGCCCCCGTCTGCGATGCGGAGGGGCGCTGGTTCTACCTCTATCACGCGTACGAGCACGCGCGCGACGGAATTTTCGTCGGCCGTCAGCTGTGCCTCGACGAGATCGAGTGGAGCGACAACGGCTGGCCGACGATCAATCGCGGCCGGGGCCCGAGCCGGCATGCGCCGGCGCCGTTCGGAACGCTGCGCGTACCGCCGCGGCGCTCGCGCATGAGTGCGAACCTAGCCGCGCCGCTCGATCGCGTGTGGGAGTGGCCGCAGTCGGATCGGCCGGTCGTCACGCGGGACCGGCGCGGCACCTGCCTCACGCCGGCGTACGCGCGACGGCCGGACGACCCGGTGGCCGCCGTGCTCGCGCGGCGCACGTCCTGCGGCGATTACGCCGCGGTCGCGACCTTGGAGCCGAACGAGTCCGGTGCGGGCACGCTGGCCTCGCTCTGCGCGTACGGCACGCGTCGCGACGCCCTGGGCATCGGCCTGCGCGACGGAGCGATCATCGTGTGGCGGCGGCGTGGCGGAAAGTTCGTCGAGCTGGCGCACGCGGCGCTCCCGCGCGGGCGCACCGTCCACTTGCGCTGCACGGCGATCGACGGGCGGTCGTATCGCTTCGCGTACGGCGTCGACGGGCGCTCGTGGACGACGCTCGGTGACCGGATCGACGGCGCATGGCTGCCGCCGTGGGATGCGGGCGTCCGTGTCGCCTTGGCCGTCGGCGGCGCCGGCGCGCCGTTCGCCCGCTTTCGTACGCTCGACATCGTACCGACGCCCGCGCCCGTCACCTCGCTCGCGGACCGCATCCTGCGCCTGCGCGAGAGGCTTCACGGGCGCGACGGCACGCGAACCGTCACGGCACGCACGGCCGCGTCGCGCACGAAGGCCGTATGAACGAGCAACGGACCACGATCGCGGAGATGCGTCTGTCCTAGCTCAGGCGACGCGCAGTACTTCGCTAATCGCGCGGCCGTCCCAGATCAAGCGCCAATCGTCGCGCTTTTCCATTGTCGCGACCGCGCTCGGGACGAAGAGCCCCAAGCATTCGCCTCCGGTGCGACGAACGCTGTTATAGAGAACGCCGGCGGCGCCGTCAGAATGTACGAGATGCGTTCGAGCTGGTCGCCGTTTAGCTGCGCTGCGTTTGCGTCTGCCTTCCATCGATCGATCGAGCACAGGACCCGCCGCCCTGCGGCGATTATACGGCGCAATCTCCGCATTTTTGCGGCGATTGTGGTATGCATCCCCGCAGGTTTTGGTTCGGCCGCCGCCGCGTTCATGACTGTTTCGGAAACGCCGCCGAGGCCGCGCGTTTGCGGCTTAAAGCAGGCGCCGCAGGTCGTTGATGTCGAGTCCGGCGTTCGCGAGAATCCCTCGTAGCGTCCCGATCGGCACGTCACGCTTGCCGTGGACAGGTATCGATGCAAAACGACCGTCTGGGTGTTCCAAAATGACGTGCGAGCCGGTCTGCCGGTCCACAACAAATCCTGCGCGCTGCAAAGCGCGCACGGGTTCGACTCGCTCACGGCGGGCGTCTTCGAGCTCATCGCGCTGTGTCCGGCTACGCGGCGACTGAGACGATCTCGAGTCGCGCGCCGTCGGCGTCCGGGTCGGGCACATCCAGACCCCGGTCGCGCCGATAGTCGATCGAGAGTCGAATGGCATCCTCAGCCATGCGAAGCGCCTCGTCGCGCGTGGTCCCGTACGTGTGAATTTCCGGGAATGCAGGCACGATGACGCGCATGGTGTCTTCGTCGGGTTCCAGAATGACGGCGTACCGAAGCGGGTCAGCCATGCAGGACGATTCGCCACTCGTTCCATCCGCTTCCTGCGCGAAAACGGGATCGACGCGCACGTCGACGAGCCGACCGGCGGCTTCCGCTATACCGCCGCCGATCGTGCCCGCGCGCAAGACGTGCTTTTCGCCTGCGTGTGCCTGCGCGCATCGATCAGCTATGCGCTCGAAGCCGCCTTCTACTGCGAAACGGCACGAGGACGTGATCGCCGGCTTTGATCGTTCGCACGCCGGCGCCGACCTCTTCGACGACGCCCGTGAACTCGTGGCCGAACGTCATTCCGACCCGCGTGTCGGGGACGAGACCGTTATAGAGGTGGAGGTCGGATCCGCAAATGCACGAGCGCGTGACCCGCACGATGGCATCTTCGGGATGCAAAATCTCAGGCATCGGTTTGCGATCGATGCGGACCCGATGCGGTCCGCGATAGTTCATCGCGAGCACGGACGGTGCTCCGGGCGTACGGTCTTCGTTGCGGCAAGAACGGTCATGGTGCCGCTGTACCCGGCGACACACGCGTTGGTCCGAGCAACCGGCAGGAAGACTAGTACGCGAATGAGCGATACACTTCGCTCGCGACCGTCACCTCATCGTCGGGCACCACGGTCTCGAAGCGCAGCAGCCGGCGCTGGGCCTCGTCCAGCGCGTCCCACGTCGAGCGCGGGACGCGCACCGACACTTCGGGCCGGCGCAGCCAGGCGCGCGAAAAGCCGATGACGACCATCGGCCGCGGAACGTCCGTCGTATTCGGTGTTCCGCGGTGCAAATGGCGCACGTCGCGGATCGTCACGTCGCCGGCGCGCAGGTACAGCGGTTCGAGCGCGACCTCGCCGCGCTCGATGCGCGCGAGCCCGTCTTCTTTCGTCAGCATGTGCGTGCCGCACGCGATCTCCGTCGGGCCGTTCGCCGCGACGACGTCGACCAGCGAGAAGTTCACCGCCAGCTGGTACGGCGGCGTCGCGCGATCCCACTCCGGAAACAGACCGGGCGAGTCGCGGTGCACCGGCTGCGTGTCCGAACCGCGCAGCGGCGTGTCGGTCGCGAGCTGGCACATCACCATGTCGTTGCCGACGAGCCGCGCGCAGATCGCCAGCACGTCGGGATCGAACACGATTCGCGGATCGGCGAACACGCCCGCGAACGGAAGGGTGACGTAGAAGCGCTGCGGCCCGCGGTTGGCGTCGTCGGCGGCAACGCGGACATGCGCGTCGAGCAGCGGCGCGAACGCTTCGGCCCAGCGCGACAACACCGAGCGGTCGAGGTGCTCGCGCAGCACGCAGAAACTATCGCGCCGCACGTCCTCCGCAAAGCCGTCGAGCTCGGTCTGGTCGTAGCGCCCCGTAGCCATGGAGCGCGCTTCGTCACACGGCGCCGAACACCTCAGGTACGTCCGCGGGCCGGCTAACGGAACGCGCGCGCCGCGCCCACCGAAACCGTTTCGTGCGCATCGCAGAAGCCCGCGAGCAGCGCGTTGAACGCGTCGTGGCGCTCCATCAGGCCCATGTGCTTCGCGGGCGACAGCGGGGCGAGCGTTCCGTCCGGAACCACCGCTCGCTGCCTGCGTGATCGAGGCACGCCGAACCGCCAGCAAGAACGCAAGCCGTTCTTGCGTGAGCTCGAGGACGCCGTGTGCCGCACGGTCATCGAGCATCAGCAGGAAGCGCGCCAGACGCTGAACGAGAGTATGGCGCGCATTGCAAGCGGCAAGCTGCGCCATCAGGCGCTGATAGCGGGCGGCAAACCGCAGAAACACGTCGTACGGCTCACCGCCACGAACCACGACCTCGCGCCGAAAGTCGTCGGCGTCCATGCGGCTCGCGTACCCGGCCGTATGAACGACGACGGTCACCGTGCTGCGCCGCCCGCCGAACAGCGGATCGGTTCCGACGAGCGCCTCCGACCCCAGCAAGCCGACCTCGACGAGGTCGCTCTCCGGCATCGCCACGACCGTCGAGGCGACCGCGTCGTGGGGGAACCAGACGTGCGAAAGACGCGTCCCGCTTTCGCAAAGCACCGTCCTGGCGGGGACCGCAACGACGTGGAGGAACCGGAGCAAGCGACCGCGCTCGGCGGGCGCGAGACCCGTGATCGATCTGTCGGGGGTGCGCTTCATCAGTGCCGCCGCCCTGAGCGAGTTCGTCCGGGCGGCGCGCCGCGCCGGCTACGGAAACCTCACCCTCGCGGGCGCGAATCCAGATATCCGCCGCGTGCTCACCATCGTCAAGATCGATCACATCTTCCAGATTCAATAGCGTGAGACAGCCCACTGTTTGCCGGCACCTTCGATTCTCTATGCGGCGACGCCGTCGCGGTGCCGAAAATTCGGGCATGGAAGACTTTCGCGGTCGAATGACTGTCTTCGGCGTCGCTCTCGTCGCGATGATGTACGTGGTCGTCTACCAAACGAACCTCATCCTCAACGCCGTCGCGAAGCTTCACCACCGCTAACCGCTAACGTCCGTCGCGTCGTCTACGGTGAGGAACGCAGGTATTTTTGCTGCGAGCCGGCCGCGTCGAGCGGGGTGAGCGGCGTCGCGCCCGGAGCGGCCCCATTCGCGTTGAGCAGATACGCCGTCACCGCGGCGGATTGCTCGGGGCTCAGCGATCCCGGGTTCGTCTTCGGCATTCGCTTCGCGATCGCGCGGTAGAGCTCGCCGACCGTCGGTGTCGTCGCGTCGGCGACCGCGTCCGCGAGCAATGACGGACCGCTCTCGCCTTCGAGTTTCGCGCCATGGCACCGTGCGCACGACGCGCCGTAGATGCGCGCCCCGTCCACCGTCTGTGCCGCGGTGAACGCGAGCACCGTGGGCTTCGCCGCCGGCGCCGCGCTAGGCGCCGCTGCCGCGAGCGCAAAGACGTAGAGCTGTCCGCCGCGCGCGACGTTTGCGGTCGCGTCGGCGGCGGGGCCGCCGAACATCGACACGCCGCCGCCCCATCCCGAGAGCACCGCGACGTACTGCTTGCCATCGACACGGTACGAGACCGGAACGCCCACGATTCCGGAGTCGGTCTTGTACTTCCACCGGACGGCACCGGTGCTCGTGTCGAACGCCGTGAACTCGCCGTCGGACGATCCGCTGAACACGAGCTTGCCCGCCGTCGCGAGCATGCCACCGCACCAGGGGAGCCGCGTCGGATGCGACCAGCGTTTCGCACCGGTCGCGACGTCGATAGCCGCCACCTCGCCGAAGCCGTCGGAACCCGGCTCCGGATGAAGCTTGAAGTCGGAGCCCAGGTACGGCGCGCCGACGCGCTCGTCGAGCTCGGCCGGACTGACGGTCATGCACATGTGCGAGAGAGGAACGTACGCCAGGCCGAGCGCCGGATCGAACGCGGTCGGCCACCAGTTCTTCCCGCCGATCGCGCTGGGGCAGACGTCGGCCGGCTTGCCGTTCAGCACGCGCGCCGACGCGCTCACTTGGGCGACGCCGCGCACGTCGTAGCCCGTGACCCCGGTCGTCTTCACCATCGGGGTTGCGTACACGAACTTCCCGTTCGTGCGGTCCAGCACGACGAACTGGCCGTTGCGGTCGGCGTGAAAAAGGGCGTGCAGCGGCTTGCCAGCGCGCACGATGTCGACGAGAACCGACTCGTTCACACCGTCGTAGTCCCACTCGTCGTGCGGGGTGAACTGGAAGTGCCATTTCAACGCGCCCGTCTCTGGGTCGAGCGCGAGCAGCGAGTCCGTGTAGAGATTGGCGCCGGGGCGCACGTCGCCGCGCCACGGACCGGGATTCCCGGTGCCCCAGAACAGCGTCTTCGTCGCGGCATCGTACGAGCCGGTCAGCCACGCGCCGCCGCCGCCGCGCGCGGTCGCGACGGTGTCGTGCTTCCAGCGCTGCTCGCCGGTGGCGGCGTCGTACGCGGCGACGAAGCCGCGAATCCCGTACTCGCCGCCCGACACCCCGACGATCGCCTTGCCGTTCACGATCAGCGGCGCCGAGGTCATCGAATAGCCGACGCCGGCCGCCGCGACCTCGCGGTCCCAGTCGAGATGACCCGTGCGCGCGTCGAACGCCAGCAGGTGGTCATCGAGCGTCTCCATGTAGACGCGGTCGCCGTACACCGCGAGCCCGCGGTTCACGACGTCGCAGCAGATCCCGCGCAGCGCGCGCGGCGGCAGCTCGCGATCGTACGTCCACAGCACGGTTCCGTTCGTCGCGTCGAGCGCGATCACGTGGTTGAGCGGCGTGGTAAAGAACAGGTACCGTCCGTTGACGATCGGCGCGGCTTCGTGACCTTGCGGCAACCCGGTCTTGTAGGTGAAGACCGGCTTCAAGCCGGCGACGTTGCTCGCGTCGATCTGCGCAAACGGGGCGTAGCCCTGCGAGTCGTACGAGCGCCGGTACATCAGCGTGCCGTCGTCGCCCGCGGCGTGAAGGAGGCGCGCGTCGGTCACCGGCGTCCAGCCGAGATCCGCCGCACGCGCTGCCGGCGCCGCGGCGCTTGCCAGCAGTGCGAACGCGAAAGCGATTCCGGTCAGACCACGCGCGCGCACCGGTCAGCGAGCCTCGAGCGACGCGGTCCAGTGCATCGTCTGCGTCTGCGGCCCGGCGTGTACCACCTCGTCGACCGTATAATCGAGCCGCTCGAACTTTCCGCCGCCGAACGACGACGCGAGCGCCACCGTGAACTCGAGCGGAACCGTGAATCCGTTGTACGTCATCGTCGCGCTCCGCGTCCCCGTCGCCTGGATCACGAGGCGGTCGCCTCCGATCGAGACGACGTGCGCGCGAACCGGCACGTCGACGTTCGAGCCGTCGATCAGCGGAACGGGGACCTTCGCATCGAATTGCGTTCCGACGGCAAGCGGCGATACCGCGGCGCTCACCAGTCGCGCGGCGGTATTGTACGCACCGAGCTGCTCGGCCGGATTCGAAGGATCGAGCGTACCGTCGGCATTGCGCGTCGCCGTGAACTGGACTTTCTGCTGCGTCTCCCCTTTGTCCACGACGGCGCGCACGCTCGAGCCGGCATTGCCGGTCAGCGTGATGTCGTGGTCGTATTTTTTCGCGGCACCGTTCCAAAACGTGCCGGCGAAGCGGAGATGGTATGCCGCGACGGCCTCCGGCCCGGCGGGTCCGATCGAGAGCGGGGCCGCCGCTGCGAGGACCGCGCCGGTCGACGCGAGCGCCGCGAGCGCGGTGAGGGCCAGTGAGATGCGGATCGTCATGAGGTATTCCTGTCGTCAGCGCGAGAGAGGGAGTGGAAGCGTGTAGCGCAGCGTCCAGGTGCGGCGAACCGGCGATGCGAGGGTCGGGATCGAGCCGCTCTGCGTGAGCAGCGGCACGGCGTAACGCGGTGAAACGAACGTGCCGCCGTACCCGCCCAGCGCGTTCTGGACCGAGAGGGCGAGGGTCCCGCGCCCGAACGCGCGCTGCACGCCCACCGACGCCGTGACGTGGCCGGGGAGATGCGCCGCGTTGTTGTCGGACACGTATTGCAGCGCGATCGCGGCCAACGTCGTGCCGCGTGCCTGCGAGAGGACGAGCGTCGCACGGTGGAGCGGGACGCCGTCGATCTGCTTCCCGGGGGCGAGCGTCGTCGCGCCACCCTGGAGCGCCGCCGGAATCGTGGGAGCGAACAGGCTGTACGTCTCGTAGGAGACGTCGGCCCGCAGCGCGCCGAGCGGTACCACCACGGCGACGTACCACTCGCGGCCGTTGAGGCGCGGCACGCTCACGTAGCGCTGCGCGAAAATTTGTGAATCCGCCAGCGGGGCGCCGGGGCAGAGCGTTGCAACGTCGCGCCGCAGCGCGCCCGCGAACCCGGGCGGAAGATCGACGCCGGACGACGTCGACGGAACGAACATGTCGCGGCCGTTCGACACGAAGCCGCCCGCGTCGAAACGCGCACCGTTGGCGAAGCGCCGTTCGACGCTGCCGATCAGCGTGTCGGCCTGGGGATGCCGGCCGGCGAGCTGCGAGGGCGCGCCCACCGTAGCCGAAACCGGATCGCAGGTCACGGTCGCCGACGAAGGCGCACCGAGCTGGTACGATCCCGCGCTGTAGGCCTGCTGCGCCTGCGCCTGCGCGTGCGTGAAGGTGAGCCGCAACTGCGTGCCGCGGATCATGCGCCGCACGTGCAGGTTCGCTTCGAGGCCGCCGCCCGGGAAGATTCCGCTGCGGTGGAACGCGTTCAGCGACGCTCCGTACCCGTCGGGCGCGCTCGAGCTCTCGTAGCCGAGTGAGAACGACCCCAATGCCGCGTCCGAAGCGCTGCCGTGCGACGCGCCGAGATACTGCGCGAACGCGATCGTGCGCACGCGCGTCGCCGTCGCCTTCGCGGTGAGCGACGCGGCGCCGAAGTTGCGCGTGATCGCGGCTTCGTCGTAGCTGCCCGAGTAGCGATAGCCGGAGACGCTGCCGACCGGCGTACCGGCGAACGATGCGCTGTTTGCATCGTCGCTCAGACCGCCGCCGAAGACGGCGTGCAGCAGATGATACGAGTCGCGCCCGTGCGCTTGGCTGGCGACGACGTAGCCGAACGTCGTCGACGTTCGCGTCTCGTTGCCCGGGCCTTCGCCCGCGGCGAGTCCGCCCGGCATCGCCATGAGGACGTCGGCGCTGGTCTTGTGCGAGCCGATCGCGACGACGTTGATCTGCGTGGAGCCGATCGCGTACGCGAGCGAGGCCGACGCGTCGAGATGATGCGCGCGGGTCGAGTGGTCGTATGCGAAGCCGCTCGCGTCGCCGAAGACGTCGTGCGCGAGCGCGCCGTCATCGCCGCCGCCCGCCACGACGACCGCGTAACCGAGCTTGCGCGAGGTTCCCGACAGGCTGGCTTTCCACAGATTGCCGTCCCACTGCGTCGCGCCCGCGGCGAAGCGCAGCTTCGTCGTGCTCGTCGGCGCGAGGACGTGATAGTTCGGTGAGATCGAGCCGTCGTCCGCCTGCGCGGCGCTGAACGACTCGACGAGATCGGCCGGGATCCCCGGCTCGTCCCCCGAGCCGCCGTTGCGCGGCGCGGTCGGCAGTTCGAGCGGGACGCCGTTGAGGCTCTGGCGCCCGGAACCGCCCTCGCGCTGCGAGCGGTAGTTCGGAACGAGCCCGAGCGCCGAGGCGACGTCACCCGCGACCAGCGCCGTCGCGCTGCTCTCGGTGACGAGCGGCGCGCTTCCATCCACGTGCCGCGCGGCGATCGAGCCGATCAGCGCGAGCGGAACGACGAGTGACACCGTGCCGTCGTGCGCGACGACGCGCGGCGAGACGCGCGAGCCGAGCCGCGCGAAGAGCTCCGCGCGCTCGTGCCGGACGACGAGCAGCGTGCCGTCTTCACCGCTGCGCCCGATCACCGTTTCCGCGTCGCCGATACGCTCGACCACGTCGGCGCCGCTCACCGCGCGGCCGGAGACGTCGGCGACGACGACCCGCACCGGCGCCGGGTCGCCGGCGCAAGCCGGTGCGAGCGGCGCGGCCACGAGTGCCGCGGCGAGGACGAGCGCGAGACGGAGGCGCAGCATGTCAGCGATACCTGCGGCTCTCGTCGCGCCGGTAGCCCAGCACCGCCGCGACGCCGAAGAGCACGGTATAGCCGAGCAGCCACGCCCACGAGACGAGCGGCGTGTGCGCGCCGTTCGCCGCCGCCCACACGACCTCGCCGTAGTGGCGCGTCGGCAAGAACGGCGAAACCGTGGCGATGACCTTCGGAAGGAACGCCGGCGGCATCCACAGGCCGCCGCCCAGCGCGAGCGGCAGATAGATGAGGTTTGCGACCGGAATCGCCGCGCGGCGTTCCACCCAGTAGCCGATCGTGATACCGAGCAGCGCGAACGGAATGGCCCCGGCGAGCAGCGCCGGCACGAGTCGCGCGAGGAGCGGCGCGTTGAGGTCGGCTTTGGTGAGCAGCGCCGCGGTGACGATCACGGCTGCGGCGACGGCGACCGCGAAGACGAGTGCGGCGATGACGCGCGCGGCGAGCCGCGTCGCGATGGTGACGGGCAGCACGCGCAGATATCGCTCCCACGACGTGTCGCGGTCGGCCGCGATTCCCACACCGAACTGGAAGAGCGTCACGCCGATGATTCCGTAGGCGGCGTACGAGCTCATCACGAGCCGCGCCGCTTCGGTGTTGCCGGCGTACGGGAGACCGAAAAAGACGAAGAGCAGAATCGGGAACGCGAACGTGGGCAGGACGTACATCGGCAGGCGAACGAGCTCGATCGTGTTCATCCACACGTGGCGCTGCAGCAACGAAGTCGAAGTCATGACGCAAGCTCCGTCAGGCGCAGGAACGCTTCTTCGAGCGTTACGGGTTGGATCTCGAGGTCGCTGAACGCGACGCTGCGCGAACGCAGCTCGTCGAGCAGCGCGTCCGCGTTCGCGGTGCGCAGCACGAAGCGCTCGCCTTCGCGAGCGACGCTCTGGGCTTCGAGCAGTGCCGGGAGCGATTGCGCCCGCAGGCTGACCTGCTTCACGCCGACCCGAGCTTTGATCTCGGCGACGCTGCCTTCGAAGATCGTCTTGCCGCCGGCGATCACGACGACCCGCGTCGCGAGGGCTTCCGCCTCCTCGAGGTAGTGCGTCGTCAGCAACACCGTGCCGCCGTGCTCGACGTACGCGCGCAGCGCGCGCCACACCGCGCGGCGCGACTCGACGTCGAGCCCGGTCGTCGGTTCGTCCAAACACGCCAGCCGCGGGTTGCCCGCGAACGCGAACGCCACCGCGAGACGGCGCCGTTCGCCCAGCGAGAGTGCCGACGAGTAGCGATCGCGCAGGTGAACGAGCTCGAACCGCTCGAGCACCGTCTCGGTCGGCAGCGGGTTCGGATAGTGCGCGCGGATCAGGTCGACCAGCTCGTGGACCCGCAGCATCGCGGGAAACTCGAGATCCTGCGGCGTCACGCCCAGGCCGCGCCGCACCGCGGCAGCGCGCGGGTCGGAACCGAAGAGCGAGACGGTTCCGCCGTCGGCAGGCCGCAGTCCGGTGAGGACGTTCAGCGCGGTCGTCTTGCCGGCGCCGTTGGGCCCGAGCACGACGAGAACCTCGCCTTCGCGCACGTCGAGGTCGACGCCGCTGAGCGCCCAGCGCGAACCGAAACGCTTGCGCACGCCCACGAGCCGCGCGAGAACGGCGGCCTGGCGCGCATGATGCGGGGTGCGGGTGATGTCAGCCGACAGCGAGGGGGTCATGGAATGCTCCCTTCCGAGGGGCGACGGTACCGATGAGCACCGCCAGATTGTAGGCGACGTGCGCCGCCGCGGCGCCGGCGAGCGACGACGTAGCGAGCAGCGTGAGACCGAACACGAGTCCGGTGACGAGGTGAAAGCGGACGCCGGCGTATCCTTGGGGGATGCCGTGCACGATCGCGAAGCCGGCGGTCGTGACGACCAACGCGACGAGCGCGCCGCGCGAGGCGGCGACGCGGTCGAACGCGTAGCCGCGCCACAAAATCTCTTCGGCGACGGAGATCGCGGTGTAGACGACCGCGAGCGCGACGATCGCGCCGCGGCCGGCGCGCCGTGGCGCCGATACGTCGCGCGCCGCCAGCAGACGGTACGACACGAAGCCGATCGCGACGCCGGCGAGGACCCCGATCGCGTCGGCGAGCGGCGCTCGCACGAACGTTACCGCGCCGCGCCCGACGAGCACCGCGGCGAGCACGCTCTGCAGCGCCGTCGCGACGAGCAGCGCGCGCGAGCCCGTCACGGCTTCTTGCCGATCGGCAGCACGTAGAGCGGGACTTCGTTCACGCCGTCGATTGCGAGCAGCGCCGCGAGCCGGCGGTCGTAGAAGCCGCCGACCGGGACCGAGCCCAGCTCGAGTCCTTCGCTCGCGAGCAGCACGTTCTGCGCGAGATGTCCCGCCTCGAGCAGCGCGAAGCGGTAGCCGCGCTGCCCGTACTTGAAGCGCGAGCGCCACAGCATCGCGGTGACCACGAGCGCGACGGCGCAGGTCTCCGCGAGCTCCGGCATCGGCAGCGCGCCGGCGAGCTCGGCGCGCACGTCGCCCGCGCGGATGCGCTCGAGCACGTCGCGGACCGGGTCGTAATGGTAGATCGCCGGCGCGAGGTCATCGACGCGAAACGCGATGCAGTAGACTTCGAGCGGGAAGAGCGCGCCGGCCGACGGCACCGCACGGAACGTCTGCTCCGTCCCGGGCTCGATCGTGCGGCGCTGGGTCACGCCGTACGCGCTGCGCAGGATTGCGGCGACGTTCTCGAACGGCAGCGGCTCCGCGCGGAACCGCGAAGCGGAGCGGCGTCCCTCGACGACCGACGCGAACGATGCAGAGGGAAGCGCCGCGGGCGGGAGCGCGACCGCGTCGACGTGCGGGTGCCGCTTGGTCGAGCGCGTCGAGGTCAGTTGCAGGTCGCGATTGGTCTCCAGCAGGTAGACGCCGGCGAGCTGCCGCGCGAGCTGCGTCGGGTAGAACGTCGACGCCTCGTGGTAGAGCTCGGCGGGATCGTCGTCGCTGACGCCTTCGCCGTAGACCACCCATGACGCGTTGAGCGTCGATGACGAACTGCTGATCATTGTGCTGCCTTACGGGAACGGGTGCGGTTCGGGGTTGAGATCGTCGCGCGTGAACGGCCGCTCCGCGACGCCGGCGCGAAAGGCGGCGTCGTAGAGCCGCGCGGCGCCGAAGTAACGGTGGTCGTACGGGACGTCGAGCCGGCAAAGCTGCGGGCAGAGCACGGTCACCGCGTGCAGTCCCGCTGCGCGCAGATCCTCGGGCGTCGTGTCGACGACGAACGTGTCGACGCCGGCGCTCGCGAGCCGCGCGACGATCGCGCGGATGTTCTCGGTCACGTTTCGGCCTTCGACCGGCGCGACGTCCGCGATGCGCACGCGGTGCGGCGACGCGACGAGAAAGTCGTCGATCCCGGCGCGCGGCGGATACGCATGGTACAGCACGTGATCCTCGAAACCGGCGATCTTGCGCACGTCGTCGCACGACCACTCGGGGAGATCGGCGCGCAGCTGCCGCGCGAACGCGCGCGTCTGGAACGCTTCGCGCAGCGCCTTGCGCACTGCGACGTCCATGGTGACGCTGCTCGCCGCGCCGGCGGCGAATGCGGGGCCGCCGCTCTCGTCGAACACGACGCCGAGCGCGGTCGGGACCCGCAGGAACGCACTGAGGTCGACGGCCGCGTAGCGCAGTCCCGTCGGACGGAAGAACTCGTCGTCGAGCCGCACCAGCGCCGCATCGGCGCTCCAGTCGACGAGCGGGAGCGACAGCCGGCCATACCACGTCAAGAGGAACGCGTCGCGCTCCACCAGCTCGAGCAGTCCGGAGAGGATCGCTTCCTCCAGCGTCGCGCCGCATGCCATACCGCTGCTGGTCGCGTAGCCGATCGGGGTGTCGTCGTGGACGTCGCCGAGCAGGTGCGCGAGCTGCGTCGGCACGTAGGCCGGTTCGCCGCCGGGAAGCCGGAATGCAGGGCTCCAGCGTACCCGCGTCCGCGTGGTGAAGCGCCGGAAGTGTGCGTTCGGCCGCGCGTACTGTTCGTCGTCGAACAGCGCGAACGATGTGGGATCGACCGCGCCGAGGAGCTCGTCCGCGCAGGCGGCGACCATGTGCGATTCCGGGACGTACGCGGCGGCGTACCGCTCTGCGGCCTCTCCGATCGCCGCCGCGAGCGCGCCCGCGGGCGTGTAGTCGATCCCGCCGGAGTAACGGCTCGTCGCCGAGCCGATCAGCGATTCGGCGTTCGCCGTCGTCGATGCCACGTGGAACAGCCGCGCGTCGTCGGTCGCCGGCAGCATCGGCGTCGTGAACGGGACGATCCCGGTCAGCGGCGAGACGAGCGATTTGAGCAACGGCAGAGAGCGCTCGAGCGGGGTGCGCTCGGTCTCGGCGAGCACGACGTTGCTCACGATG
>Ga0066662_10000539_pt1 | contig 16687 bp, 19 predicted proteins | sample GraSoiAngelo_111_FD_133939 | JGI IMG/M metagenome (GOLD analysis project Ga0066662, IMG submission 133939) | Grasslands soil microbial communities from the Angelo Coastal Reserve, California, USA - 14_0903_12_40cm | ecosystem: Environmental > Terrestrial > Soil > Grasslands | place: USA...
AGAGACGTGAAGATTCTGTGCCGGTGCGGCCGGTTCGAGCGTCCTTGCGAGCAACGTGCTGAGCTTGAAGGGGCGAGCAATGATTCGACAACATGCCGCCAGAAGCGGACCATAGATGTAAAGTTCATCGAAAGATTGTCCGCGATTGACGAAGTCGCTGACGCGCGTAGAACTTCTGACAGACACGTCATCTGGATGAGCCGCGAGCACCGCCGCGTCGTAAGCCGCAGACAATGGCGCACGTTCGGTGTGAGCCACAGCCCCCTCGATGATGACATATCCTATGTCGTGCAGTTGCCGGGCAACATCCTCTGGCAGGCAATAGTTAACTGCCATCTCTGTGAACCATCGGTCCATAAGCAGACGAGACACCTTGTTTATCCGGTCCAATGCGTCAACCACGTCGCAAAATTAAGCCACGCGTCTATATTACCGATCAAAAATCACAACGGGCGAGCTTCCATCCAGTGCAGGCACATGGCTGGGCAGCGTCGGCCACTCGGCTTCGATCATTATCATCGCGGGTCCAATCGTCATCAGTGCGTGAGATGCCTTCCCATCAGGGCCGGGTCGCCGGTTAAGCTCAACCGCATCGAATGTTCGCGCGCAGAAGTCAATCTCAGCGGCAGCATCACGGTACACCAATCTGGGGATGACGACTGATGAGTCACTTGGAACGCCCTTCACCTTCTCCGTCATGGGTACTCCTTTTTCACAGCGTCTTGTAAGAGACTACTTCTTACCGCTCGCAAAATAGTCGTCTGCTGCTCTTCTGGTCTCCTCGTCCGCCTGCTCCTTCAACTGTTGGTTTATGCCCCAGTCGTGGCCGAAGGGGTCCAAGAGCTTTCCGTAACGCGCGCCCCAGAACGTATCCTGCACAGGCATTAGCAGGCGCGCGCGCCCTTGGCTATAGCTCGCCTGGCAACAGCATTCTCCACGAGCGGTTGCAGAATGAATTCAGGCACAAGCGCATCGAGCGCGCCGGAATCAATTGACCAACGAACTTGAAGTCTATCTGAAAAACGCACCTGCTCGATTGCCAGATACTTTTCTATAAACTGTAGCTCCTCTTTGAGCGTCACCTCCTGCCGCTTTTCGCTCTGCAACACCTGGCGCAAGACGCCGCCCAGAAGTTCGAGCATACGCGACGCGTCGCGCGTGTTGCGGTCACGCATAAGGACCGTGATCGCGTTGAGGCTGTTAAAAAGAAAGTGGGGGTTGAGTTGCATACGAAGCGCACTTAAACGCGCTTCGGCAAGTTGCGCTGCCAGTCTGCGCTGCCGCGCCCTGCGAACCGCGAGTTCAGGTATGCGGTGAATGCGCTCAGCATCGCAGGGATGATAGATACAGCCGCGATCAATAACCAGAAATGGCGCGATCTGCCCGCACCTTTGACGAAGCGTGTAGCCATGCATCGAGAGTTTACTAGGTCACAGCCAATCCAGAAACTTTCTGCCGCAAACGGTCTCCTGAAAGCAGCCAGCGGGTTGTCATCATATGGAAGACAATTAAGTCGCGTCTCTGTTTCTAACAAGCATTCTTCGTCCGTGTTATTTAACCACGCGGCGCTGAAGTCCGACTTGAACCAGCTTGGAGCTGAAGTTTCCGGCTTGACTCGAACGCCCCATTGTTATTACCAATAGTCTCGTCAATATCTACGCCTGAAGTTCTGTAGTTAACGACGAGGAATAAGAATCTCTGTACTAATCGCAACACGATCTATGCATGAAGCTAACTCACACTGAAGCACAAGCCGTAATGATAGCAGCGACGGGGCTGACCAAGCGGCCAGGGCGCGCTCTGAATAAGCTGGATGTGCTGGAAGCAATCCGGCGCATGAGCGCATTGCAGATTGATACGATCCACGTGGTCGCGCGCAGCCCTTATCTGGTCCTGTGGAGTCGTCTGGGCGACTACGAACCGCGTTGGCTGGATGAACTTTTAGCCGAAGGGAAACTCTTCGAGTATTGGTCGCACGAAGCCTGCTTTCTTCCCATTGAAGATTATCCGCTCTACCGCCACAGGATGCTGAGCGCTGAACGTATGGGCTGGAAATACTCGCGCGTATGGGTCAACGCTCATCGGAAAGAGGTCAAGGGGCTTCTCAACTTTATACGCAAGCACGGCCCTGTTCGCTCATCGGATTTTGCGCGCACGGACGGCAAGGCGGGTGGCTGGTGGGAGTGGAAGACAGAGAAGCGCGCGCTAGAAATGCTTTTCACAGCGGGCGAACTTATGATCGCGCGCCGCCACAACTTTCAGCGCATTTACGATCTGCGCGAACGCGTCCTGCCCTCATGGGATGATTCCCTGCTTCCTTCGGAAGAAGAAGCAAGACGCGCGCTCGCTCTCCTTGCCGTTCGCGCTCTTGGAATCGCAAAGGCGCGTTGGGTGAGCGATTATTTTCGCACCGGTAGGCGAGAGACAAGCGTGACCGTCACCGCGTTGGCAGATGAGGGACAACTGCTCCGCGTCGAAGTCGAGGGATGGAAAGAGGAGGCTTACGTTCATCCTGAGAATCGTAAGTTGATCGAGAAGGTCAAGCGCGGCTCTCTTCCATTGGAATTGACCACGCTCCTTTCGCCGTTTGATCCACTCTGTTGGGATCGCGCGCGTGCGCGTGAGATGTTCGGATTCGATTATCGTCTGGAGTGCTACACGCCCGCGCCAAAACGTCGCTACGGCTATTTCACGTTGCCCATTCTTCATCGCGGAAAGTTGATAGGCCGCCTAGACCCGAAGGCGCATCGCAAGGAAGGACTCTTCGAGGTCAAGTCGCTCAACCTTGAGCCTGAAGTTGTCATCAATGATGAGTTGATAGAGGACGTAGCAAGAGCGCTGCACGAGTGCGCCCTGTGGCATCAGACGCCGGAGGTTGTAGTCAGGCAATCCGATCCGCCAAAGCTAACCAGACTCATAAATCGGGCGCTCGCACGACTGTAGTCCGCTTCTCTGTAGGGCTGAAATTACGATAGCGCCGAACTGTAGTTCATCCGACTTCCCTTGTCATTAGCTTTCACTTCATTCCGTGAAGATAAGCAGGCTGAATTTTGCACGCTCGTTCTGGAATAGGCAACCCGAAGTGGTCTCGTTTGATTTTGAGAAAGTGGCTCTTGAACAGGCGAGAATTCTGTCTAACCTGACTATGGAAGCGCACGGGCGTTTCGAGCCGCCTGTGCGGGAAAGGCGACGGGAGGTTCAGAGGCTTATGGCTTTGGAAATGAAAGATGCCTGCGAAAGGTGTCACGCACGGCTAGATGGGCAGGGCGAAGCCTGCATCTGTAGTTTTGAATGCACCTTCTGCCCTGAGTGCGCGCAGGCTTTGAGCTACACTTGTCAGAACTGCGGCGGCGAACTGGTCCGCAGACCAAAGAGGAAAGTTGCCGGGAGCGCTACCATTCTCGACAGAGATTCAATCGAAACGGACACTGTTCCGGCGCAATGTCCGGTCGTAGGTTGACGATGGCGACGCAGCCTTCAATTGTTGAGAGCGGAAGCGGCCAGCGAGTGCAAATACGTCTGGCCGCGAGCGTAGATGCGGCGCAGATAGCTTCGGTTCTTCGTGAATCGTTCATAGAATACAGAGACTCGTACACGCCTGAAGGCTTCGCTGCAACTACTCCAACAATTGAAGAGGTGCAGAGCCGCATGGAGGAAGGGCCGGTGTGGGTCACTCTGCTTGACGGCTCTGTCGTAGGCACTGTGGCCGCAGTTGAGCGTGGCGAGGATTTGTATGTTAGAGGTATGGCGGTCTTACCTGCTGCGAGGGGGAGCGGTGTGGGTCAACTGCTCTTACGAGAGATAGAGGACTACGCGGCGACGCGAGGTTACAGGCGTCTTGTTCTGAGCACGACTCCGTTTCTTCATAGCGCAATCCGCCTCTACGAGCGCTTCGGCTTTCTGCGAAGCGAAGAGGGCGCACGCGATCTTAAGGGTACGCCCTTATTCACTATGGTGAAGAATTTGAGACAGGCGCAGTGAGCGACGCAAGCGTGAGTTAAAGTTGCGACGACGCTTCATCGCATCGGCGTTGCTTTATGAAAAACGTTACCACTCTTCCGTCGCATTGAATGGGAGGCCAGAAGTTGAGCGGAAAGATTATACTTGCTCAAGAGGATGACGAAATACGAAGGTGCTACGCGGTCATGGCGGAGTTGCGTCCACACGTGCAACCGGAAGAGTTTCTCGTCAGGGTAAAAAGACAGTCGGAGAACGCGGGTTACAAACTGGCTTTCCTGACCGACGATGAGGTAAAAGCTGTAGCCGGGTTTAGAATCTCGGAGGGTCTGGCGTGGGGCAAGTTCCTTTATCTTGACGACCTCGTAACCAAAAGCGCTGACAGATCGAAGGGCTACGGCAGCCAGCTATTCGATTGGCTGGTCGAATACGCGCGCGCGGAAGACTGCGAAGAGTTTCATCTGAATTCGAGAGTGCAGAGATTCGACGCGCACAGATTCTATCTTAATAAAAGAATGTTCATAGAGTGCCACCACTTCACATTGAAGTTGCGAGTTTGAACGCAGATATTTTGTAGCAGATAGCAATTGATTGAAAGCATACGGGTCAGTACTACCGCGGGTGGTACTGACAAGAAAATAGACGGACAGGAAAATGGCAAGATGACGACACAGTTAGATAGGGCAACAAAATTCAGAGCTTTGCACGAGCGCCAAGGAGCTTTCATCATTCCCAATCCCTGGGACAACGGCTCGGCGCGACTGCTGGCAAGCCTGGGCTTTGAGGCGCTGGCGACGACAAGCTCCGGCTTTGCAAACTCGCTTGGAAGGCTCGACGGGCAGGTCACGCGCGAAGAAGTTATAGAACATTGCCGCAGCATCTCAGCGGCGACCAATCTGCCAGTGAGCGCTGATCTGGAAAACTGTTTCGCAGATGATCCGTCCGGTGTCGTAGAGACCATCGTGCTCGGCGCTGAGGCAGGACTCGTCGGCTGTTCAATCGAAGATTTCACACGCGATGCCTCTAAGTCAATCTACGATTTCGCGCTTGCGACGGAGCGCGTTCACGCCGCAGCCGAAGCAGCGCGCTCGCTCGCCTTCCCTTTCACGCTGACTGCGCGCGCCGAAAATCTTCTTCATGGAAAGAATGACCTGGACGATACGATTCGTCGCCTGCAAGCGTTTGAGGCTGCGGGCGCAGACGTGCTCTACGCGCCGGGTCTGAAGTCTCTGGATGAAGTTCGGTTAGTGACTGACGCGTTAAAGAAGCCTGTCAATGTGCTCGCTCCCATGTTGAAAGGTGTGACGCTCGCGCAGTTGAGGGACGCGGGCGCTAAACGCATCAGCACCGGCGGAGCATTGGCGCGCGCCGCCATCTACGCGCTGCTCCGTGCAGGCGCAGAGATGATAGATGGTGAGAGCTTCGAGTGGACTTCAGAGCTTGCGTCGAGCGCTGACGTGAAAAAGCTATTGAGCGCCTGGATCGAGTGACTGAGAGAGTGTGAAAGAGTCAACTTGCGCGTCTGCGTCGCGTCCTTCGGTTCATCTCTATGCACGAGCGTATAGCTGCGGATAGCTGCACAGCGCCTCTGCGAATCTCATATTTATTAAACGCGGCGTAGCCAAGCTCCAAGCCTCCGCGTGGCGACTCTTCGGCGTAGAAGATTGACATCGGTCGCGCTTCAACATTGTGCGCGGCGGCTTCACGCGAGACCGCCTTATCGTCCAACCCTTCCGGCAGCCACGCCACAAGTTGAATACCTGCGGCTGAAGGCTCTACTTCGAGCAGATGGCCGCACTCTTTTTCGAGAGCATCAATCAAATACTTCTGGCGCTCGGCGTAGAGCGTTCGCATACGTCGTATGTGACGACCAAAGTGGCCTTCATCTATAAAGTCCGTCAGGATTGCCTGTTCGACTGAAGGCGAATGGCGACCCGACATCGAGCGCGCTGCAAGAAAAGCGTCAACCAGAGCTTCGGGCGCGACGATGTAGCCCAGCCTGAGCGACGGGAATAGAAACTTGCTGAACGTCCCTATGTAAACAACACGCCCGTCCGTGTCTAATCCCTGAAGCGATGCTATGGGACGGCCCTCGTACCTGTACTCGCTGTCGAAATCGTCCTCCATCACCCACGCGCTGGCGCGACTCGCCCACTCCAAGAGCGCAAGACGGCGCGGCAGACTCATAGTCATCCCCAATGGGAATTGATGCGAAGGCGTGACGTAGATTAATCGCGCGCTTGCATCTAACCTTGCGCCTGCCGCAACGTCCAAGCCTTCCGAGTCAACTGGGACGTAAACGAGGCGCGCGCCCGAGGCTATGAGCGCCGCACGAGCGCCCAGGTAACCCGGCTCTTCCATCCAGGCAGTGTCGCCGGGGTCTAGCAACACGCGCGCGATTAGATCGAAGGCCATCTGCGCGCCGTCAACAATGATGATCTGCTCAGGCGTGCAGCGAACCGCGCGCGCAACCCCCAGGTAAGAAGCGATGGCTCGTCGCAATGGCGCAAGGCCCTGCGGCTCGCCGTAGCCCAGCAGATTGTCGGCGGGCCTGCGCCAGTATCTAGCGGCAATTTTCGACCACACCTCAAACGGAAAAGAGTCCAGAGCGGGCACGCCAGATTGAAACGCGCGCACTCTTTCCGAAGAACGCGGAAGGCTGTCAGCGAAAGCAGCGAAGATTTGGCCGCGCTTAGATAGACCCGGACCTCTTACAAGCGTGCGGGCGGAACTTCGCGTGATCGCCTTGACGTTGAGAAACTCTTCCGGCAGTGCGCGCGAGACGTATGTGCCTGAGCCGACCTGTCCTTCAAGATAGCCTTCGGCCAGTAACTGCTCGAAAGCGTTTACGACTGTGTTGCGCGAAACATTGAGTTCCTTCGCTATCTCGCGCGAAGACTGTAGGCGCGTCCCCGGCGCAAGCTGGCCTTTCAATATCGCTCTGCGCAGGCAATCGTATAGCTGCCTGTAGAGAGGCGTCTCAGACTTTCCGTCCAGCGTGATTAGTCCGTTCGGTATCGAAGAAGAAAATTTTGCCATAGCGCGGCGCTCAAGCGACTTAACAATCGAACTTAATTGGTACTTTCATTATAGGTGAAAATGGCGCTTGTTAAAAGACCGCTTAGTGGTAGCTTTTGAGATCGCTCGCCTGTTTTAGCAGCGTAGAGCGGCGCACGACACAGATAAACTTTAAGGAGCGAATTACATGGCGGATTTCACGCCCACGGCGCGAACGACTCTCAAACGTCTTCCGCGTCGCGGAAGTTTTGAGCGCGAACTCATCTACAGCATTTTGGACGAGGGACTGGTATGTCACGTCGGCTTCGTTCACAACAATCATCCGGTCGTCATCCCCACAGCTTATGGACGCACAGGCGAGCATCTCTACATTCACGGCTCGAAAGCAAGTCGAATGATGAGCGCGTTGCGAGATGGCGCTGATGTTTCTGTGACGGTGACGCTTCTTGATGGGCTTGTGCTCGCGCGCTCCGCTTTTCATCATTCGATGAACTACAGGTCGGTTGTTATCTTCGGAAAAGTCTCAGAGGTTTTGGACCGTGCGGAGAAGACCGAAGCGCTCCGATGCTTTACCGAGCACATAGTAAAGGGACGCTGGGCTGATGTGCGCCCGCCTACGAAAGCGGAATTAGACGGCACGACGGTCCTCTCGCTCACCCTCGAAGAAGCTTCGGCTAAAGTTCGAACTGGTCCGCCGCTGGACGATGAGGAGGATTATCAACTTCCAATTTGGGCTGGCGTACTTCAACTCAGAACGGTCGCAGGAGAGTTGTCGCCTGACCCGCGACTACCAGATGGGATTGAATCGCCCACGTACCTGCGAGAATATCGTCGAGCGCTCTGAGCGCTCTTGTCTAAGCGCGAAAGATTGATCTTCATGATGAGGCAGACGCCTGAAAGTCTAGCGAAGTACCAGACGTTAGAAAGTCCTCTCTGATTGGGGAGAAGATGTCTATCAAAATCACCTCTTCATCCAGCATTCTAGCGCCATGCCAGCTATTGGGCGGGAAATGAAGTATGTCGCCCGCCTTTGCGATGCGCTCCTCATCACCGATTGTGAACAGCACGCGTCCCTTCTCAACCATTGTTATCTGCTCGTGCGGGTGATCGTGTGCAGGGGTGACGATGTGCGGCGCAAAGCGAAGGCGGCAGATCATTAAATTTTCGCCCACGATCATCTGCCGCTCGATGCCCTTCTCAAGTTGTTCGACCCGAACATGGGACCAGTCCATTAGCTTCGGACCTGAATCAACGTTTGATATGAATTTCATTCTCTACGACTTCCCTTCCACTTTAAGTGTCATGACAAAGCGCGCTGAGGTCGCGGGCTGAGATGTTGTTACTGCGAGCCGAAGCCCGCGCACCTCTTTTTCGCCCTTATCAACAGAACCCGGAGGGCCGGGCGCAGTCAAGTCGTTCGGCTCAATCAACGTGCGAGCCTGCGCGGGCGCGCTCAAGTTTATTTTCAACTTCACGCCAGCAGCGTCAATCTCAAACTGATTCGCACTTACTTGCGCCACGCGATCATCGCTATGCAATAGAGCGGTGAAAGTGCGTGGTCTTGTAGTCTGTATATCGTCGCTGATTGTAAAGCCACTCTTCAAGTCGAAACGGAATTCTCGTGTGAAGCGAACGACGCCAAGCTCCGGTTGATAAGCGCTCGTAGCGTCGCCGCGCAACGTCGCAGAATCGCGCGTGAGCTTCACTTCCACAATTCTAATCTTGTCCAACTGCTCGTAAGGCACACCGCCAAACGCATCATGGCCCTTGCCCTCAAGCCCCTGCCCGTGCCCGTCAATCAGAATGGTATTGTGATGTGCCGTCAGGGGAACGCCTGCATAGCCTGAGTCGCCCGTCAGATATTGGCCGTGCGCGTAGATTATGAAGCTGTTCGCGTCCGGGTGAGCGTGACCCGACGAGAGTCGCCAGTCCGTGAACTGCTTCAACAGTTCCGCCGCATGATGACCTTCGGGCGGACCACACTTGAAGGCAAAGGCCGTTGCATCTTTCCCCCAACCAGAACGCCAGTACACAACCTCGTGATCCGGGAAGTAGTGCCGGCGCTCCTGCTTTTCAATCGGCACAGCTTTCACCGCAGGATCGTACCAGAGAAGCGACCAGAACTCTTCTGCATTGACTTGACCCAAACCTTTGAGCCACGAGGCGACGCCCTGCGCTTCTCCGCTGCGGAAACGCGAGGCTAGGCGATAGAGGATGTTGTAGTTCGTGCTGTAGTGACCACTGGGGTGGGTGCGCTCGTAGTCTTCGCCCTTGTGCGCGCGCGTCTCGGGTCCAGCATACACATCGCCGAAATCGAAGACGTTATCGCCGCCCGGAAGCTGTGCGTGAGCGACGTACTTGTACATCAACTGAAAGCCGGGACGATCATAAAGGTCTTCGCCTGTCGAGTGCGCGTGAGCGTCCATGTAATGAATGAGCCAGGGCGTTGAGAAAATCCAATACTCGAATCCTTCGTAGTAGTAACCGTCCGCTGAGTAGGTCGCAAGCACGCGGTCGAAGATTGCGCGCGAAAGCGCAGCCCATTCGGGCGCTTCTTTAACTTCGTCGTAGAGCGCGTAGGCCGCGACCGCCAGACCGGAGATTGGAATGAAGGTGTGGTTCTGGCTGTAGGAATATGTCTTTCCCGGTTTCGGTTTGAAGTAATCGAACATCAACTTCGCCTGGCGGACAATCTTCTCGCGGTAGCGTGCGCGCTCCGCTTCCGTTAGATCGTGATAGAGCAGATCGTAGCCTACGCCCATGCCGTAGAGCAGATGTCCGGCTGCAAGGTCTGTGTTCGGACGGTTGTAGCTGTAGCCCCAGGTGTCGTAAGAGACTGCGGCGTCCATGTAGCGCTTCGCCGCTTCCAGATATTTTTTATCGCCCTCGATCTTGTAAGCGAACGCACTTTCGGCAATGCCTATTCCGACTTCGTTCTGCGCGCGACGCTCTTCGGCGGGTGGCGGAGGAGGCTGAACGTTGAGCGCGCGAATGTTCTGTAGAGCAAGCTGCCAAAGCTCTCTGTGCGTGGTGCGTGCGCGTTGGCGAAGTGTTTGAAGCTCGCTCTCTGTCACATGAACGCGCGGGTGCTGGCCGCGTAGTTCCGGGCGCAACGTCGAGTTGAGAGTCGTCATCAACTGCGTGAGCGGGTGCGACCCCTTCATCTTGTTTGATTTTGAAGACTCTCGCTCCGACTGCGCCTCGCGCGCAACCTGAGCCAGAGTCAAACGCGCGAGCGGCGCGAAGAACGTTGAGGTTGCAACCAGCAGGAAAAGAGTTGAACGAAAGAGTGCGCGTCTGTGGCCTGAAATGAGTTTCATCTGGATTACCTGTTTTGAACTTTAATGAGAGAGAAGATAGCTGAACCATTTTATCTCAGGCATCTTCTCCCGCTTAGAAAAGATTCGTTTTCTCGGTTGTGATCCTTCCGTGCCGTTCTCACAGCATGAGCATTCCGCCGTTGATCTCTATGGTTTCGCCGCACAGATAACTTCCGGCGTCCGAAGCCAGAAACGCGATGACCTTTGCGACTTCTTCGGGCGTTCCGACGCGACCCAACGGGATGCCGCCGACATAAGCCTTCATCGCTTCGGGAGTGGAAAACTGTTCGTGATAAGGCGTGTCAATCACGCCGGGCGAGATGGCGTTGACACGTACTCCGAAAGGCGAAAGCTCTTTAGCAAGTCCTTTGGTGAAAGTGATGAGTCCGCCTTTCGCCGTCGAGTAATGAATAGAGCCGAGCGCGCCGCCGTTGCGACCCGCAATGGAAGAGACGTTGACGATAGCGCCCGACTTGCGCTCCATCATCGAAGCGGCGACTGCTTGCGAGCACAGAAACGCGCTCTTCAAGTTCAGGTTGACGACCTCATCCCAACGCTCTTCCGTCAACTCAAGAATTTTAAGACGCTCGATAAGAGAGCCTGCGTTGTTGACCAGAATATCAACAGGGCCAAGCTCGCGTGTCGCTCGCTCGACGAGCGCTTTGATGTCGCTTGTGCGCGTGACATCAGCTTGAATAGTGATTGCGCTCCAGCCGCTTTCCGTTATCTTCTCGCGCGCATCCTCAGCGCCCGACTCGTTCTTGTGATAGTTGATTGCGACCTTCGCGCCGCACTCCGCGAAAAGCTCTGCGGTCGCGCGGCCTATGCCGGAGGATGCGCCCGTTATGAGCGCGACCTTGCCCGTCAAATCAAAAAAGTTACGCATGTGAACTCCTTAAAAAATTTCTTCAAATCGCAGCCTTATCGTTGCGCTCTAGGGGAACGCGACGGATTGGACCGGCGAGTGTGAACAGAACAATTGCGCCGAGCGGACCGAAAAGTCCTGCGGCGGTGAAAATCGGTGTGTAAGAGAAATGATCCACGACCCAGCCCGTAGCGAGCGTGAAGGCAAGGCTGCTGATGCCCGCGCCTGTGCCTCCAAGCCCCGCGACGGAAGCCACAGCCTTGCCCGGAAAATAATCGCTCGGCAATACCTGTAGATTATTAATCCAGACCTGGAAAGCGAAAGTCACGACGCAGATGAGCGCGAGCGCAACCATAGGGTCCGCCACGCGCACGGCGAGAATGCCTGTCGGCATCAGAAGCGCTGCAATGAGCATCACAGACTTTCGCGCACGATTGACTGTCCAGCCTAGACCTATTAGATAACCGCTAGCCCAGCCGCCTAGAAGACTTCCTATCCCTGCTGTCAAATACGGCAGCCATGCGAACGAGCCTACATCCTTCAGGCTGAAGCCTCGCGCCTTCTGCAAATACTCCGGCAGCCAGATGACGAAGAGCCACCACACAGGGTCAACCAGAAACCTCATCAACACGATTGCCCAGACCTCTCTGTATTGCAGCAACTCGCGCCAACGCGGTACTCGCTCCTCTTCCAGATCAGCGGGCGGCGCAGACTTCGCAATCACTTCCACAGACGGCGCTTCGATCTCGTCTTTCACAACAGCTTCGAGCGATTCATCCTCAACGCGCTGTCCCTTCCTGATGAAGTCAAACTCTTCTCGCTTCAGCCAGCGATGGCGCTCAGGCGTTTGATAGACGAAGAGCCAGAGCGCTAGCCAGAAGAAGCCCAGCGTGCCTGTGATTAGAAAGGTCGAGTGCCAGCCGTAATTAATGTTGAGCCAGACGATCAAGGGCGGCGAGAGAACTGCGCCGACGGTCGCGCCGCTGTTGAAGATGGCAAGCGCCAACGCACGTTCCTTTATTGGAAACCATTCGGCGCTTATCTTCGCAGCACCCGGCCAGTTTCCCGCTTCGCCTGTTCCCAGCAGGAAACGGAATAAGCTCAAGCTGCGAAGTCCTTGTGCAAGCGAAGTCATCATCGCCGCAACGGACCAGATGATGATTGAAAAACTAAAACCTTTGCGCGTGCCAACGCGGTCGTAAAGTTTTCCTGAGAGACTCTGACTGATCGTGTAGGCGAGCAGAAACCAGGCGTTAATGAGCGCGTACTGTTCGTTGCTCAAAGAGAGGTCTGCGCGAATGACTGTCGAGAGGATTGCGATTGTCTGTCGGTCTATGTAGTTGATGACGGTCGCCAGAAACACAAGACCGATGATCCACCAGCGCAGGCCGGGCACTTGAAAACCGGACAGCGATGCATTGACTCCAGCCGTCTCCGTCTTCTTTGCCTTGAGTTTGACTTCAGCCATAAACTTCAATAACTCTTTGAAAATTCCTGTCAGGCCGCGCGACCGTCTCGGAAGAAGATAGCCCGCACGTCCGCGCCGTCTGGTATGCAATGAACAGAAAACTTCTGCGCGTTGAAGACACGCCAGGATACTTTCTCTCCCCGCCGAAGGTGCGGACTGAAAGCGAAGGCAAATGAAATTCGAGAGTTTTCACTCCATCCGCACATACGTGCGGACTGAAAGAAGTCTCGGAGAATAAATTAACTGTGCCGTCAGGGAAGCAAACTGTAGAAAGCACAGAAAACTGAGACAGTCGGACAATAATCGGACAAGTTACCTGTCGGCAGATTAAAAACTTCCTTATTTCGCGCCGCCGCTTACTCTGATGGCATGAACAAAAGCCTTAGACACCCGCTCAGCTAATTCAAGGCTGCGAAATCTCTAAATCTTAAAAGAGAACCAAGTCATGGATGCCGGATGTAATCTTCCAGTCATCGTCAGCAGTATATAGTGTTTGGCCTATAAGTCGTAAACTGAATCATCATGGGCAAGACGCTCAACGTCGTCTCGTTGATGGGCATGATAATGGTCGTTGGCATCGTCGCCAAAAACGGCATATTGATGCTGGACGCGGTGGAAGAGCATCTCGCAGCGGGAGACACTCTGCGACAGGCATTGTTGAGATCGGGTCGAAGAAGATTCCGCCCGTGTTGATGACTTCGCTCGCGGCGATTTTAGGAATGTTGCCGCTCGCCTTAGCCATAGGCGCAGGCGCAGAACTTTTGCAACCACTCGCCATCGCAGTCATCGGCGGTCTTGCGGTTGCGCTCTTGCTTTCGCTCGTTGTCATGCCGACGATTTATGCGATGCTGCGACGTGAAATGAAACGTGGCGGGTCCATGATCTCATAATAGATGCCGGAAATCGGCCCGGCCCGGGAATGGTCCTGTGTCTCACGGCGCAGAAATGGCAGGGCTTAATTCTGCTCAGGCCACGATCTTTACGCACTGGTTATTGCTAATATCAAATACTTGGTTGACAGAGTCAATTAAATATCTTATCTAAAGATTTATAAGATTTTTCTCCCTATCTCTGATCACGGGTATGCACACAACTAGTATAGCCTCTTGTCGGGCCAAGATGTTTCGCCTGTTATCGAAATGTGTCTGCACGCCGCTTACGGCATCCTGTTAGTATTAACAGTAGGTGACAACTGTTATTTTAGATTGATGAGAGCCATGCGGCGGCCTCATTGCACGCCGCCACGGCTGCGCAGGAAGTTCGCCATCTCCGCCTGTTTATTCTCGATGGCGACGGTGAGCGGCGTCTTTCCGTTGTCGCCCCTGGCGTTGATGTCCGCCCCTTGATCCAGAAGGAGCCGCGCGAACTCTATTCGACCCCCGCCCGCGACCTCGTGCAGCGGCGTCTCGCCGCCCTCGCCGCGCGCGTTTACGTTCGCGCCGCGTGCGATGAGCAGCCGCGCGATGTCCATGTGGCCTGCGACCGCCGCCGACCTGAGCGGCACGGCCTTGAGCGCGTTTCTGGAACTGACGTTGACCTGCGCGCCGCCGTCGAGCAGGACTTTCGCGGCCTCCACATGGCCGAAGAACGCCGCTAGACCCAACGGAGTAAAGCCATCGGACGCGAAAGCGTTAGCGAGGTCGGGCTTCGACTTCAAGAGCGCACGCACGCGCCCCGCACGCCCCGTTGCGGCTGCCTCGAAGATGTCTAGCTTGATTCCTGATGCGAGTAGCAGATTAACTATTTCGTCGCGCCCGCGATAGACGGCTTGCAGGAGCGCCGACACGCCGTCCTGCCCTCTGGTCTTCGCGAGCAAAGGGTTTTCCTTCAGTAGCTCTCTCACCTTAGCCGCGTTGCCCTCCCTCACCGCCGCGAGGAACTCCCGCTCCGCCGACACGTCTGTGACCTTTCGCTGCGCGTAAGCCGACTTTACGTAAATGAGCGACCCCAGGGAGCAAAGGGTTACGACTATTAGGGCGGCCCGCCACATTTTTTCTCTCATTAACAATTCCTCCGTTAGAAATTAAATTCACTCCCGGCCACCTACGCGGCGTAGGTTTTCAGCCGCCTTTTCCTGACCCTCTTCGACCGCCACGCGGAGCGGCGTCCTTCCTTCGTCGTCACGCGCATTAACGTCGGCCCCGCGTTCAAGAAGAGGAGCGATCAACTCGACGAACCCGTAGCCAGCGGCGTAATGCAGCGCTGTCCAGCCCGCGCGCGGAATTCCCTTCCCGCCCCGCCTCGCGGTCACGTCCGCGCCGTGGTCCAGCAGTAGCTTCGCCACCTCGGTCCTGCGCCCGTAGAGCGCGGCGTGCAGAGGCGTGACGCCTAGCTCGTTTCTTGAAACGGCGTTGGCGTTAGCCCCTTGAGTCAGTAGAAACTCGGCGGTCTCTTCGTGACCGAAGTGGGTAGCCAGAGCTAGAGGCGTGAACCCTTCCGGCGAATAAGAATCCAAGAGGCTCGCATCATTGTGCGCAAGCTCAGCCACCAGTTCTGTCCTCCCGATGGCCGCAGCCTCGTAGATGTCCGGCTTCACACCGGCCCTTAATAGCAGTTCGGCAACCTCCCGGTGACCGGAATTAACCGCCAGTATGAGTGCCGTGTTGCCGAGCCAGTCGCGCGCTTTTAAGAGGCGCGGGTCTCGTTCGAGCAGCGCCTTGACGCGCGATACGTCGCCGCCGCTCGCTGCCTTGAGCATCTCTATGACGCCAGCGGCAAACGCATCGTGGCGCGACGGGCGACGCTCCCGCAGGCTGTCCTCCAACAGGTCAAGCAGCAGCCCGCGCAGCCGCCTGCGCGCCGAGAAGAGTCGCTTCTTGACTGTGGTGGCGGGCGCGCCTAGAAAGGCACTTATCTCCCGCTGCGAGTACCCGCTGATGTAGTAGAGTACTGTCGCGGCTCGCTCGTGCTCGGGCAGCGAATTGATCGCCTCCCAGAGTCTTTCCCTCATCTCACGCCGCTCTATCTCTTCCACCTGACCGATCTCCTGAGAGGCACGCTCCTCTACCGCTTGCAGGGGAACGGTCTCTAAACGTAGCCCGCGCGTCAGCCGGTCGCAGTGCTTGAAGACGATGCGGCGGAACCAGCCGGGAAAGGCCGCCGGTTCACGCAAGGCCGAGAGATTCCGGTACGCTTCCAGGAACGCCTCCTGCGCCGCGTCTTCCGCCAACTGAAAATCCCGCAAGATGGCGTAGCCGTAGCCGACAGCCATGTCCTGAAAGCGCCAGACCACAGCCGCGTAAGCGTCCGCGTCCCCCTCGCGTGCGCGCAAGATTAATGGCTCTAAGTTATCCATCCGGGATTCACGGTCTTTTGATTCACCGGCCCCCACTGTAAAGTCCCAACTCGGAAGCAAAAGGTTACCGGACTCCAAAGGCTAAATATCAAATATTACTTGACTCGTCAACTATTGACCGATAAAATACCCTTGTGACTGTGAAGACAAAACTCCGGCGACGTGGAAAGGCGCGACCCGAAGCGCCCCCTGCCCGTTCGGCTTATGCCACTCTGCTGTCGGCGGCTGACCGGGTGAGAACTTCGTTCGAGACCGTATGCGCCTCGTTCGACATCACTGCTCAGCAGTACAACGTGCTGCGTATCCTGCGCGGCGCTGAACCCGAGGGCCTGCCTACCCTTACAATCGCCGAGCGGATGATAGAGCGCACGCCCGGCATCACCAGAATGATCGACCGCCTGGAAGCCAAAGGGCTGGTAGCGCGCGAGGTTCGCCCGCACGACCGACGCTTCGTTCACTGCCGCGTCACGAAGAAGGGGTTGAGTCTTTTAGAACGGCTCGACGAACCCGTTGAGGAGTTCAATCGTTCGGCGTTCCGCGCCCTAAGCCATGCGGAGCTTAAAAAGCTCGTCGCCCTGCTTGAGAGAACGCGGGAATCGCACGAAATGGATTAAGGGATAGCAAGGGATGATGAATAGTAGACCGAAGATTTTGGCGTTCGCTGGGAGTCTGCGCGAACGCTCCGTCAACAAGCGCGTCCTGAAGACGGCGATCAAGGGAGCGGAAAGTGCGGGCGCAGAAGTGACCTATATTGATCTGTGCGA
>Ga0066662_10000542_pt1 | contig 16653 bp, 19 predicted proteins | sample GraSoiAngelo_111_FD_133939 | JGI IMG/M metagenome (GOLD analysis project Ga0066662, IMG submission 133939) | Grasslands soil microbial communities from the Angelo Coastal Reserve, California, USA - 14_0903_12_40cm | ecosystem: Environmental > Terrestrial > Soil > Grasslands | place: USA...
AGCAGCTCGGTGTGCTCTTGCGCGGTGTAGTCGGTTTCCACCGCGACGCGCTCGCTGATCGCGGCGAGCTCCTCGCGCCACACGTCCTCGACCGCGGGCGGCTCGTTGAGCCCGCCGAGCTGCGCGCGGCGCGACGCCAGCGCGTCGCGCCGTGCGTCCAGCAGCGTGCGCAGCCGCTTCGCGCCGGCGCGCAGCGGCGCGGTCCACGCGGTGTCGACAGGACCGCCCGGATCGTCGAAGCGCACTTCGATGCCCAGGCCCAGCGGCTGCATCTCGGCGATGCGCCATTGGTCGGGCGCGGCGGGCAGCAGGCGCAGCCGGCAGCCGATCGGCGGCGGCGGCTCGGCGTTGCGGAACACGACGAACGCTTCGCCCGTATCGACGCCGAGCAGCGTGCGTTCGCCGAAGACGCGCGCGAACGCCAGGATCCCACCGTAGGACACGTCGCCCCATACCGGCTCGTCCACGTCGTCGTAGCGGCGGCTCCAGAGAACCGCCCACAGCGCATCGTGCGCTTCGGCCGCGGCCGCGTGATCGCGCGTCATCGTCTCGAGGACCGCTCGGACGCTGGAGCGGCGATACCGGTTCGTCGCCACGCTCGCTTGGTTCACCGTGTGCGCGGGCGGTACCCGTCCGCCCGCGCCTGCGGTTCTCTCAGTCGGGCTTGGCGAACGCCACGATCGTGTTCTCGCCGCGGCAGTTCGTCCAGAACTTCGCGCCGTCGAAGCCGAGGCTGCGCGCGGCGAACGGGATCGACGCGAGCTCGTGCACCTCGGGCTCTTCTTTGCGCGCGTCCAGGCACAGCAGGCGGTAGTCCTCGCTCTCGCGGCTTTCCGTGGTGACGAGATAGAACCGCCCCGACACGATCACCATGCCCGTGATCTGCCGCGGGACGGGGATCGTGCGCAACACCTTACCGGCATCGTCCAGCTCGAGGATCACTTGCGCGTCGCGCTGGCTCAGATAGAGCCGGTCCCCGTCGTACGCGAGGAACGATCCGGTTCCACCGGGACAGCGGATCGCGTCGGACTTGAAGTCCTTGCCCATGATGTAGCGGCGTATGAAACGGTCGTCGGTTCCGCCGTCGTCGCGGTCGCCCACGACGACACGCAGCGCGTCGCCGGTGACCGTCAGCCCGAATGGCCTGCCGGGTGCGATCGCCTCTTCGAACACTCGCCCTTGCATCGCGACCATGCCGTAGATGCGGCACGTGTCGTAGGAGGCGATCCACAGGTCCGGCCCGTCACACGCAAGTCCCATGGGGCTGGGGCAGGGGGCGGGGATTCGAAGGAGCTCATCGATGGTCGAGAGCGTCTGATTCATGCGCGGCTCCCCTTCCCCCAACGGCCCGCGGGCTCCCGGCGGCGGAGGGGCGAATCGGGCCTTCGCGATGGCCAAGTTCTGTTTCGTGATCCACCCGCTCTCGTTCGAGGACGTCGTGCGCTACGAGCCCGGCGCGGCGGGCAAGGGCAAGCCGATCATCGCGAAGATCCTGGAGTGGATGCCCGCGTGGAACGCGGCGCATGTGACCGGGGTCCGCACCCCGGACGGGCGCGAAACCGAGGGCTGGTTCGTCGCCGCCGGGTTGCTGCCGCAGCAGATGCTGGAGCTGCCGCGCGAGCGGGTGTACGACCGCATCCTCAAAGCGATCCAGATCGGCGTGGACCTCGGCGCGCAAGTCGGGGGGCTCGGTGCGTTCACCGGCGTCGTCGGCGACGGCGGCATCACGATCAACGAGCGTTCGCCGATTCCGGTGACGACCGGCAACTCGCTGACCATCGCCGCCGGCGTGCGCAGTCTCTTTCGCGGCGCCGACGAGATGGGTATCGACGCATCGCACGCGACCGCGGTCGTCGTCGGCGCGACCGGGTCGATCGGCGGCGCCTGCGTGGAGCTGATCGCGCCGCACGTCGCGCACGTGATCCTGGTCGCGCGGAACGAGACGCGCTTGCGCAAGTTCCACGAAAACCTCGCTGGGCGATTGCCGTGCGAATCGTCGTATACGACGGACATCAGCGACGCGGTGCGCCGCGCCGACCTGATCTTGACGGCGACGTCGTCGACGCAAGACGTGATCGAGCCCGAAGACCTGCGCACCGGCGCGGTGGTGTGCGAGATCTCGCTGCCGCACGACGTGAGCCGGCGCGTCGCGAGCGAGCGTCCCGACGTGCTCGTGGTCGAAGGCGGCAACCTGCGCGTTCCCGGCGACATGCGCTGGTGGCGCGTGCGCGAGCCGGGCGAAACGTTCGACATGGGGCTGCCGCAGGGAACCGCGCTCGCATGCATGTCGGAGACGATGCTGCTCGCGCTCGAAAACCGCTTCGAGCCGTACACCCTGGGCCGCGGGATCGACGTCGCCAAGGTGCGCGAGATCGACGACCTCGCCGCGCGCGCCGGCTTCCAGCTCGCCGACATGCGCGCGTTCGACCTGCCGATCTCGCGCGAGCAGATCGCGCGCATCCGGGCCGCGGCGGACGAGCGCCGCGCGGTCTCCGCATGAACGTGCGTCCGCACCGCTACGCCGCGCGCCTCCGCTGGACCGGCGCCGAACGCGGCGCGACGACGTCGTACAAAACCTATTCTCGCGAGTACGTGATCGAGGCGGACGGAAAGCCTGCCCTCACTGGATCGGCCGACCCGCATTTTCTGGGCGACGCGACGCAGTACAATCCCGAGGACCTGCTGGTCGCGGCGCTGTCGGCGTGTCACTTCCTGTCGTACCTGGCGCAGTGCGCATGGGCGGGGATCGCGGTGGTCGCGTACGACGACGACGCCAGCGGCGAGATGACGCTGATCGACGGCAAGATGCGTTTTCGCGAGGTGATGCTGCGGCCGCGCGTGGCGATCGCGGACCCGGCGCGCGTCGACGAAGCGATCGCGCTGCACGAGCGCGCGCACGCCGACTGCTTCATCGCGAACAGCGTGAACTTCCCGGTCCGCCACGAAGCCGCCGTGACGAGCGCACAACCGGCGTGAGCGAAGAAAAGGCGACGGGCACCGCGTTCGATGAAGGCGATGCCCTAGGCGGTATGACGGGAGGACTCGACGCGGTGATCCTATCATACCGTGGCCGGCGTCGCAACGCCGGGCTGGAGCGAGCGGGAATCGAACCCGCACGGGAAGGGTGTCGAGTCCCCCCGACGGACCACCGAATCGCCCCAGCGCTGTGCACATCACGCCGGTCGATCCGATCGGAAAGGCCCTGACGTGAAGAAAGTCGTCTCCGTGTCGCTTGGGTCGTCATCGCGCGATCATGGCGCCGATGTCGAATTGCTCGGCGAGCGGTTTGAGATATCGCGTGTCGGGACCGACGGCTCCATCGACAAGGCCATCGCGAAGCTCAAGGAGCTCGACGGGACCGTCGATGCCATCGGGCTCGGCGGGATCGACGTGTACTTGTACGCCGGCAAGGACCGCTATGCGCTGCGCGACGGCTTACGTCTGCTCGACGCGGTCAAGACGACGCCGGTGGTCGACGGCAGCGGGCTGAAGAACACGCTGGAGCGCAACGCGATCGCGTTCATCCAGACGCAGCTCGGGATCGAGTTGCGGGGGAAGCGCGTGCTGATGGTCAGCGCGCTCGACCGATTCGGGATGGCGCAGGCGCTCGTGCAGGCCGGCGCGGACGTCGTGTTCGGTGATTTCATCTTCGCGCTCGACCTCGACCGGCCGGTGCGCGGGCTCGACGAGTTCGAGGAGATGGCGCGCAAGTATCTGCCCGACGCGTGCAAGCTGCCGTTCCAGTTCTTCTATCCCACCGGCAAGAAACAAGACCGCGCGCCGCAGCCGAAGTATCCCGAGTACTACGAGGACGCGGAGATCATCGCGGGCGACTATCATTTCATGCGCCAGTTCATGCCCGACCGGCTCGACGGCAAGACGATCCTCACCAATACCGTCACGGCGAACGACGTCGACTTCTTGCGCGCGCACGGGATCGCGCGGCTCGTCACCACCACGCCCGATTTCGGTGGGCGGTCGTTCGGCACGAACGTCGTCGAGGCGGCGATGATCGCGCTGCTCGGCAAGAAGTGGGCGGACGTCACGGACGACGACTATGCGCGGCTGCTGCGCGAGCTCGACCTCAAGCCGCGCGTGATCGAGTTTCAGGCGGCGTAACACCGCTTGTCGCTGCTGCGCAATCTCTTCGCGCGCCAGGCGCACGACCGCGAGCGGCTGCCGGGTGAGGGCGTCCCGCTGCGCCGTGTGCTCGGCGTGCGCGCGCTCATCGCCGTCGGCCTGGGCACGATGCTCGGCGGAATCTTCTCGACCGTCGGTTCGGGCTCGAATGCGGCGGGGCCGGCGGTGATCGCCGCGTTCGGATTGTCGGGCGTGACGTGCGTGTTCGTCGCGCTGTGCTACGCGGAGCTCGCGTCCATGGTCCCCGTGGCCGGCAGCGCGTACACGTACGCCTACGCGGCGCTCGGGGAGTTCGTCGCGTGGGTGATCGGGTGGGACCTCATCCTCGAGTACGGGTTCTCGGTGGCGCCGCTCGCGGCGACGCTCTCCGCCTCGGTGCAGCAGCTGCTCGCGAAAGTCGGGTTGCCGCTGCCCGCGTGGGCGCAGACGGCGCACGTCGCGTTCGCGCACGGCGGCGTCGACGTCGCGCACACGCAGGTCGACGTGATCGCCGCCGTCGCCATCGTGCTGCTCGCGATCCTGCTCGCGATCGGGATTCGCGAGTCGGCGGGCACCAACGGCGCGCTCGTCGTGATCCAGCTCGTCGCGCTGGTCGCGTTCGTGCTCGGACTTGCAGGCGCGGTGCGGCCCGGCGCGTACCATCCGTTCGCGCCGCTGGGGCTAAGCGGGATCGTCACCAGCGCCGCCCTGGTATTCTTCGCCTACATCGGGTTCGACACGGTCACCGTCGCGAGCGAAGAGGCGAAAAATCCCGTGCGCGACGTGCCGCGCGCGATCATCGGCTCGCTGATCGTGGGCGCGGTGCTGTTCACGGCGGTCGCGGCCGTCGCCGTCGGTGTGGTCGCGTGGGACAAGATCGACCCCGACGCCGGCATGCTCGACGCGGTCAAGCACGCGGGCTCGAACCCCGTGCTGTTCGCGCTGGTGCTTGCAGGCACGGTGACCGGAACGTTCGCGTCGATGCTGACGTCGCTGCTGGGCCAGATTCGCATCTTCTACGTGATGTCGCGCGACCGGCTGCTGCCGCGCGCGTTCGGCTCGGTGAATGCGCGCACGCAGACGCCGATCGTGACGACGATGATCACGGGCGTGATCGTTGCGACGGTCGCCGCGCTCGTGCCGCTGACACAATTGCTGAAGCTCGTGAACATCGGCACGTTCTCCGCATTCGTCATCGTGTGCGCGGGGGTCATGGTGCTGCGCTTCACGCATCCCGCCGCGGCGCGGCCGTTCCGCGTGCCGTTCGGCCCGGTCGCCGTTCCCGCCATCGGGATCGCGCTGTGCGCGTGGCTCACGCTCGAGGGGCTCGACGGGCTGACGTGGCTGCGGTTCCTGCTCTGGTTTGCCGTGGGCCTCGTCGTATATGGCCTGTACGGCTACCACAACTCGCTGCTGCGCCGTCCCCGCGCGAACCCGGAGGAGCCATCCGCATGATCATACTCGCTCAGACCCAAGCGTTCTGGGGTGACGATCCCGTCAGCAATTTCTTCCACCACACCTGGCCCTTGTGGGCGCTCGTTCTGATCGTCGCGATCGTCGGCTCGTACCTCGCGAAGAAGAAGAAGCAATGAGGCGCCGCGCGGCCGCACTCGCGAGGTGACGGCACCGCGGCTCGCGCGAGTTCTCGCGCTGCGCGACCTCGTCGTCGTCGCGGCTGCGGCGATGGGACCGGCGTTCTCGCTCGCGACGACGATGGCGGCGATGATCGCGGCGACCGGGCGTTGGACGTGGCTCGCGCTCGCGTTCGTGGCCCTGCTGATGGCGATGATTGCCGCGGGCTACCGGAGGCTGGGCGAGCGCATGCGCGACGCCGGCTCGTCGTACGCGTGGATCCGCGCGGCGTTCGGGGCGCGGACCGGTGCGTACGGTGCGTGGGTGCTGCTCGTCGCGAACGTGTTCGCCGTCCTGGCGACGGCGCTGCCGGCGGGCACGTATACGCTCGACCTGCTCGCACCTGGCGTGTCCGCGAGCGCGCTCGCGGTCGCGCTCGTCGCGTGCGGCTGGATCGCGGCGAGCTCACTGCTTCTGTGGTACGGGTTGCGGCCGACGGCGGTCCTGACGCTGCTGCTGCTCGCCGCCGAGATCGTGGTGCTCGCCGGCGCCGCCGCGCTTGCCGGGAGCCGGCCCCAGTCGGACGCGGTGGCGTTCGCCGGAACGCCGCTGGAGTGGGGCGGCCTCATCACAGCGATCGTCGTCGGCATCTGGATGATCGACGGGTGGGAAGTGTCGGCATCCACCGCCGAGGAAGCCCACGGCGACGCTTCGGTCCCGGGTAGCGGAGGATTGCTCGGGCTGGCGCTGACGACCGTGGTGTTGCTGGCCGCGGTCGCCGCATTCAGCCGGATCGGCACCCCGGCGGGGTTTGCCGTGCACGAGAGCGACGCGCTGGCATATGTCGGCGGCTTACTGGGCGGCCGTTGGCGGCTCGTCCTGAGCGTCACCGTCCTCGTGTCGCTGGCCGCGTCGCTGCAGACCACGCTCGTGTACCTCACGCGCAGCATCTATGGGATGGGGCGAGACGGACTGTTGCCGCGCCCGCTCGGCGAGCTCGACCGTCGGGCCGAGCCGGCCGCCGCGATCGCGCTGATCGCGGGCCTGTCCTTGGCGTTCACCCTGGTGGCCGGCCTGTCGCCCACCGCGAACGCGGCGTTCGCGTTCGTGCTCCAGGGCACGTCCTGGTTCTTGGGCGTCCTCTTCGTCATGACCGCCGCCGCCGCGGTCCGCGTCTTCTGGGGCGAACGGACGGCCCGCTGGTCCGGCGTCGTGCTGCCCGGCGTCGCGTCCGCCGTGCTCGGCGCGATCCTGTTGGCCGCCCTCGTCCGTGCCGATTGGCTCACCAGGGGTTTCATCGCCGCCTCTGCAATCATCGGGCTTCCCCTGGCGCTCTGGCGCGGCCGCATGGTGGGCCGGGCGTTCGTAGCAGGGGCGGAACCACGTACCGGGAGTCGCTTTTGAACGACAAAGAAATCGTTTTGACCCGCGACGGGCTCAAGAAGCTCGAGGACGAGCTCGACGAGCTCAAGACGGTCCATCGCCGCGAGGTCAACGAACGCATTCGCCAGGCCAAAGAGTTCGGCGACATCTCCGAAAACGCGGAGTACGAGGACGCCAAGCAGGAGCAGGCGTTCGTCGAAGGCCGCGTGCTCAAGCTCGAAGCGATGATCCGCAACGCGCGCGTGATCGACGCGTCCGACTACGTCGCCGACGAAGTGCACCTCGGCGCCACCATCAAGGTCAAGGAGACCAGCTCCGGGCGCTCGCACGAGTTCACCATCGTGGGCTCGGCGGAAGCGGACCCGAAGAACGCGCGGCTCTCCAACGAGTCGCCGGTCGGGCGCGCGCTGATGGGCCGCAAGAAGGGCGAGACGGTGGACGTCACCACGCCGGGCGGCCAGATGAAGTACAAGATCGAGTCGATCAACAAGGACCCGAAGAAAACCAAGAAAGCCTCCTAGCGGCGCCGTTGCTGAAGTCCGTTGCCGATGGCTAACGACTTGGTTGCAGCGCGCCGCGCACGGTTGGCCGCGCTGCGCGAGCGCGGCGTCGATCCGTTCACCGCGACGCGGTACGAGGTGACCGCGCACGCCGCGGAGCTCGCGACGAGATACGCCGAGCTGGGACCGCAAGAGCGCGCCGAGAGCGAGCGCTGGGCCATCGCGGGGCGCATCATGGCCGTGCGCGGCCAGGGCAAGGTGATCTTCTTCGACATCCACGACCGCACGGGGCGCTTCCAGCTGTTCGTGCGCAAGGACGACGTGGGTGACGACGCGTTCGCCGTTGCGAAGGAGGTCGAGCGCGGCGACATCGCCGGCGCGAACGGGTTCGTGTTCCGCACGAAGACGGGCGACCTCGCGCTGCACGTGCGCGGGCTCGAGGTGATCGGCAAGGCGCTGCAGCCGTTCCCCGACAAGTGGCACGGGCTGCAGGACCCCGAGAAGCGCTACCGCCGCCGCTACGTCGACCTCATCGTCAACCCACACGTGCGCGACGTGATGATCGCGCGCTCGCGCATCGTCGCGGAGATGCGGCGCTTCATCGACGCGCGCGGCTTCTTCGAGGTCGAGACGCCGACGCTGCTGACGATCGCGGGCGGCGCGTCCGCGCGGCCGTTTCTCACCCACTCCAACGCGCTCGACATCCCGCTCAAGCTGCGCATCGCGACGGAGCTGTACCTCAAGCGCCTGATCGTGGGCGGCATGGAACGCGTCTACGAGATCGGCCGCACCTTCCGCAACGAAGGCATCGACGCCACGCACAACCCCGAGTTCACGATGCTGGAGCTGTACGCGGCGTTCTGGGACGTCGAGGACATGATGCGCTTCAACGAAGAGCTCATGAACCACCTGGCGCGCACCGTGCACGGCGGCGAGACGGTGCTGCGCGGCGAGGACGCGATCTCGTTCGCGACGCCGTTCAAGCGCATCGGCTACCTCGAAGCGTTCGCCGAGTACGGCGGCGCGTCGCGCGAGCAGCTGCTCGATCCCGTGGCATGCGCGGCGCTGCTGCGCGACTACGGCATCCCCGAGTCGCCGACGCACGCGCACGCGCTGGACAAATTGTTCGAACGGATCGTCGAGCCGCATCTGCTGCAGCCGACGTTCGTGTACGGCTACCCGGTGGTGCTGTCGCCGCTCGCCAAGCGGATGAAGGACGATCCCGAGCTGACGCAGCGCTACGAGCTGTTCGCCGCGTCGATGGAGCTCGCCAACGCGTTCACCGAGCTCAACGACCCGGACGATCAGCGCCGCCGCTTCGAGCTGCAAATCGCCGAGCGCGCCGCGGGCGACGAAGAGATCCCGCCGCCCGATTGGGATTTCGTCACCGCGCTGGAGTACGGCATGCCGCCGACCGCCGGCATCGGCATCGGCGTCGACCGGCTGGTGATGATGCTGACGAACAACGCGTCGATCCGCGACGTGCTGCTGTTTCCGCTGCAGCGCCCGCTGCCGCTCGGCGAAACCGGCGACGAGGGCGAAGAACCGGTCCCCGCGGTGTGATGACGTCGTTCGTGCGCGACCCGCTGCCGATCCCCGCGGACGAGACCGTGCGGTGGACCGGCGAGCCGCCGACGGGGCTGCTGTGGCGCTCGTCGGATTGGGTGCTGGTTCCGTTTTCGCTGATGTGGGGCGGCTTCGCGCTGTTCTGGGAGAGCATGGTGATCAGCGCGGGCGCGCCGCTGGTGATGGCGCTGTTCGGCGTGCCGTTCGTGCTCCTCGGCACGTATTTGATCGCCGGCCGCTTTTGGTGGGACGCGAACGTGCGCGCGCGGACGCGCTACGCCGTCACCGATCGCGCGGCCTACATCGTCGTGTCGGGGTTTCGCGGTTTCGTCCGCCGGTATGCCGGATCCGCGCTGGACGACGTCGGGATCGAGCGCAAAGACGACGGCTCGGGGACCCTGCGCTTCGGGCCGAACGTGCTCGCTTCGTACGGGATGCGCACCACGACGTCGCTCCTGCCGCAAAACGCGTTCGAAGCGATCCGCGACGTCGACCATGCCTATGACGCGGTGCGCACCGCTGCCCGTGGCTGACGGCGTGTTCCTCGAAACGCCGCGGTTGGTGCTGCGCGACAAACGCGCGGACGACTTCGACTTCGTCGCCTCGCTCTACGCGGATCCGGACGTCATGCGCTGGATCGGCGACGGGCGCACGCTGGCGCGTGACGAAACGGAAGCGCGGTTCTTTCGCGTGCTCGCGATCGAGAGCGAGCCGGGGCACGAGCGCTGGGACGCGTTCAAGATCGTCGTGCGCAAGACGGACGGTGTCTCGCTCGGTCAAGCGGGCCTGCTGCGCTGCGCGATCGACGGCGCGCCCGAGGTCGAGATCGGCTGGTGGCTCGCCCCGTTCGCGTGGGGGCGGGGCTTTGCGAGCGAAGCGGCGCTGGCGCTGCGCGATTTCGCGTTCGGCGAGCTCCGTCTGAGCCACCTGAGCATCGTGCTCCATGCCGAGAACGAAAGGTCGGTCGCGGTCGCCGGGCGCATCGGCGGGCTGCACGCCGGCCGGGCCGTGTACCGGGATCGCGCGGTGACTCGCTACGTCGTGCGCAACCCCGGCGCGCAACCTCCGCAGCCGTAACGGAGTCGAAGCGTTCACCATGCTGAAACGCGATTTGACCACGTCCTATCCCCGCTCGGTGCGCGACAAGGTGCTCGGGGTTGTCCAGCTCGGCCGCGCCGTCGACAAAGGCATCGCGTACGCCAACGGGCTCAACGGCGAGTACAACTATGATTGCCCGATGGACAAGGGCCTCTTCGAATTCCTCGGGCTCGACGGTGACGCGCTGCTCGACGTCATCAAGAACGCGCAGAGCGAGTCGGAGATCGAAGCGTACGTGAAACCCTTCGTCGACAAGAAGTCGGCGCAGGAGCTCGAGCACTTCAACGCGGAGTTCTTGTCGCACGGTCCGCAGCCGGGAAGCGACGGCGAGAAGTACTTCTTGAACCTCCGCAACGAGGTTGCGCCTGATCGCACGGACGTGTCCACCTGGCCCGACCTGCTGGATCTCGACGAGAAGCGCGACGTCCCGCGCCGCGTCCCGGCGTGACGCAGCGCACACGATAGCCACGATTGCCGCGAGAAATCGCGAAAAAATCGCAAGAAAGGCCGCCAAAAGCGGCCTTTCTTCGTTATCTTGGACGACGCTGAGAACGAGCGAGCGGACGGAACGAGACGCATCCCGCGAGGGCCGCGTTGTCATCATCGCGGCGCCAACCGTGTGGGCACGGAACCAGACGCCGACATCATACCGGAATCATCCGCATGCTCGAAGACCACGGGGCCGTGCTGAGCCGACTCTTTGCACAACCCTTTACATCCGCATATCTCGGCGCTGTTTTAGAGCACGATTACGAAACGCACCGCCATATGCTCAACGTCGGCTTGCTGTGCGCGCGCGCCGCGATCACGGCGGGGCTCTCGCGCGACGAAGCCGTCGTGCTCGGCCAAGCGGGGCTCTTTCACGACATCGGTAAGCTGCACATTCGCGAGAACCTGCTCAACGCGCGCTATACGCTCAGCGAAGCCGAATGGCGGATCCTGCGCGCGCACGCCGCGCGCGGCGAGCAGATGCTGCGCGCGCAAGATGCGCCGCGGCTCGCGGAGATCGTGCGCAGCCATCACGAGCGGCTCGACGGTTCGGGCTATCCGGACGGTTTGCGCGGCTTGGCGATCCCCTGGGAGACGCGGCTGCTCGCCGTCGTCGACGCGTACGACGCGATGCGTTCCGGGCGCCCCTACGCCGCGGCCGTCAGCCACGACGAGGCGTTGGACCGCCTGACCGCGGCGCGCGCGCTGTTCGATCCCGACGCGGTTGCGGTGCTGGTCACGACGCTCGGCACGCATCACCGGCCCCGGTTGAAGGCGGTCGCCCCGATTTCGTGAACCGGTGCGCGTGCCGACGTACCGGCTCGTCGTCGAATACGACGGAAGCGCGTTCCACGGACTGCAGTTCCAACCCAACGTGCGCAGCGTCGCCGGCACGCTCGAAGACGCGATCGCACGTCTGTTTCACGAGCCTGCGAAGATCACCGCCGCCGGCCGCACCGACGCCGGCGTGCACGCGACCGGACAGGTCGTCTCGTTCACGGCCGCGCGCGGATTCCCGGTCGAGCGCCTCGCGCTCGTGCTCAACGCGAACACGCCCGCGGACCTCGTCGTGCGCGACGCCGCCGTCGTCGGCGACACGTTCTCGGCGCGCTTCGACGCGCGCGAGCGCGCGTACGACTATCTCATCCTGAACCGCGGATTCCCGTCGGCGGTTTGGCGCGCGCGCGCCTGGCACGTGCCGCGCCCGCTCGACGACGCGCGCTTTGTCGCCGCGGTGGGACCGCTGCTGGGCGAACACGACTTCGTGACGTTCTGCGGCGAGCCCCCGAGCCGCGGCGGCACGGTGCGCGATCTGCGCGAGGTGGCGCTGGCGCGGGACGACGATCTGGTGCGCGTCACCGTGCGCGGCAAAGCGTTCCTGCACCGCATGGTGCGCGTCGTCGTCGGCACGCTGGTCGCGTGCGCCACGGGCGACCGCGACGTCGACTTCGCGCGGCGCGCGCTCGAAGCGCGCGACCGGACCGCGGCCGGCCCCACCGCGCCTGCGCACGGCCTCTACCTCGCGGGCGTGAGGTACGACGATCTCGACACGTACCGCCCCGCCGTCGTCGCGCCGTGAACCCGTGCGTTGGGCCCCTCGCGATGGGCCGAGCTCGCTTGGGTCGGCGCTGCCCACGCCGTGAACTGCGGTTGACGGCGGTTACCGCGGCAACGTATACTGCGTAGGTTGCCGCGGGCTATCCGCGGCGTTTCTTGCTGCCCTGAGCCCTGTCAAAGGGTTCGCACAAACGGACCCATGCGTACTTATCAGCAGAAGACGGCCGAGACCCAGCACGACTGGTACATCGTCGACGCGACCGGGCACCGGCTCGGCACGCTCGCGGTGAAGATCGCGCGCGCCTTGTCCGGCCGCACCAAGCCGACCTGGACCCCGCACATCGACGACGGCGACCATGTCGTGGTCGTGAACGCCGACAAGGTCGAGCTCGCGCCGCGGAAGTGGACCCAAAAAGTCTACCATCGCCATTCCGGCTACCCCGGCGGTCTGCGGACCGAGACGGCGGCCCAGGTCCGCGACAAATACCCCGAACGCCTCATCGAGCGCGCCGTCCGCGGGATGCTCGCCACCAATCGCATGCGCGACGTCCAGCTCGGGCGCCTCAACGTCTACGCGGGTCCCGACCATCCGCACGCCGCGCAGAAGCCGGAGCCTCTCGTCTAAATGCAGCCTCAGGAGAACTTTCAGGGCACCGGCCGCCGCAAGCGCGGCATCGCCCGCGTCCGTCTCTCGCTCGGTCAGGGCGTCATTACCGTCAACAAGCGCCCCATCGATGAGTATTTCCCGCGGCCGACGCTGCAGATGATCGTGCGCCAGCCGCTCGAGGTCACGCAGTCGCTGTCGCGGTTCAACGTCGACGTGAAGTGCGAAGGCGGCGGGGTTTCCGGGCAGGCCGGCGCCGTGCGGCACGGGATCGCTCGTGCGCTGCTCGAGATGGATGAGTCCTTGCGCGAGCCGTTGCGCCGGAATGGGCTGCTTACGCGCGATCCGCGTGAGAAAGAGTCGAAGAAGTACGGGCGCAAGAAGGCTCGTAAGCGGTTCCAGTTCTCCAAGCGCTAGAGGACGGTTATGGCGGTGTCGTGGGGACGCGACGTCGCAGTGGCGGACACGCAACGCCCGGGCATCCTGCCCGGGCGTTGCTACGTGCTCACGTCGCTCTCGCCCCTCCGGGGCTTCGCTCGTTCGCAGTGTCCGCCACTGCGACGTCGCGCCCCCGCGACACAGGCACGCTGATGCTTACGGATCTCCGGGGTCTGGTTCTTCGGTTTCGTCTTTCTTTTTCGCGTTGTGGACGACGTACCACGGTCCATCCGGTGAGGCGCCGACGAGGTAGGTTCTGGCGCTCGTCGTGAAGTTGTAGACCGTATCGGCGGAGCCCGACGGTGTCGGTTCGGGCGCCGTGCGCCATGTGGCAGCCTGGCCGTCGTATGCGCGAAGCGCGGTGGTTCCCGCGATGAACCGGTCGGTGCGCAGAAAGCCGGTTGCGTCGCCGCCGTCCTTGACGCCCCAGCGGTGGACTGCCGTGGTGAGGACGCCGTCGACGTCGAGCAGTTCGTGGCCGCCGTCATGGCGCAGAAGACGCTCGATGCGAGCCGTTCGCGCGATTGGTGCGCTTTGCTTGGCATGATCGCGTTCGGCGATCGCGAGGATCGCGTCGCCGACGCCGATCTGCTCGATCGTGCGCGCCGTGCCGTCGGCCATCAGTACGTGCGTTCCGGCCGCGAAGCAGCCGCCGCCGCCCGCGTCCCAGCCGTCACCGCTCGGCGCGTCGGGGCTGTCGCCCGTCGACGGCTTCTCTCCGTCACCACCGCTGGGTGACGGCCCATGCGCAACGTAATTCGGCGCCTTCGTCAGCGCGACGTGCACGTCGGGGGCGTTGCTGTGGACGGTAAGGGTCCCGTGCCCGCCCAGATGGTGGTTGAACGAACCGAGGTCGACTTCGACCGTGTGGTTGGCACCCTTGTTCACAACGAAGTTCGTCGGCGCCTTGACGTGGAAGTACGTGGGGTTCGGGCCCGTGACCGGTATCGATGTGACGTGGACGTCGACGTTCCCGGGGTTGTGCAGGACGAACGTCAGCTTGACGTCGTCGTCGAAGACCAGCGACGCGACGTTCGCTTTCAAAAGCGGTGTGTTCGGCACGATGAAATCTCCTCGTTTCGAATGCGGCGCTGCGCCGCATCTCCGGGAGTTCATCACGACCGGCTTTCCGCTCGCTTACACGGCCTTACGCACGGCTTACGACGATCGCGCTCGGGCGCGGCGGTTTACATGGCGTGCGGCAAGGTGGGCGCGGTCGGGCAGCTATGGGTGGCGCACCACGACGGGATCGCGGCCGGGCTTACCGCCATCGTGCCGATCACTCCGAGGCTCAGGAGGATGCCGGCAGCTAGCGCGATCACGCCGGCCATGCCGGGGTGTTCCGTGGGGCGATTCGCGTTGCGGCGGGCATTTTCGGCGATCGCCCGCGCGGCGGAGACCGAGTCGGTTGCGTTGGTCGGGGCTGCGTTCGCGTGCGTCATCATGGGCGCAGCGTAGCGCTGGTGGGCTTTGCGGGCCGTCCGTAGTTCTACGGAATTTCGGAGGGTGCCGTGCGCGGTCGTTATGCGATTGCGTAGATCGTGACCGGGTCCGCTTTGCCGCGGATTTTTGCGATCAGCTTCTCTGCGGGCGGGGCTTCGCGGACTCGGGTGTAGGTGCGGTCGTCGGCGTAGGTGCGGCCCGGCGGGGCAGCGCCTTGCAGACGGCTTGCGAGGTTCGCGGCGTCGCCGATCACCGTGTAGTCCATCCGTTTGGGGCTGCCGATGTGGCCGGCGACCACTTCGCCCGTTGCGAGGCCGATCGACAGTTGGAGCTGTTTGCCGTCGGCTTGGATCGTCGAGGCGGCGCGGTGCAAGGCTTCGGCGACGGCTAGGGCACGTTTGGCGTCGTCGTCGCGTACGCGCGGGGGGCCGAAGACGACCATCAGGCCGTCGCCGTAGAATTTGTCCAAGAGGCCGTCGTGCTCGAATACGATTTGGACGGCTGCGCTGAAGAAGTTGTTCAGGATCTCGACGACCGTTTCCGCGTCGAGGCGGTCGGCGAGCTCCGTGAAACCCACGATGTCCGCGAACAATATCGTCGCGGTTGCGCGCTCGCCGCCTAGTGCTACGCCGCCTGGGGCGCGCATCAGCTGTTCGACGACGTGCGGCGCCAGGTAGCGCGCGAAGGCGTCGCGGATCGCCCGGCGCTGTTCGACGTCGGCGGCGTGCAGGCGTTCGAGCTTGCGGCGTTCGGTGAGGTCGGTGACGGCGATCGCCCAGCCTTGCGTTTCGGTGCCGTCGGGGAGGTCGACGGGGGCGACGCGCACTTCCAACGCGAGCGTGCCGCGCGTCGGGTGGTGCGCTTCGACTTCCGCCGGTTGCGAGACGAGCAGCTTGTCCGCGAGCAGCGTCGTGATGCCGGGGATCAGCGCTTCCAGCGTGCGCGCCGGTTTACCGATCATCGTCGCGCCTTCCATCCCGAACGTTTGGGCCGCGGCGTCGTTGAAGCTTGCGATCATCCCGCGGCCGTCGACCGTGATGACGCCGTTCGTGATCGATGCGAGGACGCGCGCTTGGAGCTGTTCCAAGCGGCTGATCTCCACCACTTGCGCGCGCAACGCGTCGAAAAGGCGTGCGTTTTCGATCGCGAGCGCGGCTTGGTTCGCGAAGGCCGTCAGCAGGTCGGGATCGTGTGGGGAGAACAGGCCCGGCGCGACGCGCGAGTCGAGGTATACGACGCCGATCGTGCGCGCTTTGATCGCGAGCGGCACGCAGATGATCGAGCGCAGCCGCAGCGCGCGCACCGATAAATTGATGTTGAAGCGCGGGTCTTGCTGGGCGTCGGTGGTGACGATGGGCTCGCCCGTTTCGAACACCCTCCGAACCGTCGTATGTGACGGGCGCATGTCGTCGCCCTCGATCGTCGCGCGGTCGATCCCGTACGTCGTCGTCAGCTCGAGGTTGCCGTCCGCGTCGGCGATCATCAGGAAGCCGCGCTCCGCTTTCATCACTTCGACCGCGGTGTCGAGCACGCGGCGCAGCACGACATCGAGCTCGAGCGACGAGTTCACCGTCTCCGCGACCCGGCCCAGCGTCCGCAGCTTGCTGAGCTCGGTCTCCGCCTTGGTCGCCGACGCCGTGAGGCGGCTTTGCAGCGACGCGCGTTCCAGCGCGAGCTTCTCGTGCGCGCGCTCGGCGGCGGCGACCGCCGCGATCAGCGCGGCGTCGCCGGTGGCGTTGGCGCGCGAGCGCAGCACGGCGAGCGCGTCGGCGCCCGGCTGCGAAGCGTTCAGCGCGTCGGACACAGGGTGAAGGCAGCGGTGGTGGAGGGGGTCCGCTGCCTTCGCTCGCTTCGACGGTACGGCACCCTCCGTGGTTCCGCGAA
>Ga0066662_10000543_pt1 | contig 16648 bp, 9 predicted proteins | sample GraSoiAngelo_111_FD_133939 | JGI IMG/M metagenome (GOLD analysis project Ga0066662, IMG submission 133939) | Grasslands soil microbial communities from the Angelo Coastal Reserve, California, USA - 14_0903_12_40cm | ecosystem: Environmental > Terrestrial > Soil > Grasslands | place: USA...
AGCGGTCGCCCGCAAAACCGGACTGAAGGGAATGAAAATCGATGGTCGCTAGCGTCGGAATGAATCAAGAAGCCGCAGCTCTCCAGAAACGAATCGAGCGCTTTCAGATGGTGCGCGAGCAAATCCTTATGCAAGTGCGCGAAGTCATTGTTGGCCAGCAAGAGGTGCTGGACCAGATATTGATCGCGATTTTTGTTGGTGGTCACTGTCTCATGACTGGCTTGCCAGGCACGGCGAAAACATTAATGGTGCATACGATCGCGGAGACGCTCGGATTGAAGTTCCGGCGTATCCAGTTCACACCGGACTTAATGCCTTCGGATATCACGGGCACGGACATCATCGAAGAGGACCTGACGACCGGCCATCGCAAGTGGACCTTCGTCGAAGGACCGATATTTGGGAACGTGTTGCTGGCCGACGAGATCAACCGCACGCCTCCCAAGACGCAATCCGCGCTCCTCGAAGCGATGCAAGAGCACTCCTGCACCGTGCGCGGAAATCTGCACCAGCTTCCGTCGCCATTTTTCGTGTTGGCGACGCAGAACCCGATCGAGCTGGAAGGAACCTATCCGCTGCCGGAGGCGCAATTGGACCGCTTCCTGTTCAACGCGATCCTCGACGATCTGAGCGCCGAAGACGAACTGAAGGTGATCGACCTGACCACGGCGACGCGGGTACCGAAGGTGGAAGCGGTAACTTCGGCCGAAGAGCTGCTCGACTTTCAGCAGCTCGTGCGCATGGTGCCCATTGCGGAAACACTTTCGCGCTATGTCGTGGCCCTGGTGCGAGCCACGCGGCCCAAAAGTGAAAAACCCCACGAGCTGGTGAAGAGATATGTGAACTACGGCGCCAGCGTGCGCGCGGCGCAATTCATTGTGTTGGCGGCAAAGGCCCGGGCGCTTTCGAACCAGCGGTATCACGTCAGCTACGAGGACATAACTTCTGTGGTTGTGCCGGTGCTGAGGCACCGAATCCTGCTGAACTTTCACGCGGAATCCGACCAAGTTGGCGCGGACGAGATCCTGAAGCAACTGGTCTCGCAGGTGGAGCGGCCCAAGGAGAATTGATGCAACGTTTCCTCGATCCCCAGGTGCTTGCCGGCATTTCTTCGTTGGACCTGTTGGCGAAGACCGTGGTGGACGGCTTCGTGGCCGGCTTGCATCGTTCGCCGGATTTCGGCTTTAGTCAGGAGTTTGCCGAATACCGGGCGTATGTCCCGGGGGATGACTTGCGCCACGTGGACTGGAACCTGTTTGCGCGCACGGAACGATGCTACTTGAAGCGCTACCGAGGCGAGACAAACACGCAGGTGACCGTGCTTCTGGACGCGAGTAACTCGATGCAGTACACCTCGGGTCCGCCAACCAAGATGGACTACGCTCGCTTCATCGCCGCGTCGCTTTTCTATCTGGCGATCCACAATCAACGCGATGCGGCAGGGCTGATCGTTTTCGACGAAGACGTGCGGGAATACATCAGGCCGTCGACGCGACCCGGCCAACTGGCGCGCCTTTTCGCCGCGCTGGAACGGGCCGAGCCGCGGGCAACAACCGATTTCGCCAAGCCGCTCCGGCATTTTCAGAATTTTCTACACCGGCGCGGAATCGTCATCCTGATCTCGGATTTTTACGAAGAGCCGGAAAAGATCGTACGCTCTAGTGCACCGTTGCGGTTTCATGGCAACGAGATGGTGCTGCTTCACATTCTCGATCCGCAGGAGATTCGCCCGGAGCTGCGGGGATCGGCGCTCCTTGTCGACCTCGAAACGGACCGGCGAATTGAGGTAATCCCCGAATATGCGAAAACTACTTATCGCGCGAAGATCGATACCCATATCGAGGAGCTTCGTTCGCGCGCACAGGGTGCGGGGATGGATTATCAATTACTGATTACGAGTGAGTCGCTCGATCGAGCCTTGCGCGGATATCTCTCGTTGCGGCAGGCGGGTAACTGATGGGTTTTCTCGCACCATGGTTTCTGGGTGGGCTGGCGGCGCTGGGCGTGCCGGTGTTTGTACATCTGCTGCGGCGGCACAAAGCCACGCCGCGGCCGGTAAGTTCTCTGATGTTCTTCGAACGAGGCACACAAAGCTCCACGCGCCACCGGAGGCTGAGGTATCTCGTGCTGTTCGCGCTGCGATGTGCACTGGTGCTGCTGGTGGTACTTGCGTTCGCAAATCCGTATATCTGGAAGGCTACGGCCGACGCAAACTTCCGACTGCTTTTGATTGTGCTGGACCATTCCTTTAGCATGCGCGCCAGAACACGCTTCGGCGACGCGAAGCAAAAGGCGCTCGCGCTACTCGCCGGAAAACCACATGGGCAGAAGGCGCAAATCATGAGCCTCGGCGGACAGCTCGAGGTGCGAACCGCGGCGATCACGGATGACGCGCCGTTGCGGGCAGCACTGGAAAACATTCAGCCGGGCGACGGACACGCGAGCTTCGGCGAACTGGGCCAGGCAATGCGCTCGCTGGCCGAAACGGAGCCTGGACCAATTGAGCTTCACCTCTTCAGCGATATGCAGCGCACTGCAATGCCATCGAACCTTTCTGAAGCGGTTCTGCCGAACAACGTGGAGCTAGTGTTGCATCCGGTCGCCGACGGCCCCGCACCAGCGAACTGGACAGTCGAGAGCGTAGAGGCCCCGGCCACGCTCTCCGATCCGAAAGATCCAAAGCACTCTCGCGTACGGGCGGTAATCGCGGGTTTCGGCACTCCGGCTGCCACGAAAGCCGTATCGCTCGTGGTGAACGGTAAGACGATTGCGACGCGGAAGATCGACGTGCCGGCCGGCGGTCGCGCGACAGTGGAATTTGCCCCTCTGGACGTGGGATATGGTTTCAACCGCTGCGAAGTGCGAGTCGAAAGCGAAGATGCATTCCCGGCAGATGATACAAGCGTATTTGCCGTACGACGGTCCGATCCCGAACGCGTGTTATTCGTACACGCTGCCGATGATGCGCGGTCAGCGCTTTATTTTGGATCGGCGTTGTCCGCGGCAACCCTAGGTTCGTTTGTGCTGCAGTCGGTAGCCGCGGAGCAGACAACCGATCTCGACCCAACGAAATACGCCTTCGTGGTCCTATCGGACGCAGTAACGCTGCCTGGGATTTTTGAGCACACGCTCGGGCAGTACCTTGCGAAGGGCGGCCGCGCCCTGATCGCACTAGGCACCTCCGCCGGCCACCATGCGCAGATTCCGCTGTGGGGCGGTGATGTGAAGGACACACATGATTACGCGCGCGAAGGAGGCACGGTTGCCGTAGGGCAGGTGGACTTCAGCTATCCGGCGCTGGATCAGGCGCGGCCCGGGGCCGATAACGGCGGTTGGGGTGAGGTGAAGGTTTTCTACGCCGCAGTACCGGAACCGGGGCAAGCGCGCGTGGCAGCACGCCTCTCGGACGCGACACCACTGCTGCTCGACAAGCAAGTGGGCGAAGGACACATCGTGCTGCTGGCTTCGGGACTCGAAAACCTGACCAATGACCTGCCCCTCCATCCCATCTTTGTGGTTTTCGTCGATCGCATGGCTCGGTATCTCTCGGGTGACGAGCGTCTGAGCGGCTCGAAGGTGGTTGATTCCTTTGCGCAGTTGCGCGGCGCGGCTGAACCGGCAGGGGTGGCGGCGAGCGTCGAGGTGATTGACCCGGACGGGCATCGGCCCTTGTCGCTAAACGAAGCGCGAACGATGCAATCTGTTCGGTTAGAACGCTCGGGATTCTATCAGATTCGTTTTGCCAACGGACGAGATGCGGTCATCGGCGTCAACCCTGACCGGCACGAATCGAATCTGGAGCCGCTGAGCAAAGATGTGCAAGACCTGTGGAGCGGAGGCTCTGCAAGCAGCGGGACGCAGCCAGCGGGCTCCGCAGCGGTTCAAGTGAAAGCGCGTCCCGTAAGCCTTTGGTGGTACGTTATGCTGCTTGCATTGGTGGTAGCATTGGCAGAGACCGCTCTGGCCAGCGGCTACTTGGGCACGCAACGGGAGGAAGCATGAACAACCGCAGCGAGCTCGACAGTTATATTACGCGCCTGCAGCAGAGGCTGCGGGCCGGTGTTTGGTTGCGCGGCGCAGCCATATTTACAGCCACGGCGCTTGCGATTACCGTCGCGCTCGTGCTCCTGCTCAACCGCTTCGCGTTCCCGGCGCATGGCGTCACTGCTGGGCGATTGACTATCTTGGTTGCGCTCGCTGCGGCGGCGGTAGTCGGTATCGTGCTGCCGGTGATTGGCGTGACTCGCGAGTGGGCTGTAGGCAAAGCGGAAGCTGCAAATCCCGGCCTGGAACAGCGCCTTACGACCTTTGAGGAGCAAGTGCGCAAGAGCAACGACCCGTTTCTGGAGCTGCTGGCTGCGGACACGCTGGCGCACACCAAGCAAACCGAGCCGCATTCGTTGGTTCCAGACAACCGTTTGTTCGCTCTCGGCGGCGCGGGAGTGGCTTGCCTCGCCGTGCTGGTATGGATGATCGCTGACGGACCTGGGTACCTCGGCTATGGAGCTGCCATGCTCTGGACCAACAGCAGCGCCGCTCCGCTCTATGCCATTCGAGTCACTCCGGGGAATGTCACGGTGCGACGAAACAGCGATCAACTGATCACCGCGCACGTGACCGGGATGCATCCCGACCAAGCGCGGCTGTTCGCACATTACGCGAGCGCCTCCGGATGGGAACCTGTGGCCATGCAGGACGAGCACGACACGGGCGGCGGCACGACCTATCAGTTCGTTTTCGCCGGGCTGCCGGAAACTGTTGAATATTATGTGGCTGCAGGGCCGCTTGTCTCGAGGCACTACAAATTGCGCGTGCTGGACCTGCCTTCTTTGAAACAAATCAAAGTTACTTACCATTATCCGGCATGGACGGGAATGAAGCCGGTGACCGAGGAACACGCGGGCGACCTGCGAGCAATCGAAGGAACGGAAGCCGTCATTGAAGTGGAGATGGATCGTCCTTTAAAGGATGGCCGGTTGACGCTCGACAACGGCCAGATGATGCAACTTGCGGGCAGCGAGGGAAACAGGTACCGAGGCTCGATTCGTTTGGAAAAGGATGGCGCGTATCATCTGGCGGACCTCGATGGCGGCCAGGAGGTGCGCTTATCGGAGGACTACTTCATCGCGACGGATAAGGCCATGCCGCCGGAAATCTCGATCGATCGACCCGGCGGCGATTACCGCGCCAGCGCAATCGAGGAAGTGACCGTCGGCGTGACGGCGCGGGACCAGTTCGGTCTCCATGACGTGCGCCTGCACTACTCCGTGAATGGCGGGCCGACTCAGGACGTGAACTTGCTTAAATCCGCTGGCGCGAAGAGCGCCAATGGTTCCTACATGCTCCCGCTGGAAGAATTCAAGCTGGTGCCGGGCGATTTGGTGAGCTTATACGCGACTGCACGGGACGGTCATAGCGAGGCTCGCACGGACATCAGCTTCGTCCAGGTCGAACCTTTTGAGCGCGAGTTTTCGCAATCGCAACAGATCGAAGGCAACGGCGCTGGGAGCGGTGGCAACAACCAGATGGAAATTTCCAGACGGCAGAAAGAGTTGATCGCGGCCACCTGGAAGCAGCAGAACGACAAGATGTCGAGTCCCAAGGAGGCATCGGCGGCAGGCCAGTTCCTATCTGATGCGCAGCGCAAACTTCGCGATCAGGTCATGGCGCTTTCGGTTCGCATGCAGAGCCGTGATCTTTCCCAGGCCAACGAAGAGTTCTCCGATTTCGACAAAGACATGCGGGATGCGGCTAAGGCGATGCTGCCTTCGGCGGAAAAGCTCGGACAGACGCAGTGGAAGGATGCGATGCAATGGGAGCAGAAAGCGCTGCAAGCATTGCTGCGCGCCGAGGCCACGTTCCGAAAAATCGAAGTTGCCTTCGGACAGCGCGGCAGTGGCGGGTCCGGTACTGGCAACGCCGGGCGCGATCTGGCCAGTTTGTTCGATCTGGAATTGGACACGGAAAAGAATCAGTATGAAACTGCGCACAAAGCAGCTCCGGCGGAGCAGCGCGAAAAGGATGTAGAGGACGCCCTGAAGAAACTGGACGCGCTGGCCAAACGCCAGGAGGACTTGGCGAACCAGCAACGTAATACCCAACAGAGTTTCCAGCAACGTTGGGAACAGGAAATGCTGCGACGCGAAGCGGAACAATTGCAGCGGCAGATCGAACAAATGACGCGGGGCGAGCAGAGTGCGAACGGGTCAGAGCAGAGTTCGCAGCAGCAGGGTACATCAGCGGGGAGCGGCTCGCAGGCAGGGAAATCCGGAGATCCGCGAACAGAGCAAGCACTCGAACGTTTGAGACGGGCGACCGACGCGATGAAACGCGCGGACCGGTCGCAACAGGACGCAGGCGCTGCAGGGCAAGAGGCCGCCGATCAGCTTCGTCAAGCGTCGAATTTGCTCGCGGGCACGCAGCAGCAGCTTGCCTCGAACAAGATGGACTCTCTCGCCCGCGAGGCCAGTCGATTGACGCAAGAGGAGCGCGCACAAGCCCAGCAGATCGGCAAATTCGCCACCCAGCAGCGTGATGCAAGCCCGACGGATCTGGACCGTATGAAGATGCGAGTTCAGGAGCGCGACCGCTTGGCGCAGGAGCGGCAGAAGCTCTCGGACGACCTCTCGAGATTGCAGAGAGGAGTTCGCGATACCGCACGCGAAATGGCTCACACCCAACCGGGGGTCGCCCGGAAATTGCGCGATGCGCTTACGGAGATGGATGAGTCCGATCTCGATAATCATGTGCAAAGAACGGCGGACTGGTTGCGGCGTGGAATCGATCCAAATTCGAATGGCACCGAAACCGAGATCGCGCAGGGTCTCGAGAAACTGAACCAGCAGCTGCAGGACGCGCAGAAGGAAGTCGGGCAAGGCAAGCCGGGACAACCCGGCGCAAACCAGCCCAACGCGACGGCGGCACTCGACCAGTTGGAGCGGCTTCGCAGCCAACTCGAAGCTATGGCGGGTTCGCGCGGCAGTTCCACGAGCGGGCAGGACTCCCGACAACAGAATGGGGGGCGCAGTCAGCAGGACGGAAAGCAGGGACGCACAGGCCAGCTTGCCGGAGATAGTCTCGGCCGCAACGATAATTCCGGCAACCTAAGCGGCGATATTCGCTACGGCGGCACTGGAGACGGCACCGTATGGGGCAACATCAACACTGGCAATAACCGGTACGGACACCCGGGGGAGCGGCCTGCGCCCGTGGAACCGAGCAATCTGGACGATTCGGAGCGTACTTTTCAGCAGGGGATGCGAGACCTGAACGAGTTACGCCACATGGTGCTAGACGATCCGCAGGCGGCGAAAGATGTGGCCGACTTGGTGCGGCGAATGCAGCAGCTCGATCCGAGCCGTTTCCCGGGCAACCCGTCAATGGTGGAGCGCATGCAACGCGGACTGCTCAGCTCGGTGGACAAGTTGGAACTTGTGCTACGTCGCGCAGGCGCGTCGAGCGGAGCCCGCGCTGGAAAGGCCTCCGCCGTCCCGACGGAATACCAGGAATCCGTCGCCGATTACTACCGGCGTTTGAGCAAAAATCCCTAGCGGCCGCAGCAGCGAGTTGATTTCGCAATCACGTCTTGCTCTAGCGGTTCCGATGGCGCATCGCTCTCCGATGAAGTAAACTCCGAAGAGTAAGTCCCGCCTCCGCCAAATCCATTCCCGGACGTTTGCAATGTTCAAGCGGAAATGCGTCGTTAAGTTTGTGGATAGCCTTGGAATCGAACACACTAACCAAAGTTGAGGCTGAATCGCTGTTTGAAGCTGCGATCCGTGGACTGTACCGAATGGATTCAAGCTTCTGGACCGAGGAGGATGTGTTTGACCGGATGTGTATCACGGTCGCGGTTCATGCGTGCGCTGGATTGTTGCCGCACCGTCGGACGGACGGGATATTTCCACGCCGGGGTGAGTGAAGGAACTGAGAATGCGGACTCTTGGAACCATGGGAGGGAATCGACGCTGGAAGCTTAAGAAGTCAACCGGAACTGTGCCGGAGAAGCGGCCGTCAATGCCTGCCGGGCCGCTGCTTGGTATTCCGAGCAGGTACAAGTTATCGGCGGCTCGGAGAGATTTTCTGATAGTGTCCGCGCCAAATTAGGTGTGCTCTGGATTTTGCCGCGTGGGTGGACCACTTACGTGTTCCCGCACGACGAGAAGTAGGAATCATGGCACAGTGCCAATCCTACGTTTTCTTCCCCGACGACCCGACGCAGCCGCCGCAACTTAGCGATTGCCCGAGGACGGCAGAGACTACGCGCAGGACTTTTCGCAGGGGTGTGAACGTCATTGTTAAGTTGTGTGGAATAAGCACAAGAATGGGTTGAACAGATGCATGTAGACATCAAGCGGAAAGCACTCAGCAGTCCCTGCGAAGTTCCCAGAGTCTTGAACCTTGCCAGGAATTCCGCAAAGTGAGCGCAGCAAAATTCTTCGTATCGCAACGAAGGCAGGTATCGTGCATTGAGTTCTTTTGGCAAGTGGAAAGCGAACTCGGGATTGATCCGCCGCCTGCCTAATCCGGCTGGTCATGTATTCCAAGGTTACTGCTGCGATCAGGTTTCAATCTTAGTATGCTTTTGGTGTGTTCACCTGATTGACCAGCCTGCTCATGGAGCTTTATTCTTCGCGGTGAATTAGCGTTCGTCTCAGACCTCTTTGACAATTGGCGGTGAAGTTCGTGGCTAGCGCGAAGTATTTCCCTCCCACCAGTTGCAGAGTTTGATCTGCCTAGCCCACAGAGCGACTCGTGTGTATCACGGTCCGCCGGGAGAACTAAAAATGCGTCTATGCGGTTTGTGCACTCGCAATTCTCCAGCCCACTTTGAGCGGCTGCGGCTGGTCCCTACCCCAGGGCAGGCCGGGGAGATGAGTGTGGAATGAGAGCGAGGCCGCAAACGTATAAAGATGCCCGCTTCTTCCTTCTGGCTGCAACGATCACTATTCTCGTGAGTGGGGCTGAAGGCTTTGCGCAAGACTCATTCACGGCGACCCGCAGCTTTTCTTGGCTTCGACGCACTCATTTAAGTCGACGTGCCAAGGCAGCGGCGCAAAGTTCCCGTTCGACCAGTTCGCCAACCCCGGACGCCCAAGCCGTGTCGCTCGCCAATTTACCTGTGGCAACCGATTTCGACGTTCATACGGTGGCCGCGTCTTCCCTGCCTTCAGCGCCGGAACCCAAGGTCAGGCCTGAAGTGGAGCCGGTAACTCTGCGCTCTGCCGCGCAGCCATTTCTGCCGGCCGGGCCGGCAACCCGGCCACGCGCAACTCCGAAACAAGGAAAGATTTGGTACGGGTTGATGGTGGTTAGCCACAGCGGCGCGACGTTTGACGCGTGGACCACGCGCCAGGCGGTGGCTAATGGCTACGGGCAGGAAGCAAATCCTTCCCTGCGGCCGTTCGCCAATTCGAATGCGATTTACGCCGCAACGCAGGCAAGCCCGGCGTTGATGGATTTTCTAGGCAAGCTCATGATGGTGAGCCAGAATCCGTGGATCAGAAAGTTGTGGTGGGTTCCACAAGTGGCCGGAGCGAGCCTTTCGTTCACTGCTGGCGTCCGCAACATGGAGGTTGTGCGTTAAAGAGTTTGTTTGCGCCATTATTACAGTCAGTGGCGCCACAGTGTCTGCCAGCGCTGCTTCAACACCCCGGTGGAAATCGTGGCGCGGCGTTTTCTGTCAGAATCGTCGCGGCGCAAAACCCCTGGGTCAGGGAAAGTCTGAGAAGTCAGCGAACAGCCATACGGTCTGTTTACCATCCCAAAGGATCAGTGTCAGGCATCACGGACTGGTTTTACCCTTTGAAATCGACAACCAGAAGTGTGATGTCGTCCTGCTGCCCTTGTTCGATGGTTTGCCCTGACCAATGCGACAATTCCGCCAGGAAGCTGTCAGCAAATTCATCTGCTACCAATTGCTTGTTGCTTTCCATAAAGCGCATGACGCGATCTGCACCAAACTCTTCCTGCGCTGGATTCGCTGCTTCCACCACTCCGTCCGTGTAGAGCACGTGGCGGTCGCCCGGTTCCAGAATCAGTTCCAGTGCTTCATAGGTTGCTTCGTTAAACATTCCAAGAACCAAGCCATTTTGTAGAACTTTGGATGTTGTTCCCGTGGAATTGCGCCACTGAAGAACTGGTGGGTGCCCGGCGCCAGCGTAACGCATGAGTTGTTTCTCGAGATCGAGATAAACGTACGCTGCGGTGACAAAATTGTGCGTGAACTTCCCGCACAGTGCTCGATTGAGACCCGCCAGAACCTCCGCGGGCTCCGCCGCATGATGGGCCTGCCCAGTGAGAGCGACCTGCAACATGGACGCAATGAGCGCGGAGGGGAGACCGTGGCCAGAAACGTCGGCGATGAGGATACCAAGATGCGTGTCGTCGACCTGAATGAAGTCGTAAAAGTCCCCGGCTACAGACGTCATAGGGAAAAAGCGCGCAGCAATGTCAAGGCCTGGAACCCCGGGAACGGAATGAGGAAGGATGGAGAGTTGAATCTCCCGCGCCATTTCGAGTTCGTTGTTCAGTGCAAGGAGCTGCGCCGCGAGTTGCGCGCGAGCCTCGCGAAGCATGATGTGGCTGCGGACGCGCGCCTTCACCACGGCCGGCGAAAACGGTTTGTGGACGTAATCCACGGCCCCGACATCAAATCCGCGGGTTTCATCTTCCGCACCGGTCTGGCCAGTCAGAAAGATCACAGGAATCTCGCGCGTGCTGGGGTCCGCTTTCAGGCGACTACACACCTCGTAGCCGTCCATCCCGGGCATCATGACGTCGAGGAGGATGAGGTCTGGTTTTTCCTCGGCACCGGCAAGAGCGAGTGCTTTTTCGCCGTTGGTGGCAACTTTGGTCTTGTAAAAATCCTTGAGAGCGCCGGAGATCACGCCGATATTTAGCGGCGTGTCGTCGACGATCAGTATGAGTTTCTGTGTTGCGGGCGCCTGCTGAGGTGTGGCGGACATGGTTTCAATCCAGAGTCAAAGAAAGTCGAGCGGCGATTCCAGAAAGTGAATGCAACGCGTCGGAATAAGCGAAATTCCCAACATGAGCGGACAAGGAATCAAGTTCAGATGGCAGTAAAATCGGCGCCAGCAGTGGCCGCGCCTCGAGAAGAAAATCGGAGGCATCGCCGTCGTCGGTCTCAAGCAGTTTCTTTAGCCGAGTTAGCGGTTGTACAACGGTCGACGTGTCGGGGTAAGGAGAAGGAACATTGGCCTCAGTGGAACGGTTGGAGAGAGTTGCTCGAATAGCCGCAACCGTCAGGTCGAGTGAACGTGCGAGGGCTTCTAGGCTGGGCGCGATGGATTGATTCGACTCGATGGCTGCTTCCGCTGCAGCAGCAACTTCGGCAAGCCCATTCGCGCCAAGATTAGCGGAAACGCCTTTCAACGAATGAGCGAAGCGCTGTGCCGTTGGAGAATCATTTGCCGCAAGAGCCGAGCGAATGTCGTCGACGGCATGTGATTGCGTCTCCGCGAATCGTTGCAAAAAAGCTTCGTAGCGCTTGCGGTTGCCACCGGTACGCTTCATAGCGGCCACAGTGTCGATTCCCGAGATGACAAGATCGCCGGAAGCGGTCGTAAAAGCGAAACTTGCCCTGGAATCCGGAGCCGCTGCAGTGGCAGCCACTCCCGATTTGGCACGCGGAGCAATCCAACGCGAAAGCGCGTTGAATAATTTGTCCGGATCAATCGGCTTCGCCAGATGATCGTTCATCCCAGCGGCCAGGCAAGCGTCGCGCTCACGATCCATGGCGTTTGCGGTCATCGCGATAATAGGAAGGGCAGCGAAGCGCGGGTTGGAGCGGATGGCCTTGGTGGCGCTGATGCCGTCCATGACGGGCATCTGCATATCCATTAGTACGAGGTCGTAGGGCTGTTTTGTGATCATTTGCACGGCAACAGCGCCGTTCTCCGCCTGCTCGATATTCAGGTGAGTGTCTTCGAGCAGGCCCATTGCCACCTCGCGATTAAGTTCATTGTCTTCCACGAGCAGGACGCGCGCCCCACGGATGGCGGAGAAATCCATTTGGGAAGTGGAAGTTTCTTGTGGCTCCCGCGGCGTCTGACTCGTGCCGAGCGCTTGTATGACGGAATCAAAGAGCATCGATGGCGTAACCGGTTTGATCAGGACGTTTTCAAAGGAAGTCTGGTCGGCCTGGCGCAACACCTCTTCTCGCCCATACGCGGTGACCATCACGAGATGCGGATGATGTTCCGCATGAGGCAGAGCGCGGATGCGCTTTCCGGTCTCAATGCCGTCGATTCCCGGCATCTGCCAATCGATGAAGGCCATGTCGTAGGGCTCATTCCTATCAAGAGCCTGTTTTATGAGTTCAATACCTTCCTCGCCGGACGGCGCCTCATGAACGTCAAACGTCATGTTGAGCAACATGCTGGAAAGGACTTCGCGCGCCTGCGCATTGTCGTCGATGATGAGCACACGGCGCCCTTGAAGCTCGGGACGCGTGAGGCGCGCGGCCACACGGTCACTCTTGCCAAGATACGCGGTAAACCAGAAGGTACTGCCTTTTCCGACTTCGCTGGTCACGCCGACGTCGCCACCCATTAATTGCGCCAACTTTTTGGATATCGCGAGCCCAAGGCCCGTGCCTCCATGCTGCCGCGTGGTCGAAGCGTCCGCTTGTTCGAACGCCCGAAAAAGACGGCCCATCTGCTCGTTGGTCAGTCCGATCCCGGTGTCGGAAACTGAGAAACAAACAAGCTGGCCCTTCTCGTCCTCCTCTTGCATGCGAGCTTTCACCACAATTTCGCCATGCTCGGTAAATTTCGCGGCGTTGTTGCAGAAATTGATCAGGATTTGGCCGAGACGCAGGGGATCACCCTTGGGATGGGGATAAACTGCAGGGTCGATATCGAAAACAAGTTCTAGACCTTTGCCGGCGGCTTTCTCGGAAATCAGATTGCTCACATTTTCAAGGACTTTCTCGAGATCGAAATCGATGGTCTCCACTGTGAGCTTCCCGGCTTCAATCTTCGAGAAGTCCAGAATGTCGTTGATGATGCCCAGCAAATGCTGCCCGGACTGCTGAATCTTACGGACATAGCCCCTCTGACGAGGATTCAAATCGGTCTTTAATGCCAAATGCGACATGCCGATGATGGCGTTCATCGGCGTCCGGATCTCATGGCTCATGTTGGCCACAAACTCGGACTTGATCTTTGTAGCGCTTTCAGCCATTTCCTTCGCGCGCCGCAATTCTTCCTGCGAAGTTTCTAGCGCGCGATTACTGGCCTCCAGTTCTTCCTTGCGTGCTTTGATCAGGCCTTCCGACGCTGCGAGCGATTCCGCTTGCGCACGCGTTTGTTCCAGAAGTCGCTGCGTTTCCAAGTTCCGAGAGAGGAGCTGCGCGTTCATCGCGACCGAAGGCACAAGCGCGTCGAGAAGCGTCTGCTGCCGCTCGGTGAGCGCGGAAACCGTCGCGAACTCGATCACTCCGATGAGCAGGTCATGATTCAAGACCGGAACAAACAGCACCTGCCCGGCAGCGATGCTGCCGACGCCCGTGGAAACCTGAAGAGCTTCCCGTTTGGCAGGAGAGATTTCCAAGGTTCGTTTTTCCAGAGCTGCCTGACCGACAAGAGCCTCCCCAAGAGCAAAAGAAGCGGAGTCGGGCGCGCCATGCAAAGCGAATGTGCCAATGCGGTCGACGCGCAACCGCGAATCGTCCGCGAGATAAAAGGCCGCATAGAGCAGTGGGATGGCCTCAGATAGGCGCGACAGCAAGGTTGATGAGAAAGTCCCAAAATCCTCAGCCGACTGCAGTCGGACGCCGGTAGCCGCCACTTCGGCTTTCACCCAGGATTGCGTTTCTCTATCTCTCGCGCCGCCTTGGAGCGTGTGAAGAGAACGCCCAATCTCTCCAATTTCGTTAGGGCGATTCACGAACGGTATGGGGCGATCGAGTTCGCCGACCGCCAACGCCTGGATTGAGTCGCGAATCGTCCAGAGTTCCCGGACCACGTCCGTCTGCAAGAAGTAGGAGACAACCGCAAAAGAGCCAACAATCCCCAATCCTAAAACCAGCCAGGTGATCAGAATCGAGCGATGTGTCAAATTGGTGAGATCGTCGGATCGTTTATCAGCCGCCTTTTCCATATCTGCGGCTATAGTCATGGCCTGATTGCGAGCTTGCTCCATTTCTTCGGCAACTGTCGAATGCATGATTCCTGCGACCTTTTGATTCTGGTTGGCGAGGGCCGCAGTACGAGCCGGTCGAGAATCCGCTACGGCCTTTTCAAACCTAGCAGCGGCCGCAGCAATCTGCTGCGAGTATGCAGGGTAAAGCCGCTTGGCCTCCGCGATGCGAGCTTGGTACTCGGTGTAGCTGTCCTCTAGCTGGGCGTTCAGCGATTGCCTGCGAGCGGGATCGGTTTCGACGATCAAGCGATCCAGGAATAAGCCGTATCGCATAACGAGAGAGCGGGCCGCATCCATCTTGTAGACGGATTTAATGTCATTGTCGATCAGCCGGCTGTACCACGTGTCGATCCTCTTGGCCTCGATGGAGGAATACAACCCGGCCGCCACGACCATCACGATCAAAGGCGTGAGCGCGACGAGGAGCTTCTTGCGCAACTTCAGATTAGCCAACAGACCCATGTGGAACGCACTCCCTGGTGCTTACGGAGGGCACGATTTACGACTCACCAGTCTTGTTCAAGACATTCGATTGGGGAAAATGCGGTGTCAGTCTCGCGTCACCTCCTCCACGATGCTCGACGCGCATGACCTGCACACGAAACCTGTGTTTGTCACAGGCAACCACCCTTTCGAGGAATATAAGCATCAGCCTCGGTCCCTTCGGAACTGGCAAAACTGACAGAAAGTGCGGAGAGCGGACTTGCGGCCTAGCTAAGCTAATAGCTAGGTCCCAATGACGGGATTACCATCGGTAGCCTGCTGGCGACAATCCGGGCCGGTCTCTCCTAAGTGCCTCAAGCAGAAGCAAGTATCCGCGAGCAATCAAAGAACTCATACGATTTTGGGCAAGTCACCGAGGGATCTCTGCGCCGTACCTTTGGCTGACTACCGTCTCCTCGGAGTAGGCTTTCCAAGACGGCCTGCTCCGCTTCGAGGGAAACCTCAAGCTTCTCGCCAAGCCCAAAATCTTCGCTGCCTGGTTACGGCCACTCTACCGACAAAACTGGGTGGTTTACTTAAAACGCCCCTTCGGTGGTCCCGAATACGTGCTGCAATATCTTGGCCGCTACACCATCGCGTGGCCATCTCTAACCATCGGCTGGTCTCTTTCACCCATGGCCAGGTCACCTTTCGTTGGCGCGATTCCGCTGACAACAACAAACAGAAGTTGCTGCCTCTACCGGTCGATGAGTTCTTGAGCCGCTTTCTCTTGCACCTGCTTCCGCAAGGCTTCGTGCGTATCCGCCACTTTGGCTTCTTGGCCAGCCGACGACGCGCTAAGCTCCTCCCGCTTTGCTTTCAGCTCTTGGGAGCGGCACAACAACCGCCTTGCGAAGAACATACTTCCTCCACAGAGGACTCCCCCGACCTCTACCACTGCCCTAACTGCGGTGGACCGATGAAGGTCATCGAGCGGCTCACCGCTGCCGAAATCCAACTTCGCTCTCCACCACGGACCAGCGCGGCATGAAACCCATCTCTCCAAACCGAAAACTCCGCGTGCTTCGGCGCGCCCTGCATCTCTTTGCCCGGACGCCGGACCGATCCTTTTTTCCGCCTTCTCCAACCACACTCTCCGCTGCAATTTTTTCCAGCAATCCTCACTTACGCGCATGCCGTCATCCATAGCGCTCCGCGGCACAGCATCGGCACACCTTCGCACCGTTCCTTCCCACAATTGAATTCCCATAGCTGTCCGCGTCTGCCGCAAACCAGGCGGCCACGTTCAAACGGCTTTATCGAACGCGCCCGGGCCTAAAGTTACCGGTGATCCGAGACACCTCATGGGACTGCCGTCCAGCGGCTCAGCCGTCTGTTGTCCCTGGTGCTGCGATTCCACAAGCTGGTCGGTCAGCTTATTGATTGCCCTCTTATTGCCCCGAAGCGTCGTAGGTTAGCTCTCAGGGTGAAGGGGTTAGCCAAAAGAGCCTCTGGGGCGCGAGCCCAACGACTTGATAGTTCTGTTGTCCGTTATGCTGCGATTTCACAAGGCGGTTCATCAGCTTAGCGCCCTCGTATTGCTCCAAAACGTTCTTCAGTAACTTCAAGTCCTTCCAGCTTTCTCTCAATGCGTTACGTGGAGACCACTGAAAGTGCGCCATGTTCCTTGTTGGTCGGCCGCACGGTGATTTCCACGTCTTGACGCAAAGCCGTGAGAAATTCCATGAGGCGTCCAACGGAAAAGTTGCCCACGCGATTTCGCACGCCGAGAATTTTGGCGATCTCAACTTGTGTCATGCCGCTGTCGTTCAGGATCGTGTAGATCTGGAGGGTAAGCTGGGCCTTGAGCAACTCCTGTTCGGGATTAGGGAGGCCCAGGTCTGCAAAGACGTTTCCGCTGCCTTCGGTTACGTGAGCCACGCGCTTGTTTGTTTTTCTCGCTTTGGATTTCATCTCAGTTCTGCCTTTCTCTGTGGTCCCGTTCGGCTTCTGCGAGCCGCTGTTTAATCAGATTAATCTCCCCCGTCGGTGTAGGCGA
>Ga0066662_10000545_pt1 | contig 16619 bp, 17 predicted proteins | sample GraSoiAngelo_111_FD_133939 | JGI IMG/M metagenome (GOLD analysis project Ga0066662, IMG submission 133939) | Grasslands soil microbial communities from the Angelo Coastal Reserve, California, USA - 14_0903_12_40cm | ecosystem: Environmental > Terrestrial > Soil > Grasslands | place: USA...
CATATACGAGCGCCTCCTGAAAGCTGGCCGTGAGCACGGCGGGCATCGTAACTATCCTGACCGACCGTGCCTCACGACCCAACCCCGGAGGACCGCGCGGCCGCCGAGCGCGAGGCGGGCCGGCTCTCGCCTGCCCCGCCGGTGCCGGCGATGGCAACGCAGAGCGGCGGCGTTCGCGGCCTGCTGCGCACGGCCACCATCGACCTGACACCGCTTCGACGACACCGGGACTTCCGCCTGCTGATGACCGGGCAGACGGTCACGTTCCTCGGCTCCATGGTCACCTACGTCGCGCTCCCCTATCAGGCCTATGAGCTGTCGGGCAGCTCGCTCGTGGTCGGGCTGCTCGGCGTCGCCGAGCTCCTGCCGCTCCTGATCGCCGCGTTCCTGGGAGGGGCGCTGGCGGACGCCCGCGACCGCCGCCGGATGCTGCAGCTGACCGAGCTGTCGTTCGCCGTCGCGTCGCTGGTGCTGCTCGGCAACTCCCTGCTCCCAAAGCCGCAGCTGTGGGTGCTATTCGCCGTCTCGGCGGTGATGGCGGCCCTGGACGGGCTGCAGCGCCCGTCACTCGAGGCGCTGATCCCCCGGCTCGTCGACCGGGAGGAGATGACCGCCGCGGCAGCGATCAGCACCGTGCGGTTCACGGTCGGCATGATCGTGGGGCCGGCGCTGGGCGGCGTCCTGATCGCCGTGGTCGGCTTGCCGGCCACCTACGGCGTCGACCTGATCAGCTTCCTGGTCTCGCTGGCGACCCTGCGGCTGATGCGAGCTGCGCCGCCACCGGTGGAGAACGCCGAGGTGAGCCTTCGCAGCATCCGCGAGGGCATCGGCTACGCCGTGTCGAGCCAGGTGCTGATGGGAACCTACGTGGTCGACATCGTGGCGATGTTCTTCGGCATGCCGATGGCGCTCTTCCCTGCGTTCGCCAAGGAGTTCGGCGGAGCGGGCGTGCTGGGCCTGATGTACGCCGCCCCAGCCGTGGGCTCCCTGATCGCGACGGTCACGAGCGGCTGGGCCGGCAGCGTCCACCGGCACGGCGTCGCAATCTGCCTCGCCGCCGCCGGCTGGGGAGCCGCGATCGTCCTGACCGGCCTGGCGCCCGGGCTGCTGCTCGTGCTGCTCGGGCTCGCCGCTGCCGGCGGCGCGGACACCATCTCGGGGATCTTCCGCTCCACCGTATGGAACCAGACCATCCCTGACGAGCTGCGAGGTCGCCTGGCCGGGATCGAGCAGGTCAGCTACTCGACCGGGCCGCTCCTGGGAAACGTCGAGTCGGGCCTGGCGGCGGCGCTGATCGGCGTGCGGGGAGCGATCATCTCCGGCGGAGCGCTGTGCGTCGTCGGAGTCGCGGTGGTCGGGATCGGCCTGCCGGTGTTCTGGCGCTACGACGCCGACGATGAGCCGGCGCCGGATCCGTCACCCGCGTAACGACAGCGTGTCCGATCACCAATGCGAACCATGACGCTCCGCGCGCTCAGGTGTCCTGATCGTGCGTAAGCGGCCGCGGCATGCGTGACGCATCCGTCTCGGGATTGCTCTGCGCCTCGTGATCGGCGATCGCCCATTCCGGGCCCGGCCGCTCGCCCGGCTGGCCCGGAGGCGGTGCGTCGGTGCGCTCGCGGTTCTCGACCATGCGATCCTTGCCGGTCATGTCCCGCGGCCCATCCGGCTCGTGGGATTGGTCCGGCAGCGGGCCGAACGCCGCGACCGCGTCCCCGGTATGGGCAACGTCCTCACCGCCGGTCTCGTACGCCCGCTCGCGTGAGTCGGGCTCCCCCGGCGCGGACGGCGCGCTGGGCGGCTGGCCGCCGGCATCCGGCTCGGGGCCTGGATACGGCTCCGACGGCGACCGCTGGTCGGGATCAGGGCTCATGCCGCGGACGTGCCCGCGCGTGGACCCGTCTAAACCGCCGCCGGCGCCGGGCTCAGCCGCAGCTCGACGCATGCGTCCGGTGCACCGTCGACCGGGAACCAGGCCCTGATCGCCGCGGTACCGGGGAGCAGTGAGGGATCGTGACGCGCCTCGTCCGGCGTCAGCGGGTACGTTCGCACCCTGCCCTCGGGGAGCGCGCCGAGCCCGAACGTTCCGCTGCGGCGCGCCTCGACCAGATAGAAGGCCGCCAGCGCGAGCGCAGGCAGTAGCGGGTTACCGTCGCGGCGCCCATAGCCGAGGCGATCGTGCGCGCGGGCCGCGGCCTCGGCCGCAAGGCCGGCCACGGCGTCGGAGGCGGCGCCGCTGCGGTGCGTGGGCTCTCCGCGGGCCGGCTGGTGGAAGACCGCCGCGGCCGGCATACCGGCCGGCTCGAAGTGGCCCGGCATGGCGACCTCGGCGATGGCGGGATGCAGCTCCATCGTCAGGCTGGTGGTCAGCTCCAGCAGCAGGTCGGCCAGGTCGTCGGGCTCCACCGACGTAGTCTGGCATCAGGGAACCGGCCCGATGCCCACTGCGCCGCCGACATACTGCGCCGGTGCCACTGCCGTCCGAACCGACCACAACGGAGCTCGAGCCGGGACTCGTTCAGGTGACGATGCCGCTGCCGTGGGCACTCGACCACGTCCACTGCTACCTGCTCGCCGGAGCGGGCGGGTGGACGATCGTCGACGCCGGCCTCGGCACGGAGCAGACGCTCGCCTGGTGGGAGCAGGTGCTGGGCGATCTCGGCAGCCCGCGGGTCGAGCGGATCGTCATCACCCACTACCACCCGGACCACCTCGGCGCCAGCGCGGGCCTTTCCCGGCTGACCGGCGCGCAGGAGATCGTCCAGGGCCGGCTCGACCGCGACCTGTCGGTCGCGGCATGGGAGCAGGGCGACGACGCCGAGTTCGAGCGCTACCTGCGCCTGCACGGCATGCCTGAGGATCTCGCGGCCGCGTCGACGAGGGCGGAGAGCGGCACCGCGGTGCACCCGGCGGCGCCCACGACGCTGGTCGAGGAGGGCGACCTGCTGCCGACCGGCGCCGGCGAGTGGCAGGTGCTGCACCTGCCAGGCCATGCCGACGGCCACATCGCGCTGCACGACCCCGAGACCGGCCGCATGATCGGCGGCGACGTCCTGCTCGACGAGATCACACCGAACGTCGGGCGCTGGCCCGACACGGCCGCCGATCCGCTCGGCCGCTACCTGCAGACGCTCGAGCGGATCGCGTGGCTCGCTCCCTCGGTCGTGTACCCGGGGCACGGGCCCGTGATCCACACCGCCGCCAACCGGGCGCGCGAGATTGCCGGGCACCACGACGAGCGGCTCGACGCGGCCGCGGGTGCGCTGGCGGAGGGCGCCGAGTCCGCCTACGACGCCGCCCAGATCATCTGGCGCGACGAGCCGCTCGGCTTCCACGAGCAGCGGTTCGCGCTGGTCGAGTCGATCTCCCACCTGGAGCGCTTGGCCGCGACCGGCCGCGCCGTGGAGCACAGCCCGGCGCGCTGGCGCCTTGCCGCCTGACAGCCCTCAGGCGGCGAGCCGGTCCGGCAGGTAGCGCCGGTGCGCCTCGGCGAGGTCCGCGTACAGCCGCTCGGCCAGCGGCAACTGCTGCACGAGGGGGTTCGCGCAGAGCGCACGGATGGCGTCGATCCGCGAGCCCGACCAGGCGGCATCGGCCGCGAGTGACTGATACTCGCCCAGCTGCATGACCAGCCCGCGAACGTGCGCGGGAAGCGGCAGCGAGGGAATCGGCTCGATGCCGCCGGCGCCGCAGCGACCGGTGATCTCGACGACGAGGTCCTCCGGGAATCCGGGCAGACAGCCGCCTCGGTTCGGCACGTTGACCGGGTAGACAGCACCCGTGTCGTTGAAGATGGCGCCCATGACGTCGATCGCGAGCTCGAGCTCGCTGATCCCGCCGCGGGAACGGCCGGGATCCAGGCGCGGCCGGTCGCTCTCCGCCTGCTCGCGATAGTGATCCCAGTAGGACGGCGCCTCGGCGATGATGTCCTCGGCCCGAGTGGTCGGCTTGGCGGCCAGCTCCGCGAGGATCTCGTCGCGGAAGTAGTAGTACCGGAAGTACTCCGCCGGGATGGACTCCATCGTGGCAGCCAGCTGGAGCACCCGGCGATCCTCCCTGTCGAGCGAAGGGTCGTCTCGCCGCTCGTCCCAGGTGCGCTTGATGATCGGGACGAAATCCTCGCCGTCGTAGGTGTGCTCCACGCTCCAGCATGCGTGATTCAGGCCGACGAGCTTGGCGTGGAGCCTGGAGCGATCGACCCGGCAGATATCCGCCATGTCCTCCGCGAAGTAGATCGGTCCCTCACACAACGACACGATCCGGATGCCGCTGTACCGGCTCACCGCCTGGGCCACGAGGTTGACGGGGTTCGTGTAGTTGAAGATCCACGCGTCGGGACAGACCTCCTGCATTTCGGAGCAGACCTCCTTGAGCACGGTGATCGCCCGCAGCGCCATGAAGAAGCCACCGGGCCCCTGCGTCTCCTGGCCGATCACCCCATGCCGGAGCGGCAGGCGCTCATCCTGCACCCGGGCTTCGAAGCCGCCAGGCCGGAATGACGACAGCACGGCATCGGCGCCGTCCAGCGCCGCACGACGGTCGGTGGTGGAACGTATCGTGAGGTCGACCCCCTTCACCTCCGCCATGCGGCGCGCCAGCCTCTCGATCAACGTGAGGCGATCCTGATCGAGATCGACCAGCACGATCTCCGAGCCCTGGAATGCGTCACCGTGCTCGATCAGCGACGCGACGGTGCCTGCCGCTCGAGTCGACCCGCCGCCGAGATACACCACCTTGATCCGAGCCATCTCCGCCTCCCTCGGGCGGGAGTCTGCCACAGGCTGCGCGGGACGACCCAGAGGATTGGTTCCGCCGCGCCGTGCTCGTCTAGCTGTCGAACCCGACGCCGAGCCGGTCGAGCGCCCGCAGGTAGAGGCTCCGGCGACCGCCGTTGCGGTCGGCCCTGGCCAGCTCGCGGATGGTCAGCCGGATACCGGCGAAGCGCAGCGGCTCGGGCGGGAACGGCAGCGGCTTGGAGCGAACGAACCGCAGGCGCGTGGCCTCGCTGTCCCGGCGGTCGACCAGGTCGAGGGCGACCCGGGCGCCGAACCGGCTGGCCGCAACGCCAAGGCCGGTATAGCCGACCGCGTACGACACGCGGCCGCCCATGGCCGTGTCGAACATGACGCAGAACCGGCTGCACGTGTCGATCACGCCACCCCACCGGTGGCTGAACGCGGTGCCCTCGAGCTGCGGGAACGTCTCGAGGAACTGGCGCGCCAGCAGCTCGAACGTCTCCGGCCGCTGCTCCAACCGGGGCGAGACCGCGTTGCCATAGTGGTAGACGGCGTCGTACCCGCCCCACAGGATGCGGTTGTCGTCGGTCAGCCGGTAGTAGTGGAACTGGTTGCCCGCGTCGGCCAGCCCCTGCCTGCCGCTCCACCCGATCGATCGCATCCGCGCCTCGTCGAGCGGCTCCGTCACCAGCACGTAGTCGTAGACCGGCGCGACATAGCGGCGGATGGACCGGACGAGGGGCGGAAACCCGTTGGTGGCCAGCACGACCCGGTCGGCCCGCAGGCTGCCCTCGGGCACGGACAGGAGCACGCCGTCGGCCAGCTCGTGCATCGCACGGACCGGGGTGCCCTCATGCACCCGCACGCCCAGCTCGATGCAGGCGCGGCGCAGGCCCCACCCCAGCCTGGCCGGGTCCACGAGCGCCGCCTCCGTGCGCTGCAGCAGGCCACCGATGTAGGTGGGAGACGCGATCTCCGCCCGCATGCGGTCGGCGTCGAGCCATTCGGCGTCGAGGCCGTGCTCGCGCATCACCGGGACGAACCCGCGCAGGTCGTCGACCTCGTGTTCGGCTCGGGCGACGGTGATGTAGCCGGGCCGCTCCCACGAGCAATCGATCCCATACCGCTCGATCGCCCGCTCGATCCCGGCCAGGTTCTCGCGCCCCAGCCGTTCGAGCATCCCGATCTCGTCGGGGAACCGCTCGAGCCCGTTCGGCAGGCCGTGCGTCAGCGAGGCGTCGGCGAACCCGCCGTTGCGGCCGGTCGCACCATCTGCGACCGCGCCCTGCTCGAGCACCACGACTTCGCGCCCGGGGTCATCCTCCTTCGCCTGCAGCGCCGCCCATAGGCCGGTGAAGCCGCCGCCGACCACGGCCAGCTGACAGGCCTGCTCGCCCGCCAGGGGCTCGGCCGCCGCGGGCCGCAGCGGCGAGTCGAGCCAGAACGGCCGCGGCTCCGCATCCCTCCAGCCGCCCGTCACGGCAGCAGGATCTGGTACGCCTTGCGCAGCGTCTCGTGGACGACCCAGGTGGTGCGGGCGCCTTGCTCGAGCACGCCCAGGTCGCCGGGGCCGACGTCGAACGGCTCACCGCCCTCCGGTGTGATCGTCGCGCGGCCGGAGATGACGACGAACATCTCGTTCGCCTCCGTGTCGGACGCCGTGCCGGGCGTCATCTGCCAGACACCGCGGATGACGCGGCCGTCGTCGCTCTCCCAGACGACCCGGTTGAACGCCTCGGGAGCGCCGTCGAGGATGGACTCCGGATCGAGCGGATCGGGCTCGAGATCGACGTCGGCTACGTGCACTGCAAAGCATCCGGAGGCGGGCATGGGCGCGCATGCTAATCGGGCGGCGGCGCATCACGCGCCGCCGCCCAAAGATCAGCGTCCGAACAGGCTGTGCAGCAGGCCGGGCTTCTGCTCGACCGGCTCGGTGCGAGCCTGCACCGGCTCGGGGGCACGCATGGCGCACGCAACCTGGCCGTGCTTCTCGAAGTACCGCTGGTGGTACTCCTCCGCCCGCCAGAACGTCACGGCATCCGTGATCTCGGTGACGATCGGCCGGCCGAGATGCGTCTGCATGGCCTCCAGCGACTGCTCGGCCAGGCGGCGCTGCTCAGGCGAGTGCACGAAGATGGCGGAGCGGTACTGCGTGCCGACGTCCGGCCCCTGCCGGTTCTTCTGGGTCGGGTCGTGCTCGTTCCAGAACACTGCCAGCAGCTGCTCGTAGGACACGCGGTCCGGGTCGTACTCGACCTCGACCGCCTCGGCGTGGCCGGTGCGTCCCGTGCACACGGTGCGGTAGTCCGGGTCCTCGACGGTGCCGCCGGTATAGCCGACGGCCGTCGAGGTGACGCCCTCGATCTGCATGAAGGCGTGCTCAACGCCCCAGAAGCAGCCTGCTGCGAAGGTGGCCTTCTCGGTCATGTGATGATCAGCTCCTCGGGAAACGTGGTGGCCGAACTGTAGTCTCGCCGGCAGGCGGTTTCGTTACAGGGAGGCGGCAGCCTCGAGCAGCTCCGCGACATCGGGCACCTCACCGTCGCCGTAGCCGCGCGCGAACCGGATGACGCCGTCCCCGTCGGCGAGGAAGGCCGAGCGCACGGGGGTGTCGGCCAGGCCGTCGAGCGTCTGGCCGACCCCGAACGCGCGGACCGCCTCGGCGTTCCAGTCCGAGAGCAGCGGGAACGTCAGGCCGAGCCTGCGCGCCCACTCCAGGTGCGAGTAGGGGCTGTCGCGTGACACCCCGACAACGGAGACGCCGTGCGACCGAAACTGCGCGCCCCTGTCACGCAGGAGCCGAAGCTCGCTGCGTCAGGTGCCGGTCCAGTCGTAGAGGTAGAAGGCGATCAGCACCGCGCCCAGCGAGCGCAGCGGCACCGGTTCGGCGTCGATGCCGAACAGCGTCAGGTCGGGAAGCGGGTCGCCGGGGCCGAGCATGAGCGGCGAGACTAACTAGGATCCCTGGCATGTGCAGAAACATCCGTCCACTTCACAACTACGAACCGCCGACGACCGAGCATGAGGTGCACGAGGCCGCGCTCCAGTACGTGCGCAAGGTGAGCGGTATGACGAAGCCCTCGCGTGCGAACGAGGAGGCCTTCGCCCGCGCCGTCGATGCCGTCGCCGAGGCCACCTCGACGCTGCTCGCCGAGCTCGTCACGGCGGCACCTCCCCGCGACCGGGCCGCCGAGATCGCACGGGCGCGGGAGCGCGCCGCGCGGCGGTTCGCAACCGAGGCCGCCGGCTAAGTCCGGAGGAGATCCCCGAGCTGCTCGACCGAGCGCTCGGTGATCGGGTCGGCGACGAGGATCGCCTCGTCGGCGCCGGCCTGCTCGAGGCGGTGGAGGTGCTCCACGAGCGCGTCCGGCCCCACGGCGGGCGCGCCGGGCAGCGGCGCCCGCTCGGCCGCGCCGCCGAGCGCGACCAGCACGCAGGCGCTGCGGTCGATGTCGGCCGGGTCACGCCCGGCGGTGCGCGCCGCGTCCGAGATGCGAGCGTTCAGCTCGGCGAACCCCTCGGGGCTGTTGCCGTAGTCGTCGTACCACGTGTTCCAGGCGTCGGCGTGCGGAAGCGCGATGCCGAGCATGCGCGGCCCGTTCGAGCCGATCATGATCGGCACCCGCCGGTGCGGCGGTGGCAGCAGGACGACCCGCTCGGCGTCGTGGAACAGCCCGCGTGCGTCGACGTGGTCGCCCGCCAGCATGCCGCGGATGATCCCGAACGCCTCTTCGAACCGGGACACGCGCCGGTCGTAGGGCAGCCCGAAGGCGGCGAACTCCTCGCGGTTCCATCCTGCGCCGAGGCCGAGCACGAAGCGGCCGCCGCTGACCTCGTCGACGGTCGCGGCCATCTTGGCAATCAGGCCAGGAGGATGGAAGGCCGTGCAGGCCACGAGCGGTCCCAGCGTGACGCGCTCCGTGACGGCGGCCAGCGCCGACAGCATCGTCCAGGCCTCCCAGGGCCCGCGCTCCGGGCGCCCGTCGCCGCGGTAGAGCAGGTGGTCACCGAGCCAGAGGGAGTCGAATCCCGCGTCCTCCGCGGACCGCGCCATGCGGAGGTACTCCGGCCAGCGAACATCGCGCTCGACCTCTGGCAGCTGGATCCCGACGCGCACCGCGGCACTCTAGTCTGCGCGGCGTCACCGCAGCAGCACGCTTCCTGCGGGTTTGAGATAGTCAACGCATGATCGACCTGCCCGCACTCGCCGAACGGATCCACGGCATCCTGGTGCGGGCGAACATCGGATTCACCCCGTCCCAGGACGGCCTGGAGTTCTTCGTGCCGATTCGCGACGGCACCGCCGCGGTGATGATCCGGCCCGGCGAGTTCGGCGAGGAGCCGCTGGTCGTGTTCCAGTCGCCGGTGCTGCAGGGCGTCCCGTTCGAGGAGGCCGGCGCGCGAGCGCTGGCCGCAGTGAACCTCCGCAACTGCGGGCTCGTCATCGGCCGTCTGGCCTACTACGAGGCCGACGGCGTGATCGCCCTCGAGTATGCGATCCTCGCCAGCAACCTGCAGGCGCAGGAGCTGATCCGCGCACTGCAGATCGTGGCCGCCTACGCAGACACGCTCGACGACGACCTGCTCCTCGAGCTGGGGGTCGGCCAGCGGGCGCGCGACGTCTGGGGCGCCCCCCAGCCGGGCGACGCCGGCGCCGCTTAGACCCGCAGCCCCGCCTGTGCCGCCGCCGGGTCGGAGCTGATCAGCTCGCGCCGGCCGGGCCGCCGGCGTGTGGTGGTCGCCCCCGCCCGCATCACCATCCGCCGCACCCGCTCCGCCGCGAGCGCGGCGGAGTCGACCACCGCGACGTCTCGGCCGGCGGCGCTCTTGACCTCCTCCGCGACGGCGCTCGCGTGCGGGCAACCGAGCGCGATCGCGTCGATCCCCGCCGCGAGCAGCCCCTCCACCTGCCCGGCGAGCCCCGGCGCCGGCCGCCGACCCTCGACCGCCTCGCGCAGCCCCGGCACCGCAGCCCACGTGACCAGCGAGCCGCCCCGCTCCCGCTTGAGCGCTCGGGCCAGCTGCGCGCCGCGCAGGCAGCCGTCGCCGGTCAGCAACGCCACCCGGCCCGACCGTGAGCGGGCCGCCGCCTGGGGCAGGATCCCGTCCAGCGTGACGACCGGTAGCGGCGCGAGGCGGTCGCGTAGCCCGGGAAGCGCGTCAGCCGCCGCCTGCGGGCTGGCGAGCACGAGCACCTTGGGCGCGCGCTCCTCCACGAGCTGCTCGGCCAGGCGGGTGACGCGGTCGACCACCACCGCGGGCTTCCGCCGTGCGTACGGGGCGTACGCGTGGTCGGCGAGCAGCACGATGTCCTCCTTGGGGAGCCGGCGCGCGATCGCGTCGCAGACCGCGAGGCCGCCGAACCCGGAGGCGAGCACCGCGATCGGGGCGTCAGGCGCGTCCACAACGCTCGCTCCGTGAGCCCGAAAACCGAGCGTCGCACGGAGCAAGGGAGCGACGCTTTGCCGGGCTCACGACCTGGGCCGTGTCTTCTGCGGGTCGTAGATGGGGTATTCGTCGACGACGGCCGGCACCAGCCTCCCGTCCGGGAGCGTCACCTGCACCTGCGTCCCCGGCGCCGTGAGATCGGCCTCGATCATCGCCATGGCGATCAGCTTGTCGACCGTCGGCGAACGGCCCGCGCTGGGGGACGTCAGCTTTCCGACCTGGCGCCCGTTCTGGAGCACCGGGGTGTTGTAGTCGGGCGCGTCCTCGCCGGCGATGACGAGCGTCGTCATGCGGTGGGTGATGCCCGCGTCGAGCTCCGCCTGCAGCGCGGCCTTGCCGTGGAAATCCCCGCCGTCCAGCTTGATCATGCGGTCGAGGTTCATGTGGAAGGGCGACGTGACGCCGGGGAAGTAGTCGAAGCCGATGAAGATCAGCCCTGACTCGATGCGCAGGCTCTCGACGGCGGCGAGGCCGTAGGGGCGGATGCCCATGGACGCGCCCTGATCGAGCAGTCCCTGCCAGACGCGCTCGGCGTCCTGCGGCGAGCAATAGATCTCATAGCCGAGCTCGCCGCTGTAGCCCGTTCGGGCAACGTGGCAGGGTACGCCGCAGACGTTCACCGGCTCGGTGAAGAACCGGAAGTAGCGGAGCCCGTCGATGTCCGCATCCGAGACCGCCGAGAGGAGCTCGCGGGAGCGCGGGCCCTGCATCTGCAGGTGTGGCATGTCCAACGTGCGGTCGGTGATCTCGACGCCGAAGTCCTTCGTGATCCGCCGGAAGTGGTCGCCGTCGGTGTCGAGGGCCGTGACCACCATGACGCGCTCGTCGTCCTCGCCGCGGAAGACGACGCCGTCGCCGAGCATCCTGCCCTGCTCGTCCACGAACGGCGCGTAGCGGGCCTGGCCGACCTGCAACCCGGCCATGTCACCCGTGAAGCAGTAGTCAGCCGCCTCGAGCGCCCGCTTGCCCGTGAAGAACCACTTGCGCAGCGGCGACTCGTCCCAGATGCCGACCGCCTCGCGCACGGTGTGGTGCTCCGCTATGGGATCGCCGAAGTCCGAGATCCAGTCCCAGCCCTCCCACTCCGCGAAGGTGCCGCCCATGCGGCGCTGGATCGAGTCGAACGCGGTGCGCAGCAGACCGTCCGGGAAGACGCCGGACGGGGCCGGCACCTCCACCTGGAGCCCGACGGCGGCTGCGGTGTCAAAAGGGGCCGACTCCCCCTCCTGCACCGGCATGGGCACCTCGACCGGCATGATGGTGGTCGGCGTTGCCCGCCGGGTCAGCTCCTGGTGACCGGGAGGCAGCACCTGGGTGACGCCGAGCAGCGCCCGGGCGGCCGCCGGATTGGGCAGCGTGCGGTAGCTCTCGACCGGCACCTTCTCCTCGCGGTCGAGGTTGCGGCGAAGCCGGCGAAGACGGGCCTGGTAGCCCGCGTCGAGGCCCGGCGTCGAGAAGATCGCCTGCTCCACGTAGCTCTCGACGACCCTGTTGCCCACGAGGGATACATCGGCGTCGCGGGCAACCCCGGTCCGCGGCGAGTAGGTGACCACGCTCTTGACGTGGGCGAGGTAGGCGTTCCACGTCGAGAGCACGACCTCGCCGCGGCAGCGGGCACCCGTCTCGGGGACGGCCAGCAGGTTGACCTTGCGGTCGTTGATGGCCTCGAGCAGCGCCTCGGTGGTCGGGTTCAGGATGGTCACCCACTTGTGAAGCGGCCAGATGTCGAGCTGGTTGAAGTCGCCGGCCTCGCAGCCGACGCCGAACAGGTAGGTGTCGCAGTAGCGGAAGAAGTTCCCGGTGCCCAGGGTCTTCCGCATGTGGTCGTAGAAGAGCGTGATGGTGGCGCAAATCAGGTTCGAGCAACCGACCGGGTCCATCGGCTGGGCGACGACCACTCCCAGCCGATCGCCCGGCTGATAGCCGCCGGGCCAGAGGTCGTGGAGCGGCTGCGCCTTGCCGTCCCGCTCGACCGAGAAGTCGCTGACGTCGAGAGCGTAGGAGGAATGCATGCGGCTGATCCTAACCGTCCGGTCAAGATCCGGAGCGGCAAGCCGCCCGCGGACGGGATGTGGTCAGGGCGGCCCGACCCGCAGAATGTGTCAGCCGAGGCGAGCGCTAGCGTCCGCCGGCAGTGACGGATCCCCGCGAACCGCACGCCCGCGGCGTGCCCGCAGAGCAGGGCTCCGACGCCGTCACCGACGGCGTCGATGACCCACGCTTCCCGCTGCTCGACGCCGAATGGCCAGAGTACGGCCTCCGCATCGACCCGGCAACGGGCATGAGCCCGCCGCCGGCCGAGGCCACGCCCGGCCCGTCCGTGGTGCACGCGCCGGGGCGCCGGCCGGTGGGCGACGCACGTCGCAGCGTGGCCCGCCTGGTGACGGTGGGCGCGCTGATCCCCGCGCTCGTCGTCGCCGTGATCGGCGGCCTACTGATCTACCGCTCCACGGAGGGCGGCGGTGCGGCGGCCACGCACCCTGTTCGCACCGTCAGCCGGCGCCCGCCGGCCTTCACGGTCTCGACGGCAGTGCGCGCCCGTGCTCGTGCGGACGGTGGTCTCGCCGTCGCTCCGGCGGGCAACGGCGGCCTCTGGTACCAGGCAGCCGGCCACGCGCTGACCCGGCTGGCCGCGGCCGACGGGAGCGTGAACTACCGCTTCCCGGCCCCGCGCGCCGCCCTGGGGCTCGCGGTCGCCGGCCAGTCCCTCCTCGGCGTCACCGAGACGGCCGCCGGCGCAGTCCTGATCTCGCGCGACCGCGGCTCTGGAGCGGTGACCGGGCGTGTCCCGCTGCCCGGGTCGCCCGCGTGCGCCGCCTTAACGGCAGCATGCGACCCCGCGGTCGCGGACGGCGCAGCCTGGATCGCCCTGGACGACGGCGTCGCACGCGTGGACGGCGGGCGCGCAACGCTGATCCCGGTGCCGGGAGCGCGGGCGATCGCATCCGGGGGGCGGCTGGTCTGGGCGCTGACGGACGGCATGCTCTACCGGCTCGATCCCGCGACCGGCCGGATCGCCGGTCGAACCTCGCTTGGCGGCGCGGTGCCGTCCGGCCTCGCCGCCGGTGCCGGCGCCGTCTGGGTGGCCGCCACGCGAGACGGCAGGCCGGTCGTCCTGCGCTTCGACGGGCCGCCGGGTCGCCGCCCGGTCGCGATCACAATGCCCTCGGCCGTGCGGGCGATCGCCACCAGCGAGGGAGCCGTCTGGGTCGCGCTCGAGGGGGGCGGCGTGCGCGAGCTCGACCCATCGCAGAACCACCTGGCGGGCGCGGCGATCGACCTTCCCGACCAGGACGCGCTGCTCTCCAGCCGGCCGGGGCAGATCTGGGCGGTGCGGCTCGACGGGGGAGCCGCGGCGCTCACCCGCATCGATCTCACTCCTGCGCAGTAGCTCGGGTTTCCAACTCCGGCCGGCTCGCGTAGACTCCCCGCCCCAACGCCTCGACCGAAGGAGCACGCGTGGCTACAGCAGAGAAGCCGTTCATCCGCCAGGACGGCAAGGACAAGGTGACGGGCCTCGGCCGCTACACCGCCGACCTGACCATGACCGGCATGCTGCACGCGAAGTTCCGCTACGCGGACCACGCCCATGCGCGAGTGCTGCGCATAGACGCCTCCAAGGCACGAGCGCTGCCCGGCGTGTTGGCCGTGATCACCCACGAGGACGTGCCCGACGTGCGCTACGGCGCCTTCGTCCAGGATCGCAGGCTGTTCGCGAAATCGACGGTCCGGTACGAGGGCGAGCTGCTCGCCGCCGTGGCGGCCACCACCCCCGAGATCGCCCAGCAGGCGGCCGACCTGATCGAGGTCGACTACGAGCCGCTGCCCGTGGTCAACGATGTCGAGGCTGCGCTCGAGGCGGGTGCGCCGCTCGTCCACGAGAACTGGGCGGGCTACAGCGCGTCCGAAGATGTCGTCCGAGAAGGCAACGACTGCTCCCGCTCGACGATCGTGAAGGGCGACGCCAATGCCGGCATGGCCGAGGCGGACGTGGTGGTGAAGGAGCGGTACGTCGCCGACATGTCGCACGCGGTGCCGATCGAGCCCCACGCGATCGTCGCCCAGTGGCAGGGCGACAGGGTCACGATCTGGTCGTCGACCCAGGTGCCGTACATGGCACGCATCGGCGTGGCGACGACGCTCGAGATCCCCGAGAGCCACGTCCGCATCGTCGTGCCGCACCTCGGTGGCGGCTTCGGCGGCAAGTGCGAGTTCCACTACGAGGCCCATGTCGCGGCACTGGCCAGGGCTGCCCGCAGGCCGGTGCGGCTGGTGTTCTCGCGCCGGGAGGAGTTCGTCGCACCGGACCATCGCCGCGAGGGCCAGGTGCTCGAGCTCGAGACCGGCGTGCGGAACGACGGCTCGATCGTCGCCCGGCGGGCGCGCGTCATTCTGGACAACGGCGCCTACGGCGCCGACGCCCCCTTCTTCCCGCAGCTGGCCGCGATGATGGCCGTCGGCCCGTACAAGGTCGAAAACGTGTTCGTCGACGCGAGCCTGGCCTACACGAACCACACGCCGTCCGGCTCGGTGCGCGCACCCACCGCGCCCCAGGCGTGCTGGGCCGTCGAGCAGCATATGGACGCGGTCGCAGCGAAGCTGGGCATCGACCCGGTCGAGTTCCGCCGCAGGAACATCGTGCGAAACGGCGACGAGGGCCCGACCCGCCAGGTGTTCGAGGACATCGGCGCCGCCGAGACGCTGGAGCTGGCCGTGGAGATGATGGGGTACGGCAAGGAGCTGCCCGAGGACGAGGCGATCGGCTTCGCGGTCGGCTGGTGGCCGTCGTTCGGGCTGGCCTCGGGCGCGCACATCAAGATCAACGGCGACGGCTCCGGAACCATCATCACCGGCGCGCAGGAGTGCGGGACGGGGGCCGTGATGGCGCTGCCGCTGCTCGCCGCCGAGATCCTGGGCATGCGGCCCGAGGACTTCTCGATCCTCTACCAGGACACCGACGCGGCGCCCTTCGACAGCGGCGCGTCCGGCTCGCAGACCACCTTCAACAACGGCCGCGCCGTCCAGCGGGCGGCGATCGACGTCCGCGAGCAGCTGCTCGACCTCGCTGCGGAGCAGCTGGAGGCGAACAGGGACGACCTCGAGCTCCGCGACGGAGCGGTCTCGGTGAAGGGGTCACCGACAAAGCGGGTCACCATCCCGGAGCTTGCCGAGGCGGCGCAGGGCGGCACGCTGCTGATCGGGCGCGGCGCAGACACCGTGCCGGCGATGCCCGAGTGCGACGCATCCGGCTGCACGGGGCGGCTGGGCATGGAGTCCTTCCTGGCGCCGACGTTCATCACGCACGCGGTGCGCTGCAAGGTCGACCGGGAGACCGGTGTGGTGCGTGTGCTGGAGGTGGCGGCCGCACACGAGTCGGGGACGGTGCTGAACCCGATCGGCGCGAACGGCCAGGTGGAGGGAGGAGTGGTGATGGGCATCGGCATGGCGCTGCTCGAGGGGTCGCTGATCGGCGACGACGGCCGCCAGCAGAACCCACACCTGCTCGACTACAAGCTGCAGACGGCGAGCGACTCACCTCCGATCCACATCGCCTGGGCCGACACCCGGGCGAAGGAGGGCGCGGGCGGGCCCAACGGCTCGAAGGGCATCGGCGAGCCGCCGTGCGTCCCGACGGCCGGAGCGATCGGCAATGCCATCGCCCAGGTGACCGGCGCGCGCGTGTTCCAGCTGCCGATGACGCCGGCCCGCGTATGGGAGGCGACCCAGCGATGAGCGCCGCCACCTACACCGCGGCGGGATCGGTCGAGGAGGCGCTTGCGGCGCTTGCCGCCGGAGCGCGGCCGGTGGCCGGAGGCACGGATCTGGTCGTCGGCGCGCGGAACGGCAAGGCGGCGCTGCCCGAGTCGCTGGTGGCGATCCACCGCCTGTCCGACCTGGGCGGCATCCGCGAGCAGGACGGCGGGCTGGTGCTGGGAGCGCTCGCAACCCATGCCGACATCGTCGCCTCGCAGCCGGTGTGCGACCGCTACACCGCCCTGGCGGATGCGTCTGCCATCGTCGGCAGCCACGCCACCCGCAGCACCGGCACCATCGGCGGCAACGTGATGAACGCCTCGCCGGCCATGGAGACCGGCGGCCCCCTGATCTGTTTCGGCGCCGTCGCCCGGTTCCGGTCGGCCGGCGGTGAGCGGGAGGTGCCACTGGCCGAGCTGTTCGCCGGCCCGGGCAGGACGACCGCATCCCCGGAGGAACTCCTGACCGAGGTGGCGCTCCCGGCGCCGGCGGCCGGCACCGGCAGCTGCTACGCCCGGCTGGAATACCGGCGGCAGATGGAGATCGCCATCGTCGGCGCCACGGCCGTGGTGACGCTCGACGGGGGGACGGTCTCGGACGCGCGGATCGCGATCACGGCGCTTGCACCGACCATCCACCGGGTCGCCGAGGCCGAGTCGGCGCTGAACGGCACGGACGGCG
>Ga0066662_10000546_pt1 | contig 16617 bp, 17 predicted proteins | sample GraSoiAngelo_111_FD_133939 | JGI IMG/M metagenome (GOLD analysis project Ga0066662, IMG submission 133939) | Grasslands soil microbial communities from the Angelo Coastal Reserve, California, USA - 14_0903_12_40cm | ecosystem: Environmental > Terrestrial > Soil > Grasslands | place: USA...
AACACTCAGCCACATGCCTGACTACCGCGTGGCACCCTCCTTGTCGCCCCCCCATTCCCTCACCCCGCCGTCCAGCTCCTTCGCCAGCTCCGTCAAGGGCGTCTACCCCCCTTCCCTCCACGACCCCCCCCCCCTCTACCGCACGGTGACGCACCGACATTCCGCGCGAGATGTGCCCGGGACGCAGACCCAGGTGCCAACCACGTTCCACCCACGTCGTTGCCGGGTTAGCCCACCAGATCGCCGGGGACGGGGAACGAGGTTCCAACCACATTTGCTAACCACGTTCCACCACATCATTAAAAAATAAGGGAGCTTATTCACGACAACAGTTCTGGAACCTGCCAGAGTTGCAGCAGTGTAGGCATTCTCTTTGTGAATAGCAGGTTCCGCATGGCATTACAAAAACCAAATTCATTGCTCAGTGTCGAACAGGTTGCCGACCTGACCGGGTTATCAACTGAAACGCTGGCGCAGTGGCGTTCTCAAAAACGTGGAATTCCTTACTTGAAAATCGGGCGCTGTGTCCGCTACGATGCGCAGGACGTTCAATCTTACCTTGCGGGTTGCAGGGTTTCTGTCTCCGACGAAAACGAAAGGAGACAAAACAGATGAGCGTTTACAAACGTGGTGGAGTTTACTGGTATGACTTCTGGTTTCAGGGACAACGTTACCAGCAGAGTACGAGCCTGAATAACAAAACCGCTGCTTTGCGTGCCGAAGCAATACGCAAGGCTGAATTAGCTGAAGGCAGGGCAGGCATTGTAAGGAAAAAGCCATGTCCAAACTTTCAGCAGTTTATCGAAGAGGAATTTCTGCCGTGGTCGAAGAAAGAGCATGAGAGAAACTGGCGGACTCACAAGCGGTATCAAGTCAGCGCCAAGCCGCTCAAGAGTTTTTTCGGGAAATTTTCTCTGGATGGAATTTCTTCCGGCCTGATTGAAAAATTCAAGATGACACGGGTCAGCGAAATATCGAATGCCGGAACCAACCGCGATTTAGCAGCATTGCGTTACATGCTGAATTTTGCGGTACGGCAGGAGCATATTTCAAAGAACCCCATCAAGGGCGTGAAATTCCTGCGTGAAGGGCCGGGAATGATGCGGGTGGTTACGCATGAAGAACAGCAGAAGTATTTGAGCGTAGCTAACCCGCTGCTTCGAGATGTAGCCACTCTGATGGTAGAAACAGGGATGCGGCCTGAAGAGGTGTTTTCGATTCGGAAAGAAAATGTACACCTTGACGGACGTTACCTGTTTGTTCCGAAAGGCAAGACGAAATTTGCACGGCGTAATGTTCCGCTGACCGATGCTGCCATTGACGTACTAAAGCAAAGGCTGATAAAGGCGCGGAGTGCATATTTGTTCCCAAGCCGGGGCAATCTGGATGCGCCACTGACCACGGTGAGGAAACATCATTGCAAAGCCTTGAAAGATGCAAAGATCACTCCTGCTTTTCGCCTCTACGATCTGCGGCACACATTCGGCTCCCGTTCGGCAATGGCGTGTGTGGATTTGCCTACGCTCAAAGAGTTGATGGGACATTCGCAAATTTCTATCACCATGCGCTATGTCCATCCAACTCCACAGCACAAGATCGAAGCTGTAAACAAACTGCAACGCTACAATGCAGAGCAGTTGATTGCAGTTTACGAGTCATCAGGTGAGTCCCTACAAAAGTCCCTACAGTAGCAAATTCAGCAAGTGATAAACTGGATGTAAGTGGTTGAAAAGATTACCGTGGCCCTGTAGCTCAGATGGGTAGAGCGACGGTTTCCTAAACCGCAGGTCGGAGGTTCGAATCCTCCCAGGGTCACCAGATCCATTGCCAAAATTGCCAAAATTTGTAATTGCCAAAATTAAATACATAGATCCTTCACTTCGCGCCAAAGATTCCTGTGCGGTAGCCATTCTTCAGGCGCTCCGTTCAGGATGACAAAAATGGCAGGTGCTCCGTTCAGGACGACACAAATGGTGGGCGCTCTGTTCAGGACGACAAAACTGCGAGAATAAGCATTTATGTACGAGCATTATTATGCACGTGCATCATGCCCGCCTCCCATCAGGGGCCTGTAAACCCGAGCATCATGCCTGCTTCCCATCAGAGTCCTGTAAGCCATTGTTAAGAATCGTGATCCCTGGTTCTGAGGTTCTGGTCTGTGCATCTAATCCAGTAACTACAGCAGGGAAACAATTTGAAGGAGGAGTTATGAAGAGAGTTCCAGGTGTAATCCTGGCTGCCCTCCTTGCGCTAGGGACTGCTTCACTCGCAGCTACGCAGCAAGGGAACCAGGGAGGCCAGTACGCTGCGTCGAGCCAGAGTAGCGGCGATCAGAAATCACAGCAGCGCATCACGAAAGAAGTGCGCCATGAACTGGCCATGATGCCGCAGCTCAGCATTTTTGACAATCTGGCATTCGCGGTGAACGGCAATACGGTGACGCTGCTGGGCCAGGTTCGCAATGCCGTGCTGAAAGACGAGGCGCAGCAGGCCGTGAAGCATATTGAAGGAGTCGGGCAGGTCAACAACCACATAGAGATTCTGCCGCCTTCTCCTAATGATGATCAGATTCGTCAGCAGGTAGCGCGGGCTATCTTCAATGATTCGCGCCTGTTCCCGTATGCAGTCCAGTCGCTGCCGCCGATTCACATCATCGTGAAGGGCGGACATGTGGATCTCGAAGGCCTGGTCCGCGACCAGGGGGACAAGAACGAGGCCGGTATTCGTGCCAGCGGCGTGCCGGGAGTGTTTTCGGTGCAGAACAATTTGCAGGTGGAGAACAGCACGCAGGCGAAGAAATAGCTTCTGGCTCTTAGCTCGGTGATCCGGAGGTAAGGGTCAAATTTGAGATCGAGTGAAAGAGTGGAATTGAATTTCAAATAAGAAGAGGCGCGGGGTTCCGCGCCTCTTTTGTTTTGTGTTCTATTTCAAGTTTATCGGGTGGCGAGTTTGCCGGTTGCCAGGCAGGTGGCGCCGCTGCCGTCAATGGAAGAGCGCAGGCTGCGGGTTGCATCAGAACAAAATGCCTTGCCTTTGCCGTTGAGCGGTTCAGCGACAATCTCGTAGGTGGATGCCGGTTTGCTGCCGCAGCTTCTGAGCGTGAAGCGGTAGCCGTTGTAAACGCCTCCGGAAAATTCAGGATCGACAAAGCTGTATGACTCACCTTCATCGATGCCTTTGCCGATATTCACCAGGTCCGCCATGTTGCAAGTAAAGCCTGCCTCGGGATGTTTTTGCGCATACAGACTTTCCGCCAGGCCAATCAGCCGGACGGCCCGCAGCGGCGCAATCTTTACCGGAGCATCAGAGGAACTAGCTGCAGGATCGGAACCAAGCGCCCGCGCTCTCGCCATCATGTCGGGGTTAAAGAGAGGCCCCTCGTAAAACCTTGGATCGCCTAGCGGCACGCGCACGCTCAAGGTGACGGCATTCAGCCGCCACAATTCCATCTGCTGTTTCAGGTTGAGCGCCACGCGGAAACCGACCGGCAGGCTTTCTTCCTTTCCATCGCGAGAGGCATGGAAGGAAAGCTCCATGTTATCGATATCGCCACGCAGGGAATCATTATCGATGCGAACTTCGATTTTTTCGTTCTGTTGCGGGTTATCAATCACAAAGAGCACGGGGCCGGATTCAAAAGACTGAAACATACCGGTGGCCCTGGCCATGGCAATGGCGCTCATCAGGGTTGAATCCTGCGGGGCATGCGCAAACTTGTTCTGGACTTCGAGCGTAAGGTGCTTCATGAGTCCGGCATCTCCGCCGCTCATCATTTCAATCACTGCCTGGCGCGGCGTCTGCAGCACGGTGGGCTGCTGGGCTGAAGCAACGGCGCCCAGCACACAAAAAATTGCAATCGCCCTGATGGCTTTCCCAAGCGACATAATCTGTTCTCTCCTGTTTGGGGGCTTGCCGCAAGGTTACATGCCGTCATAGGCCACAGACAATGACAATCCGGATGCACTGGGGTAACTTTTGTCATGCAGTGCTTTAGCCATTAGTCACTGGCCTTTGGATCTTTGTTCTAAGATGCAGACGTTTACTTCACAACTTTGAGTTCGACTTCGCTATGATCCTTCGATTCTGATTGGGTGTCGGGTACTCCGTTGGGCACTCTTCCGGATGCAAGACAAGGTGCTGCCGCGTCCATCATCGGAGACGCGCAGAATACGTGTAGCGTTGATGCAATAAGCTTTTGCGCCGCCGCCCTGGGCCAGCGGTTCAGCCACCAGGTGAAAGATTTCTGCAGGCTTTGTTTCACAGCCGCTGATGCTGTAACGGTAACCGTTGGCGGCGCCGGTGGCGATTTGCGGATCCAGCATGCCTGTATACGAAGAGCTGCCTTCTGTGCTATTCAGCAGGTCGGCGAGATTGCAGGTAAAGCCGATGTCAGGATGCTGCCGTGCGTACATCGATCAGATCATGGATCATCTGCTGAATCTCGATAGTGAGGTGCTTTTTGATGGCTGGCTCCCCGCCATGAATCATTTCGATCAGCGCCTGGCGCGGCGTCTGTGGTGCAGGCTGTTTTTGCTGTGCGGGAACGAGCGGGGAAGAAAACACAATCAACAGGACAAGACGGGTGCGTACAGTCACGGGGGAAACCTCCGGCTGCTTTTTAGCTTAATCCTGTTCGGTGAGCTCTGCAACCAGGGGTTGGTTATGCGGCGTGGGTCTTTTTCGTCTTTGATAAGACGGTGACGGGCATCGGATCGGAGATGTTCATCCGTGAACCACATTGGGGACAGTAGACCGAGCCTGTATGTTCTACTACGGAAGGAACAGTACGGAACCGGCGGCTGCAACGCGGACATTCAACGCTGATTATTTGTACCAATGGGGAACCCTGACTTTCATGAATGTTCAATTTACTAGAGTACCAACGGATCTACATACCTGCAAATAAGGAACGTAAATTTCACCGCTGATAAAAACCGGATGAACGCAGATTCGTTCTGGACAGATTTTATCGTGCGACGCCGGCGCCTGCCACCACGCGTGCGACGGCCAGCATGGCGATAGCTTGCGCGGAAGATTCGCGCAGTTTCTGGGCGCGGGTGAGCGCATTGACCGAATCGATCTGGGCCGCCGCCTCGCTTACTTCCTGCACCACCGCCGCGGCGTTCTGTTCCGGCGTTCGCGCGCCCCATACCTCATCGACCGCGGCAAAGGCCATGTCAAAATATTTGCCCGCCTGGTTTTTATCGCCTGAGGTTCCGGCAGCGAAGCCGTGCGCTGCGGCTTCACGCGCGCGCTGGCTGGCCGGCAAATCGCGCAGGCGGTCCGATTGATCTGTGCCGTTGTTGCCCATGGCCTGCAGTACAGAGACGCTTTCCACCGGCGGCCGGTCGAACCCGGTTGTGCCGGGATTCTGGGCATTCTGCACCGCCGAACCAGCGACCACGTCGCCGCTGAGGGCATCCTGAAAGCCCTGCTCGCCCAAGGCCTGCTTCATGGCGCCGCCGGCAATATTGATTCCCAGTGTGCGCGTGCCGCCATCATCGAGCTTGCTCAGCCACTCCAGCAATTGCAGGCCGGTTTTCCTGGCCACGTCCTTATCTACTTCGGTGGCCATGCGCGCATACATGGCGGCAAAATTTTCCGCTTCCCCGGCATTCTCATGGGCATCCGGCAAGGAAGAAAATATCTTCTGAAAATGAGTTTGTGACCAGAGAGTTTTCGTACCGGCAACCTCAATGGTGGCCATCAGGGCGCGGGGCGCGACGATTTTCTGCTCCATGGCGGCATCCAGCTTTCGCGAAACCAGGTACATGGTCTGTTTTGGACAGCTCGTCAAAGCGCCGATCATCGATTGTTCGGCGGCGGGAACGGCGGCTTCGGGCAGGTTCTCGATAAAGCTCTGGGCTGAAGCACAATCCGTTTGCCCATTCGCCATCAGTGACACTGCCGGGGTTTGTCCCAGGCGCACCAGTTCTGATTCGATGCGCACGCCTTCACGCCACAAATTCTTCGCCAGCTTCTGATCAATCGGCAGAAGGACGTTAGCAGCGCTGGCCAGCACTCTGAGCCTGTCCTGCGGGTCGGGCTCAGGGAGCGCGACGGCCATTTTGACGGTATCGAGCACGAACTGCTGCTGCGGGGTCAGTTTGCGGGGCGACTCCTGAACGGGTTTTCTGGAAGCTTTGTTTCCGACGGCAGGGTTGTGTTGCTGCGCATTCGCCAAAAGCGAAAGCGCGGCCAGGACGAGAACGATAAACGCTGAATTTGATCGATACATGCTAACAGTTCAGGAAAATTCGGAGATATGCCGCCCGCTTCGCGGGCTCGGTGATTTCTTTCTTCTTGTGCTTACCCACAGCTTGCGCTGTGGCTAGAAGAATATCGCCAGCTTTCGCTGGCTTAATACCTGTCTCGCCGGAGCACCTGGCTAATACGTGTCTCACCGGGGCTGGCTTAATACGGGTCTTGCCGGGACGGTACACCTATTTCATAAATCCCGGATAGGTTCAAGTTTCATAAACCCGGTACGTTTCAAAAACTTTCATAAACCCGATAGGTTTCAAAAATGCTTAGTTTCGAAATACTTAGAGTTTCAAAAATACTCAGAGAAAGGTTAAGGAAGCATCTACTCTGGTTCAATGCTTTGCTGGAATTTTTTTAAAAAAGAATCAGGAGGGATTAAGTGATTTTCTTAATTCCTTATGCCTTTCGCGATAAAAATTAACAGCGCTCTTTATTCGCTATTCGCTTTCCGCAGTTCCGCCACGATTTCCGCGGCGGCTTTGCGGGCGTCGTCACCACGGTCAGGCGGGAAAGAGATGGCACCGACGCGGGCATGGCCACCACCCCCGTAGCGTTCACAGATCCTGGCCAGGTTCACCATGTTCTGTTTCGTTGTCCACGGATTGGAGCCAACAGCCACCTTTACCCTGAAGCTGCTGCTGCTCAAGCCCACGCTATAAACCGATTCCGCATGTAAGTAATAAGGAATGAACTTGTTGTAGCCTTCAAGGTCGTAATCGGTCACATCGAAAAAGATCACCCCCTGTTTGCATTCAGCCCTCTGCCTCATGATGTCGATGGATTTCCGATGGCGATCCAGAAGGCTGGGCAGCAGGGCCGCCACCAAAGGCTCTTCCACTACCTTCGCCAGCGGTTCGGTCACCAGCAGCGGAATCAGGCGCGGAAGGAAGGTGGGGTCGTTGGTTGACTCGATGACCATGGTCAGCTTCAGGGCGGGCTCGGCCATCTCCACCGCCATTTTGGGGCTGGTGAACTGGGCGCCGTCGACGATATCGGCCCAGTGGATCAGATCGGCAACCGGCGCGGGATCAAAGCCGAATTTTTCCTGGGCTACGGATGCCAGGAACTTGGTGCAGGATTTGAACTCCGGATCGCAGAACTTCTTCGATTTGTCACCCTGGCGGTAATGCTCGGCATCTTCCGCAGTAAGGAATGCGCTCTGGTGATGATCAAACCACCAGGTGATGCGCGGAGAAGGCGAGTATTTGAAGTCGACGATGGCATTCTCATCACCATCGAAGTCTGCTTCATTGAACAGGGCACCGGCCCGGTGCACCAGTCCGCTGAATTGAAAGTCAACGTCATTGCGAATGCGTTCCCGGTAGAAGCGGGAAAAAAGGGCTGCCGTAGCAGTGCCGTCGAAACATTTGTCGTGGAAAAAGATTCTGACTTTCAACCAGTTGTCCCTTAGCCCTTATCGGGAAGCCTTGTGAATGCAAAAGTATTAGGATTGACGGCCCGAGGCGGTTCTGTCAAGGCATTAGCGGCGGCGCCACAACAAAATCCGTTTTGACCGGAAGCGCATGAAGGCAGCAAAATAACGGATGAAATTTACCTATTTATAAATGGAATGCTGCTCCGCAGGTTTCTGCAGTTTGATGGTGATTTCATGCACGGGCTGGTTGATCTCATAATCTTCGCCGTAGGTTCTTAATCCATGCGCAATGACCTGGATGCGCATTTTTCCGTAAGGAATACCCACGATAGAAACTCTGCCATCCTGATGGGTCTTCAATTCATAGCCGTCATTCTTCTGCTTGCCATCCTTGCCCACAGGATGGAGAACCACCTCGGCATTGCGCACCGGCTTGCCGTTCTCGTCTTTCACTACCAGTAACTGGATGGTGGCCAATTTATGTTCCGCGCCGGCCGCCAAAATGGCCAGAAGCACGAAAATAACGAGTAGTTTCCAGCGATGCATCTCTCCTATTGTACAAGTACCTTTCGGCTCAATGCAGCAAAGCTGGTTCAGAATTGCCAAAATTGCCAATAATTTTGTAATTGCCATCATTCAAAATCCTAAGCCATGGAAATTTATGCCTGGGTGGCGTCTCTTGAATAGCCCGGCAACGATTCTCCCGCGCAGCCGGGGGGGCGACTGCGTTCCATAAACATTTTGGCCGGAAACCTGAGAGTACCCGCATCTCAGGGCAAACTCTCATTGAATATCCCCGGTCTATGATATATACAAACACCACGCGTATATCAGCACCTAGATCATGTTCAAGATCCTATTTTCGCTAGGCGGGGCCCTGGCTGTTGCCGGAATTGTCTGTTACGCTGCGGCTTTCGGCAGCCGGGACTCGGAAGCCTTTATTTCAATCGCATCTGGACTCTTTTCCCTGGGGGCGCTGATCATTGCCCTGGGATTTTACCTGCAAGCACGCAAGCTGCGGTCTGAGGTGTTACCCCGACAGCAGCAATCCAGCAACAAGAGGACAGACAGATTATGCTCCTCCTGCAACCGCGAACCAGCGCGGGTATTTTGCCGGGTACATCAATTACGGTTGTGCCTGACCTGCCTGGACACACACGATGACGGCAGAAATTGCCTGTATGTCCCTGGAAACCGCGCGGCTGCCGCGTATAAATAACTGAAAACAGGAGCCTTGGTTAAGGCGCAAAGGATTGAAAAGACACGAAGGCGCCAAGACCTAAGCCCATGGTACTTTGGTTACTTTGTCGCACCGTCATGTCTCATTAACAATGTGGAAGGTACAAATGTCCGCTAGCCCATGGAGAATGAGCACATGATAAGGTTTAGTCGAAGTGACCGGAGTATCGCCGCTGCATCGGGTACTTCCTCTATGCCAGCTCACGCTCGGGGATTCAGCTTAGCAGAGATGCTGGTCACCCTGGCGGTCATCATGATCACCACCGCGATTGTCGGTCCGGCGGTGAAGAATTCCTATGAAACTTACAAGTTTCGCGGCGCCGTGACTTCTACCACAGGCGCAATCCGTTCAGCACGCTATCAGGCAATGGCTCAGGGTTACTCGCTCCGCATGGTGTTTGGCCATACAGCCGGCACCTATCAACTCCAGCGGAGTGCTGATACAGATCCCAGCGGAACTGGAGCTTTTACTAGTCTGGGGAACACCCGGCTTATGTCGGGCAGTTCACTGAACCCTGGTCTAGGCGCAGACATTACCTTGCAGTTTATCCCGAGCGGCGCGGTCAAGCTGGTGTCCGGAAGCCCGGCAACGATGTCTTCTTGCGGGGCCGCCGTTTCTCCTCCCCCTTGTACATTGACTCTGACCTATCGAGGGAATACGGAAACTATTTCGGTAACTGGCTATGGAACAATCACTGTCTCACCGTAAACGGCGCCACCAGCGCGGTTTTACCCTGGTGGAAGTGCTGATCGCGGTCTTCATTCTGGCTTTCGGCCTGTTGGCTGCGGCCGCATTGTTGGCCCAGATGGCGCTCACCAGCAACCAATCGCGCTACATGAGCACTGAGGCTCTGCTGGCATCAGAAAAACTCGAAGACCTGAACACCTACCCAGCAAGCGATGCGCGAGTAGCAGCCGGCGGAAGCGTGGATTTGACCGTGGCTGGCGTCTCAGGATATTTCGACCAGATTCAGGTCTCTGCGGGCGCAGCGGCCTCCGCCAGCGGCGACGTGGTAGAAACCACCACCGGAACGGATCCCGTCACTGGGGTGGCTTTCTATACCATCATCAAACACTCACCGAACGGCACCGCTACGTCACAGAAGCTGAATGGATCGCCACCAGCAGCCACTGCAGACATGGTGGTTTTCGACCGTCGCTGGCAGGTGGAGCAAGACGTTCCAGTAAGCGGTGTGCGCCGCGTCACGGTCGTCATTTCGCTTCACAACCCCACCAAGGGCGGGCAGGCAATATTTCAAATGAGCATGGTGAGGCCATGAAAATGATTCTGAACATGAAATCTTTGCGGCGCACGCGAAAACCAGCCGCCGGATTCTCGCTGGTGGAAATGATGGTTGCTGTGGCCATCTTTCTCATCATCGGGGGAGCGGCAATTAACCTCGTCAGCAAGCATGCGCCTCTGGCCAGCTCGGCGCAAAACCAGGCTGGCTTGAACATCGCGTTGCGCAATGCCATCGCGCAAATGGAGATTGACGTATCCAATGCCGGCACCGGCTACTATCCCGGAGCCAATATTGCCGAATGGCCGGTGGGTCTCACCGTTGTGAATGGACCACAGGCAACGGCATGCAATAGCGGAACCACTTATACCGCGAATTGTTTTGACACGCTGAATGTTATTGCCGTAGATACAACTACTCCGCTCGCGCATCCGTCGGGCGCCACCTCAAACGTCAGTGATTCTTCGGCCACGCTGTTTGTCATGCCGGCCGATTCAACAACCGTGACTGACCTGGCTGCAGATTTCCACAAGAATGACTGGGTTATGGTGCTGGCCAGCGATGGCTCAAAAATGGCGGTGGTGCAGTTGACCCAGGACGGCAAGGTCGCCGGAGGAAAAGTAAATTTAAACCATAATGGAACGGATAAGACGACCTTCGAAACGGTTTGGACAGATAGCAGCGGCGTGACCCATACCGGCGATCCGTTTTGGATTTCAGCACAGCACATTTCGACCACCAACAACAAGCTGGGTTCTACTTTCAGCAGCAATGACTGGGTCCTTAAGCTGAACCCCATCACCTATAGCGTGGACCTTTCTGTTGCTAACAATCCCCGGCTGATACGCACGCAAGGCACCAACCAGGATGTGGTTGCCGAGCAGATCATCGGATTCCGGGTGGGCGCTTCTGTGCGGGAAGGAACCGCCGACCAGCCGTATAACTTCTATGCGTCCGGCCCGTCAGACCTGAGTGGATGCACCTCGAATTGCGGATATGAAAACAGTTGGTCCCAGATCCGCGCGGTGCGTATCTCGCTTATAGGGCGTACTCCGCCGAATGGCGATCCAACCAGTAAATTTCGGAATTCTTTTGATGGGGGCCCGTACAAGATACAGGGCGCTTCTGTGACCATTAATCCCCGTAATCTCAGCATGGGCGATCAGACCAACTGATTAGCGAGGAGGCAAAGTGCAACAGTACACAAAAATTATCGGGAGGACCGCAGGGCGGCGCCGCGAGCGCGGTGTAGCATTGCTCACCACCTTGCTGCTGCTGATGCTGGTGACAGGGCTGAGCCTGGCCATGGTAATGGCTGTACGGTCTGACCTGCTGGTGAATGGTTATTACCGCAACTTCCGCGGTGCTTTCTATGCCGCCGATTCCGGCCTGAACATCGTCCGCCACGACCTGGCAACGATGATTTCGGGCATGGCGCCGGCGAGTTTCAGCGTAGGCACACAGCCCATTCCTGCAGGCAGCGAAGCCACGATTCTCACCAACATCAACAGCAAGTACGGGACCGTCACAGCGATTACGGGCAGCGGGAATACGGTAAATTCCTGGCCGGAGAGCTTCAAGCTGGATACCACGCAGACTCAATTCAGCCTGGCAAATTGCACTGTGAATTTCGACGACGGCACCACTTCAACCAATTGTGGTCTTTCCAAGGGTACCGGTGGTGGCAATCCCAGCAAGTACACCTACATATACAGCTATACGATTCAGACCATTGGGCAGGCCCAGAATTCGGAGCGGGCAATCATTGAGGATAGGGGCAACATTACGTTGACTGCCAATATCGTTCCCGCCGGTACTTCGACAAGCTCGGGAGTCAAAACCAGCTTTGCCGCCTGGGGTATGTTCATCGATAAGTCGCCCCTCTGCAATGGCAGCACCCTGGTTGCCGGAACTATTTCCGGACCCGTGTTTACAAATGACGCCTGGAACTTCGGCACCGGCAGCTACATCTTCACTGACAATGTCGGCAGCGTGAATCCGGATTCCGGGTTCCAGTATGGAAGCGGAAGCGGCGGTTGCGATCCGTTTGCCGGCACGGCAGATGCCAAGAGTGGCAAGACTACAAACATCAAATTCCAGAACGGCTTCCAGCAGGGCGCGAATTCCGTGCCGCTGCCACAAAATGACTTCAGCCAGAAACGCGCGGTTCTCGATGGGCAGGGCACCGATACCTCAAACGTCGGCAACAGCGATCTGGCCAACAAGCTGAGAGACGTTAATAAGGCCAGCTATCCTGGCGGCGGAGCGAGCAGCGGCGTATTCCTGCCTTATGACGTGGTGAGTGGCACCCCCACTTTCAAGGGTGGCGGCATCTACGTGGAAGGCGATGCCTCTGTGGTTTTGCAGCCGGGTGCTGCTGCCAATCAGCAGACCTACACCATTACTCAGACCGGCACCACCACGATTACACAGCCGGTCTTCAATAAAAAAGGACAGCAGATTGGAACGACAACGGTTACCGTTCCCACGACCACCACGACCGTGGTTACGGTCAACAAGCCGCTGAATTCAACCGATCCGGGCAGCACAGTCATGAGTCAGACCTACAACGTGAACGGCACGAACCAGCCGGTCCAGACTTTGAACGTGGTGGGCGTGCCTGAATCGCGTGATCCTTCGGGTAGCGCCATCAGCCCGGCAACCATGCTTTACGTGGATGGAAACATTACCAGCCTTTCCGGTCCGGGTGTTGGCCAGGCTGCCATTCAGGATGGCGCAGCGGTAACCATCACCGCGGCGAATAACGTGACTGTTACCGGCGACATTCTGTATAAGACCGCGCCAGTCACCAAAACCCAAAACCAGGTTCCGAATACCCCCGCGGATACGCTGATTCCGGGAGCCGATAACGGACAGGTGCTGGGAATCTTCACTGCCGGCGGAAACATCAATCTCAACAATCAGCAGGGCTCCACCAACCTGGAGATCGATGCCTCACTGGCCACGATTTCCGCAACCGGTTCGGGCGCCCTGATCAATAATGGCTCCGCCATCAATACCCTGACGATTCTGGGCGGGCGTATTCAGAACACCATTCAGAACATCAACAGCAGCACCAGAAATGTGTTCTTCGACCGGAGGTTCCTAAGCCACGGCTTCGCTCCGCCCTGGTTCCCGTCTACCACGGTGACGCCCACCTCCTCAACCACGGTTACAGCGGACCAGGCTAATTTCACTTCGCCTGTGTTCCAGCGCGTGCAGTGGTTGTACAAGGCGAACACCTACTAATCGTTTGAACATCACCAGCGGGCGGCCTGCAAAGGCCGCCCTGCCGCTTTGCGGTTTATCTGGCGAAGCTTTGCATTTATGCTTCAGCCATGACTCTTTCCGTCTGCATTATTACCCTGAATGAAGAAGCCAATATTGGGCGCACGCTGGAGAGCGTAAAAGGCATCGCCGACGAAATCATCGTGGTGGATTCCGGCAGCACTGATGATACGGTGGCCATCGCCCAGTCCTACGGAGCAAAGGCGTTTGTGGAACCCTGGAAGGGTTTTGCGCTGCAGAAGAATTCATCCCTGGAAAAAGCCACCTGCGATTGGATTCTCTCGCTCGATGCCGATGAAGAGGTCAGCCCGGAACTGGCGGCCAGCATTCGCTCTGTGCTGCACTCCGCCACGCCGCAGCAGTTCAGCGGATACGAGATGGCCCGCCGCAACCTCTACATGGGGCACTGGATTCGGCGCAGCGGCTACTATCCTGACCGCAAGTTGCGTCTGGTGAAGCGCGGATCGGCTACGTTCGAACTGCGCGCCGTGCATGAAGACATGAAGATGCCTGGCCCCATCGGGCGGCTCCATGGAGACCTCATCCATCACGCCTATGCCTCTCTGGAAAGCTTTATCGAACACGCCAACCGCTATTCTTCCCTGGGCGCAGGCATGGTCGTGAAAGAGCGCATGGTGGGCTTCAGCTTCATGAATATTGTTGTGCGTCCGTTGGTCAGGTTTATCTACAGCTATTTCTTCCGGCTCGGTTTTCTCGATGGACGCATGGGACTACTCGTCTACATGAATCACGCCGCCTATGTGAGTTGGAAATATGCAAAGGCCTGGGAAATGTCTGTGAACGCCAGCAAGAGCTCACCACAGAGACACGAAGGCACGAAGTGATGGATATTCCAATGCCTGGGACAGCTTCGGTAGCTGATTTCGCTGACCTTTCTGCCCAACCGGCGGTACGCGGATTTCTGCATCAGCCGGAACGGCCCAATGGCGATGGGCTGGTGCTGACGCATGGGGCAGGAGCCAATTGCCAGTCAAAGCTGCTGATGGCCGTGGCTACGGCTTTGGCTGATGCCGGATTTACGGTCTTGCGATGCGACCTGCCATTTCGTCAGGCGCGTCCGCATGGCCCGCCCTTTCCAGCGGGCGCGGCGCAGGACCGCCAGGGCTTACGCAGGGCTGTTGAAGCATTGCGGCAGCGGGTCTCCGGGCGCATCCTCCTGGGCGGACATTCCTATGGAGGACGCCAGGCCACCATGCTGGCTGCTGAAGAGCCGCAATTCGTTACAGGGTTGCTGCTGCTGTCGTATCCCCTGCATCCGCCACGCAAGCCCACGGAGTTGCGCACCGCACATTTCCCCCGGCTCAATACGCCTGCGCTCTTTGTTCATGGCACGCGTGATCCTCTTGGCTCAGTGCAGGAAATGCAAGCTGCTCTACAACTTATTCCCGCAAAAGCCCGGCTGCTTGAGGTAGAAGGCGGCGGACACGAATTGCTGCCGAGGAAGGGCACAACCGATTTGCCGGGAAGAATAGTTTCTGCATTTTGCACACTGATAGCGGCGGGCCATTGAGCGTCCGTTATCGTCCATTACGTCCATATGCCGTGAATTGCAGCTAAAATAGCTTCTGAACTGCGCGAGGATTCCAGTGATGCAGGTGGCCCAACAAACCCAACAGGAATTTGCGTCGAAGGCTTACGTTCTGGTCAGGCAATTCATTTCGCCGCAAGACCGGGAGCAGCTTTTTCAACATGCGCTGGAGAGATCCAAAACGGCTACCATGAAGGCCGATCGCCTGGTGGAGGGCACCCCTGCAGCTTACGCGGATCCATACATGGAAGAGCTTCTTGAGCGCCTGCTGCCGGTTGTCGAGGCAATTACCATACTCAAGCTGTTTCCCACGTATTCCTACTTTCGCGTCTATAAGCGCGGCGACGTGCTGACACGCCATCAGGACCGCATGTCTTGTGAGATCAGTGTTACTGCCAGCCTGGGAGGCGCTGCTCCTTCGCCCTGGCCTATCTGGATCGAAGGACCGCAGGGCGCAACTCCGGTGAGCATGGAGCCGGGAGACGGCGCGATTTACCGTGGCATTGAATGCGCGCACTGGCGGGAGCCGTTTGATGGAGATCTCGCGGCACAGGTATTTCTTCATTATGTAGATCAGCACGGCCCGCATGCAGAATGGAAGTTCGATAAGCGCAAACGCCTGGGAACCATTCCCCGCTCGGTGCACATAGCTGACCAGAACCAGTTCAGGCTTCATCCTGACGGCGTACTGCAGCCCGCATCGGGTGAAAAGATTTCCCTGTATCCAATCGAAGCGGCAGTGTGGAGACATCTTGAGGCCGGGCGCGCTGTGCCGCAGATCATCGAGGAAGTGATGCGTGATTTTTCCCTGTCGCGATGCGAGGCGGAGGTGTATGTAACGCAGTTCATCTCCTTTGGAGAGAAAGAGAGCCTCCTGCAGGCCAGCTAACATTCGAGCTTTCGCTGCGCTTTGATGGTTTCAGGTTTGAGCCTGAAGACTATCCTTCACTCAAAGGATTCTTCAGCATGGTGCTGGCCGGTGATGGAGGGCAGGCGGTCCTTCAGCCGCAGCAGAGCGCCAACGCTCAGCCGTAGAATCTTCCCTGGTGAACCGGTTGGCTTATTGCCGATATATCGCCGTGTTTCTCTGCCTGGCCACGGCTTCGTGTTGCTATGGCCAGCATTCTGAGGAATGGCTGTCGCTCTCGCAGAAAGACTGGGACATCAAAGAAGCGCCCGGCGAGCCCGGCGCGGCCGCCGTGCAGCTCTACTATGCTGATTTCCGCGATGACAACAGCCGGTATGAGTTTGTCCATCGCTGCATCAAGGTGCTTAGCGATCAGGGGCGCGGGTATGCTGACGTTGAGATCGTCGTGCCCAGGGAATATCACTTTGAAGACTTGCAGGCGCGCACCATTCATCCGGATGGTGCCGTCGTGCCCTTTACCGGAAAGCCCTTTGACAAAGTAGTGCTTCAGCACCGTGAAGATAAGACCGTGGCCAAGACATTCACGCTACCTGATGTTACTACCGGCAGCATCATCGAGTACAAGTACCGGCTGACCTGGGATCTGTACTTTCATGATCCGGTCTGGAATGTGCAGCACGATCTATTCACGCTGAAAGAGAGCTTCTGGCTGCGTCCTTATAAAGGTCCTCTGAGCACTCCTACGGCAGGTGACCGGACCCAACTTTCGTTCGTGTATTCCAACATGCCGGAA
>Ga0066662_10000549_pt1 | contig 16582 bp, 8 predicted proteins | sample GraSoiAngelo_111_FD_133939 | JGI IMG/M metagenome (GOLD analysis project Ga0066662, IMG submission 133939) | Grasslands soil microbial communities from the Angelo Coastal Reserve, California, USA - 14_0903_12_40cm | ecosystem: Environmental > Terrestrial > Soil > Grasslands | place: USA...
AAATCCGGCATGGCGCATGATTTTGCCAAAGACGGGCCGCATGTGGTCATTGGTCCGGTGGCAGTTGAAGGGGCGCAACCCGGAGACGTGCTCAAAGTGGAGATGGTGTCACTGCTTCCCCGCGTCCCTTACGGTGTAATCTCCAACCGCCATGGCAAGGGAGCATTGCCGGGAGAGTTTCCTGAGAACAGCGGACCGCAGCCGGGGGCCAGCGCCAGTTCTCCGGACCTCTATAACAATGTATTCAAATTCGTGCCGATCAAGGGCAGCGCCGGAAACTGGTACGCAGCTTTCAGTATCGGTCCTAAGGAACTCCGGCTGCCGGTCAGGCCTTTCATGGGAACTATGGGAGTGGCCCCCAATGTGAACACCCGGGCCAACTCCATTCCTCCGGGCGATTACGGTGGCAATCTGGACATCCGTTATCTGACTGCCGGAAGCACTTTATATTTGCCGGTGCAGGTGCCGGGTGCGCTCTTCTTCCTGGCTGATCCGCATTTCATTCAGGGCAACGGCGAAGTGGCGCTTACCGCCGTGGAAGGCTCGTTGCGGGCTACACTGAGGCTCAGCCTGCTTAAGGCAGGTGACGCAGCCATTCCGACGAATGCGAAGAGCCCAGCCCCCTTTGCGGAAACCGCGGAATACTGGATCGCGATTGGCCTTGATCCTGATCTAAATGAAGCTATGAAGAAAGCGACCCGTGAGGCGGTCCGATTTGTGTCCTCAAAAACCGGAATGGACCGCGCTACCGCTATGGCCTATCTGAGCGCGTGGGTAGACTTCGAGGTATCGCAGGTGGTGGACCGGACAAAAGGGATCCACGCGCTGATCCGCAAAGCGGATTTCAAGTAGCAGACCTTACCGCTGATACAGGCAGCATTCAGCATTCAGCCCTTGAACTGCATTGAGAGGGGAAGGAAACCCAAGAAGCTCACCACAGATTTGCACAGATAAACACAGATTGAAAAGATCGGGTCATCTGGTCACCCATGGCAAGCCGCTCTTGTATTCCGTGAGCGAATCCTTCTGTGCAGCAATAGCCTTGCTGCGGTGTAGTGGCTGGCATTCATACCATAGGACTGAACGCCTCCGCCGACTCAATACCTCAAAACGTGGGGGCTGGTCTTGGTGTGGGGCGTTGAAGATCGGTCGGAACGTTTGCCAGCACGTAGGCCAGGACTGCCATTACCGCGGCGTTCTCCTGCAATTCGCGGGGGATGACTTTATCGAGCGTATCTGCGGCGGTGTGGTGGTAGTTGAAGTAGAAGCGGTCGTCCTGAATGGGGCCAAAGCAGGGAACGCCCAGCGCCAGCAGCGGGCTGATGTCCGTCTCGGTATCTTCAGATGCCTGCACGATGCCTGCCCCGCTGGATTGCAGAATGGCGGCAGCCGGACGAAGCGAGGCAAGGTTCTCTCGGGGTGCTGCCATGCTGATGCCTGCGGGATGTCCTGCGCCGAGGTCGCTCTCGATGGCGGCAAAGTGGTTGGCGGCTTCATCTTTGTGCAGGGCGGCATAAGCGGTGCCGCCGGAGACGCCGAATTCTTCGTTCATCCAGGCGATCACGCGAATGGTGCGCCGCGGATGAAGGCCAAGCTGCTTGACCAGGTGCGCGGCCTGCATGGCAACCACCACGCCGGCGCCGTCGTCGATGGCGCCCGTGCCGAGATCCCATGAATCAAGATGGCCGGAGACGATCACCACCTGCTCGGGATGCTCGCTGCCTTTGAGATCGGCGACCACATTGTAAGACTCAACTTCAGGCAGTTGCTGCGGCGTAAGCACCAGATGCATGCGCACCGGGCCCTGGCCAGTGAGGTAGGCGAGCAGGTCGGCGTCTTCGGCGCTGAGGGCGGCTGCCGGAATTTTGGGAACGTCCTGCTGGTAGCGCATGGCGCCGGTATGCGGGAGGCGATAATCTGCGCCGCCTACGCTGCGGATCAGGGAGGCGATTGCGCCCTGGCGTGCGGCCGCAATGGCGCCGATGCCACGATAGATCACGGCCTGGCCATAGGCAGGACCGCCGCGTCCCATGGCAGCGAGTTGCTTATCAAACTTCTCATTGAAGAGGATGATCTTGCCCGCGACCTTATTGCCCAGCGCGGTGAGTTCATCGAAGGTGTTGACTACAACCACTTCGGCGGTGACTCCCTGCGGGGGAGTAGCAACGCTGCCTCCCAAGGCGGTGAGCACAATTTTCTGCGTGGTGCCCGGCGCCATGCCGGGAAATTCGACCAGAGCGCCGGTCTCTTCACCGCGCACCCAGTGAGGCACCATGACTTTTTCCAGGCGCACGTCGAGGCCCAGCTTGCGCAGCTCAGAAGCGACATATTGCGCGGCATGGTTGGCCTGCGCCGACCCCGCGGGACGTGGCCCGATATTGTTGGTGAGGTGGGCAAGCTGCTCCCAGGCGTAATCGCTTTTGAGCGCGGCCTCCTGCAACTGCTTTAACTCGGAGGTGAGCTGCGGAGAATACGGAGGCGTCTGCTGGAAGTTGCGCTGGGCAACGGCGATGCCGGTGAGAAAGAGAATGAGCGTGATCAGTTTCAATCGGTCCTCCGAATATGTTCATTAACCGCATAAGAATGCTAAGGACGCAAAGGTAACAAAAGCAGAGAACAAAAATCAAAACCTGGCATGGAGGGGTTCAAGAACTCCCAATTCAACTCCATTCAACAACTTTGGTTTCCTCTGCGTTCTTGGCGTCCTCTGGGGTAAATCCGGGATTCGCATCTGCTCGGATTGATTTTTAAATCGCCGAGAATGATCAGGGGCTTGAATGCTGCCCTTCGGGAGTTCTACCTAGTTGAGATTGGCGGGCTGCATGCTATCCTGAATTTCTTACCGTGAAAATCCTTATTGCTCTCATCATCATTCTTATTGTGCCGATCGTGCTGCTCACGGCGCTTTCGGATACACCTGTCCTCACCCTTCCGGATTCGCTGACTGGTATTGGTCAGGCCACACCCGTCACCGTTCATGTAAGCGATCCGCATGGAATCCGCAAGGCGGCTGCCTTCATCGAGCAGAATGGCAACCGCTATAACCTGTGGGAGACGGGCCAGCCTTCGCATCGTCTGTTCTGGCACCGGAAAGTCGCCGACGGCACGTTTACCTTTACAGCAGGCGCGAAGAACACACCGCAGCTTCAGGACGGAAAAGCCAAGCTCATCGTGGAAGCCACGTCCAACGACTTTCGCGGGAAGACCGTAAGCGCGGAGCGCGAGGTGATGGTGGTGACGCGGCCTCCTTCGGTCAGTGTTGATTCCGACCAGCATTATCTTTATCTCGGTATGGCTGACCTGGTGACCTTTACGGTTTCGGGTTATGCCACTGAATCAGGCGTGCGCGTAGGCGACCAGAAGTTCCGAAGCTGGCCCATGCCTGATAACAAGCCCGGCCAGTTTTCCCTGTTTGCTTTTGCCTGGAACATGCCGCCGGAGACCGAGCCCGTGGTCTACGCCACCAATCCCGGAGGAAACGAGGCGCGGGGCCACATGGTGATCCAGTTTCCGAAGAATGAGCAGCCCAGGTATCGAGTCCGTGAGCTGCAACTGGATGACAAGTTCATCGAAAAGGTAGTGAACGAACTTGATCCCAGCGGCTCGGGCGATATGGTGGCGCGCTTCGTGAAGATCAACAGTGAGATGCGCAAGGAAAACAATAAAGCGTTGTCTGACCTGCGGCAGAAGACGGAACCGCGCTTCCTGTGGTCACAGCCTTTTCTGCAGCAGCCCAATTCCAAGGTGGAAGCCAATTTTGCCGACGTGAGGAACTACATCTATAAAGGCCAGAAGATCGACCAGCAGGTGCATCTTGGATACGACCTCTCCATCACGCAGCATGTGCCGGTACTGGCTTCGAACGATGGCAAAGTAGTCTATGCAGCGCCGCTGGGTATTTACGGCAATTGCATTGTCGTGGATCACGGTTACGGTTTGCAGTCGATCTATGGCCACCTGAGCGAAATTGGAGTACACGAAGGCGACATGGTGAAACGCGGCCAGGTCATGGGCAAGAGCGGCATGACCGGCATGGCTGGAGGCGATCACATTCACTTCAGCATGCAATTGGAAGGCGTGCAGATCGATCCCAAGGAATGGTGGGACGCGCACTGGATCAAAGATCATGTGGCCAAGCGGGTGAGCCTGCCCGGATTTACGTACTGACTACTCAATGAACCACAGCGTGGCGAGCCACAACCAAGGCTTTAACCGCAGAGGACGCAGAGGACGCAGAGAGCAAAACCTCAACACAGATGACACAGATCGAACTGATTTGCACAGATCAAGAGAAAAGAAGGTGAAGACGTAAACTGGGGGAGGGGCAGATGCCCGGATTTACGTACTGACTACTCAATTAACCGCAGAGGACGCAGAGAGCAAAAGCTCAAGACAGATGACACAGATCGAACTGATTTACACAGATCAAGAGAAAAGAAGGTGAAGACGTAAACTGGGGGGAGGGGCAGAGAATCTCAGACAAACCAGTAAGAATCCAACTTTATCTGTGCTGATCTGTTGAAAAAGAGGAACGTATCACATGATAAATAGAATTCAACTGGTATAAATCTGTGTTATTTGTGTTGAGCTTTTGGGTTTCAGCGTTGATCGGCGTTCATCAGCGGCCCCAACAGACTCTGTGACTCCAGATTTTGGAATTCAGCAGCTCTGGATTGCAGTCAACGAAACGACCAGACACGGCATCGGATTGATTGGGATGTGGTGGACAGCAATCACGTTTGCGGCGGTAGCGGCCTGGTTTGAGTGGCAGTACCGGCGCGACCGCAAAGGCCCGCCATCCGGCGATGTGGATGTCTCTACAGAAGATCAGCCACAAGAAATAGAAGAACCGGAGAAGCCGGAAGCGAGCGCTGTTGTCGACCATCTTAAGCCAGTAGCTGCAGCTAAGCCGCTGGTTCAGGCACTGGAAGCTGCACCACCTTCAAACACGCCCCGCACGGCTGGGCGAAACAGGTAATAGAGCAAAGCCGCAACAATTATCAGTCCAACCAGTCCTCTCAGATAGTCGCCAAGATAGATGTTCATCAGGCCGCCGAGAAGCTCGGTGATTATGATGATCACCGCGAGAATCCAGCCCCAGCGCCGCCGTTTGAGCCAGCCGATTCCGGTGAGAAGAAGAACAATGCTCAGCAGCAGGAACAAAGAGCCAACCTTCCTGCCGATGGGCGCCATCTGCGTGTGGGCATTGGGATTCAATTGCCACACGCGATCCAGAGCACTGCCCGGCCAGAACAGGGTGCAACCCGCCAGGAGTGCCATGGCGGCTCCGAAGAAAAAGAAGATGCCGAGGGCGGTGAAGCCGGTTGGAAGGGACTGCGAATTGCCACGGTCGTGCATGAGAAAAGTGTAGCTCTTATTTGTCGCGCAGAGGAGGAACCCTAAAACAGGTACAGTGTTATCCTAGTGTTACATCCATCAGGAACCATAATCTCCCATGCCAGACCAGAATATTCCAGAACTTCAATCCACAACTGAAACCACTGAATCCTTTGGCGACATGCTCTCCCAGTATGAGAAGAGCCACGCGCGCAAAGCTGAAGACGGGCCACGGCAGCTTGAAGGAACCGTGATTGCCGTAACCAGCGATTCAGTGTTGCTCGATGTCGGCTACAAAACCGAAGGCATTCTGCCGCTGAGCGCCTTTGAGGGCGAGACCGTGAAGCCCGGTGACAAGCTGCAGGTCAACATCAAAGGCCGTGATCCTGAAGGTTATTACGAGCTGGCGCGCGGCAGAATTCGCAGGCCCACGGATTGGGCGGCCCTCGAAAAAGCCTTCAACGAAAAAGAAACCATTGCCGGAACGGTCATTGGCGTAGTGAAGGGCGGATTCAGCGTGGATGTTGGCGTGCGCGCGTTTATGCCGGTCTCACGCAGCGGAGTGCGTGAAGAAGCGGAGATGGAGAAGCTGGTTGGGCAGGAGATTCGCTGCCGCATCATCAAGCTCGATGTTACCGAGGAAGACCTGGTAGTGGACCGGCGCGCAGTGGCGGAAGAGGAAGAGCGGGCCGTCAAGGAGCGGCGGTATTCAGAGTTGAAAGAAGGCGACACGGTGAGCGGCACGGTGCGCAGCCTTACCGATTATGGAGCCTTTGTTGATATCGGCGGAGTTGATGCGCTGCTGCACGTAAGCGACATCGCCTGGGGGCGCGTGAGCAAGCCTGCCGATGCGCTCTCTGTAGGGCAGCAGGTGGAAGGCCGGGTGCTGAAGATCGAGCCGGACAGGAAACGCGTTTCCCTTGGATTGAAGCAGCTTCAGCCGCATCCGTGGGATACGGTGGCAGAGAAATACAAGGTAGGCGAGCGCGTACACGGCACTGTGACGCGGCTGATGGAGTTTGGCGCGTTCGTGGAACTGGAGCCGGGAGTGGAAGGGCTCATCCATATCTCAGAGATGTCATGGGCCAGGAAGAAGGTGCGCAAAGCCAGTGACGTGGTGAAGACCGGCGACACGGTGGATGTGGTGATACTGGGCGTGAACACTGCCGAGCGGCGCATCTCTCTTGGATTGAAGCAGGCCCTGGGCGATCCGTGGGCCAATGTCGCGCAGAAATATCCCGTAGATACGATTGTTGAAGGCAAGGTGATCAGCCTGCAGAAATTTGGCGCTTTTGTGCAGCTTGATGAAGGCGTGGAAGGAATGATTCACGTGGGTGATATCAGCCCGGAGAGGCGCATTGACCATCCGCAGGACGTGCTGAAGATAGGGCAGATGGTGAAGGCGCAGGTGCTGGAGATCGATACCGAACGGCGGCGGCTGAAGCTGGGAATCAAGCAGATGGCGCCCAGCAGCCTGGATGAATACATTGCCGAGCGCAAGCAGGGCGACTCTGTGACTGGACGCATTATCGGTATTGCAGGCGGAGAGGCTCAGGTGGAATTAGGCGAAGGCGTGCGTGGGACGTGCAAGCTTCCCAATGCGGTTGCGGCGCAGCAGCAAGCAGAAGGCAGTGGGAAGGCCGATTTGTCGTCATTGAGTTCAATGCTGCAGGCGCGGTGGAAAGGTGCATCTGGCGACAGCAGCAAGCAGGACGCATTCAGTGCCGGGCAGATATGCAGCTTCAGGATTTCGAAGCTCGATCAGGCGAGCAAGAAGATTGAATTGGAACTGGTATAGCAGTCAGTCCTGCAACATTCTCGTATTATCACCGCCAAGAGCGCGAAGGACACAGCGTGGCGGGCACAACCAAAGGCTTTAACCGCAGAGGGCGCAGAGGACGCAGAGGTAACAAAAGTAGTTGATGTGTATTGAATTTGGCGGTGTGTTGCTCCCTATGTACCGCACCCGCTCTTGGCTGCGCGGGAGAATTCGTCGCAAGCAGAGAAGAATTCGAACGTTAGCAATGCAGAGGACGCAAAGGACGCAGAGGAAGCAAAAGTAAGTTTATGTGTATCTGATCTGGCACTGTTTCAGTTCCTTAAGACTTTTTCGGTCGCCAAAGCTGGATTGGAAGGGGGTTAAAGCAGCATGAAATTCTTCGCAGGAAAACAAGAATTTTGGATATAGCAATGCGAAGGAAGAATTAAAGATCACCATAGCTTCCAGCCTTGTGATGGCTGGAAGCGGATTTCCAGCGAACCGATCACGTTCTCTTTAGGAATAGCGGAGAGCAGAGGGAAAGCCCAGTGCTCGTACTGCAATGCGCCTTTGAAAGTAAGCCCATTGGTTTTGGCGAAAGTGCCGCTGGCGGCAAAATCCTGAAGATGTCCGCCGCTCAGAAACTCCGGATTCACCTTCTGGTTGCGATAATGCAGCGTAAAATCATTCCTCTCTGAGAAGTGGTAGGTGCTGTAAGCGCTTATTCCGTTGCCTTCTCTGCCCACCCAACTGCCGATGAGCTGCCCCCAATTGGTATAGCCGCTGCGGAAACGCCCGTTGAAGTATTCGACGCCGGGAACGCCCAGGCTGGGAATATCGGTATAGAGTCCCTCCGCACGCAAATCAAGGCGGTTCAACTTGGGCAACTTCGGCATATAGAAGCCGCCGCGCATGCTGGATTTACGCGGGAATATAATGGGCGAGAATTCATCTTCCGTAAACGAATCCGCATAGAAGGTCAGCCAGTCGCGAACGTAAGGGAGACGATAGGAAAAATCGAACCCGGAGCGGCGGTCGCCAGGATCGCCGGGAAAGCCTGGCGCGGTATTACTAAGCGAGTAGCTTTTTAAGAAGTTGTGGATTGTAAGGGGAAAGCCGGGTCCACCAAAGAGCGAGGTGACGCCGAATCCGAATTCAAAATTCCGCGTAGGTTTGAAAGAAACTTTTTCGCCGTGGATATAAGGATGAGGGCGGATCGGCGGAGTGAAATCGGTTTCCTGTGTAAATGAGCTGTGGGTGGACACAAAGTGGGTTCCATTGAGCTGCCCCCAGATAAATTCAACGCGAATTCCGCCCAGATAGTGGAAGATCCACGGCAGAACAAACGGGGTAGCGCGGGAGATGCGCAGCAGCGGCAGCGGCTCCACATTGTCGCTGAATAGGAAAGGCGCCTCAGCGCCGGGGCCCCACCACAGCGTCTGCTTGCCAAAGGAAATGATGTTGTTGCGGTAGTTGAGTGAGACATAGCTGTCAAGAAACTGAAAACGGTTCAGTGAGTTGGTGCGCTGCTGAACGGCAAAGAGCGTGGAATCAACATTGGCAATGTCCTGCAGAACAGGTGCGCTATAAGGCGGCAGGGCGCCGGCATATTCGTATTCACCACGTACATACAGGCCAAATGATCCGGCGATCACGCGCGACGAAACTCCACTGACCAGATTCGCGCCTTCTCCAAAGGGGCGACCGAAATCGTCGACCATGGTTTTAGCAAAATGATAGTCATCGGCCAGCGGCTGTCCTGAGATGAATCCGGCGCGGGCGTAGAGATCCTCGATGCGTCCTTCAGAATTGGAGATCGTGCCTTCTATCTCCGGGGCAAACTCCCTGACCAGTCTCTGGTAGAGGGCCACCATGCCCGGCCCTGCGCCCTCGCCTTCGATTGTCTGGCCGGCTTCTTCCACCATCCGCGCACATTCAATGCGCGTCCAGGGGCGCAGGCCGGAGATGCCATTCGCATATCCAAGGGCCGCAAGCCGGTCTATAGCTGGATAGACCCAGCTATCCAAGGCGACCCAGGTAGTGCCTTCGCGCCGGTAGTCCGGCCCGCTGGGTGTGAAGGCGCCGATGTTTGCGCCGGGAAGCTCCTGATCATGATGTGTGTTGTAAACGTAGCGGCCTATGGCGTATCCCAAGACGCTGCCCACAAAAATGTCGGAAGGAAAATGGTCACGGCCCAGGACACGGGCAAGCGAAACACCACTGGCAGCACTATATGACAGAAATGGAATGATGGTGTGAGGGTACTCGTGGGCGAACACACTGGCGATGGACCACGAGAGCATCGCATGTTCTGATGGAAATGAAGAGCCGCCCTGAAAAAATCTTCCCCGTACATCTGCAGAAGGGCGCTCGCGCTGGGCCATGAGCTTTAGCACTTCAGCTACGATGGCGCTGTGAATTGCCGCTTCAGAAGAGAGCACTCCGGCTTCGCGCGCGTGGTCATTGTGGGCGAAGCGTCCCCAAAGATAGTACGAAGCGCCACCGCCAACCGCCAGAGCCAACCCGGCATTGGCAAGGGTGCGGCTATTGGAGATCAGTGAAGGACTGCCCGGCAACTGCTTGGCGACATTGGAATCGGTAGCGATCAGGCCGCCCGTAGTAGCGAAAAAGGGAATCAGCCAGGGGAGATGGCTGGAGCGGATGCGGGCAGGACTTGTCCAGATGATCTTCTCATCATGGAGCACATCCTTCAGGTATTGCTTGCCAACGGTGTTCTCTTGTGCCGGAGTTTCCTGTGCCTGGGCGCAGGTCTGCAACAGCGAAATCAGAGCAATGCAGAGAACCAGCCAAAGCTTGACCGCAGAGAACGCAGAGGGCGCAGAAGAATTAGAAATAAAAGTTCCTAGGGATGAATTGCGCAGGAGACGCCTCCGTCAACTGGACTTCACAGGTATTCTGGAATTACTTTCGTACTCTATCACATTGATAACAACATACATCCGGCGCGGTGATTACCACAGTTTTTGATGTTTCCGGCCGGTTCTATCCGGCGGGTCAAGATAATCTTTCGGCAAAAGTCCGGTGCCAATGACCTGTGCCCAGCTTCGCAAGCGAAAGCTAAGGGGCCATGCCTAAGGGCTAAGAGCCACGTGCAGGTTGGGCCTCTCGCCATTCGATCTCCCTCTTAAATCCCTGTATAATCAGCAGAGTTTCCTCTTTTGCAGGACTTTTCTGGAGTTTTCCACACAATGATTCGATTTTTGCAAAGCGGCAACCGGGCCGCGAAATATCTGATAGGCATTTTCCTGACTATGGTTTGTCTCTCCATGGTGATCTACCTTATCCCTGGATTGATGAGCGACACAGAGGTATCACGTTCGGGCGTGATTGCCAGTATTGGCGGCCAGGAGATTCTCACTCAAGACGTGAACCGTGTAACCACGCAGATGCAGCGTCAGCAGCGCTTTCCTGAGCAATTCATCCCTTATCTCCGCAGCCAGGCGGTGCAGCACCTGCTACAGGAAGCTGAGGTCAGCTATGAAGCGCAGCGTATGGGGCTGCAGGTATCTGATGAGGAAGTCAGGCAGGAGATGCACAGTCCCGGTTTAGAGGAAACTTTCTTCCCCGGCGGCAAGTGGATCGGCCAGGAGCAATATGAAATGCTCCTGCAGAATGCCGGCTACACTCCTGCAAGCTGGGAGCGCGAGCTGAAAATAACCCTGCTGAACCGCAAGCTAATAAGCGCGGTGACAGCGGGCGTCGATGTGCCGGCTGCAGAGATCGAGAACACTTACAAAGAGCAGAACACCAAGGTCAAATTTGATTACGCCACATTCAACGTTGACGACATCCAGAAGCAGGTCAACCCTACGGATGCCGAGCTGAAATCCTATTACGACAGCAACAAGGCGACTTATGAAAACTCTATTCCAGAGAAGCGCCAGGTGCGTTACTTTGTGGTCAGCCAGCAGCAGGCGGAAAAGAACGCAACGGTAACTCAGAGCGATCTGGAGAAGTACTATCAGGACCATGCGGACAAATACAGGGTGCCTGACCGGGTGCGGGTCCGCCACATCCTGGTCAAGACACCCGCAGTTCTTCCTGGCTCCAAGCCGGATGAGAAAGCCATTGCCGAAGCGCGAAAGAAGGCTGAAGACCTCGTCAAGCAGGTGAGGTCTGGCGGTAACTTTGCCGAACTCGCCAAGAAATACTCCGATGATCCAGGCAGCAAAGATGCTGGTGGCGAAATCGGCTGGGTGACCAAAGACTCCACATTGGTTGACGAATTCAAGAAGGCCTCACTGGCCCTGACTAAAGGACAGGTCAGCGATCCCGTGCAATCTACGTTTGGCTTCCACGTCATCCAGGCAGAAGACAAGGAAACGGCGCACCAGAAACCATTGAGTGAAGTGAAAGCGGAGATTGAGCCCGTCCTGAAGCAGCAGAAGCTGGCCCGGGAGCTCGACAATATTGCCAGCGCTGCTGAGACGGAAGCGCGCACGCAGAGCATGGAAAAAGCTGCTGCCAGATATGGCGTTCAGGTGGTTCAGAGCAACCCTGTCGCCCAGTCTGACAGTTTGCCCGGAGTCGGCCCTGCGCCGCAGTTGATGAGCGCTATCTTCAGCGCAACTGATAAGAGTCCTGCTACTTCCACCCGCACTCCTCAGGGTGTGGTGGTCTTTCAGGTGCAGAAGATCGAATCGCCGCGCACACCTTCTTTCGACGAAATCAAGGACAAGGTAGCCACGGCCTTCAAGGCGTCGCGTGCCAATATTCTCATCGCTCAGAAGGCGCAGGAACTGAAGGATCGGGCCCATGCCGGGCATGATCTGAACAAAGCTGCCAAAGAACTGGGTGCAACCGTAAAGAGCAGTGATCTTGTGGGACGTACAGGGCAGGTTCCGGATCTCGGATCGATGAGCGGGCCCGCCAGCGCCGCGTTTGCCCTGAAGAAGGGTGAAATCAGTGAGCCCATCAATGCCGGACGCGTCTGGGCTGTGCTTGAAATCACTGACCGCCAGGAGCCCAACCTTACTGGCGATGAGTTCGCCAAAAACAAAGACAATATTCGCGAGCAGCTTATCAGCCAGAAACAGCAGCAGGCGCAAGGTCTGTTTCTGAGCAATCTTCACACCCGCCTGGAAAAAGAAGGTAAGCTGAAGATCAACAAGACTGAGATGGATAGCCTCCTCAAGATGAAAGGCTGATTGCAGATCACGCTCTGCCTGGTCATAACTTTAAGAAGCGGACCGGATGCGGTCCGCTTTTTTTACATGTGATCTCAGCAGCCGCTGCCACCAGCGCTTTGTCAGCAGCCAAGCCATGCGCTTCATGTGCATTTATCTTCAGCTCCGAGCCCTGCTGTGCAACTCCATCCTCCCGTGCTGGTTTTAATTATCCCGGCAGCCTATTGAATTACTGTGTTCCAGAATTAGAAATCCCCAAAATAAAATTCCAGAGTCTCTCCTGATCTAGTAGCATTTGCATCGGTCAATTTGGGACATCCGGGGCCCACGATCCGCTTTTCACTTCCAATCACACTGCCGCAACAGATGTGCTGAATTGATAGCGGTTAAGACCAGGCATCAGGCTGGCAAGGCAGCCGACCTTTGTGGGTAGCCCCCATCACTCTCATATGTCTCCTTTATTACGCCCCGCTCTCTTCCAATTCGAAAAAGAGAATATCCCTAAATCTACAAGGAGCCCGAGAATGTCGCGTTTGTCTCAACGTTTAACGGTGTTTCTGTGTCTTTTCCTGATGCTCGCAGCAGTTTCTGCTCTGGCCCAGGATTCGCAGCCCAATCCCCCAGCCCAGGCAGGAAATGCAGCGCAAGTAACGCCTGCCCAAATCAAATTTCACGGTGTTCCGTGGCGCGATCCGCATGCCGGTCCGATCAATACGGCAGCACCTGCCGGCGCGCACCTCAGCTACTTTGGCGGCCCGGTGATTTCCAACACACACGTGGTGCAGGTTTTGTACGGAAGCGGTTCTTACAACGCGCAGGTTGCCGGTTCTGCCACTCCCAGCATGGGTAACTTCTTTGGTGACATCCTCAGCACCAGCAGCGGATACATTTCATTGCTGACCCAGTACAATACGCCGGCTTCGGGCGGCACCAACCAAGTCATCGGGAATGGCACATTTGATGGACTATTCCAGATCGTCCCGTCATCAGCCAACAACGGCTCCACCATTGATGACACGAACATCCAGTCGGAGCTTCTGGCCCAGATCAACGGCGGACACCTGCCCGCACCGCTGACTGATGCCGCAGGCAATGTGAACACCCTCTACATGATCTATTTTCCTCCGGGAAAGACCATCACTCAGGGCGGGTCCTCAAGCTGCGTTGGCGGTGGTTTCTGCGCCTATCACGGCACCACTTCAAGCACTTTGAACGCCAGGCACATCCTTTATGGCGTACTGCCCGATATGCAGGCGGGCAGCGGCTGCTCCACCGGTTGCGGCTCCTCCACCGTGTTCAACAATTACACGTCAGTCACCAGCCACGAACTCACGGAAGCAATCACTGACGCTGATGTGGGAATCGCCACCACGTTCGCCGCGCCTCTTGCCTGGTATGACCAGACCAACGGCGAAATCGGTGACATCTGCAACGGCCAACAGGGTTCCTACGTTGCCAACGGCACCACCTATACCATCCAGTTGGAATTCTCCAACTCAGCCAGCAATTGCGTTCTGCCTCCGGCCGGTGGAGGAGCGACTCCTAACTTCTCGCTCTCTGCGTCACCTGCCAGCGTAAGCGTTACCCAAGGCAGCAGCGCCAGCAGCACTATCACGGTTACTCCTTCAGGTGGATTTACCGGCAGCGTAACCTTGTCTGCTTCAGGTCTGCCCGCAGGCGTTACCGCCAGCTTCGGAACCAATCCGGTTACATCGACCAGCACGGTGACGTTTACCGCGAGTTCCACTGCGACTACGGGACCTGCGACTGTGACGATTACCGGAACCTCCGGCACGCTTAGCCACACCACCAGCATTGGTTTGACAGTAAATGCCAGCGGTGGCGGCGGAGCACAGCAACTGATCGTGAACGGCGGATTTGAGACCGGCACCGCGACACCGTGGTCGCTCACAGCCGGAGTGCTGAACAACTCCACTGCAGAGCCGGCACATACGGGCTCATGGGATGCCTGGCTGGATGGTTATGGAACCAACCATACCGATACCGCATCTCAGACGGTCACCATTCCGTCCACAGCCACCTCGGCAACCCTGACTTTCTGGTTACATATCGATACCGCCGAGACCACCACTACCACGGCGTTTGACACCTTGAAAGTCCAGGTGTTCAACACTTCGGGTACGCTGCTGGGGACGCTGGGCACGTTCTCCAACCTGAACAAGGCTGCGGGTTATAGCCAGAAGTCGTTCAGCGTACTTAGCTTCAAGGGCCAGACAGTCCAGATCCGCTTTACCGGAACTGAGGACTCGAGCCTGCAAACCTCATTCGTGATTGACGACGTAGCTTTGAACGTCCAATAACGTCTGAGCCGTTTTACGAATATCGGGGGCCGCCTAACCAGCGGCCCCCGATTTTTTTATAGCCGGCCATTTAGCAGCGGCCAGAATCCAGAATAATGACGCGCCTCTGCAAACCATTTACAATACATACTTAGTCCCTCCCTTCGAGAAAACGAGATGATTCATTTTCCAGTACCAGAGGCTTTGACCTTTGATGACGTGTTGCTGTTACCCGCTCATTCTGAAATTGTTCCGGCCGAGGTCAACACGCAGACGCAACTCTCACGCAACATCCGCCTGAATATTCCCATCATCAGCGCGGCCATGGACACGGTGACCGAGTCGCGCCTGGCCATAGCGATTGCCCAGCAGGGAGGACTGGGTGTGATTCACCGCAATTTGTCGATCGAGCAGCAGGCCGACGAGGTGGACAAGGTAAAGCGCTCGGAAAGCGGCATGATCATGGACCCGATCACGCTCTCGCCGGATCACAAGATTGCCGATGCCCTGGAACTCATGCGTCGCTACAAGATTTCCGGAGTCCCGGTAACCAAGAACAAGAAGCTGGTGGGCATCCTCACCAACCGCGATCTCCGCTTTGAAACCCGCACTGATATTCCGATCAGCAAAGTCATGACCAGGGAGAACCTGATCACGGTACCGGTAGGCACCACGCTCGAAGACGCGGAAAAAATCCTGCATGAGCACCGGGTAGAGAAATTGCTGGTGGTGGATGAGAAGTACAACCTGCGGGGACTGATCACGGTCAAGGACATCCAGAAAAAACTCAAATATCCCAATGCCGCCAAAGATCAGCATGGAAGGCTGCGTGTGGGCGCGGCCATAGGTGCTACCGGAGACTTTCTGGAACGAGCACAGGAGATGGCGAAGACCAAAGTAGACGTCCTGGCGATTGACAGCGCTCACGGCCACACCAGCCGCGTGATCGATGCCATCAAGACCATAAAATCCAAGCTGCCGGAACTCGACCTGCTCGCCGGGAACATAGGCACTCACGAAGGCGCATGCGCTCTGGTCAAAGCTGGAGTAGACGCCGTAAAGGTGGGCGTGGGCCCCGGTTCGATCTGCACCACGCGCATTGTCACCGGTGCGGGCGTTCCCCAGATTACCGCGATTGCCGAGGCGGCGCGCGCCTGCCGGGACGCCAGTGTTCCGGTCATTGCGGATGGCGGCATCAAGTATTCCGGCGATGTCAGCAAGGCCATTGCCGCAGGCGCCAGCGTGGTGATGATAGGCTCGCTGTTTGCAGGCACTAATGAGAGTCCCGGCGAAACCATTCTTTACCAGGGACGCTCTTTCAAGTCGTACCGTGGTATGGGATCACTGGCGGCCATGTCTGCCGGTTCAAGCGAACGCTACGCGCAGTCCGTGGATGATTCCTCGGCCGCCATTACCATGGAAGATGGGGACCGCAGCAGCAATCGTCTGAACAAGCTGGTGCCGGAAGGCATTGAAGGACGCGTGCCCTATCGCGGAACACTGGCCGCCATGATTTATCAGCTTGTAGGCGGATTGCGCTCCGGCATGGGATACTGCGGCACCCGCACCATCTCCGAGCTGCAACAGAAGGCACGCTTTATCCGCATCAGCGGGGCCGGGTTGCGCGAAAGCCACGTGCATGACGTAATCATCACGCGGGAAGCGCCCAATTACAGAGTGGAATAGGCAGTCGCATTGGCCACATCAGTCATCGCTAATCCTGTTCCTCCTTCCTTGCGCGTCCGTATTCTCGCCTGGATGCCAACTCTGCTGTGGCTGGCGGCTATCGCCACTTTCTCCACAGACATGTTTTCGGCGCGCCACACAGAGTCGATCCTGCTGCGCATTATTCATCTGTTCTACGGCAACATGACGTATCGCCAGTTCAACGTCATTCATGTATTTGTACGGAAGACAGCTCATTTCAGCGTGTATGGCGGTCTGAGCCTGGTGAGCTTCTATTCCTGGCGGGTCACTTTTCCCGGACGATTGCGCTGGGAATTCAAATGGAGCGTTCTCGCCCTGCTGCTCACGCTGCT
>Ga0066662_10000550_pt1 | contig 16580 bp, 8 predicted proteins | sample GraSoiAngelo_111_FD_133939 | JGI IMG/M metagenome (GOLD analysis project Ga0066662, IMG submission 133939) | Grasslands soil microbial communities from the Angelo Coastal Reserve, California, USA - 14_0903_12_40cm | ecosystem: Environmental > Terrestrial > Soil > Grasslands | place: USA...
CCGCGCAGGACATCTCGGTGCAGCTTGGCGCGCCGGCGCTGCCGCGCACGTCGCCGGATTACGACGCGCTCCGGCTCGCCAACGAAATCTACGGCGGCGGTTCGTTCGACGCGCGGCTGTTCCGCGAGGTGCGCGTCAAGCGCGGTCTCGTCTACGGCGCGTACAGCTCGCTGCAGGCCGGGCGCGACCGCGGCACGCTGACGATCACGTTCCGCGCGGTGCCGTCGAAAGTCGACGCCGCCGACGCCGTCGTGCGCGCCGAGCTGAAGCAGATGCAGACCGAACGGGTCAGCGCCGACGAGCTCGCGCGCGCGAAGACGAAGGTCATCGCGACGACGATCGACGCGGAGCAGGCGACAGGCACCATCGCCGGCGACCTGATGCGCATCGGCCAGGACGATCTGCCGACGTCGTACTTCGCGACGCTCACGCAGCGCTACGCGAAGATCACGCCCGCCGACATCCAGCGCGTCTCGAAGCTGTACTTCCACCCCGACAACATGGTGGAAGTGCGCACCGGGCCCAAGACGTGACGCGCCGCGCGGTCGCTCTCGTGGCGGTGCTCGCGCTCGGAGCGATCGGTTTCGCTCCGAGTCCCGCGCGCGCGTGCGAGGTGTGCAAGCTGCGCTTGACGCACCGCACCGGCCCGTACCGGATCGTCGTGACAAAAGAAGGCGCGCCGGTCGCGAAGAAGGCGCCTACGCTTCGCGTCGTCATCCTCAACCCGGGCCCGCGCCCGCTCGTCCTCGGCGATTCGCCTTCGTCAGGCGTCGTGCTCAACTCCGTCGTCCCGGATGCGCGGTCCATGTTCCCCATCCGGGTAGCTCGTCGTGGGCACACCACGACGGTCGCGCCGCATTCCCGCGTGACGCTCTATGCGAGAACGTCGTTTCCGCTCAACAAGCCCGGCGTCTACCGGTTCAACGTCTCGTACGGGCGAGTCGACTCGAACATCGTCAGCTACACGGTCGCCAAGCGGCCGTAGCGCCCACGGCGCCGCGCTCGCGCTTTGAAAAAAGCCGAGAAGGTAGCAAGCGCATGGGTGAATAGCCGCGTGACGGCGTGCGCCAAACCGTTCTATTGCAAAAAAAACTGCTATGGCATGTTTTTAGCAGGAATAGCAGAAAGTACAGACAACGACGGACCACGTTTTCTAGCGCGCCTATGGGGTCACGAAGGGTGAACGGGTCGTTCTATCGCTGCACCGCAGTTACGGTCGCAGCCATTGTCATTTTCGGCCAAGTCGGCGCGCCGTCGTTGGCTAGCGGTCGGGTTTCCGCGCCTGCTTCAATACGTGGGCTCGTTAACGTCGCATTGGCGCATACCCCGCCGCAGCGAATTGCGATGCCGCAGCCGTCGCCGCGCGCACGGATGCCGTTGCCGCCGCTGGCCTCGCTGCACCCGGCGGTAAGTCACGACACGCATGTCCCGCATGGCGCCCTGGGCCACGCGCCGCCGATGCTGAGGCCCAGCGAGATCGACGGCGTGTTAACGGCGGCACGGCAGCGCGCGGCGCAGTCGCGGCTGCTTCCTCGCACTGCGGCATCGCCGGCGTCGCGCGCGGCATCACCGGTCGGCACGCGCGCCGGCACCGCGCCCGGAAGATCCCGCGGACGCGGAACGCGCACCCTTCAATTCACTGCGGGAACCGGGATCAACCCGTGGTGGCGGTATCAGGAAGAAACCGTGCCCGGGGGCGGGCGACTGATGGTCAACGTCGGCACCGGCAACATGTTGCTGCAAGACGACGATATGAGCATCGCGCACAAGGGCATCGCGCTCGCCTTTCGGCGCACGTACAACTCCCAAAGCCAGCACGATGTGAACGGCACCGACGGCGCGGTACCGGGCATGTACGGCAACGGTTGGACCAACACATTCGACGCGCATCTCTCCGCGAGCGGCCCCGGGCAGCTCACGGTGTGGGACATCGACGGTGCGCACTACGATTACAACCAAGCGTCTGATGGCACGTGGACTGCGCCGACTGGAGAGCACGCAACGCTCGTCTCGGACGGTGGTGCTGGGATGTTGTGGACCAAAAAGTCCGGGACGACGTATTACTTCTGGCTCCCCGCAAACAGCGCCGTGAGCGGTTCGCCCTGGGAGGCCCAGTTCGGTGCGTACGAAGGGCGGCTCTACGAAATCATCGGTCGCAATCGCAACACGTACCTCGTCTTCGGTTACGCTTGGGATACCGCTATTGGCACCGCTCCTGGCGGCAAGGTCAGCGCGATCTCCGCGAACACGGAATCCGGCATGATGGCGATGTTGACGTTCATCGACGTGTCGGGACATCGCCTACTGGACCACATCACGTATCCGGACGGGTCAACCACCGTTTATTACGGCTACGATACTGCCGGCAATCTCACGTCGGTTTCCGAACCGCCGAACAACGCCGCCGGCACCCGCCCGCTCCGGAGTTTTGGATATGCCGCGGCGGGTGCCCTGATGAGTTGGGTTGGGAGCCCGCGCTGGAACGGATCGGACGGCGCCGTCGACTTGTTCGGTTATAGCGGAACGATCGCTCCGACAGCTACTGTCAGCGGCATCTCGCACTTAGGGTTGGTTAATCCGAGTATCCCGGACGGCACTGGGGGCGCGCTCCAGCCGGGTGTTGCGACGGGTGTCGTTGATTACAACGACTCTTGGTATGGTACCGGCGGCGGGTCGTCGGCGTGGTTTCATGATACGGACGGTCACTCGACGAACTGGGTCCTCGACTCAGGACGTCCCGTACAGACCCAAGCGTGCACCGCGATGGCGGGGTGGAACTGCACCGGAACATGGCTGGTGAGCAACGAGGCTTGGGACCTCAACAACAATCTCACGTCCGAAACCGACTCGCGCGGTTATGAGACCGACTACGCATACGACGCGAACGGCAACACCGTCGCTGTCGCCGCGCCGGCGACCTCGACGACCGCCGGCACATTTCGACCTACACGTCTGTTCGACTACGATATCTTCAACAACGTCATCGCCTTCTGTGATGAACGGGCCAGTCATGCAATTGGAGGCCGAGGCGACTGGACGAGCGCAGGACCCCCGACCGCCGGTGCGCCCGACACACTGTGCGCGACCAATGGTTCGTCAGCGCATGCGGTCTTCACGTACCCGATCACTCCGGCACCGTCGTACGAGCCTTTCGGTCAGCTTACCGCGATTCGCTCGCCCCTGGGCTATACTCGAACGATTGGATACGACCCATCGAAGCAAGGAGGGGTAGATTACGGCCTCCCGACATCGGTTCGTGGCACCGCGATCGCGCAAACGGACGGGTCTCGCACTCCCTTTCAGACCATGGCCTATGACGCATCAGGAAACATCGTCTGCTCTTCGACCGACGGTAACGACCTGACGACGACGACGCTATTGGTCTACGATGCGTTGAACCGGGTCGTGGCGGTCGGTGATCCGGACGATTCCTCCGTGACGAACGGATGCGCGAAGACAGCGGGCATCGCCGGGTCGGCCATCGTGACGCGAACGACATATTTTCCGAACGGCCAGATCGCAACGACCACGACCCCGTCCGAAGCGGCGGCAAACGTCTCGACGCAGTTCCAATACGACCTCGACGGCAACGTCACGAGCGAGCAGCGGCATTTTGCGCCGGGCGCCGGCCCCATCCGAAAATGGTACGACGGGGCAGACCGGCTCGTGGAAGTCCGGCAGCCGACCGACGTCAACGATTTCTATACGTTCCCATGGACGACGCGCTATCTGTACGACTTGACCCAGGGCGGAACGGTCGCAATAGCATCAAGCGGGCCGTTTCATGCGTACGGCGGCCTATACAAGACGCAGGAGCAGTTGCCGAGCGGGGTGGCGACGCCTCAATGGAACGAGCCGGGTTCAGTTAATGGCCCCGCCACCGGCACCTCGAACCCAACGTGGCAAGATACTGCCGGCACGGCCTACGATGCGTTGGACCGCGCCGTGACGGCCTATCGCAACACCGGCAGCGGTTTGATGCCGGTAACGAATACGTACGACGGATCCGGCAGCGCTGGCCTTCTATCGCAGAAATGTAATGCGAACAATGAATGCATATCGTATACGTACGACCCGCGTGGTGCGAAAACGCAAGCGACCTTCAACGTAACGTCGTCGAGCACGCAGAACTTCAGCTACGATGAAGACGGGCACGTGGCGGCAGCGTCGAACGGCGTCGGTAGTTTCAGCGACCTCTATGACTTCGACGGGCGGAAAATCAGCCGCCAGGAGACGGTCGGCGAGACGTCCTCGAGAATCAGCTATGCCTATTACGACGACGGTCTTCGGAAATCGATCGACGCCGTCAGCGGTGCGCAGAGTCTCACCGGTGTTCTGACGTACACCTATCGTCCGGACGGCGTTCTCCGGCAGCTCGGCGTCGCATCAACGTACGCGTTTTCGTTCGCGTATACGGGCGGACGTCGGCTGACGAGCCGATCTGATACGACGGGCCAGGCAGCGAACGCTCTTACCTATACCGGGAGCGGATCGCCGACTTCATATGGACTCGTCCAGTCCATGACGACACCCGGATTCTACGAGACCGGCATGACGTACAATGCCGAGGGAGGACAGCTCGGCGGGAGCTATTTCGGATTCAACGGGTCCGGATGGTACGGGGGCCATTTGATTCAAGCGTCGTATACGACGCGTGGCGAGGTTCTCGTCGACACCTCAGGAGCTGGCCCCACCCTACCGTTGTACGCGAACGGTATGCGGATTCAAACCGCCCGATCGGACGACGCGGCACCGAAAACGGCGAGCTTCACTTTCAATGCATTTCAAAGTACACCGGTCGCGACGAATGCTTCGAGCAAGTGCGCCCAGGGGGTGTGCGACTCGAGTGCCTGGGCCTACGGTTACGATCCCGTAGGCCGGCAAAGCACGGCCCACTTCTCCGCGAGCAGCGCTGACTATATCAACGCAAAGTCATACGATGCGGAAGACCATCTTCTCGCTCAGACTCTGCCGTGGATTGCGTTTTCCAAGAGCGGGTACCAGCGGGCTCTTGGATACCGATGGGGGCCGATCGGTCATCCGCTGCAGGTCGGGTCAACGAGCGCAGTCCGTGAGGTCGATCCGCCGCCGACCGACTTTCAATACGACACCCTCGTTTGGGATGACGACGACCTGCTTTTCACGGTCAATTCGGCGGGGCAGATCGACGATTTGAAGATTGCCGATTTCGGCGACTACGTCCCGGGTGCCTCAAACCCACTTACCGTTTGGGATCGCGACACGAACGGGCAAATCTACGGATGCCACACCGGAGGCGCCGCTTCTTCGGTGGCCTCCAGCGCATTTCTGGGGACAGCAACGACCTGTGGTGCGTCGTCATCGTTCATTGGTTCACAGCTTGGGGTGAACCAGACGCCCATTGGCCGCGGCGGCATGCTCCTCATGCCAAAAGCCGATGGCTTCAGCGACGGTCAAAATACGTTCCAGGGCGTCCGTACGTACGATCCGCAAGTGGGTATCTGGACGACCCCGGACGCATACCGCGGCACTGTGGAAGACCCCATGAGCCAGAAGCCGTTCATGTGGAATAATAACAACCCATACGACTACAGTGATCCGAGTGGGTTTTGCCCCGAGGGACAGGGCTTGAAAGGCGGCAAGTGCGTGCCCACGTCGCAGTTGCCGGGGACCACCGTTCAAGGTCATCCGCACAGATCGTTATTAGACTTTTTCTTTCCCCCTCCATCACCGACGATAAATCCTCAGCAATTTCGATCACGGGCTGGGATCCCGGATGATTGGCCTGGCGAGCTTACGAAAAACGGTGACGGTTGGCGCTTCAGAGACCCCGCCCGACCCGGAGACCAAATTCGCGTGCAGCAAGGCAACCCGAAATCGCCCAATGCGGTTCAGCGGCATCCTTATGTGCGATGGACGCGAAATGGAAAATTCTTAGATAAGAACGGAAATCCGACCAACGCGCCTAAGGGGCCGTTTGATGAGGACTCGCACATCCCGATCCTCGACTTTCATTATACCCCGTGAGGCGACGAATAGTGGACGAAAAAGATAAAGATGCCCTCGCACGTGCTGCTTTCCAAACGCTGGTGGACGTCGCATACATTTTGAGCAACGTCGACTTTCAACGTGCAGTTTGGATTTTTGGAAACCACCCCCGGCACTATATCAGCAGCTTCGACGAAACGATCGAGATGTTTCAGGAGAACCTTGAGTGGCTTATCCAGGATGACTTATGGCGTCGCATGCTTACGCAGGATCAAATTACGGCTCTTCGGGGACTTTACTCTCAAGTAGAGTTATTCGATCACGGAAAGCGCGGGCTTGATCCGAGAGCGATCGTGGGCGATCCAGGTTGGGCCGCGATCGTCTCATCAGCTAAAGAGGCGCTTGCTAAGCTCGTCGTAAATGGCTGCCATATTCACCCGAGCATCGCATAGCGCCATCGAGAATGCGCGGCGATCTCGATTCCTTCGCATCAGAGGATTTCGAATCGAACAGATTTCGTCGGCGAGCGGAGAGTCGAACACTGATGCTCTAAAACTGAAGTTAGGTGCGTCACCCGAGGCAGAGCACACCAATGTCCTACATACGATCTACAATAAGTGGCTTGACGGGCTGAGACTAGACGGCAATCCGGCCTAGAATACTACGCGGTTATGGCGCGCAAGCTGAGGGTTGACGTGATGGCACATCGCGCATAGTGCTACAACGCAGCGATACGGCGCAGGCCTTCCTCGACGTCTTCGATTGGCGCGACCCAGCTGATCCGCAGCCAGCCTTCGAGCGAGTCGCCGAAGATGCGGCCCGGGATTGCGACCACGCCGCGGTTCTCCACCAGGTCCAGTGCGGCGGCGAGTGAGTCGCCGCCGTGCGGGAGCTTCACGCACGCGTAGAACGCGCCGTCGACCGGGACGTAGCGCAGGCCGCTCGCGTCCAGCGCGGCGACGGTGCGCGCGTGCTGCGCGCGGTACCATGCGGATTGCTCCGTGATCGCGCCGGGCTCGCCGAAGATCTCGAATGCGACGCGCTGGCCGAACGCGCTCGCGGTCGACGTCACCCACGCGTGCGTTTTGTTCAGCGCCTCGATGGCACCGTCCGGTGCGAGGAGCCAGCCGATGCGCATCCCCGTGAGCGCGTTGGATTTCGACAGCGAGTTCGCCACCACCGTGTGCGGGTAGTACTGCGCCACGTAGCCGGGATCGTCCACGTAGGTCAGCTCGCGGTAGATATCGTCCTGCAGCACCCACACTGGCGGCCCGCCGCGCGCGAGCAATCCGTCGGCGAGGCGCCGCGCGTCCGCGTCGCGGAACACCCGGCCCGTCGGATTCGCCGGCGACGCGATGACGATCATGCGCGTCGCGCGGTCGACTGCGTCCAGGATCGCCTCGACGTCGTAGCGGAAATCGTCGTCCGCGCGCATGTGCACGCGCCGGTACGACACGCCTTCGAGCTGCGCCATCTTCGCGTACGCGGGAAACGCCGGGTCCACCACCAGCAGCTCGTCGCCCGACGGATCCAGCAGCGTCTTGATCGCGACGTACACCGCTTCTTGGGAGCCGGTCGTCACGCACACGTTGCGCGCGTCGGACATCCTGGGATAGGCGTAGTGCGCGGCGATGCGCTCGCGCAAGCCGAGGTCGCCCGCATTCACCGTGTACTTCACGCCGTGCTCGGCCGCCCAGCGCGCGGCAGCGTCGATGAACCGCTGCTGCGGCAGCAGCGTCGGCTCGCCCAAGCCCAGATCGATCGCGCCCGGCTTCTTCTTCGCGGCGATGACACGGATCAGCGACGGCTCGATCGCCGCCACGCGCGGGTTCACACGACCGATTCCTTAGACGCGGACCGCAGCGAAGCGAGGACCGCGAGCGTTCGACGGAGTCGAATGCACTAGACCGACACCTCGAACTCGCGCAGCGCGGCGTTGAGCGACGTCTTCTGGTCCGTGGAGTCGCTGCGCTCGCCGATGATCAGCGCGCACGGCGTGCCGAACTCGCCGGCGGGGAAGCGTTTGGGCAGCACGCCCGGGATCACCACCGCGCGCGGCGGTATCAGCCCTTTCGAAACCACCGCCTCCGCGCCGCGCACGTCGACGATCGGGGTCGACGCCGTCAGCACGACGCCCGCCCCCAGCACCGCCTCGCGGCCGACGCGCACGCCCTCCACCACGATGCAGCGCGAGCCGATGAATGCACCGTCCTCGACGATCACCGGCATCGCTTGCGGCGGCTCGAGCACGCCGCCGATGCCGACGCCGCCGCTCAAATGCACGTCCTTGCCGATCTGCGCGCACGAGCCGACGGTCGCCCACGTGTCGACCATCGTGCCGTCGTCGACGTACGCGCCGATGTTCACGAACGCCGGCATCAGGATCGTGTTCTTGCCGAGATACGAGCCGTAGCGCGCGATGCCGCCGGGGACGCAGCGCGCGCCCAGCTTCTTCCAGTTGCGCTTCGTCGGCAGCTTGTCGTAGTAGGACGGCAGGCGGTAGCGCATCTCGATCGCGTCGAGCGGGCCGGCCGTGTCGGCGAAGGCCTCCTCGACGACGCGCGCGTTGTCGAAGCGGCCAAACGACAGCAGGATCGCCCGCTTCACCCAGGGATGCACCACCCAGCCGTCGTCCGTTGGCTCGCAGACGCGCAGCTTTCCGGTGTCGAGCGCGTCGAGCACCTCCTCCACCACCCGCCCGGCCTTCTTCTTGATCGCGTCGGGCTTGGCCGCGAGGCGCTCCTCGAGCTCGACGATCCGGGCTTCCAAGCTGTCATCCATCGCCCCGGCGTTTCCGCGCCGCCAAGCGTGCTCCCGTCGGCTGGGACCCCCCGCGTGGCGGCCTCGGCCATCGGGGAAAAGCCCCAGCGGGGGCGCGGGCGTTTTGCGCCTAACGCGCATCCCCCCGAGGTTAGGAGCATCGTGAACACCGCAGCGGACGACCTTCGCATCAACGCAATTCGCTTTCTCGCGGTGGACGCCGTGCAGAAGGCGAATTCCGGCCATCCGGGCCTGCCGCTGGGTGCGGCCCCGGCCGCGTACGCGCTGTGGACGCGCCACCTGCGGTTCAACCCGGCCGACACGCACTGGTTCGACCGCGACCGCTTCGTGCTCAGCGCGGGCCACGGCTCGGCGCTGCTCTACGCGCTGCTGCACCTCACCGGGTACGACCTGTCGCTGAACGACCTCCAGAACTTCCGCCAGCTCGGCAGCCGCGCGCCCGGACACCCCGAGTACCACCTCACGCCGGGCGTCGAGGTGACGACCGGGCCGCTGGGCCAGGGCTTCGCCAACGGCGTCGGCCTCGCGATCGCCGAGGCGCACCTCGCGGCGGTCTACAACCGCGAGCAGACCATCGTCGACCATCACACGTACGTGCTCGCCGGCGACGGCGACTTGATGGAAGGCGTCGCGTCCGAAGCCGCGTCGCTCGCCGGCCACCTCGCGCTCGGCAAGCTGATCGTGCTGTACGACGACAACAAGGTGTCGCTCGCGGCGGCGACCGACGTGACGTTTACGGAAGACGTGCGCGAGCGGTTCGAGGCGTACGGCTGGCACACGGTCGAGGTCGGGCCCGAAGAAGCGAACGATGCCGACGCCATCGACCGCGCGATCACCGAGGCGAAAACGCACACGCTGCGCCCGTCGCTGATCGCGATCCGCTCCACGATCGGCTACGGTTCACCCGAAGCCGGCACGTACAAGACGCACGGCGAGCCGCTCGGCAAGAACATGGAGGCGACGCGCAAGGCGCTGCACTGGGACTATGCGCCGTTCGTGATCCCGGACGAGCCCGCGCAATTCTTCAAGGAGGTCGGCGCGAAGGGCGCGGGACTTCAGGCCGAGTGGAACACGCGGTACGACGCGTGGAAAGCCGCCAACCCGCAGCTCGCCGCGCAGTTCGAGCGCGCGCGCGACGGCAAGCTGCCCGCCGAGCTGCCGTGGCCCACGTTCAACGCGGAGAACGGCAGCGTCGCGACGCGTGAAGCGGGCGGCACCGTGATGAACGCGATCGCCGCGGCGCTCCCCGAGCTGGTCGGCGGCTCCGCCGATCTCGATCCGTCGACGAAGACGTATCTCAAGGGCTTCGGCGACTTCCAACCGGGGTCATACGTCGGTCGCAACATCCACTTCGGCGTGCGCGAGCACGGGATGGCCGGCACGATGAACGGGATCGCGCTGCACGGCGGGCTGTTGCCGTTCGGTGCGACATTCTTCAACTTCGTCGACTACCTGAAGCCCTCGCTACGGCTCGCTGCGCTCAACAAGATCCGCGAGATTTTCGTCTTCACGCACGACTCCGTCTTCTTGGGCGAGGACGGGCCCACGCACCAGCCGATCGAGCAGCTCGCGATGATCCGCGCGATCCCCAACGTCATCGACATCCGCCCCGCGGATTCGCTGGAGACGCTCGAAGCGTGGAAGCTCGCGGTGCAGCCGGACACCGGGCCGACGGTGATCGTGCTGACGCGCCAAAAGCTGCCGTATCTCGGCGAGCGCGACGCCGCCGTCGCGCGCGGCGCGTACGTGCTGGGCAATCCCGACGACGCCTTCGACCTGATCCTGATCGCGAGCGGCTCGGAAGTCTCGCTCGCCGTCGACGCGGCCAAAGTCCTCGCGCAGCGCGGCACGAAGGCGCGCGTGGTGTCGATGCCGTCATGGAAGCTGTTCGACGCGCAGGACGAGGCGTATCGCCACAGCGTGCTCCCACCCGCCGCGAAAGCGCGCATGTCGGTCGAAGCCGGCGCGACGCTGGGCTGGGCGAAGTACGTGGGCGATCACGGGATCGCGTTCGGGCTCGACCATTTCGGCACGTCGGCGCCCGCCGCCGACATCGCCAAAGAATTCGGCTTCACCCCGGAGCACGTCGCCGACGTCGCCGCCGGACTCCTCGCGAACGTCTAGAGAAAGAGAAGATCACGACATGGGCGACCAACTCCGCGAACTCGCGAAGGTCGGGCAGAGCATTTGGCTCGACAACATCCGCCGCAGCATGTTCGGCTCGGGCGAGCTGCAGCGGCTCATCGACCTCGGCCTGCGCGGGATGACGTCGAACCCGACGATCTTCGAGAAGGCGATCGGCAGCGGGACGGATTACGACGAACAGCTGCGCACGCTCGTCGACGAAGACGATCCCGGCGCCGTGTTCGAGGCGCTCGCGATCCGCGACATCCGCAGCTCGTGCGATCTGTTCCGCAGCGTGTGGGAAGAGACCAAGGGCCTCGACGGCTACGTGTCGCTCGAAGTGTCGCCGACGCTGGCGAACGACACGCAGGGCACCATCGCCGCCGCGCAGCGGCTGTGGAACGCGGTCGACCGCCCCAACGTGATGATCAAGATCCCCGGCACCGCAGCGGGCGCGCCCGCGATCAAAGCGTCGATCGCCGCCGGGATCAACATCAACGTCACGCTGCTCTTCTCCGTCGACCGCTACGAGGACGCCGCGAACGCGTACCTCGAAGGGCTCGAAGAGCGCGTGCAGCGCGGCGAGCCGATCGACCGCCTCGCTTCGGTCGCGTCGGTGTTCGTGTCGCGCATCGACAACGCCGTCGACAAGAAGCTGCAAGCCAAGATCGACGCCGGCGAGCACACGCTGGAGGGCCTGCTCGGCAAAGCGGCGATCGCGAGCACGAAGCTCACGTACCAGCGTTATCTCAAGCTGTTCGGCGGCGAACGGTTCGCCGCGCTCAAAGCGAAAGGCGCCCACGTGCAGCGCCCGCTGTGGGCGTCCACGTCCACCAAGAACCCGGCGTATCCCGACTTGATGTACGTCGAGAACCTGGTCGGCCGTGACACCGTGAACACCGTGCCGCCGAACACGCTCGAAGCGCTGGTCGACCACGGCACCATTCGCGCCGACGCCGTGCTCGACGACATCGACGGCGCGCGCGCGGTGATCGAAGGGCTCGCCAAAGCGCAGATCTCCATCTACGACGTCACCGAGACGCTGGTCGCCGACGGCGTGAAATCGTTCGCCGACTCGTTCAACGCGATGCTCGACGCCATCAAAGGCAAGCTCGATAAATTGCGCAGCGGCGCGCCGCCCGCGGTGTCGCTCGCGCTGGGCGACGCGCTAGAGCCCGCCGACGTGTGCCTCGACAAGCTCGCGCAGGCGAACTTCCTGAACAAGCTGTGGCACCACGACCCGGCGCCGTGGTCGGACGCGCCCGAGCACGTCGAGATCATCAAGAAGGCGCTGGGGTGGGTTGAGATCGCGCAGCAGACGCACGCGCAGACGGGCGAGCTGCGCGAGTTCGCCAGCGCGTGCGCGAAGCGGTTCGACCACGTCGTGGTGCTCGGCATGGGCGGCAGCTCGCTGGCGCCCGACGTGCTGCGCGCGACGTTCGGCAAGGTCAATGGCTACCCGCAGCTCCACGTGCTCGATTCCACGAACACGCAGCAGATCAAGGCGCTGGACGACAGCCTCGACATCGCGCGCTCGCTGTTCATCGTCGCATCGAAATCCGGTACGACCACGGAGCCCGACGCCTTCTTCCGCTACTTCTTCCAGCGCGTGCAGCAGACCGTCGGCGGCGCGAACGCGCCCGGCCAGTTCATCGCGATCACCGATCCGGGCACGAAGCTCGAGCAAGAAGCGAAGGAGACCGGTTTCCTGCGCGTGTTCACCAACGACCCGAACATCGGCGGGCGCTATTCGGCGCTGTCGTACTTCGGGATGGTTCCGGCGGCGCTGGCGGGGTACGACGTCACCGGCATCCTGGATCGCGCGATCAACGCGATGCACGCGAACGCCGCGACGGTGTCGGCGTACGACGCGCCGGGCGTTCGCTTCGGCGCCGCGATCGGCTCGCTCGCGAAAAACGGCCGTGACAAGCTGACGATCCTCGCGCACCCGTCGGTCGCGGCGTTCGGCGCGTGGGCGGAGCAGCTCATCGCGGAGTCGACCGGCAAGTCCGGCACCGGCATCGTGCCCGTCGCCGGCGAACCGCTCGGCGCGACCGACGCGTACGGCAACGACCGCGTGTTCGTGTACGTCGGCGAGTGCCTGCCCGGCGACGATCCCGTGCTGGAGCGGCTCGCGCAGTTCGAGAGCGCGGGCCATCCCGTCATCAAGCTGGCGATGAGCGACACGCTCGACATCGGCGAGCAGTTCTACCTGTGGGAGATCGCGACGGCCGCCGCGGGCTCGGTGCTGGGCATCGACGCGTTCGATCAGCCCAACGTGCAAGAGTCGAAGGACAACACGAAGCGGTTGCTGGCCGAGTTCGCATCGCAAGGGAAATTCTCCGAGCCGGAACCGCAGGTGCGGACCAACGACGCGCAGGTGTTCCCGCTGAGCGGCTCGCGCGACGCGAAGCTCGGGAACGATTTGCCGAGCGCGGTCGCGGCAGTCGCCGAGCAGATCAAAGCGGGCGATTACGTCGCGTTCAACGCGTACGTGCCGATGGACGACGACGACGAAGCCGCGCTGCAGCGCATCCGCACGACCGTGCGCGACGCGCTGCACGTCGCGACGACCGTCGGCTTCGGCCCGCGGTTCCTGCACTCCACGGGCCAGCTGCACAAGGGCGGCTCCAACGAAGGCGTGTTCTTCCAGATCACCTACGACGCGCCGTTCGATCTGCCGATCCCCGGCATGGTCGGGTTCCGCACGCTGCAGCGCGCGCAGGCGCTGGGCGACTTCGAGTCGCTCGACAAGCGCGACCGGCGCGGGATTCGCGTGCACTTTACGGGCGACGTGCGAGCGGGTCTCACCGCGCTCGCGTCCGCGCTCGAAGCCGCCGTCACGGCGCGCGCGTAAGAAGGCCGAACGAACGCATGCAACTCGGAATGGTCGGGCTCGGGCGCATGGGCGCCAACATGACGACGCGGCTGATTCGCGGCGGGCACACGATGGTCGCGTACGACCGCGATCCCGCGGCGGTGCAGCGTTCCGCCGGCGACGGCGCCACCGGCGCGTCGTCGTTGTCGGAGTTGGTTTCGAAGCTGAGCGCTCCGCGCGCCGTGTGGATCATGGTGCCCGCGGGCGATCCGACGGACTCCACGATCGGGGAGCTGCTCGGGCTCTTGCAGCCGGGCGACGTCATCATCGACGGCGGCAACTCGCGGTGGACCGACTCCAAGCAGCGCTATTTGCGCTGCAAGGACAAGGGCGTGTCGTTCGTCGACGCGGGGACGTCGGGCGGCGTGTGGGGCCTCGCGAACGGCTATTGCCTCATGGTCGGCGGTGACGACGACGCCGTGAAGCGCGTCGAGCCCATCTTCCTCACGCTCGCGCCGCCCGACGGCTACGCGCACGTCGGGCCGAGCGGTGCGGGCCACTTCTCGAAGATGGTGCACAACGGCATCGAGTACGGGATGCTCGCGGCGTACGGCGAGGGCTTCGAGATCCTCGAGAAATCCGAGTACGACTACGACTTGCACCAGCTCGCATCGATCTGGCGCTACGGCTCGGTCGTGCGCTCGTGGCTGCTGGAACTGCTCGAGCTCGCGCTCAAGGGCGATCCCGGCCTGGCCAAGGTGAAAGGCTGGGTCGCCGATTCCGGTGAGGGCCGCTGGACGGTGCAGGCCGCGATCGACGAGGACGTGCCGGCGCCGGTGATCACAGCGTCGCTGATGTCGCGCTTCGTGTCGCGCCAAGAGGAGTCGTTCAGCGCGAAGATCATCGCCGCGCTGCGCAACGAGTTCGGCGGTCACGCGATCAAGTCCGAATGACGACTACCGCGCAGCCGAGCGCCGGCGCCGCGGCGAACCCGCTTCGCAAAGGCCTCGGCACCAGCCGCATCACCGATCCGTGCAACGTCGTGTTCTTCGGCGCCACCGGCGACCTGATGAAGCGCATGCTGATGCCCGCGATGTGGAACCTGCGCCTCCAGGACATCTTGCCGGCCAACTACGGCATCGTCGGCTTCTCGCGCTCCGACGACGACGACGACAAGTTCCGCGACGAGATGCACAAGAGCATCGACGAGTTCTCGCGCAGCGGCCCCGCCAAAGATCCGCTGTGGAGCGACTTCGCGAAGCACCTCTCGTACGTGTCCGGCACGTTCGACGACACGGCGTGCTTCCACAAGCTGCGCGAGCAGCTCGAGAAAAACGACAAAGAGTTCGGCACGGCCGGCAACCGCCTGTTCTACCTGAGCACGCCGCCGTCGCTGTTCGCGCCGATCATCGACCAGCTCGACAAGGCCGGTCTCGGCCCACGCGACAACCCGACGGGCTGGACGCGCATCATCATCGAGAAACCGTTCGGCACCGATCTCGATTCGGCGCGCGCGCTGCAAGCCGAAGTCGAAAAAGTCTTCGACGAGAAGCAAGTCTACCGCATCGATCACTATCTCGGCAAAGAGCCGGTGCAGGACATCATGGCGCTGCGCTTTGCCAACGTGATCTTCGAGCCGATCTGGAACCGGCGCTACGTCGACTCGGTGCAGATCACGGCGGCCGAAACGGTGGGCGTCGAGCTGCGCGGCGGCTACTACGACAACGCGGGCGCGCTGCGCGACATGATCCAGAACCACGTGACGAACCTGCTCGCGCTCGTCGCCATGGAACCGCCGGTGTCGTCGGCCGCCGACGCAATTCGCGACGAGAAGTACAAGGTGCTGTGCGCGCTGCGCCCGTTCGAGCCCGGGCGGCTGTCGCTGGACGCCGCGCGCGGCCAGTACGATGCCGGCTCGATCGGGGGCAAGCCGGTGCCGGGATATCGCGAGGAGCCCGACGTGCGCCCGGACTCGAACACCGAGACGTACGCCGCGGTGAAGCTCCTGATCGACAACTGGCGCTGGGCCGACGTGCCGTTCTACTTGCGCTCGGGTAAACGGCTGGCGCGCAAAACCTCGGAGATCGCGATCCGCTTCAAGTCGATCCCGCACCGCTTGTTCGGCGACGCGGGCGATGCGCTCGACAACAACACGCTGGTGATGAAGATCCAGCCCGACGAAGGCGTGTCGCTGCGCTTCAACGCGAAGGTGCCCGGGCCGAAGATGCACATTCGCGCGGTCTCGATGGACTTCAACTACGGCACCGGATTCGGCGTCGTGTCGGCGCCGGCGTACGAACGGTTGATCGGCGATGCGATCCGCGGCGACGCGACGCTCTTCACGCGCTGGGACGCCGTCGAGCGCGCCTGGATTCAGTACATGCCGCTGCTCGAGAGATGGCTCGACAGCACCGACGAGGGTTTTCCCAACTACAGCGCAGGGAGCCAAGGGCCGCCGTCGTCGGACCGCATGCTCGCCATGGACGGGCGCGAGTGGCGTAAGATATGAGCGCGGAGCCCGCGGCGAAGAGCTCGCTCGAGGCAATTCGCGCCGAGCTCGCGCGCACGAAGCTCACCGCGTCGACGATGAACTTCGTCGTGTGGATCGACGACCCGGCACGGCGCGACTGGATCCTCGAGCGCTCCGCGCTGCTCGCCGAAAAGCACCCGTCGCTGACGATCGTGCTCGACCACACCGGCGCGTGCGAGCACGGCGAGATCACGACGCCGGAACGCAGCGAGCAGCTGGACTTCACCGTGCGGGGCGAGCGCGTGCAGCTCGACGTGTCGTGCCTCGACGCCGAGACGATTCTGGGCTACGTCACGGCGCTGGTGAAGACGAGCGTCCCGACGGTCTTGTGGTGGCGCGGGCTGGGCGAGGACAGCGAGC
>Ga0066662_10000551_pt1 | contig 16579 bp, 14 predicted proteins | sample GraSoiAngelo_111_FD_133939 | JGI IMG/M metagenome (GOLD analysis project Ga0066662, IMG submission 133939) | Grasslands soil microbial communities from the Angelo Coastal Reserve, California, USA - 14_0903_12_40cm | ecosystem: Environmental > Terrestrial > Soil > Grasslands | place: USA...
ATCTGCGACGACATCCTCGCCGTCTCGCTGGCCGACAACGTGAAGGCGCGCATCCTGCGCCCCGACGGCGGCTACGAGCGCCGCGGCGTGCTACCGGGCGAGCAGCGCGTCGACTCGCAGCCGATCTTCCTGAAACGCTATCAGGCCGTGTAGGCGGCGAGCTTCAGAATCCGTTTCCAGTCCTGCGGCGACACGGTTTGCACCGAGAGCCGCTGGCCTTTGCGCAGCAGCGGCATGAACGCGAGCGCGGGGATCGCGCGCAGTTCCTCGAGCGTGACGAAGCGCGGCAGGCGGCGCACGAAGCCGACGTCGACGCACCACCACCGCGGGTCGTCGCGCGCCGAGCGCGGATCGTAGTATGCGCTCGCGGGATCGAACTGCGTCGAATCGGGATGCGCCGCGGCGACGATCTCGCAGATTCCGGCGATCCCCGGCGTTTTGGTGCTGGAGTGGTAGAAGAACGCGAGGTCGCCGATGCGCATCTCGCGCATGAGGTTGCGCGCCGTGAAGTTGCGCACGCCCGACCACTCTTCGCGGCCGACATGCTCGAGATCGTCGATCGAGAAGCTGTCGGGCTCGGATTTGAGCAGCCAGTGGCGCGGCACGCGCGCCGCCTTCTCCACAAAAACGAGGAGGCCCGCCACCGGCGGTGACGGGCCTCCCGGTTGGGCGATCGCGCCGGGTTTACGGGCCGGTCGCGAAGTTCAGCGTGATCCTGGCCGTCAGCGGCGGCAGCGCTTGCAGCGACGTGGCTGAACCGCTGCGCAGCAGTTGGCCGCCCGAGAGGTACACGGTCGGCTCGATGTTGCCTTGACCGCTGAGGTTGCGCCCGAGGCGCACTCCGCGGTCGAGGTTGAGCAGGTTCTGCACCGAGACTTGAAGCGCGACCTTAGGATGCAGCGGAATGCGCGCCGAGGCGTCGACGATGGTGTACGACGGCCCGAGCGTCGAGTTGTCCTGGCCCTCCCAGTCGGCGCCGATTTCGAACGACGCCCCGCGCGGCCCTTGCCATATCAGCTGCCCGTACCCGTGGGCGAATGGGTAGCCGAAGATCTGCGCGCCGCTGACGTTGAAGTTGCCGAACGACGGCGTCGTGTTGGCGAAGTAGATGCTCAGCGGCAGCTGGTCGTAGTACGCGCGCTGCAGCGTCGCCGACAGATAGTACCCGAAGCCCAGCGCCGGGATGTGCGAAAGCTGGGCCTCGAGCCCGTAGCTGCGCTGGATCGGGCCGTTGATCTGGTTCGAGTTGATGAACAGCGTGTCGCTGAACGTCGTGATCCCGCCGAATCCGGGCGGCGGGTTCGCCGCCGTGCCGAACACCTGCGAGTTGGACAGGAACACATCGTGCACGGTGAGGCTGTAGAGGTCCATCGAGAACACCGTTCCGTCGCGGAACCGGTTGTCGAGCCCGAGGTTGTACGAGACCGTCGTCTCGGGTTTGAGCCCGAAGTTCGGGATCGTGTTGGTGTAGTTGTGCGCTGCGGCGTTCGGGATCGAGATCGAGCCGAAGCCCGACACGAGGCCGGCGTACGGCGGCGTGATCGACGAGCCCGCGTTCGCGCGGAAGCTGAGGTTCGGCGTTGCGCGGTACGTGATGCCGAGGTGCGGATCGTAGTGGCTGTACTGCGACGCGCGCGTGACGAGTGCGACCGGCGCGGCGTTGGAGTTGCCGAGCGTGGCGTACGCCGCGAGCACGGCGGGGTCTTCGATCTGCGCGTTGAGGCGGTAGATCTCGAAGTAGTTGCCCAGCGAGACCCGCAGCTTGTCGCCGAGCTGCCACGTGCCCGTCAGCGCGAAGTCCTGGAACTGCGAGACCGTCGGAGGCGTGCCGATGGCCGAACGCGGAAGGATGTTGTAGGCGGCGTACGGGGTTCCGGCTGAGACGGTCTGTCCGTATTGCGCCGTCGTGCATCCCGGTTGGAACGGGGTGGTGACGCCGGTTACCGGGTCCTTGTAATACACGTTCGCGACGCCGGGCAACACCGGCGCGGTACCGGACCGAACGCCGTTTACCGCGCCGATCACGAACGAGCAGCCCGCGGCGGCCTGCGTTTGATCGGTGCTGGCGGACTGCGTGAAATCCTTGCGGTAATCGTAGCTGAAGTTGTAGATGTTGTTGCCGCTCGGATGCACCCAGCTGAAGGTGTAGCCGTTGAGCCGGTCGAGCTCGGGCTGGCTGAACGGCGTGCCGTAGCCGAACGCGCCGTCGTTCTCGATCGCGGTGTTGGTGGTGAAGCACGTGTACGGCGGGGCCGGCGAGCACACCGGCGCTACCGGCGACGTCCCGAAGACGTGCTGCGTGTTGTCGCCGCCGATGTACGACGCCCCGTTGGGGCCGGTGGTCACCGCGAAGCACGGTCCTGCCGCGCCGCTGTTCGGACCGCCGGGGACGCCCGGGGCACCAGGCGCGAGGTACTTCACCTGGCAGTTCGCGACGTTGGTGACGGCATTCCAGCCGCCGCCGTTGCCGGGGTACTTGTTCTCGTTGACGCCGCTGATGAAGCGGTTGATCAAGTGCGTGTACGGGCGGAACAGTACCGTATCGCCCTTGAACGACGTGCGGAACTCCGCCGCGAACTGCGGTTCGTTGTTCTGGATGAACGAGCTCGGGAACCACGTGTACGCCGGAACGGTGTTGCCGATCTGGCCGAACGTGTACGGAGCGGTATACGTGGAGCTCGCGGTGCACGTCGCGAGCGTGGGCTGGAACACCGTGCCGTTGCGGCACGCCTGCTGCGTCATCATGCCGACGTAGGTGGAGTACGCGCCGCCCTGCGGCTGGTACTGGCCCTGAAGCCCGAGATACTCGAGCGTGAGCGACGACGTCTCGTTGAAGCGATAGCGCAGCTTCGCGAGCTCGCCCTGCAGCGAGTAGCGGTTCGAGAAGTCGCCTTGCCACTGGTCGAGCCCGATGATGTTGGGCACGAGGCCTGTGCCGTTCGTGATCGCCGACGTGACGCCGTTGCGGTCGCCGAAATAGTTGTTCCACGGGCCGTTGAAGCCGATGAACGATTTCGCGACGATCAGGCTGGCCTTGTTGTCCTTGAGGAAGTTGACGTCGGCGTACGCGTTGTAGATGCCGCCCGACCAGCTGTCGGTGCCGAGCTGCAGACCCGCGGAGTTGTTGCGGGTGAAGTCGCGCGTGCGGATGTTGACGGTGCCGACCGCCGACTCGCCGGCGATCGAGCCGTTGAGCCCCGCGCCCTTCACGACCTCGGCGTCCTGGAAGATCCCGGCCACCGCGTAGTTCGTATTCCACTGCCCCGAGATGCCGGAGCTGACGGGATGGCCGTCGATCGTGACGCGCGTCTGCACGGCGCCGCCGCGCACGACGAAGCTCGTGTTCGGCGTGGCCGAGAACGTGCGCGATGCGAACACGCCCGGGATCGTCGCGAGCGTATCGGTGAGGTTGTTGTTCTGGCGCAGCGCGATCTCGATCGGCGGCAGCGTCGAGATCGAGGACTCCGACACGTTGAACGGCGTCGTGCGATTGGACGTCGTGCTCGTGCGGCCGATGACGCGCAAGCTCGAAAGGTTGAGCTCCTGCATCGTGACGCTGATGCTCGCCGGTGTCCCCGCGACCACGGACAAATCGTTCTGCGTCGTTTGGAAACCGCCGTGGTTGACGGTCACGGTGTAGACGCCCGGCAACAGGTTGACGGAGAACGAGCCGTCGTTGCCGGTCTTCGTGGTCACCGATTTGGCGCCGCCCTCGACGAGGACGGTGGCGTCGGGGAGCGGCGCGCCGCGCGAGTCGACGACTTTACCGCTGATTGCGACGGTCTGGGCGGGGGCTGTTTGCGCAATCGTCTCGGGCTTCGTCGCCGCACTGACGGGTCCGACGAGGCTGAGATATGCCAAAGCAGCCGCCGTACCAATACGAAGGACTGTTCGCACGGAGGTTCCTTTCGGGAGGGGATGGTTTCTATTGGGCGCCCGCCAGCATCGCCTCCTGGTGTTGAGCGCCAATTATCCGTCAAGCCTTGGCCTGGGCAGAAAGGCCCTATGTCAGGAGGTGCGCCCTTCGAACGCGTCGAGCTTCGCGCGCTGACCGGGCGTCCACGGGACGGCGCGCTCGCCGTCGGACGACACGATCGCGATGCGCGCGACCGCGCGGACGTCGTCGCCGCGAGTGGAGGTGAGCGCGTACTCCGTCGACGCGCTGCTGCGGCCGAGCGCGGCGACGCGCGCGTGCACGAGGAGCTCCTCGTCGTAGAAGCACGGCTGCAGCATGCGAAATGCGATCTCGACGGCCATGTGGTTGAACGCCAGGATGCGCTTGGGCGCGTCGTCCGCTTCGCCGATGGTCTCGAGGTAACGCAGCCGCGCGAGCTCCCAGTACGTGGTGTACACGGTGTTGCTGACGTGGCCGAGCGCGTCGGTCTCGCAGAACCGCGGCCGCACGCTCACGCGGAAACGAAAGGAGCGAAGCCAGTCGGCTTCGCCCCCCGGTGCGAAGAGCTCCAGCACCGTCGTCAGCGGAGCTGGATCGTGGGCGTGACGCCCTTGCCTTCGAACGCCTTTTCGAGCAGCTTCGTCAGCTCGCCGCTGCGCGCCATCGGCTCCAGGATGTCGGTGTCGCCTTGGAACTTGCCGTCGATAAACACCTTGGGCAGCGTCTGCCAATCGGTCATCGCCGACAGCGCGGCGCGCTTGGGCATGTTCTCCAGCACGTCGATGACCTCGAACGGGTAGCCGAACGCGTTGAAGAACTGGATCGTCTCGGCGGTGAAGCCGCAGCGCGGTGCGGCTTTGGTGCCTTTTCCGTAGACGAGGATCGTGTTGCCGGCGATCTCGCGCGCGATCTCGTCTTGCAGGTCAGCCATTGGTGTCCTCAGGGGTAGCGGTGCGAATCTGAAGCGCGTGGATGCGCCCGTCGGCGCGGGCGGGAGCCAGCGCCTTCTCGACCATGCGGTGCCGGTCGAGCGGCGAGACACCCGCGAACGCCTTCGAGCGTACGAACACCTCGAGATGGTCCATGGTGCCGGTCATGTCGTAGACCTGCACCTGGGCGTCGGGCATCGTCTCCCGCAGCATCGCGGTAATCACAGCGTCGATCACGAGCGCCGGGTGTACGACCCCGGGACCACGGGGACCCGCCGGGTCGAGGTCATCCGGTCGCCGGCCGATAACGTTCTCGAAGCATGCGGACGCCGGACCGCGCGCACCGACGCGCGCTCGTCCTCCTAGCCGCGGTCGCCGCAGGGGTGACCGTGGGCGCCGGCGCGCTCGCCCGGACGGGCGCCGCGCTGTGCGGTCACCGGGTCCTCGTGCATCACCACGACGGTGCGATGGCGATGGGCGGCGAGACGATGGTTCGCGCCGCAGCCCCCGCCGACGGCGCCTGCCTGATCCTCTTCTCTGTCGCGGCGGTTGCCGCGACGCTGTGCGTCTTGGCCGCCGTCGTCCTCGCCGCCCGGCCGGTCGCCGAAGCGCTCGCCGCCGCGTTCCGCCTCTTGGTGCCCGGTGCCGGTGCGCGCTGGCTCGCCGCCGGCCGTCCGGTCTTCGTCCCGGCCGGCATTCGCATCGCGCGCCGCCGGCCGTCGCGCGCGCCTCCGGTTCTGCGCTGACCGACGCGCCCCCAGGGGCGCCATCGCGTCCCTCGACGGGCGCTTTCAGCACCGACACCGGAAGGGTTCCATGATTCGCTTTCGCAGCGCGTTCGCCGCGCTTGCCTGCTCGGGCATCATCCTCGTCTCCACCGCCGCGCCGGTGCGCGCCGACGTCGTGGGCCTCGTGCGCGGCACGCTGACGCGCGCCGACCACCGGCCGATCCCGCACGTCACGGTGACGCTGACGGGCGACCGCACCACCCAGACCGCCGTCACCGCCGACGACGGCCGGTTCGCGTTCGCGCGCGTTCCATTCGGCCGCTACATCGTGCGCGCAGACGGACCCGACGGCACCGCGCTCGCGAGCGTCGACGTGCCGAGCGACGCGATCGTCGACGTCGCGCTCGTCGCGACCGCCGTGATCGGCAAGACGTCGGCGACCACCACGAGCGTGCGCGGCACGCCGGTCTCCGAGAACGCGTTCGGCGCGCGACGGCTCGCGGCGCTGCCGCGCAACGACCGGCTCGACGCGATCGTCGAGCAAGTCCCCGGCGTCGTGCGGTTCTCGTACGACGAGCCGGTCGCGCACGGTTTTCACGGCCTAAGCTACGAGCTCGACGGCGCGCCGCTGCCGCAGTCGACGAGCTCGAACTTCGCGCAGCTCATCGATCCGCGCAACGCGCAAGCGATCGAGATCTTCACCGGCGCGTTTCCGGCGGAGTTCGGCGGCTCGCGGCAAGGCGCGATCGTCAACGTCGTCAGCGGCGGCACGGAGCAGGCCGCGGGCGGCGCGCTGACGCTCGGCGCCGGCGAGCAGGGTTCTTCCGACGCGCGGCTCGTCCAGCACCTCGGGATCGGGCGCGTGCAGCTGTCGCTCGCGCTCAACGCGCACCGGACGGACCGCGGCCTCGACACGCCGTCGATGACGGCCGAGCACGACGCGTCGGCGACGTCGGATCAGTTCCTGCGCGTCGCGCTTCCCATGGGGGAACGCGATCTGCTCGCGGCCGATCTCTCCAACCAATATGCGTCGTTCCAAATCCCGGTCAACACGGCGTTCGCGCCGCAGTCGCCCTTCGTCGCCGCGCCGGGGACGGACGACGTGCAGCGCGAGTACGACCGCTTCGCGAGCCTGTCGTTCACGCACACGTCGAAGGACGGCAACGGCTACGTGCGCGTCGTCCCGTGGGCGCGCTGGAACCGCGTCGCGTACGACGGCGACCTCGACCGCGACGTGCTCGCGAACGTGGTTGCGGACGACGGTTCGCTGACGCCGCAGAACGGCGTGCGCCAGGACCGCGTCGCGACGTACGCCGGGCTGCGCGCGACGGCGTTTCGCGCGAGCGACCGCCACGCGCTCAAGATCGGCGTCGACACGCTCGTGGAGAACCTCAGCTCGAAAGTGCTCATCCGGCTTGCCGGCGCCGCCGACTTCACCGACGACACCACGGCGAAAGGGACGCAGACCGGCGCGTACGTCGAAGACAAGTGGACGGTCACGCCGCGGCTCGCGGTCAACGCCGGGCTGCGCTACGACCACAGCACCGGCTACGCCGGCGGTTCGCAGCTCAGCCCGCGGCTGGAGATCAACGACGAGATCGCGCCCGGCACGGTCCTGCACGCATACTACGGCCGGCTCTACGCCGCGCCGGGTCTGGAAGACGTGCGCCGCGACGCGGTCGTCACGCAGACGGCCGCGAGCGCCGCGCCGGTCTACGACCTGCGCCCCGAGCGCGACACGTACGTCGAGCTCGGCGTCGCGCGCACGTTCCGCCCGGGCCTGCGCGGCTATCTCAACGCGTTCGACCGCACGGCGGTCAACGTGCTCGACACGACGCAGCTCGCGAACACGCCGCTGTTCGCGGTGTTCAACAACGCGATCGGCCGCGACCGCGGCGTGGAGCTGCGGCTCGACGCCGCGTCCGCACGCGTCGACTCCGGCGTATCGCTCACGTTCTCGCGCGCCGAAGCGGCGGGCGTCTCCGGCGGCACGTTCTTGTTCGATCCGAGCGCGCAAGGCGACCTCACGCTGCAGCCCGAGGACCACGATCAGCGCTGGTCCGGCAACGCGTTCTACACGCGCCGGCTCGGCGCCGACCTCAAGACGTTCGCGACGCTGCAGGCGGAGTACGGCACCGGGTTCCCGACCGAGTTCGAGAGCGGCCAAGGACGGTTGCCGGCGCACTGGATCGTCGACGCGTCGTTCGGTCGCGCGGCCGATCGCGCGGCGAAGCGGCTGGGCTACGCGCTGTCCGTCGACAACCTGCTGAACCACCGCTACGTGATCAAGGTGAACAACGGGTTCAACACGACGCAGTGGAACGCGCCGCGGCGCATCGTGCTGCGCCTGACCGCACCGTGGTAGCGCCTAGCCGCTGAGGCGGCGCTGGTCCTCGCGGTCGCCGCGCAGGGCGGCGACGAGCTTCGTCGTTTCGCGCAGCACGTCGGGCAGCGCCGGTGCGGCCGCGCGCAGCGCGCGCGCGGTGCCGGCGACCGCGACGATCGTCGAGACCCCGAGCAGGATCGCCGGAACGCCGCGCACGCGGATCTTCTTGCCGATGTGGACGTGCGACGCGCGCAGGATGCGGGCCGGGTCGAAGCGAGCCATGAGAGCGGGTGCGCCGGGTTGCCCTGCGAATCCTCGGGCATGACCGAGCCGTTCACGTGGGACGTCCCCGCCGACTTCAACTTCGCGCGCGACGTGATCGACCGCTTGGCGCAGGAGGACCGGCTCGGGCTCGTGTTCGTCGACACCGCCGGGGTGCGGAGCGAGTACACGTTCGCGCAGATCGCGGACGCCTCGAAGCGCTGGGCGGCCGTGCTGCGCGACGCGGGCGTGAGCAAAGGCGACCGCGTCGTCGTCGTGCTGCCGAAGATCCCGGACTGGCTGTTCTGCATGACCGCGCTGCTGCGCATCGGCGCCGCCGCGGTGCCGAGCGCGGAGCAGCTGCGCGCGAAAGACTTGCTGTACCGCGCCAACCACAGCGGCGCCGTGGCGGTGGTCGCGCACGCGAGCAACGCGGCGGAGTTCGACGCGATGCGCGGGGACGCGACGACGGTGAAGACGTACCTGCTCGCCGGCGGCGAGCGCGACGGCTGGACCGCGACCGGCGCGCTGCTCGCGCAAGCGACGCCGTGGAACGGCGAGCCGACGCGCGCCGGCGACCTGGCGTACATCGTGTACACGAGCGGCACCACCAAAGACCCGAAGGGCGTCGTGCACTCCGTCGCCTACACGTTCGCGAAGCGCATGCAGGCCGCGGTGTGGTTCGACGTCAAGCGCGACGATCTCGTGTGGTGCACGGCCGGTACCGGCTGGGCGAAGTCGCTGTGGAACGTCCTGCTCGGGCCGTGGTCGTGCGGCGCGCCGATCGTGCTGCACGAAGGCGGCTTCGTCCCCGAAGAGCGCATGAACATGATCCGCGACCTCGGCGTGAACGTGCTGTGCAGCGCGCCGACGGAGTATCGTCTGCTGGCGAAACTGCCGGATCTCGGCGAGCGCTGGAAACTGCCGAAGCTGCGCCACTGCGTGAGCGCCGGCGAGCCGCTCAACCCCGAAGTGATCGAGCTGTGGAAAGCCGCGTTCGGCTTGACGATCCTCGACGGCTACGGGCAGACCGAGAACACGCTGCTCGTCGCGAACCGTCCCGGCGTCGAGGTGCGGCCCGGATCGATGGGCAAGCCGACGCCCGGTCACGAGGTCGCGGTCGTCGACGAGCACGGAACGGTGTGCGAGCCCGGCGAGGTCGGGGACATCGCGCTGCGCGGCGATCCGCCGTCGCTGTTCCGCGGCTACTACAAGAACGACCAGGAGACCGCGAGCTCGCGCCGCGGCGAGTGGTATCTCACCGGCGACCGCGCGCAAGTGGACGACGACGGGTACTTCTGGTTCGTCGGCCGCGCCGACGACGTGATCTCGTCGGGCGCGTACCGCATCGGCCCGTTCGAGGTGGAGAGCGCCCTGCTCGAACATCCGGCGGTCGTCGAATCGGCGGTGGTCGGTTCGCCGGATGCGGATCGCGGCAACATCGTCAAGGCGTTCGTCGTCGTGCGCCCCGGCTACGAAAAAAACGACGCGCTGGTGCGCGAGCTGCAAGAGCACTGCAAGCGCGTAACCGCGCCGTACAAGTACCCGCGCGCGATCGAGTTCGTCGACGAGCTGCCCAAGACGCGCTCCGGCAAGATTCGCCGCGTCGAGCTGCGCCAGGCGGAGCTGCGCAAGAAAGGCGCGACCGCGGCGAGCGGGTTCGTGTGAACCCGGCGAGCGGTAGCCGGAATCGCAACCCCGCCGCGACGGCAGGGTACGTCTAGCGTATGCAGCCGCCACCGACCCCGCCCGAGGACGGCCTCGAGCCGACCGTCGCCATGCCGCGGGTGGAGCCCCCGCCCCCGCGCCCGCACGTGGAGCACGGCGTCGTCGAACCGCCGTCGTACGGTGGGCGCGGCCAGCCGGTCCGCGTGTCGCCCGCCGTTCCGGTGGCTGCGCCGGTCGCCGGCACCGTGCTGCCGCCGCGGCCGGTCACGACGGTTCCGGAGCGGCCGCAGTACGTGTTCGGCAACCCGCTGGGCTATGTCGTCGCGCGGTTCTTCGCGTTCGTGCTCGACGTCGCGCTCGTGACCGTGTTCGTCACGTCGCTCGCGTACTCGCTGATCGCGATCAACCCGCTCACCGGGCTGCCGACGAATACCCAGCGCGGTTTCGACGCGACGCTCGCGATCGGTGTCGCGATCGCGCTCGTCTACGTGTGGGTCGCCGAAGCGTTCGTCGGCACGACGATCTGGAAGCTTGCGTTCGGGCTGCACGTGTACAACCCGCGCGGCCGCATGGTCGGCCTCGGGCGCGCGCTCGTGCGCAACCTGCTGCGGCCGGTCGATCTGCTCGTCATCGGCGGAATTCTGGCGCTGTTGCCGGGGCACCGCCGGTTGGGTGATCTCGCGGGCGGCACCGTCGTCGCGCGCAGCCCGCTGCGCGCGTTCGCGCCGCTGGTCGGCTGGATCTTCATCATCATCGTCGCCGGGTTGCCGTTCGTGATCGTCGGGCCGATCCACGCGCTCGCCGCGCTGTACGCGTTCGCGGAGTTCGTTCCCGGCATCATCGCGCGCATCGTGCTGTTCGGACAAACGCTCTTCGGGTTACCGCACTAGGTATTGCTTTGCCGCGGGCGAGCGTGATAGACATGCGTGAGCCAATGTCGATACACGAGATCGTTCTGCCGCAAACCAAACCCGAAACCGAATGGATCCTCGGCCGCGCGGTGCGCAAGGTGAGCCCGTTCCGCACGCACGCGCTGCTGCAGAGGACGTTTGGCAGCGCGCTTGCGGCCTGGGCTGACGGTCGCGGCGACGTCGGGACGGAGTGGCGCTTTCGTCCCGCACCTGCGGGAGAGATCCGTCGTCCCCTCGTCCCCGATATATCGTTCGTGGCGGACGCGCGTCTCGCCGGTCTCGAAGGACATGATCTCGAAGCACCGCCGTTCTCGCCGGACGTTGCCGTGGAGATCCGCTCGCCGGACGATCGCGCGCGCAATCTCGAGCACAAGATCGCCGTGTACCTCGCGACGGGTTGCGCGCTCGTCATCGTCGTCGATCCGCGCGACCGTACCGTGCGGCTGCACGACGCGCGCGGCGTGCGCGTGCTGCGGGATGCCGACGTGATCGAGCACGGCGCGATTCCGGGGTTCTCGCTCGCGCTGCCGGCGCTGTTCGCGCCGTTGGACCGCCGCCGTTAGCGCCTCGCGCCAGGCGCAGCCCCTTCGCGCGGCGTAGGCGACGGCAGGAGGGTCTGCCCGATGATCGCTGCCGGTGACGCACTGAAGACCAAGCACGCGCGCTACGTGCTCACGCCGTGGCTCCCGCAAGGCAGCTTGCAGCCGCCGGTCATCGTGCGCGGCGAGGGCATCTACCTCTTCGACGAGGACGGCAACCGCTACGCCGACCTGACGTCGGGCCTCATCGCGGTGAACCTCGGCCACGGGCATCCGGCCGTGCGCGCCGCGATGCACCAGCAGGTCGACCGCTTGTGCTTCAGCCCGCCGAGCTGGTTCAACGACGTGCGCGCCGAGCTCGGCGAGGTGCTCGTGGGCTTGGCGCCGTGGGGCGCCGAGGGCGGGCGCGTGTTCTTCACCACGTCGGGCGCGGCGGCGAACGAGGACGCGATCAAGCTCGCGCGCGCGGTCACCGGCCGCGCGAAAGTGCTGACGGCATACCGCTCGTTCCACGGATCGGGCGCGGGCTCCGCGACGCTGACCGGCGAGAACCGCCGCTGGTACAACGAGCCGTCCAGCACGATGGCCGGCGTCGTGCACTTCTGGGCGCCGTATCCGTACCGCAGCCCGTTCTTCACCGACGATCCGGCGGAAGAGACGCGCCGTGCGCTGCAGCACGTAGCCGACACCATCGCGGCGGAAAATCCCGATCAGGTCGCGGCGATCTTGCTCGAGCCGGTAATCGGCTCGAACGGCGTCATCGTGTTTCCGCCGGGCTATCTCACCGGCTTGCGCGCGCTGTGCGACGCCTTCGGCATCGTGCTGATCTTCGACGAGGTGATGACGGGCTTCGGGCGCACCGGCGCGTCGTTCGCGGGCGAGCGCTTCGGCGTGGTGCCGGACATGATCACGTTCGCCAAAGGCGTGACGTCCGGATACGTCCCGCTCGGCGGCGTGCTGCTGCGCGAGCGCTTCGCGCGCGCGTTCGACGAGAAGCCGCTGCCCGCGGGGCACACGTACTCGGGCCACCCGCTCGCGATGGCGGCGGGGATCGCCGCGCTGCAAGCGTATCGCGACGGCGATCTCTACGCGCGCGCCGGTGCGATCGAGTCGCGCCTGCGCGCGGGCCTCGAAGGCGTGCGCGCGCGGCACCAGATCGTCGGCGACGTGCGCGGCGTGGGTGCGTTCTTCGCGCTGGAGTTCGTGAGCGACCGCGCCGCGCGCACGCCGCTGGTGCCGTGGCAAGGCAAGTCGATGGGCGTGATGCCCACGCTGTTCGCGAGCTTGAAGAAGCGCGGCGCGTACGCGTTCGGCCGCTACAGCGTGCTGCACATCGCGCCGCCGCTGACGATCACCGACGAGCAGCTCGACGAAGCGGTGGCGACGATCGACGCCGCGGTCGGCGACCTGGAAGAGGCGCACGGCCCCTTAAAGCGCTAACGATTTTCAGGGTTACAGGGTGCCTTCGTGTCTGGCCACTTTGTCAATGTGCATTTTTCGTTGGGCCAGACGCTATTCGTCTTGACCAGCGATCCCGCAATTCAGAACCTGGCAACCTTAGAGGCCGTTAGATACCCGTCGTTAGTCCTCTCTTTCCCGAAAGCAGGTCGCGCTCGGAGAGACGACCCGATCGAATTGCCGATTGAGCAGGTTGTTTCAGCGGATTGGATACCCAACGCCGACGGGTTCATCGAACAGGATCAAAATTTTGTCGCGGGGCGGACGATGGCGGCTTATCGGTCCGAGACCCAAATATCCCTGTTCCTAGTTCTCAAAAATTCGGGGCCGCATGAACCAGACGTAACTGTTGCCTCAGCAATGCTTACGGAACCAGGGAAGATGGAAATCGCATCCGAGGCGATTCTCGTTTCTAAGAGCAGCCTCATTAGGCCCGCATTTTTGTGCGAACTAGAAACTCGCCGCTATTTCGCGCCAGTACATCCCTACTATCATCTTCTAGAATCACCAATCGGCGATGATGCAACCTACGAAGGGGGCACGCATCTCCGATTTTCCCGGGTCGTGTTGCCGGTGACAGCCCAGTTGGTCTTGCAACGGGAAGATTTCGACGTTCGCATTCAAACGAGGCGCGCAGTCGCGCGGCTATTTGGGAAATTACCGGTGGCCGACATGCTTGATGGGGAAATCGTGACCGAATCAAGCAGTCCCGCCTGGCACGTAGAACATGTGAGTGTAGAAAATATTTCGATGCACGGCGAACTCGGCGAATCAGGTCCTCAGTACTCGGATCTGAAGGTGATGGCCGGGCTAGCTCGGGTATCGTATGCACAAGCAGCAACTGAATTCACAAGAGAAATTTTTTCAGGTGTTTCCCTCGACGGCTATAGTAGCATTCTCGCTCGGCGTGAGCAGATCCACCCAGCGGCATTAGCGCAGCGACCGGATTGCATTGAAACCACAGTTTTCGGGCGCTACGCGCTGGTGTATGACCCGGATTGCGCCAAGACCGCGGATCGAAAATACCTTGCGCTCTTTCACGCTGGAGTGCCGTTCGTCGAACAGCAGTTGCAAGCGCTCTCGGCCTTAATCGGGTACATCGCTGGGGGAAGAGCGAAGCACGTGCTGACCGAAGAATTCGATGCTTTCGCAAAGCAGAGAGCTTTATTTACCAATGGTGCGCCAGCGACGCAGCGAACTTCGCCGCCGCTCCCGTTTGTTAATTCCCATTTAAATGAAGCTCGTCAAGCTGCGGCTTTTCTCCCTGGTATGCTCCAAAGTATACACATGGCGTTGCTGAAAAATGAGGCGGCTGTCAACGCGATATTCCATCACTACGCAGAGGCGGCTGGGTCAAGCTTTCCCTCTACACGCTTACTGCAGCTGTCGATCGCCCTCGAGGCTCTGATTACCTTCGTAACAGGGGACAGCAGAAGTTCTGAACCGATTTTGCAGGACTCATATGTCGCACTTCGTGTCGCTATCGACGACGTTCTCAAGCGTGGCGCAGACAAGCAAATTCCGGGCGTTGAGTTTGAGGAAGATACTCTGAGCTTGTATCAATCAAAGCTGGTGAGAGAATTTAATTCTGGACCGAGTTTAAGTCGAATCCGAGAGTTTTGGAGAAAAGTAAACGTTGACGTAAGTAAGAATGATCTTGACTTTCTTCGTCGCATTAGAAACTCGATGGTCCATGCCGGATTTGTTCGCGATGAAGCGTCCAAGACAGGATTGATAAAGATGCATCGTGATGCAAATCGCCTCGGCGATTTATTCAATCGTGGGTTTCTCGCGTTTCTTGGTTATCGCGGACCGGTGCTTAGTTCTGACCGCAAATGTTGTTTGGAAATCCGAAGCGGAGCGTTATTCCAGAATGTGGGGCAGGCCCCTGATCAGCCTAGCCTACTGCTTAAACTAAACATGGATGAAGAATTTCCGTTATCCGACCGCGACGGCGAGGCTGTTCGTATTATGCAATCAATCTTATTGACGTCAGAATCGGGATGACAGGACGCCGCGAGGCGGTGTAGATTATATTGTGCAGGTCCGCAGTGGCGACGTCACGCTGCCCAAGCATCCGCGTCTGCGATATCTCGAATGCCGCGTCACACCCCCGCCAAGCGGCGTTAGCCCCAATGTGCTTTTTCCATGCTGACGCTACAAAAGACTCAAGTCCAGATCAACGCAGATAATACGCTACGACGAGGGGCTTGCCATCTGCGGCGATAAAGCGTGGCAGAACGGTTTGATTGGAGGGAGCGGTGAAACGTCCGGTCGCCTTCCTTGGCGCTTTCGCAGTCACGATCATCGTGCTCGCACCGCTCTGCGGCCTCGCTGATGCGCCGGTTGAAGCGATGGGCGGCCACATGGACATCACGCTATCGCGGTCCGAGAAAGCGGAGGACCGTGTTCGGGCCGATGCGATCGTTGCTGCTGCGAAGCGCGTCATGGCGCGGTATCCCACCGTGGCCGACGCGCAGCGGGACGGGTTCAAGAAGTTTTTGCCCGGCGTGCCGCTGCCGACCGAGCACTTCACCAAAGACGCGTGGGCGCTCGAGGCGTGGATGGGGCGTTTCGATCCCGAGCATCCGACGTCGCTGATCTACGAGCGGCACGGCGAGATGCTGCATCTCGTCGGCGTGATGTACACGGCGTCGAAGAACGCGTCCGAGCAGCAGCTCGATGCCGACGTTCCGCTGAGCATCGCGCGCTGGCACCGGCACGTGCGCATCTGCCAGCCGCCGGCCGGTAGCGCACGCGATCCTCGCTTTGGCCTCGGGGGTTCGATCTCGGATGCGAACGCATGCGCCGCGGCCGGCGGGCGATGGGTGCCGCAGGTGTTCGGCTGGATGGTGCACGTGTGGCCCGCCGAGACCGACCCCGCGCGCGTGTGGGCGGTGCACCGCGACGAACAGGGCGAGATGCGCGGCATGGCCGGCATGCACTGACCGTCCGGCCTACCTATCCGTGATCGCTTCGTATTCGGCTTCGGTGATGCGCGACTTCTCCGTGCGCATGAACAGCGTGTAGGCGAGCCCGGCGACGATGATGCTGAAGAACCAGCCGCCCGACCACAGAAAATGCAGCGGCGTCAACCACAGGCCGATCAGCGGCGGGATCCAGCCGACGACCAGCGCCGCGACGGCGCGCAGGTTCCAGCCGCCGGCGTAGTCGTAGCGGCCGTTGCGCGAGTAGAGCTGGAAGAGGTCGAGACGGAGCTCGCGCACGAGCCAGTAATCGCAGATCGCGATGCCGTCGAACGGGCCGAGCAGCGTGCCGTACGTGCCCAGCCACAAGAAGATGTAGTTGCCGAACCGCTCGAGCACGAACCACGGCTGCATCAACAGCGCGAGCAAGCCCGTCATGATCGCGCCGATCGCGAACGTGATCTTGTTCGGCCAGAGGTTCTCGAACGCGCGCGCGGGCGCCATGACGTTGGCGCCGACGTTGATCGTGATCGACGACAGGATCACGAGCACGCCGCCGATCAGCACGACGACGGTGGGGAACTTCAGCAGCAGCTCCACCGGGTTCCACAGCGGCTTGCCGTACACCACGACCGTCGCCGACGTCACCGCGATCGCGATGAAGGCGAACAGTGCCATCACGACGGGCATCACGAGCTGGCCGCGCAGCTGCGCGCGCTGCGACACCGCGTAGCGCGAGTAGTCGGGGATGTTGAGCGCGAGCGTCGCCCAGAACGCGACGACGCCGATCGCCGAAGGAAAGAACGCGATCCAGAACGCGACGCCGTGCAATTTCGGCGGCGCGGCGAGCATCGGCCCGACGCCGCCCGCGGCGCTCAGTCCCCACGCGAACAATGCGACGGCCGCGACCCCGAGCGTCGGCGCCGCGATCGCGGCG
>Ga0066662_10000553_pt1 | contig 16556 bp, 17 predicted proteins | sample GraSoiAngelo_111_FD_133939 | JGI IMG/M metagenome (GOLD analysis project Ga0066662, IMG submission 133939) | Grasslands soil microbial communities from the Angelo Coastal Reserve, California, USA - 14_0903_12_40cm | ecosystem: Environmental > Terrestrial > Soil > Grasslands | place: USA...
AAGGGCGGGCGCCGGCTGCACGTGCGCGTGGTCTTGCGCTTCCGCGGAAACGGGTACCTGGCGCCGGCGAACGCGCGCGTCAAGCACGTGACATTGGGCTGAGGCCCGGCCGCGGCGGGAGTGTCGGTGTGCGTCGCGCGTCCGCTCGGGCGCCGAATGACAGGTTGTGCATGCCGTGCCGTGCCGCGCGAACCCGCGAGAGCCGGCTTCCGGGGCGACGAAACGCAGCACGTGTGCCACGCGCGGAGCGGCGTGCTGCTTAGTGTCGGTAGGAGCGGTGAAAACGCGACACGCGAGCGCGCGCTCCGCGCGAATGCTGCGTTTTGTCGGTCGATCGGTGCCGCCGCGACGGCGCCGGCGCGATTCTCGGCCGCCTCGCCCTACACCTCCGCCGCCGCCGCCACCTCCGCGATCACTCGCGAGAGCTGGCTGCCCTGCCAGGCGATCGGCGAGCGCCCCGGCTCGTCGGTGATCAAGCGGGCGCCGGGGATGGCATCAGCGTAGGCCTCCCCCACCGCCTGCGGGTGTCCTGGGTCGGCCTCGTCGGCGCTGGCGACGACGGCGGCAGGAACGGTGATCGCCGCGAGCTCCCCCAGCTCGCCGAACGGACGCGAACGCGGCACCGCCTGCAGCGCGTCGGCCACCGCCTCCGGATGCTCGTGCAGGCTGAGCCGCTGGCGGATCACCCGCAGCACCGTCTCCCGCCAGGCTTCCGGCACCTGCGGCTCGCCGTAGGCGGCGATGAACCCTTCCACGCCGCCGGAGCGCAGCCCCTCGGCCAGCGCATCCCAGCGCTCCAGGCGCGCCGGGTCATCGTGGACCTGCGGCTCATACGCGGGCGTTATGACAACCAGTCCCGCCGCCCTGGCGGGCGCTCGCAGCGCCAGCGAGAGCAGCGTGTGGGCGCCCATCGAGGCGCCGGCGAGGACCGCCCGCTCAAGCCCGAAGCCGTCGAGCACGCGCTCGAGGTCGCCGGTCAGCTCCGCGTAGGTGTACGCGCCGGGATCGTCGGCCGGCGCCGAGCGCCCGTGACCGCGGGCGTCGTAGGCGATCACCCGGTGGCCCGAGCGCTCCAGGGCCCTGGACCCCATCACCACGTAGCGGCGGGTGGCCGTGAGCCCATGCAGCAGCACCACGGGGATGCCGTCTCCCCCCTCCTCCGCCCCCAGCCAAACGCCGTCTGAATCGATCAGCCGCTCGGCCACCGCCGTTTTCTACCATCAGGCCATGGACGTTTCGCAGGCCAACTTCCAGCAGGCGGTGATCGAGCGCTCGCACACCGTGCCCGTCGTCGTCGACTTCTGGGCCGAGTGGTGCGGTCCGTGCCGGCAGCTGGGACCGTTGATCGAGCGCGCCGTCGCCGCGCGCGCCGGCAAGGTGGAGCTGGCGAAGGTGGACGTCGACGCCAACCCGGACCTCTCGCGGACCTACCGGATCCAGGGCATTCCCGCGGTCAAGGCGTTCAAGGACGCGAACGTGGTCGCCGAGTTCGTCGGCGCCCAGCCGCCCGCGGCGGTGGAGCGCTTTCTCGACTCGCTGGTCCCGTCCGAGGCCGAGCTGCTGGCGGCGAAGGGCGACGAGGAGTCGCTGCGCCGGGCGGTGGAGCTCGAGCCCACGCGCGCCGATGCCGCCGTGCCGCTGGCGCGGATCCTCCACGGGCGCGGCGCCGAGGACGAGGCGCTCGAGATCCTCGCTCGGGTGCCGGGAAGCTTCGCCGCCGACGGCCTCGCCGCCCGGATCGAGCTCGAACGCTCCGCCCCGCCGGATGTCCCCATCTCCGAGGCGTTCGCGGCGCTCGACAGCGGCGACCGTGAGAAGGCGCTTGACCTGCTCCTCGAAGCGCTTTCCTGCGCCGACGGCGCGCGCGAGGACATCCGCCGCCTGGTCGTCGGCATCCTCGACGAGCTCGGGGTGGAGCACCCGCTGGCGCGCGAGTCGCGGCGGCGGCTGGCCGCGGCCCTGTACTGACGCTGCGGCTGCACGTCCTTCATGGGGTAACGGCGGAGCAGAGCGGCAGGTGATCGTCGCGGCCCGCCACCTCGGCCCCGACGTCGGCGCGCCCTTCAACGAAGCGCTGGAACGCTTCCTGACACGCGGCGAGTCTTTCTAAGCCGCCTCTGGCGCGAGCAGCGTGAGCTGCTCCTCGCCGTCGCCGCTTTGCCGCGCGAGTCCCGCCACCCGCACCCCCAGCAGCCGCACGGGACGTGGCGGGGCGAAGCGCCGGAGCAGCTCCAGCGCCACCGGCCCCACCTGCTCGGCCGCGCTCACCGGCTGCGCCAGCGTCCTGGCCCGCGTGTGGGTTGAGAAATCGTCGAGCCTGACCTTGATGCCGATGGTCCGCCCGCAACGCTCCTGCTCGTGCAAGGCGGCGCACAGCGCCCGCACCAGGCGCTCGAGCACGTGCTCGAGCTCGCGCACTTCGCTGATGTCCCGGTCGAAGGTGGTCTCGCGCGATTCCGAGACCACCTTTCGCTCCTCGCTCACCGGACCGTCGTCCTCGAAGCGGGCCCGGCGCTGAAGCTCGGCGGCGAACCGCGCCCCGAAGCGCGCAGCCAGCTCCTGCGGAGCCGCGGCCGCCAGCGCGCCCAGCGTCTCGATGCCGAGCGCGCGCAGCCGCTCCTGTGTCTTGGGTCCGATCCCGGGCACCAGCCCGCACCGTGCCGACTTGAACCGCTCACGGGCCTGCTCGCGCGAGAGGACGACGAAGCCGCCAGGCTTCTCCGCGTCCGAGGCCACCTTCGCGACCAGCTTGTTGGGGCCGATACCGACCGAGCAGTTGAGCCCGGTGTCCTCGGAGATCGTTCGCCGCAGGCGCCGCATCGCCGCGTGCGGGGCGGGCAGCCCGGTGAGCTCGAGATACGCCTCGTCCAGTCCCACCACCTCGACGAGCGGGGCGAACCGGCGCACGATCGCCATCACCTCACGCGACGCGTCGCGGTAGAAGGCGAAGTCCGGCGCCAGGAAGACGCCTTCGGGGCACAGCCGGCGCGCCCGGGCCGCCGGCATCGCCGATCCCACACCGAAGCGACGGGCCTCATAGGAGGCGGTGGTGACGACCGCGCGCCGCCCCGTCCCGGCGACGATCACGGGACGCCCGCGAAGCCGCGGGCGCCGGCGCAGCTCGACAGAGACGTAGAACGCGTCCATGTCGAGGTGGGCGACGCACCGCTCGGGCACTTGGTCAGAGGCTAGGTGCCCGAGCGGACGCCGCAGTGACACCGCCCAAGTGCGGCGCGAGCTTCGGCTATCGCGAGGCCCACAGCGAGTCGACGCCGCCGAAGCCGAGCGCGCCCGCCGTATTCTGGTTGAGATCCCAGTCGCGACCGGAGACGAACGGCCCGCGGTCGTCGACCACGGCGGTCACGCTGCGCCCGCCGTAGTAGAAGCTGACCTTGGTCCCGCAGGGCAGCGTGCGGTTGGCCACGCCGTAATGGGCATGAAACCCGCAGGCCGTCCCGCCGCCGTCGTCGTACCACGACGCGGTGCTCTGCCGGAACGCGGTGACGGTGCCGGCGTATGCCGAGCTGCCGCCGTTCAGGCGATCGCCGGCAAAGCGCACCCGCAGCCGCTGCCGGTCGGTGCCGGGGGCCGTGAAGCGCAGATCGAAGCCGCCGTGGCGACCGGTGCGCGATCTGGCAAGCGTGTGCCAGCTGCGGCCAGCGCTGCCGATCAGCGTCACCATGCGGCCGGCAACTGCCGGAAGCAGGCGACCGCGGATGTGCAGCGGTTGGGTCCCGAGCGCGCGGATGTTCGCCGCGGGCATCGCGAACCGAGCGGCGCTGGTCAGCCCCCGCGGTGGCTTCGAGGCGAGCGCACTGGCGCCGCCCGAGTTCGCGCTCTGGGCATCAGCTTGACCGGCGGCGAGCGCGACCGCCGACCCGGGGGCTGCGAGTGCAACCGCGCCCACGGCCACGTGGACGGGACGCATCTTGCGCAGGACTAGCTTGGACCTCACGTCGAGGACCTCCTGGTTCACTTCGACCGGGCGCCTACGGGGTTAGCTGTCGGGCTCGCGACCGTCTCCTTGCGCACGTCGAGCGCGCGGAGAATCAGTCGCTACGGCTGCGGCCGGCGCTGAGCGCCGGGCAGTCGATTCGCCCCGGCCAGGTCGAAAGCAGATGCCTGGCAAGTGGGTCCCCCGTTCGCCTCCGCACCGGGCAGGGCGATTCGGCAGGTCGAATACGACTGCACGCAAGGTTGGCATGGCTCTCGCGCTTTCTGTGTGATGCCGATCACACAGCCACCCAAGGTCACACTAAGCGTCGCGGCTGCAAGAATCCGTGGGCGTGGCGAACCCCGACCGGCTCAGCGGCCTAGACAGCTCGTTCCTGCACCTCGAGCACGATGCCTCTCATATGCACGTGGCGGCCTGCACGATCTTCGAGGGCAGCGCCCCGCACTACGACGAACTCGTCGAGGCGATTCTGTCCCGGCTGCACCTGGTCCCGCGCTACCGCCAGCGACTCGCGTTCGTGCCGCTGGAACAAGGTCGCCCGGTGTGGGTCGACGATCCCCACTTCAAGGTCACCTACCACGTCCGTCACACAGCCCTCCCTGGTCCCGGCGGCGAGGAGGAGCTCAAGCGCCTCACCGGGCGAGTCTTCTCACAGGCGCTTGACCGCAGCCGGCCGCTGTGGGAGCTGTGGCTCGTGGAGGGCCTGGCCGACGATCGCTTCGCGCTCCTCTCGAAGACGCATCACGCGCTGGTCGACGGCGTCTCCGGCGTGGACATCGCCACCGTGCTGTTCGACACCTCGCCTGACCCGATGCCCGTGGCGCCGCCGGAGCACGAGTGGGTCCCGCGACCCCTGCCGACGCAGGCGCAGCTGCTGGCGGACGCGGTGCTCGAACGGGCCACGGTCCCGGGCGAGATCGCCAGGGGGTTCCGCGCGGCGCTGCGTGGGCCGCGCCAGGTGGCGGACCGCGTTGGCGAGGCTCTGGTCGGCGTCGGGGCCATGGCCTGGGCCGGCGTCCAGGCGGCGCCACCCAGCCCGTTCAACGTCCGCATCGGGCCGCACCGCCGGTTCACCTGGGTGCAGGGCGACCTGAACGAATTCAAGGCGATCAAGAACGCGCTCGGCGGGACCGTCAACGACGCGGTCCTGGCCGTGGTCGCGGGCGCGCTGGGCCGCTACATGCGCCTGCACGGACACGAGACCGACGAGGTGGTGCTGAAGGCGATGGTTCCCGTCTCGGTGCGTGCCGATGTCCAACGCGGCGCGCTTGGCAACCGGGTCGCGGCGATGTGGGCGCCGCTGCCGGTCGGCATCATCGATCCGGTGCAGCGATTCCTGCGCATCCGCCGCGCGATGGACGGCATCAAGGAGTCGGGCCAGGCGGTGGGTGCCCAGGTGCTCACCGGCCTTTCGGGCTTTGCGCCGCCCACGATCCTCGCGCAGGCTGCACGGCTGCAGGCTCGGCAGCGCCTGTTCAACGTGGTGGTCACCAACATCCCCGGTCCGCAGTTCCCGCTTTACATGCTCGGGCGCGAGCTGATCGCGCTCCATCCAATGGTCCCGCTCGCGGAGAACACCGCGCTCGGGATCGCGATCATGAGCTACAACGGCCAGCTCAACTTCGGGTTGACCGCCGATTACGACGCGCTGGCGGATGTCGAGATGCTGGCCGAGGAGCTGCGAGCGTCGATCGAAGAACTCGCCGCCGCTGCCGGTCCGCAAGGGGATGACGCCAGCGCCGCTCGCCGGCGGCGCGTCGTGCGCGCGGTGGAGTAGGCGCTGCCCGAGCGCCGACGAGGCATCTAGATGCCGGTCTGGCTGGAGCGCCTGCTCATCGGGGTGGCCTCGCTGCTCCTGTCGATCGGCTTGATCGCGATCCTCTCCGGTTTCTTCGCCGGACGCGACCAGGCGGGTGTCTCCGGCTCCTCGGGCAGCCGAATCGGCCAGCGATTCCCGGACCTCGGTCACGCGCACCTCGTCCCGGGCTCGCTGCACCCGGGATACAACTCGAATCCCCCCACGAGCGGCGCGCACGTTCCCGTCCCGGTCACCACTCAGGGTGCCGCGCTGACCGACGACCAGCTGCTGCAGGCGCTCGAGGTGGGCGACGTGGTGATCATGTACGGCGCGCCGCATCCTTCTGCGCGCCTGGTGGCGTTCGCACGCAGCTTCGGGATGTTCACACCGCAGCTCGCCGCCGCTGGACAGGCGGTGGTGCTTGCGCGACGCCCGGGCACGCGCGGGCTGATCGCGCTGGCGTGGACGCGGATCTTCCGCGTGAGCGGCGCCGACGATCCGATCCTGCGGCAGTTCGTGCAGCAATCGCTCGGCCACGGCGGCCCCGGCCGCTAACTTCAGCGTCGTGGCCGGGCCGCTCGACATCGCCCTCTGTCAGATCAACGTAACCGTCGGCGACATCGCTGGCAACGAGCGCAGGATCCTCGACGGCCTGCAAGCCGCAGCCCGCGCCGGCGCGCAGCTCGCGCTCTTCCCGGAGCTGGCGGTCACCGGGTATCCGCCCGAGGACCTGCTCCTCAAAGAGCATTTCCTGGCCGCCGCCCGCGAAGCGCTGGAGCGGATTGCCGCCCACGCCGAGGGGCTCGTCGCCCTGGTGGGCTTTCCCGAGCGCGCCGACGACGTCTACAACGCATGCGCAGTGCTCGCCGACGGGACCGTGCAGGCGATCTACCGCAAGGTGTTCCTGCCCAACTACGGCGTCTTCGACGAGCAGCGTTACTTCCAGTCCGGCACCGGTGGCGCCTTGCTCGAGCTCGATGACGTCGCCGTCGGCTTGACCGTCTGCGAGGACATCTGGGAGCCGGGTCCCCCGGCCTCCGACGAGGCGCTGGCCGGCGCCACGCTGCTCGTCAACATCTCGGCGTCTCCGTATCACGCCGGGAAGGGCTCCGAGCGCGAGCGGATGCTGATTCAGCGCGCGCGGGACAACCTCGCCGTGGTCGCGTTCTGCAATCTCGTCGGCGGTCAGGATGAGCTCGTGTTCGACGGTCACTCGCTGGTGATCGACCACGAGGGCACCGTCCTCGCCCGTGCCGCCCAGTTCGAGGAGGAGCTGTTGCTGGCGACGGTCGATCCCGAGGGCCCGCGCAGCGTGCGCCTGCGCGATCCCCGCCACCGGCCGGCGATCCGGCATTCGCATCACGCGGCGCCGGTGATCGCCAGCGCCAAGCTGTCGGAGAAGGTCGCAGAAAAGGCGCGCGAGGTCGGCGGGCCCCTCTGCGAGCCGCTCGACCGCCTGGCCGAGGTATATGCGGCGCTGGTCCTCGGTCTGCGCGACTACGTCGAGAAGAACGGCTTCCGCCACGTGGTGATGGGAATCTCCGGTGGAATCGACTCGGCGCTGGTGGCGACGATCGCGGTTGACGCGCTGGGCAGCGAACGGGTGTCGGCGGCGGTCATGCCCTCCCCGTATTCCTCGACCGAGACCCAAGCCGATGCCCGCCAGCTCGCGGCGAACCTGGGCATTGAGACGATCGAGCTGCCGATCGAGGAGGCGATGGGGGCCTACGAAGCGACGCTGGCTGGTGTGTTCGACGGCCGTGAGCACGATCTCACCGAGGAGAACCTGCAGGCCCGTATCCGCGGCAACCTGCTGATGGCGCTGTCGAACAAGTTCGGCTGGCTGGTGCTGACCACCGGCAACAAATCCGAGATGGCGGTCGGCTACTCGACGCTCTACGGCGACACCGCCGGAGGGTTCGCGGTGATCAAGGACTGCCCAAAGACCCTGGTGTACGAGCTGGCCAGGCACCGCAACGCCGTCGCGGCCGATGCGCCGCCCATTCCCCAGTCGATTGTCGACCGAGCGCCCAGCGCGGAGCTCCGCGCCGATCAGGTGGATGCCGACTCACTGCCGCCCTATGACGTCCTCGACCCGATCCTCGACGGCTATATCGAGGACGACCTGCACACCGAGGGGCTGGTGCTGCGTGGGTTTGAGGCAGCCGACGTCGAGCGCGTGATCGGGATGGTCGATCGCGCCGAGTACAAGCGGCGGCAGGCCCCGCCGGGGATCAAGATCACGACGCGCGCCTTCGGCCGGGACCGGCGGATGCCGATCACCAACCGCTACGGCAGCTGAGCTTCCCGGACCGCGATCGTCATCCGGGTGAGGACGCAGAGTCGTCCTTCCTCGTCAGTGAACTCCACCTCCCACACCCAGGTGCTGCGGCCGCGATGTTTGCGCAGCGCGCGCGCGTGGATCGTGCCTGCGGTGATCGGGCGCAGGAAGCTGGTCTGGTTGGAGAGCCCCATCGCCTGGTTGCCATCGGGCAGAACTGCCAGCGCTGTGGCCAGCGAGGCGAGGCTCTCGGCGATCGAGGCGTAAACACCACCGTGGACGAGCCCGGCCGGCTGCTTGTGCTGGTCGCTGACGACCACGCTGCCGGCGGCCTCCAGCTCGCTCACGGCCTCGACGGTGAGGCCGTAGAGGGCGTCGAAGCCGTGGTCGGCGCGGTAGGGAAGCTCGAAGTGCATGTGGGCGGACCATATTCGGTTCGCCCAGCGCGCCATTCCGCGGTGGGCTGCTCTACGCTACGGCCCGCGATGGCCTCGCTCGAAACCCTCCCGCCTGACCAGCGCGCCGTCCTCCAGCTGGTGCTACAGCGCGGCCGCGGCTATGACGACATCGCCAGGATGCTGTCGATCGACCGCGCCGGGGTGCGCGAACGCGCCCTCCAGGCATTCGACGCCCTGGGCCCGCAGACCCGGGTGCCTCCGGAGCGGCGCGCGCTGATCACCGATTATCTTCTCGGTCAGCTGCCCGAGCGCGTCACCGAGCAGACGCGAGACCGCCTCGGCGAGTCCGCCAGTGAACGCGCCTGGGCGCGGGTGCTGGCAGCCGAGCTCGCGCCGCTGGCGAGCAGCCCGCTGCCGGAGATCCCGGTCGACTCCGGGCGCGAGGAAGCCGTGGCGACGCGGGCGCGCAAGGAGCCGGCCGTCGAGGAGGAGGAGACGGTCGCGCCCGACTACGGCTTACGCGAGCCCGAGGCCGAGGCCGAGGCCGAGGCCGCGGAGCGTCCGACCTCCCGCCGGGGCGGCGCGCTGCTGCTCGGACTGGGCGCGCTGGCGGTGGTCGTCGCGGTCGTGGTTGTGATCATCGCCAGCAGCGGCACAAGCAAGAAGCACACCGCCAGCACCACCGCCAAGATCCCGTCGACGAGCACACCGGCAACCACCACCAACGGTGCCCAGCTGATCGCCCAGGTCAACCTGGTCTCGCCGGCTGGCGGCAAGAAGAGCGCGGGCGTCGCCCAGGTGATCCGGCAGGGTGCCAATACCGGACTGGTGATCGTCGCGCAGGGGGTGCCGCCCAACACCAGCCACGACGCCTACGCCGTGTGGCTCTACAACTCCCCCTCCGACAGCCACATCCTCGGCTTCGTCAACCCGGGGGTGAAGACCAACGGCAAGCTCCAGACCGCAGGCGTGCTGCCGGGCAATGCCTCGCATTACAAGCAGTTGCTGGTCACGCTCGAGACGCAGGCAAAGCCCACCGCCCCGGGCAAGATCGTGCTCCAGGGCGCGATCAACCTGTGAGATAGCGCTGCGCTGCGCCGCGGCGCTCAGGCGGTGATCTGCGCGAGCCCGTCAAGGGCCTCCTCGAGCTTCTTCGCGGTGGCACGGCGCAGCAGCAGTCCGCCGGTGCGGGAATAGCCGCGCAGCTTCTGTCGCTGGGCGATCGTCACGCGGGTGCCCTCCGCGTGGGGCTCGAGCACGACCTCGGTTACCGCCTCGTGGAGGACCCGCTCGAACGGTGTGCCGGGAATCTCCTGCTCCCACGCCCGCCGCCATGGCGGCTCGGATTCGAGCAGGTGGAAGTCCACGCGCACGGGGCGCCCCCGCTTGGTGATGAACACCTGGGTCCAGCGGTCGCCGTGCACGTTCTCCATCCGCTTGACTCCCGGCCACCACCGGGGCATGTGGTGAGGATCCTCGAGCAGCTCCCACACCCGCTGGGGCGCGGCGGCGATGGTCCGGCTGCGACGAGCGGTGGCCAGGTCCAGCTCCTATTCGTCGTAGCGGATCAGCGAGTGGACGTGGTAAGGCGCCAGCCGCTCACGGCCGCCCAGGAAAGCGAGCTCCACCAGGAACACGCAGCTGACGACCTCGGCGCCGAAGCGCGTGACCAGATCGCAGACGGCGCCTGCGGTCCCCCCGGTGGCCAGGAGATCGTCGTGCACGAGCACGCGCGCGCCGCCGGCCAGGGCGTCGGCATGCACCTCGAGCGCATCGATCCCGTACTCGAGCGCATACTGGGCGCTGACCGTCTCGTGGGGCAGCTTGCCCGGCTTGCGCGCGGGCACGAAGCCCGCGCCGAGCTGGCGCGCCAGCGCGCCGCCCAGGATGAAGCCGCGTGCCTCGGCGGCCACCACGAAGTCCACGTCGAGCTCGGCGGCGAAACGCGCCAGCCTCTGGACGGCCCCGTCGAGCCCGCGCGGATCGAGCAGCAGCGGCGTGATGTCCTTGAAGACGATGCCCGGCCGCGGGAAATCCGGGATGTCACGGATGAAAGCCTGAAGGTTGACTGCGCCATCGCGTTCAGTGCTCAAACGCGCTCCTCGCTCGCCGGCCGGCTGCCGACCTAGGTAGCGATCTTTCGCAGATCGCGGACCAGCAGCAGGTGCTTGAGGTGCGTGGTCACCGAGGCGAGATTCTCGAGCGCCTCGATCGCCTCCTTGCGCCGTTCGGGATTGCGCGAGCGCAGCGCGGGCGCGAGGATGCTCTGCAGCAGCTGCGCCTCCCGATCCGCCGAGCTGCGAAACACGCGCAGGTTGCGTCCGCCGACGCCGTAGCGCGCCAGCTCGGACACCGCCCGCACGATCTCGCGCTCGGTCTCCTCGAAATAGCGCACGCCGCCGCGGCTCTCACCCTTGATCACCCCGAACTCGACCAGCTCGGACACCAGCTTGGGATCGGCTCCAGTTTCCTCCACGACCTCCTCGAGCGTGTACAGCGCGCCGGGCTCGCGGTCGCTCACCATCGTGGCACGCCGCAGCGAGCGGCCGTCCGCGGGCGTTACGTCTCGTTCGGAGCGTCCGGCGGCAAGCTCCTGGCGGATCACTCGGAGCGGGAGGAACTCATCGCGCTGGAGGCGCAGAATCGTCCGCAGCCGCTGGATGTCGGTCTGCGTGTAGAGCCGGTAACCCCCCTGCGTGCGCCGCGGCGCGAGGAGCTTCTGGTCCTCCAGGTAGCGGATCTTCGAGATCGAGATGTCCGGAAACTCCTGCAGCAGGGCCTTGCACACGGCGCCGATCGTCACCGCCTTCTGGCGCGGCTGCTCGCTGTCGGCCGCGGCCGCATCCGGAAGCTCGAGCTCGGGGGCGGTGGCGTCGGGCGGAACCATCAGCGGCTCAGGAACGCGAGCTTGTACTTGCCGATCTGCAGCTCATCCCCGTCGGCCAGACGGTGCGATTCGATCCGGCGGCGGTTGACGTAGGTGCCGTTGAGCGAGCCGAGGTCGTCGAGGTAGTAGTCGTTTCCCCGCCGCACGAGGACGGCGTGATCGCGCGAGACGGTGACGTCGTCGAGGAAGATGTCGCTGTCCGGCCGGCGGCCCAGCGTCAGCCGGTCACGCTCGAGCGGGAAGCTCTCCCCCGACCGTCCACCGCCGGCGCGAATCACCAGGGCGGCTCCGCGCTCGATCACGTCCGCCAGGTCGAGCTCCTCGATCTCGCCGGTCTCCCCCACCTTGTAGCTGGCGGTGGTAGCGCCGGGCGGCGGCTCCGAACCGCCGAGGAAGGCACCACACCGCTGGCAGTAATTGGCGCCGTCATCGTTGGCGAAGCCGCACTCAGGACAGTGCTGAGCCACCGAACGCGGACTCCGGCTACTCGGAGTCGGTGGCCGGAACGCGGCCGGCAAGAATGTCCGTGAGCTGCTGGACGTCCGCACCGCTGATCACCAACTCGCCACTCTCGTCCTTCTTGCGCAGGCGATTGACCAATTCGGCACGCAGGATGTCGATCTTGCCGTGCAGGATCCGGCGCTTGTAGGAGATCTCCATCTCCTCCTCGGTCAGCTGCTTGATCAGCTCCTTGAGCTCCTGGTCGGACAGCGAACCGAGATCGGGAAAAGTGTCCATTCTTAGAAGTACCCCCGAGCTGCAGTCGTAATGGGCTTGAGCGGCGAGTATACCCGCGCTTCGCAGAGGGTCAAGCTTAACTTGAGCCTTTGGCAGCGTCAATTGCGCGCACGCAGCTGGCTGATCCCGTGGCGGAGGTACAGGATCGTCGCCAGCCAGGCCAGCGCCATCCCGGCGTAGAGCAGAACGAGCGCGAGCCAGTGCACGCCGGCCATGGCGAAGAACGGCGCGCCCATCACCGGCGCCACCGCCAGCCTCCCGGGCCAGTTGATCCGCAGCTCGACGCCGCGGCGCAGGCCGTAGCGGCTGAGGGCCAACATCAGCAGCTCGCGGGCGATGATTACGGCCAGCGCCCAACGCGGAAGCAGCGAGAAACGCCACGCCACCACCATTCCCGCCACGACCAGGACACGGTCGACGACCGGGTCCAGCAACGCGCCGAGGCGGCTGTACTGGCCCGTGAGGCGGGCGAGGAAGCCGTCCAGGTAATCGGCCCAACCGATGACGGCGAACAGCACCACGGCGAGCGCGTCCCGCCCATTGCGGCTCGACAGCGCCACCACCAAGAAGACGGGGATCGCGGCGAGACGGACGAACTCGATCGCGTTCGGCAGCGTCCAGGGTCGCAGCGGCGCTCCGGCGAGCGTCTGCGGTGGCGGCGCTCCGGAGCGGTCGATGCCGAACAGCCGGCGCTTGGTCGGCGGACTCACGACCTCGGCGAGCACCACCCGCTCACGGCAAGCCGCGCCAGATCTCGGCGATTGACTCCGCCGCGCCCTCGACCGGGACCGTCCGCGCCTCGCGCCCACGCCTGATCTGGACCTCGACCCCCTCGCCGGCCAGCGTCCGGCGCCCGACCGTGACGCGCGCGGGGCATCCCAACAGCTCGGCGTCGGCGAACTTCTCGCCAGGGCCGATGTCGCGGTCGTCGTACAGCGTCGCGAGCCCGAGGTCGCCGAGCTCGGAATACAGCTTGTCGGCGAGCCGCCGCTCCTCGCCACCCTGGCGTCCCAGCACGACGACCTCGAGGTCGAACGGGGCGATCGACCGGGGCCAGGAGATGCCCTGCTCATCGGCGTACTGCTCGACCGCCGCCGCGGCGGCGCGCGCGGGGCCGAAGCCGTAGGAGCCCATCCACACCAGCTGCGAGGCGCCAGACGCGTCGAGGTATCTGGCCCCCAGCGGCTCCGAATAGCGCGTGCCGAGCTTGAAGATGTTGCCGACCTCGATCGCCGGCTCGATCCGCACGGTGGCGCCGTCGACCGTGTCGCCGGCGACCACGGTGCGGACGTCCACCGGCTCGAAGGCGAAATCGCGGCCTGGCTCCACGCCGCGCAGATGGGCGTCGGGCCGGTTGGCGCCGGTCACGTACCCGCCGGGTCCGACGCCGCCGTCGAGCAGCACCGGCACCTCCGCCTGCACCGGTCCGATGTAGCCAGGCGGTCCGATTCGCCGCTGTACCTCCTCAACCCGCGCAGGCCGAAAGTCCTGGCCGAGCGCGCTGCGCAGCTTGATGTCGTTGACGCGGTGATCGCCGCGGACGACGACGAGCCGCATGTCATTGCCGTCGAGGACCACCGGATATGCCTTCAGCAGCGCGCCGGGTTCAACGCGCAGCGCGCGGGAGACGTCCTCGACGGTCGTGAGCCCGGGGGTGTCGACCTGCTCCGGGGCCTCCAGCGGCGGCGGAAGCCTGACCGGCTGGGGCGTCGCGCTGGCCACCTCGACGTTCGCCGCGTACCCCGAGGCCAGCGCCACCTCGTTCTCCCCAGCCGCGCACGGCGCCATGTACTCGTCGGCTCCCAAACCACCCATCATCCCCACGTCGGCCTGGACGCGATACCACTCCAGCCCGCAGCGATCGAGCATCCGGTCGTAGGCCCTGACGTGCAGCTGGTAGGCGGTATCCAGCCCTTCCGCGTCGCGGTCGAAGGTGTAGGAGTCCTTCATGATGAACTCGCGGGTGCGCAGGACACCGGCGCGCGGCCGCGGCTCGTCGCGCTCCTTGACCTGAAAGTGGTAGAGGATCAGCGGCAGGTCCCGGTAGGAGCGAACCGCCGCGGCCACGTGGCTGGTGACGACCTCCTCGTGCGTCATCGCCAGCACCATGTCCGCCCCACGGCGATCCGCGAGCTTGAACAGCTCATCGATGCCGTAGCGACCGCTGCGCCGCCACAGCTCAGCGGGGTGCAGCACCGGCATCAGCATCTCCTGACCGCCGATGGCGTCCATCTCCTCACGCACGATCTGTTCGATCCTTCGGTGCACCCGCCAGCCCGCGGGCAGCCATGACCACAGACCTGAACCGATCTGGCGGATCAGGCCAGCACGCACCATCAAGATGTGCGACACGGCCTCAGCGTCAGACGGAGGCTCGCGTTCGGTGGGCAGAAGGTACGCGGAAAGGCGGGTCATGCGAGCGCGAAGCGTATCCGGGAGCCCGCGTCGAGAAGGGCTCAGGCTCACGGGTTCGTCTGATAGAACGCGGACTCACCGATTCCTCCAAGGAGCGCTCGACATGGCCTACTCAGTTCCGCCCCTCCCGTACGACTACAACGCGCTCGAGCCGCACATCGATGAGCAGACGATGCGCGTCCATCACGACAAGCATCACCAGGCATACGTCGACAAGGTCAACGCTGCGCTGGAGGGGACCGAGTGGGCGGAGCGGGACGTTCGCGAGGTGCTCGAGAACCTCGGAGCGCTGCCCGACGACAAGCGCGGAGCAGTGCGCAACAACGGCGGCGGGCACTACAACCACTCGCTGTTCTGGGAGTGGATGTCCCCGGACGGCGGAGGCGAGCCCGACGGCGAGCTCCGCGCCGCGATCGAGTCCGCCTTCGGGTCCTACGATGAGTTCAAGTCGAAGTTCAAGGATGCGGGCGTGAACCAGTTCGGCTCGGGCTGGTCCTGGCTCGTGCACGACGGCTCTTCGCTCGCCGTGGTCTCCACCCCGAACCAGGACAATCCGGTCAGCGACGGTAAGACCCCGCTGCTTGGCGTCGACGTCTGGGAGCACGCCTACTACCTCAAGTACCAGAACCGCCGGCCCGACTACATCGACGCCTGGTGGAACGTCGTGAACTGGCCAAAGGTGGCTGAAGGCTTCGCCGCGGTGAGCTGACCGCGGCGCGCTGCGCGCGCGCAACTTAATCCGCGAGATCCGGTTAATCCCGGGATGGCGCCGGGCCTCACCTCCCTCGCGCGCCGCGGGCGCGCCGCGGCAGCGATCATCCTCGCCGGGCCGGCCGCCGCGCTCGCCGCCGATCTCGCCGCGCCGGCCAGCGGCCACGCCCGCGCCTCGGCGAGCATCGCGAACCCGATCCAGATCGAGAACGCACGTCCCGGCGACTCCGGCTGGCAGCTACCGCCAGGCACCGGGAAGGTCATCACCGGCTACGCCTCGGAGACGAGCGTGGCCCCGGGCGAAACCGTCCACCTGCACGTCTCCGCCCCCCAGGGTGAGCGCTATCGGGTGCAGCTGTACCGCCTCGGCTGGTACCACGGGAGCGGCGGCCGCCTGATCATGTGCACACCGGGATGCGGCGCCAGTCGACCGGCCGTCTGGCAGCCGGCTCCCACGGCACCCGATCCGAGCAGCCACCTGTTCTCCGCCCCCTGGTCGGTGACCGACGAGATCACGCTTCCGCCGACCGCCGTGTCGGGCTACTACGAGGCCAGGCTCGAGATCGTCGGCGGCGATGACGCCGGCGCGGTGGGAATGGTGCCGCTGATCGTGCGCGAACCTGCGCCCAGCGCCGCCGTGCTGGTGCAGGTGCCGGTCAACACCTGGCAGGCCTACAACTCCTGGGGCGGTAAGAGCCTGTACGGCAAGGCCGGCACCCACGCCACCGAAGTGTCCTTCGATCGCCCCTACGACGCGCAGGTTCTCCACGATATGGCGCTCAACCTGGAACTGCCGTGGGTTCACTTTCTCGAGCGCAGCGGCGTCGACCTCGCCTATCAGACCGACGTCGACACTGACGCCGATCCCGATTCGCTGCTCGAGCATCGGCTCGTCTTCTCGATCGGCCACGACGAATACTGGAGCCAGGCGATGCGCGATGCCTTCACCCGCGCGCGCCGACACGACACGAACCTGATGTTCGGCTCCAACAGCGGGTTGTGGCGGATGCGCTACGGCGATGATCGCCGCACGGTCGTGGAGTGGCGAAACCCGAATGCCGACCCGGCGCGCGACCCGCATACCGACACGGGCGAGTTCAGGCAGTTCGGGGAGCCCGAGTGCCGCCTGATGGCTGTGCAGTACGAGGACTACGCGCAACGCTGGCTCCTGGCCAAGCCGACCGATTACACGGTGGTCGGGGCGTTCAGCGATCCGTGGCTGGCGGCCGCGGGACTGAAGCCCGGTGACGTGGTGCCAGGTGTCGTCGGCTATGAATGGGACTCGCTCTCGCCCCGCTGCTTCCCAGGCCGGGTGATCCAGCTGATGCACGGCGTGTTCCCCGGCTCCGACGGCGTCCCGCGCAGCGCCGACA
>Ga0066662_10000555_pt1 | contig 16531 bp, 14 predicted proteins | sample GraSoiAngelo_111_FD_133939 | JGI IMG/M metagenome (GOLD analysis project Ga0066662, IMG submission 133939) | Grasslands soil microbial communities from the Angelo Coastal Reserve, California, USA - 14_0903_12_40cm | ecosystem: Environmental > Terrestrial > Soil > Grasslands | place: USA...
CGCAACGACACGCTGTGGCGGCGGACGCTCGGGGCCGATTCCGTGCAGGTCTATCACGAGCCCGATGAGCTGTACGACGTGAGCGTCGGCCGCAGCGCGGACCGGCGCATGATCTTTCTCACCGCCGTCAGCAAGACCGACGACGACGTGCGCTACGTCGACGCGGCCCGTCCGGCCGACCCGCTGCGCACGATCGTGCCGCGCCGCGCGAACCTGCGCTACTTCGCGAACCACCGCGAAGGCAAGTTCTATTTCCGCACCAACCTCGACGCCCCGAACTTCCGCATCGTCACGGCGCCGGACAGCGCGCCCGGCGCGACCGCCGGGTGGACCGACGTCGTCGCATACCGGCCGGCCGTCAACGTCGCGGGCTACGACGTGCACCGCGACTTCATGGTGATCAGCGAGCGCGAGGCCGGGCTCGACCAGCTCGAGGTGCTCGACTTCGCCACCGGCGCGCGCCACCGCGTCGCCTTCGACGAACCCGCCTACGCGGTGTTCGGCGCGGCGAACGTGGAGTACGCGCAGCGCACGTGGCGGTTCTCGTACCAGTCGCCGGTCACGCCGTCGACGGTGGTCGAGTACGACCCGTTCGCGCGCACCCGCCAGGTGCTCAAGCAGACGGAGGTGCCGGGCTACGACCGCGCGCGCTACGTGGTGGACCGCGTGTTCGCGACGGCCTCCGACGGCACGAAGATCCCGCTCACGGTGACGCGCCGGCGCGACACGCCGCTCGACGGCACCGCGCCCGCGCTGCTGTACGGCTACGGCTCGTACGGCATCACGATCCCCGACACGTTCTCGGCGACGCGCCTGGTGCTGCTGGACCGCGGCGTCGTGTACGTGACCGCGCACATCCGCGGCGGCGGCGAACTCGGCGAGCCGTGGCGCGAAGCGGGGCGCATGATGAACAAGCGCAACACCTTCACCGATTTCATCGCCGCCGGCGAGTATCTCGGCAACGCGAAGATCGCCGCGAAGGACAAGATCGTGATCGAAGGCGGGAGCGCCGGCGGGCTGCTCGTCGGCGCCGTGCTCAACATGCGCCCCGATCTGTGGCGCGCGGCGATCGCCGAAGTGCCGTTCGTCGACGTTCTCAACACGATGCTCGACGCGAGCCTGCCGCTCACGACCTCCGAGTACCGGGAGTGGGGCAATCCGAACGAAGCCGCCGCGTACGCGTACATGCGCACGTACTCGCCGTACGACAACGTCGCGCCGCGCGCGTATCCCGACGTGCTGGTGGAAGTGTCGCTGAACGACTCGCAAGTGCCGTACTGGGAGGGCACGAAGTTCGCCGCGCGCCTGCGCGCGCTGACGACGAGCGGCAAGCCGGTGCTGCTGAAGGCGAACCTCGCGGCAGGCCACGGGGGCGCGTCCGGCCGCTACGACGCGCTGCACGAAACGGCGTTCAACGACGCCTACATGCTGACGCGGATGGGCATCGACCATTGAGCCGAGGGTGATGCGATGCCGTACGATTTCGACCAAGCCGACACGCTGATCTACAGCGACGACCCCGAGGCGCTCTCGGCGGTGGTGCGCGGTTTACCGGTCCGCATCGCGACGCCGACCAACGCGATCATCTACGAAGCGGAGGTGGGCGGCGGGCGCAAGCGCGTGTTCTACTATCACCAAAACTTCGATCCGGCGCCACGCACGCTCGGCGTTCGCGTCGTCAACCTCGGCGCAGCCGTCCGCCTTCGCGTCATCGCGTACACGGAGCCGCCCGCGAGCAGCGTCGTTGGGGTGGGACATCGTAGCGTCGCCGGATTTTTGCGCGCGCTGATCGCCGGGTCGTGGAAAGAGCTCGGCTTGCAAGCCCTCGACCGGCCCGGCCATGACGCGACGCTCGCGGTGTCCGTCGCGGGGCCTGGAAAACTTGCGAGCGCGTTCGTGGAGGTCGACGTCCCCGCCGGGTCGCGGCTGAAAATCCAAGTGATCTCCGCCGCGTCCGAAGCGTCGCTGAACAGCGTCGGCATCAACGGGCCGGGCCCGGGTCCGGGTGACGGCATCGGTCGCAGCGGCGTATTCGATTTGACGCGCGGCGGTACGACGCAGGGCGACTATGCGGCGCTGACATGGGACGTGAACAACGATCCGCTGGAGATCGTGATCCCCGATCCCGCGCCGTTTCCGAACGCGAAAGTGCCGCGGGTGTCGGCTGGGCGCGTTCCCGCGGAGGCCGTGTTCGGCGTTTTCACGCGTCGTACCGTCGCGTTGTCCAACGCGACTGATTCCAAGGTGGACGTCGGCGTGTACGCGCAAGCCGCCGGCGGCAAATCGCCCGGAACGTGCATGGTGAATCACGACGTCATCGAGCTCGGCACGATGACGTCCGGCGATCGCGGCAAGCGGCCCAGCTACGAGGTGGCGACGTTCACCGTTGCCGCGCGTGCGAACGGCAGCCCAATGCTCGACATTCTCGGTACGGTCGATCCCTCCGGTAGCAGCCCGTTGTCGATCGTCATCGCGAAGCGGGGCACGTTGCCTGAAGCGCCCGCCGGAAAACAGATCGTGTTCCGCCCCGGCGGCGGAGCGTGGCAAGCGTAGAGTACGCCGACTACGAAGCTTTCGTCGTGTCGCGAGGGCGCGCGCGCGACGCGTCGAAAGGCGCTCCCGAACCCGGCCGTTTCCAAATAGTCGGGAACCGTGCATTGCAACGGCCCTCCGATTCGACCCACAAGGCGGGACGCCGGCGGCAACCTCTACGTGCTCGACAACTTCTTCGCGGGGTCGGGCCAAAGCCAAGTCGAGTTCTGCCGCGTCATCACGTACGGCCCGAACGACTCGGGCACGCCGACGGTGCCCGAGTATCTCTGCGATCCGAGCAGCCCGACCCAAGGCGAGGGGATCGCGCGCAACACGTCGGGCGGGTACGACGTCGCGTTTCGCATCGGTAGCCCGGCGACGGGCTACGACGTGCGGCGATTCGACTCGGGCGGCACCGCCATCAACACGCTTCCGTTAGCGTCCGGTGTCGCGCCCATCAGCCTCGCGACGGACCGCGGCGGCCACGACTACATCGATCCGTTGTTCCAAAACGGCCGCATCCTGGAGTACGCTCCCGCGACCACCGACCCCGCCGCGCCGAGCCGCGACTACAACGTAACGTGCTGTGCGAAGCTGGACGCGCTGGCCGTGTCGCAGATCGTTCCCAAGACGATCTACGCGGTCGTGCTCCAAGACGCCGGCGGCGTGGCGAACGAGAAGATCATCGCGCTCGCGCCGGGCGCCACCACGCCGTCGCGCACGCTCGGGCCGTTTCCGCAGCATTACATCACGGCCATGGCCGTCGACTCGCAAGGCCTGCTGTACGTTGCGATGAACCCGGTCGCCGGCGGCGTCGGATCGTCCATCCGCGTGTATGCGAGCGACGCCGTCGGCACGCCGACGCCGCTGCGCAAGATCGTGCCGAATCCGGCTATCGGGGAAATTCGCGGGCTCGCGATCTTCGAGTAATTCGAACGCCGGAGCGCGTATCCGACGCGGCGGCCGGAACTGCCGGCGTTGCGCCCGAGACGACCATGAGCGCGATGCGTTTCGCCGTCCGGGCGGCGATGAGGTTGCCGCGCTTCGCGCCCGACGCCGCCGCGCCGTCGAACAGCACGTCGAGCTGTTCGGCGACGTCGTCGGGGTTCTGCAATCCCGCTTCCACGGCGCGTTCGCGAAACCACGCGCGCCGCTTCGCCAGCAAATGTTCGATCAGCCGGCGCGCGGGATGCCCCGGTTCGGTGAGCTCGGCGGTGAAGATGATGTACGGGCAGCCGCGGTACTCGCTTCCGTCCAAGAACATCTCGAGCTGGTCGAACGCGCCGAGGATGCGCTCGACGGGCGCGCCGTGCTCGGGAAATTGCACGCGCGGGGCGCGGCGCAGCGACGCCGCGATCAGCTCGTCCTTCGAGCGGAAGTGCCGGTAGAGCGTCCGCTTCGTCAAGCCGGCCGTCGCGGCGACCAAATCGACGCCGACGGCGTGGATGCCGTCGCGGTAGAAGAGGCGCGCGGCCACTTCGGCGATGTAGTCAGGCATCGGCTGCCCCGCGGGACCTCGTAAGCGCATACGGGACCGTTTTGCCGCCCACGTATACCGGCCTGTATACGTGCTCGTACACAGGGCCGTATCCCAGCGGCTCGGTAGCGGCGGAGCATGAAGAAAGACTCGCTCGCGGCGGTGGTGGCGTCTGGTGCGCTCGTGCTCTCGGTGTCGCTCGGAATCCGCCAGACGTTCGGGCTGTTCATCGGACCGATCGCGGCGGATCATCTCGTCACCGTCGGGTTTCTGTCGTTTGCGATCGCGTTGCAAAATCTCATCTGGGGGCTCGCGCAACCGTTCGCCGGCGCGCTCACCGACCGGTTCGGCCCCACGCCCGTCGTCGCCGCCGGCGCACTCGTGTACGGCGCGGGGCTGCTCGCGGTGGTGCACCGTCCTGACGCGCTTGCGATCGTGCTCGGGTTCGGCGTGCTCGTCGGGATCGGCCAAAGCGCGATGACGTTCGCCGTCGTCATCGCGTCGGTCAGCCGAGCGGCGGATGGGGCGCGGCGCGCCACCGCGGTGGCGATCGCGGCGGCAGGCGGCTCGCTGGGGCAAGTCGCGCTGGTCCCCGTCGCGCAGATCGCGATCTCGCACGCCGGCTTCCGAGCCGGCCTGACCATCCTCGCCGTGGTGCTCATCGCCGTCGCGCCGATGGGGTTGCTGCTCCGGCGGCGCGCGCAAGTCGCCGAAGTCACGAGCGTTCCGGTCGCGGCGAGCTCGGCGATTCGCACGGCGCTGCGGGATCCGAACTTTCTGTTCCTCACGGCGGGCTTCTTCGCGTGCGGTTTTCAGCTCGCGTTCATGGGCGTACACCTGCCGATGTACCTGGGCATGTGCCACATCGGCGCGAACGTCAGCGCGGCCGCGCTGGCGACGATCGGGTTCTTCAACATCATCGGCAGCTTCGGCTTCGGCCGCGCCGCCGACCGCGTGCAGCCCCAACTGCTGCTCGCCATCCTGTATGCCGTGCGTGCGACGGCGACCGCGATCTTTCTGATCGTCCCCGTCACCGCCGTGACGACGCTGCTGTTCGCGGTGGTGATGGGGCTGACGTGGCTAGGCACCGTGCCGCTCACGAACATGGTGATCGCCCGGCTGCACGGCTTGCCGAATCTCGGCGCGCTGTTCGGCGTGTGCTTCGTCGGTCATCAAGTGGGAAGCTTTTTCGGGGCCCTCGCCGGCGGCCTCGCGGTGCAGTATACCGGCTCGTACACGCCGGTGTGGATCGCGATCGTCGCGGTGGGCTACGCCGCCGCGCTCCTCAACCTCCCGATCCGCTATCGGTCGCCGCTCGTCGCGGCCTCAGCGTGACGCATGCGACCCGCATCGAGCGACGGATGCACGTCGGGTAGGTAGCCGGCTTTGAATACCGCCACGATTGCCGGCGGCGTGAGGACGTCCACGTCGCCATGGTTCGGACGCGGTTGCCGGTCGCCGTACCCGGCGTCACCCCAGGCAACGAGCTCGTCGTGCCACACGATGCGCGGGATTCCGTCGATCGACACGTACGTTCCGTCGGGGAGCGTCGCGACGTCGCTGCGCCGCGTCCGCTTCGCGCGGCCGTCGAGCCGCTGCGCGTGCAACACGGCGTCCATCGCTTCGGCACCGGCGGGTCCGCCGAAACAGCGTTCCCACAGGGCGCGAAAGCGCTTGTAATCGGCGTTGCGGCACTCCGCGCACGGGCGGTGCCCCGCCGCGAACGCCGTCGCCTCATCGAGGAAGAAGAGCTCCGTCCACCTGCGCGGGGTCATCACCGTGCGATGCCGGCCGCGAAACGCGAGGCGGCAGGCGATCCAGCGCTTCAGCTGCGTCGTGCGCACGATGCGGCGGCGATCGTCGTGCAGCACGCCGCGGTTGCCGATCACGAGCCCGCGACCGCTCAGCGCGACGATCTCGCCGGTCGGCATCACGCGGTTCTGCAGCGGCACCGCGGCCTCAGCACCGTTCCGGTTCGACGAGCGGCCGCCGCATGAACAGCGTCGCCTGCGGGTTGTCGTTGTAGCGCGCGGTATGCTCGTATCCGCGCCGTTCGTAGAAGCGCACCGCGTCGGCGAGGTCGTCGAACGTGTCGAGATAGACGGCCCGAAAACCGCGCCCGAATGCGAACGTCTCGAGCGCGTCCATGAGCGCCGCGGCGACGCCGCTTCCGCGCTGCGCGGGCCGCACGTACAAGCGCTTCACCTCGCAGGCCCCCGGTTCGAGATCCGGCAGCGGCCGCATCGCCACGCAGCCGACGACCTCGTCGCCGGCCTCCGCCAGCCACAACGCGCCGGGGCCGTCGAGATACGCGCGCAGCGTCTGCGCGTCGTCGCGGACGACGACCCCAACGGCATCGTTGTATTCCGCGACGATCGCGCGCGCCGATGCTTCGTCGCAAAGCGTCGCGCGCCGGACGCTCGGCTTCACGCGCGGAGCCCTACGATTTGCGCTGGTGGATGCCGAACTTATTGCCTTCGGGATCGGTGACGAACGCGACGAAGCAGACCGGTGTGTCGTGGACTTCGCTGACCGGGACGTTGAGATCGATCAGCCGCTGGCGCTCCTTGGTGATGTCGTCGACTTCGAACGTCGCGCTGAACGACGTGCCGGGCGTGATCCCGAGCGGCTCGCCGTTGCCGATCCCGAACGTGACGCCGTCGACGTCGAACTCGGTCCAGTGCTCGCTGACGAGATCACCCGGCGTGAGCCCGATCGTGTCGCGATAGAATTTCGTTGCCGCGGGCACGTCGCGAACGGAGTAGGCGACGAAAGCCATTTTCTGTACCATGCGTTCTGCTTCGTGATGCGAGCGCGCCGGCCTCGCGGCCGCCGTTGCTCTGCCGGAGGGAGCATCTGCGCATGCAACGGGTGGTCGAAGAAACTGCGTCGCCGAAGGGCTTCTGCTCACCAGCGTTCCGGCCGCTACTCCACGACCCGCGATCAGGTCATTTGACGGCCGCTACGTCCTGCTCGGTCACCGCATCGCCTTTGTTGCCCCACGCGGCGCGGATGAAGGTCACCACCGCGGCGACGTCTCCGTTCGAGAGCTGGCCTTTCCAGGCCGGCATCATGCTGCGCCCGTGCTGGATGATCGCGATCGTGCCGGTCGCATCGCTGCGGTTCACCAGTGAGTTTCCGGCCAGCGCGGGAAACGTTCCGCCGCCGCCGCCTTGGCCCTTCGCGCCGTGGCACCCGGCGCACTTCGAGGCGTAGACCGACGCGCCGACCGCGGACAAAACCGGCGTGCCTGAAGCGCGACCTGCTGTTCCGTGACCCCGGGCGCCTTGTTGTCCCACGCCGATCGCACGTACGTCGCGACGGCCGCGATGTCGGCGTTCGAGAGCTGACCCTTCCACGCCGGCATCCGACCGTTGTATGTCGTGCCGTTGACGGCGAGCGCGCCGGAGCGGCCGTTGACGATCGTCGCGATCATCTCTTTCGGGTCGGCGCCGAGCACGTGCGTATTCCCGTTCAGCGGCGGATTCGCGCTCGTTCCCTGACCGTTCGCCTGGTGGCAGGAAGCGCACTTCGCGGCGAAGATCTGGCCCCCGCTCGCCGGTGGTGATCTCCGTGATCGACTACTCCAAGGGCTTCGGACACACGGATCTCGTCACGTTCCCCTGAAGATGTAGCGTACACCGGCGTGGTATGCTGGGTGCATGTCGGCGGTACAAGAACGTCTCTACATCGAAGCGCGTTACACTCAAGCTGCCGGCGCGCTCGAGCGCAGGCGACGCCCCGCTCGAGCCGCTCCTGCTGCGCCGCGGCGACGTGGTTCTCCGCGACGTCCGTAATCTGCATCGCGGAACGGCGAACGATCGCGTTACGCCGCGCTGCGCGCCCCCCACCGGCGCTCGACGGCCGTCAGCACGAGCCACGGCTCGAGCACCGCGTTGATCGCGGCATGCGCGACAACGCAGGGAACGACGCTGCGGCCTGCGCCGAGATACACGATCGCGAGCGCGGCGCCGAGCAGCGTCGTCGCGCCGACGACACCGAGCACTCCTCGCGGTCCCGTAAAGCCGACCCACACGACGTGCACCGCCCCGAACAGCGCCGCGGAGATGACGATTTGCCCGAGCGAGCCGGCGGCGTGCCGCGCGAGCACGTCCATCACGACGCCGCGGAAGAAGAGCTCCTCGGTGATCCCGCTGACGACCGCCAACGCGAGTGCGAGCGGCTTGAGGGCGCCGAACGTGGTCAGCCGCGCGCGCATCGCGGCGTTGCGCGCGGCCGTCAATGCGACGAACGCGATCGCGACCAGCGCGGCGAGCGCCCAGCCGAGCGCGGTCGAAGGCGACGTCAGTATCTGCGCGAGCGGCCAGAATCCGAGCACGCGTACTCCCGCGAGCGATTCGACGATCGGGATCGACTCCGCGAGCGTGAGCGCACCGAGCACGATCGCTGCGCGGCGCTGCACCCGAACGGCCGCGTTCGCCATGCGATGACTATGTTGCCCCGACGGGTTTCTTCCCGCTCGCCGGCGCCGTGCGCGGACGCACGCTCCGGCCGTAGACCGCGCGCCAGAGGTGCGCGCGCACGACGGGCTCGTCGTCGTACGCGATCCCGGCGCGGTTGAAGTGCATGTGCACGATCGCCGAGAAGATCGCGTTTGCCGGCTGCGTCAGCGTACCGGCTGCGTCGAGCGCGGCCAGCTCGGCGATCGCGGCGTCGTCGGTCGCGTCGTGCTGGGCGCCGGCGTCGGCGAGCCACGTGTCCAGCTCGCGCACGAGCGCGTAGTCCGTTGCGTCCTTCTCGGCGCGCGCCTCGGCGGCGTGATAGTCGAGCCACGACTTCGCCGGGATGCGTTGGAACCACGCCGCCGCGAACGGCGCCAGCGAGCGCAGCGCGGTGCGCACGCGATCGCCGGCGTGCGCCGGCGACGCGAGTGCTTCGAGGACGCGTTCGCTGTCGCGGCGGAAGAGGCGCTGCACCGGCGTCTGCGCGGCGGCCCCGCCGTAGCGCTCGAGCTCCGGCTCGTACGTGTCGAACGCGTAGCGGCGCAGCGTGCCGTCGGCGAGCAGCGGTTCGAGCAGCGCGCTGAGGTGCGCAACGAGCGCGGTGCCTTCACCGTGCAGCGCACGCAGCCGCAGCCGCAGATGGTGCTGCGGATCGCGGTAGCGCAAGAAGAACCATTGGTCCAGGTCGGCGTGGTTCGCGCACGCGGCGACGATGCGCCCGGCGTGATCGCGCAGCAGCGCGTCGAGCTCGGCCTCCGCACCGTACAATTTGACGTAGGTCCACGCGCCGCCGGGTCCGGACGGAAGCTGCTCGCGATCGCACGTCGTCAGGTCGCGCGGGGTCCGGCGCGGTGCGGCGACCGATGCGGGGACGGTGGCGACGAACTCGTGCGCGTAGCGGTTGCCCGCCGGATCTTCGAGCCACAGCTGGTCGAACGAGGGGAGCATCTCCTCGAAGCGGAGCAGCTCGCCGCCGTACGCACCGAGCTGGTCGCGCAACAGCGCGAGCGCGACCGGTGCGTCGAGATCGAGCAGCAAACGCAGGTCGCGCTCGGTGAGGTACACCCAGCGCGGCACGTCCCACCTCGCGCGCCAGCGCGCCAGGGCGGCGGCGAACGCGTCGGGCTCGCCCAGCAGGCTGCTCTTCGGGATCGCCCACGCCGCCGGCGCGAGCACGAGCCGCCCGTGGCGCACGCGCGGCAGCGCCTCGAGGTGCGACGCGGCCGCACCCCACGACCACGGCTTGGGCGCGATGCGGTCCTGCTTGGCGATCAGCGAGAGAATGCGCGCGTGCGGCGGTGCGAACCACGACGTCTCGAGCAGGTAGGTCTCGTTGACGCGCAGGCGCCGGCCCAGAGTCTTCGAGTACGCGCTGAAGCGCCCGTCGTCGAAGCCGATCAGCACGTCGGCGGGACTGATGCGGACGGCCGGCGTCACGATCGACGCATCGGCGATCGCGTAGGCGTGCCATGCCGGCCGCGCGAGCAGGTTCGAGACGCGCGCGTCGAGCGGATGAAAGTCGAGCTCGACGTCGAGCGCGCCGCCGTCCGCATCGGCGGCATGAAGGTTCCCGACGCGCCGCGTGAACGCGAGGCCGAGCATGTCGGCGATCCGGCTCGCCGTCTTCGCGATGCCGTCGGAGGTGAGGCTCGCCGGCGCGGCGATCGCGTAGTCGCCGGCCGCGATTGCGGCGCGGTCGCGCGCGACGATCTGGAAGCCGATCTCGCAGGCGTTCGGCACGCGGTACGGCTCGAAGCGCGGGTACAGCGCGCGCAGCTCGGCATCGGCGAGCACGACCTCGCGGCGCCCTTCGCGCAGCGCTTCGCTCGCCATGCGCGCGAGGAGTCCCTCGCGCCGCGCAGCGGCCTCGTCGACGACGTCGCCCTCGATGGTGAAGCCGTCATGCACGAGCTCGAGCAGCGGCACGAGCCGGTCGGCGGCCTCGTAGCGGTCGACGAACTGCTTCACGAAGCCGCGCAGCGCGGCCGGCGCCTCGTGCGCGAGCGAGATGCTGGCCAACAGCGCGAGATCGCGTCGAAGCTCCGCACCGAGCGTGCCGGTGAACGCGTCGAAGGCGTCGATCTGAACGACCGGACCGTCGAGCTCCTGAATGCCGCGCACCCGCGCGTCGAGCGCGGTGACGTCGGCGGGCGCGATCACCGCGCCGGGCTGCGCGAACGTATCGAGCGCGGTGGCGAGGTCGTGCAGCGACGCCGCGCGTGTCGAGAGCTCCGGCAGCGAGCGCGCGTACGCCACGGGATCGCCTTGCAGCGACGGCCGCACCGGCACGAGGATCGCCGCCTCGATGAGCTTCCGCACCAGTTGGTGTGCGATCTCCGGTGCGGCGCCGAAGCGCTCCATCACGCGTCCCACCAGGTCGCGAACCGTCTGTTCGTCGCGCGCGATCGTGCGCACCCACGCCACGGCCGCGTTGGAACGGATCGAGACGGCGTCCTGCCGCCACACCGCTCGTGCGCCGTCGGCGACTTGCCGCGCGTGGTCGTCGTGATACGCGTACAGACGGGTGCCGCGCGCGACGACGAGGTCGTTCGCGATCACGGTCATGTCGCGATGCTCCTCGCGCGCCGTGCCGAGCAGGTCGGACAGCCACGCGATCGACGGCGTCACCCGGTACCGTCGCGACGCGGTGCCGGCGAGCGCGAGCGTCGTTGTTGCGCCGAGCTCGACGGTCCCCGATGTCGCGAAGAGTCCGAACGGCGTGCAGCGAGTCGCCATGCGGATCGCGTACGCGAGCGCCTTGCGCACGGCGCGCTGCGACTTCGGCGCCCCGCCGGCGAGCCACGGGACGAGCGCGCCGTGCAGCGCCGGCGACGCCAGCAGCAGCGCGGCCTCGACGCCCGGCGAGCCGGCGAGCAGCGTGCGAACGGCGCCGAACGGGTCCGGGGACTCATAGAGCGCGCGCGCGACACCTGCCGGGAGCGCCGGAACGCGCCCGACGATCGCGTCGAGGGGAGGTGAGGGCATGCTGCGACGGTAAGTCGCTCGACCGGTGCCGGTCCATCACCCACGATGGGTTAGGTACGGGGTGAGCCGTTCTTGGATACCTTTCAGCCGCGCCGGTTCGAGGCGATCCCGCGTCCTCGGGTGCTGGAGCGGATGGCGCGAGCGGCCCGCTATCGCCTGACGTTACTGATCGCGCCGGCCGGCTTCGGAAAATCGATCGCCGTGCGTCAGTTTCTCGACGCCTCGGACAGCCGTTCTCTCCGGTACGACGCGGACCACGACCTCACGCTGCTTTCGCTCGCGCGCGGGCTCGCGCGCGCGATCGAACGCCATGCGCCGTCCGCCGGCGCGGTCGAACGGCTCGTTGCGGCGGCAGACCACTCACCCTCCGAGGCCGAGCTGCCGGGGCTGCTCGCAGCGTCGCTGATCGAGAGCTTGGGCGAGCGTGAAGCGCTCGTCGCGATCGACGGCCTCGATCCGCCGCTGTTCGAGATTCCCGCGACGCGCCGCTTCGTCGTCGCGCTGGTCCAGCAGAGCGGACCGCAACTGCGCTGGGTCGTCGCCGTGCGGAACGCCCTCGACCTGCCGATCGCGCGGTGGATGGCGTACGAGATCACGGAAGGCCCGATCGGCGAGGCCGTCCTGGCATTCACGGCGGGCGAGGCGCACGCGTTTGCGGACGCGAGCGGCAACGTGAACGCGCGCGTCGACGAGCTGCACGCGGCCACGTTGGGCTGGCCGACCGCGTTCGCGCTCGCCGTGCGCGGCGCGCTGCGGCCCGAGCAGTTGCGCGACGTCGGCGGCGACTCGCGGCACCGCGTGTTCGAGTATCTCGCCGATCAGATCTTCGCCCGGCTCGATCAGCGCGAGCGCTCGCTGCTGCTTGCGACGAGCGTCCTCCCGTCGGTCGACCTCGACATCGCCTCGGCGCTGGTCGGTGAAGACGCGCGCGAGCTCGTGGACCGCGTGCGCGAACGCGTCCCGCTGATCTCGGCAGAGTCCGACTCGGTGTTTCGTTACCATGCGCTGTTCCGCGCCTTTCTCGAGTACCAGCTCCGGCGGGCCGACGGCGCGGCATTCCACGACGCGCTGGTGCGCGCGGCCGAGGTGCTGGAACGGGCCGGGCGTCCGGCCGACGCGCTCGGTGCGGCGGTGCGCGCGGGTGCTGCGGAGCTCGTCGAGCGGCTGCTGGAGTCAGAAGGCTTCGATTTGCTCGAGCACGGCGAGGCGGAGGTGGTGCGAGCCGGCGTCTCGCTGCTCGTGCACGAAGCGCGCGCGGACAACCCGGTCGTCATCTCACTGCGCGCGGGGATGGAGGCGCATGACGGCGAGTTCCCCCGCGCCGTCGCCCTGTACCAGCGCTCGATCGACGTCGCGCGCGGACCGGTGGAAGCGGTCCGGCTGACGCATCGCTTCGCGCGCGAGCTGACCAAACGGAACGACCCCCGGCATCGGGGGCTGTTGCAAGGGACGCTGCCGGTTCTCGAAAACGTGACCGCCGTCGCGGGCATCGCGCCCGATCTGGAGGCCTCGATCTGCGGTACGCTCGCGCTCGCGCACGTGATGCTCGACCGCGGCGAGGCGGCAGGACGCTGGATCCGCCGCGCGCTGGCGATCGTCGAGCGCTCGGAGAACGTCGAGCTGCGCGCGTCGATCTACCATCAAGCGGCGTACGTGACGTATATCGACGGCGATGTCGCGGCGAGCAGCAAGCTGGCGCAAACCGCGACGCGCCTCGCGAACGAACACCGCCTGTTCTCGCTCGCTGCGCGCAGTCACAGCGTGCGGTACGGGATCGCAATGGGCGCCGAAGACGCGCCCGACAAAGCGCTCGAGTCGCTGGCGGGGATGCTGGAGAGCGCGGAACGCGCCGGCGACCGCTTTCTGCAGGTCCAAGCGCTGGCGGCGTCCGCGGACATCCAAGCGGAGCGCGGCGACGAGCTCGAGCTGACGCGCATCGAGGGCGAGATCGCGCGCCGCGACGAGGGACTCGCGGTGCAAACGACCTCGCTGCTCCCTTCGCTCGCGCTGCGCGCGGCATGGCGCGGCGACTTCCAAGCCGCGCACGACCTGCTCGCGGAGTCGGCGCTCGAGCAGCCGGCGCTGCTGCGCCAAGCGGTGCGCTGGAGCGAAGTGGCGCTCTACTCCGCGGCCGCCGGTCTGCGCGACCCGGCGCTCGCCGCGGTCGCCAGCGCGCTGCATGCCGCGCGTTCCGCCGAGCCGCGCCGGCTCGAAGACCGCCGCCGTTACGCGTTCGCGCTGGCCTGGTGCGCGCTAGCCTCGGTCGTGATCGGTCATACGGCGACCGCGAACGGGTTGCTGCTGGAGCTCGAGCGCATGCGGCGCGAGTTCTCACCGCGGACGCGCGTGCTGGTCGAGGCCGTGCGGGCGATCGAGCTGGAAGCGGAGATCGGGAGCCGCGAGCCCGCGGCGCAGGCGCTCGTGAAGCTGCGCGCGATCGGATACGGCGGCTACGCGCGCCTGTTCGAGGCGCTCCCGATCGAGCGCGGCGACGCGCACTCGTCGATCGCGCAGCTCACGAAGGCCGAGATCCAGGTGCTTCGAGCACTCGCTCGCGGCGGAAGCAGTACGAAAGTCGCGGCCGACCTTTCGCGCAGCGTCAACACGGTGAACGTCCACGTGAAGTCGATCATGCGAAAACTCGGCTGCACGACGCGCTACGAGGCGCTCGCGGTCGCGCGCGAGCACGGCCTGATCGCGTGACCTCGCCGCCGGTTCGCGGCGCCTAACCCGGGTCCTCACCCGGACAATAGCCTGGGACGTCACGCGTTTCACGGCATAGCCGGTCTGCGCGCGCCGGCGTAGCCTCGCTTCATCACCCGCTGATGACCGGAGGCTCCCATGAAGGCTCTCGCACGCTGTATCGTCGCCCTCTCTCTGCTGGCCGTCGCCGCGTGCGCCGCGCCGGGAAGCGCAATCCCGCCGACCCACGCGGCGGCGGCGAGCGCGAGCGCGGAGCGCGTCACCAACGATACCGTGCAGATGCACCCATAGGGTTCGCTCCGGAAGAGAGGATACGACATTGACCAAGACATCTATCGGCCTTACGCTCGCCGCCGCGATCGCGTGTTCGCTGCCGTCGCTCGCCGCCGCGAGCCCGCAGCTCGGCGTGGGGCCGCGCAGCGCCGGCGAAAGCGCCGCGTTCACCTTTGCGTTCGAAGGGCGCTTCGGACCGAACAGCCACGAGCTGTTCGGCGACAACGTCGCGTTCCGTCTCAACCGGCCCGGCGAGGTGACCGTGACGGGCGAGAAGTCCTCGCCGCATACGATCACCACCACGCGCGGCAGCGACGGCCAGCTCGCGACGCCCAAAGATCCTTCGCCGCTCGGCGATCTGATCTACGACTACAACGCGGCCGTGAAGCTCGTGTCCCAAGCGCCGAAGGCTCTTACCGCCGGGACCGTTTGGAAGTCGCAGGTTCCGGTGCGCGTCTCGCCCGACACGTGGTCCGACGTGACGCTGGACGTCAAACTGACCGACGCCGGCAACGGGAACGTCACGCTCGACGCGACCGGCGCCAAAGAAGCGACGCTCTTCTACAAGGGCTTCACCTTCCCGATCGACGTCACGGTCCACATGACGGAGTCGTTCGGCGCGGACGGCCGGCTCGGCAGCGCGACATTCAACGCCGACGAGCTCACGCAGGGCGGCATGGGTCCGAAGATTTCCTACAACTGGAAGCTCACGACGCGTTAGCCGTCCCACAAAGTTTGCCGACCGCCGCCTCGCGCGCCGGTATCGTGACGGATTGCGTTCTCGTGTCCACTTCTCAACACACACTTCCGAAAGGCATACCAACATGACGCAAAACATCACGCGTACCCCCAGCGATCCCACCGATCTCGCACGGCTCATCTCGGAACTCGACGATCTCGTCGTGGTCTCCGTCGGTGCGCCGCTCTCCGGCCGCGCAAAGGCCGCCAGCTCGTGTTGCTGCAGCTCTTCGTGCTGCTGCTTCAGCATCAACTAACCGTTGCGCTTGAGCTGACCTAAACCTCGAATCTCCCGAACGATACCGACAAAGGCGGTCGGCAACGGAGCGGTCCACGCGCGAGGGGACCGCTCTACCTCATTCACCACCGCGAGCAGCACGAAAAGGCGGACGACACGATGACCGACCAGACCGGAATGAAGGCCCCGTATCTCAAGCCGTGGTGGCGGGTCACCTACGAAGCGACGCGCGTGACGTTCCACTACGGCGACCAGCTCGTCAGCTGCCACGGACGCGCCGCGATCGTCTTGTTTCCGACGCTGCTCCCGCTGCTCGACGGCATGCATGCGACCGACGAGATCGTCAACGTGCTCGGCCCGCTCGCCGCTCCGGCGATTCGTAAGGCGCTCGATCTGCTCGCCTCGCGCGAGCTGCTGATCGACGGGCCCGCGATCGATGCGGAGATACCGTCAGCCGCGCGCGACACCGTGCACTTCATCGCCGCGAACCGGCGCATGACGCGGCCGTTACAGGCGGAGGCGGAGCGGCTGGTTCGGATGCGCGTCGGCGTCGTCGGCGCGGCGAAGACGGCGCGCGAGATCGTGCGTTCGCTGACCGCGCTCGGTGCGAGCGCGGAGATGCTCTCGTGGACGGCACCTGCCGCCGAGGTCGTCGCATACGACCTCGTCGTGGTCGCGCCGTCGGCGCAGGAGCTGCCGCTGCTGCTCGACTGGAACCGGCGCGCACTGCGCGAGGGCACGCGATGGCTGCAAGTGCTGCCGCACGACGGCCGCTTCGCCGCCGTCGGGCCCCTCTACGTTCCGGGCGAAACGTGCTGCTACGAATGCTTCTGCTACCGCCGCGCGTCCAACGTCGAGTACGCGGCGGAGTTTTGGGCGATGCAGAGCACCCCCGCGCCGTACCCGTCGACGCTTCCCCTCGAGCTGATCCTGACCGGACTCGTCGTGATGGCGGTGCTGCGCTGGCACCTGCGCGCCGACGAAGCGCTGCCCGGCCAGTTCCAAGCGATCGAGCTCGGCGCCGAAGTCGCGCTCAGCACGCATCTCGTGTATCGCGTGCCGCGCTGCACGACGTGCTCGGCGATCGGTGCGACGGCGCCGCAGCTGCCGTGGTACGACGCC